>Ga0335085_10018094_pt1 | contig 10136 bp, 9 predicted proteins | sample Lox_Sample_45_FD_206712 | JGI IMG/M metagenome (GOLD analysis project Ga0335085, IMG submission 206712) | Soil microbial communities from Loxahatchee National Wildlife Refuge, Florida, United States - Lox_Sample_4.5 | ecosystem: Environmental > Terrestrial > Soil > Wetlands | place: USA: Florida... | reverse complement strand
GTACTGGTCGAAAGATTCGATCTGTCCCTGAAGCTTGATACCGTTCACGAGGTAGATCGACACCGGCACGTGTTCCTTGCGCAAGGTATTCAAAAACGGATCTTGTAACAATTGTCCTTTGTTGCTCATGGGTGTCCCCCCGAGTCATCTTGTTTGAAGTTGTACTCTAAATGGTTTTCCTGCAAATGCCAACGTACTATTTCGCCACTTCTTCGCCGCGGAAACTCCTCGGAAACCCCTTAGAGGCCCCGGTGAGCGTAAGGGTTCCTGCCGCTTCGAAATTCAATCCTGAGCGGCGTGCCCTCGAGCCGGAACACTTTGCGGAAATCGGCTTCCAGATAACGTCGATAGCTCTCGGGCAGAGCCTTGAGTGCCGATCCGTGGACGACGACCGTGGGCGGATTGCGCCCGCCCTGATGAGCATAGCGGAGCTTCGGCCGGGAGAGTCCGGAGCGCGGCGGAGCCTGCCGGGTCACTGCCGCAAGCAAGGCCCGAGTGAGCCTGGGCGTGGGCAGCTTGGCCATTGCCGCCTGGTAGGCCCGGTCGACCGAATCCATGAGCTGCGCGATGCCGCGGCCTTCGCGCGCCGAAATGTAGTGAAACCGGGCGAAAGACAGGAAGTTCAGCTTGCGCCCGATTGCGCGCTTTATCATTTCGCGCTCGTACGCGTCAGCATGGTCCCACTTGTTCACCGCCACGACCAGGGCGCGGCCGCGCTCAAGGATGAAGCCGGCGATGTGCGCGTCCTGTTCGGAGACCCCGGCAATCGCGTCGAGAACCAGAATCACCACATTGGCCCGCTCGATCGCCTGAAGCGTCTTGATCACCGAAAACTTTTCCACGCTTTCGAAGACGTTTCCACGGCGCCGCATTCCCGCGGTGTCGACCAGGGTGTAGCGCCGCCCCTTGAGGGAAAGCTCCACGTCGATCGCGTCGCGCGTCGTGCCAGGCTCGTCGAATGTCACCATGCGGTCTTCCCCTACGAGAGCGTTGACCAGCGTTGATTTCCCGGCATTGGGCCGGCCCACGATGGCGACCCTGGCGCCTCCGTCCGGCTCAGCGTGCTCCTCCTCGGCCCCCAGGTCGGCGAGGATGTTGTCCAGCATCTCCCGCACGCCCGTACCGTGCTCGGCGGAAATAGCGTGGGGCACGCCAAGGCCCAATTCGTGAAACTCCGCCGTGGCGAGTTCGGGATCCATTCCCTCGGCCTTGTTGACAGCCAAGAACACGCGTCGTCCCGCCCGGCGAAGCTCTTCACCGATGCTCCGATCGAGGCTTGTCAGACCCTCGCGCGCGTCGGTGACCAGCACGACCGCGTCGGCTTCGGCGATCGCCGTTCGGGCCTGCTTGGCCATCTCGACGAAGACACCTTTGCCTTCCAGTTCCAGCCCTCCGGTATCGATCACGAGGTAGGGCCGGCCCCCCACGCGGCCGGCTCCATAGTGGCGATCGCGGGTCAGCCCCGGGACATCGGCCACCAAAGCATCGCGCGTGCGCGTGAGGCGATTGAAGAGCGTGGACTTGCCGACGTTGGGCCGCCCGACGATGGCGAGAGTGGATTTCATGATCGTCCGTGAAGGTTCACGGAATCAGGGTGAGCGGTTCTCGGGCTTGCAGGCCGGTACTTCGGTACTCGTTGATTTTCGCTTCGATTCACTGCGTGCTGAGCGCGTAGAGATCACCGTCCAGGGTCTGCACCAAGAACCCGCCGCCCAGGCGCACGAGCGGCGAGCGGATGGCGCTGCCGTCGGTGGCAACCCGGCCGACGAAGACGCCCGTGTCACGCGACAGAAAATGCACATAGCCCTCGACATCCCCGACGGCAATCTCGCGGCCCAGAGCAAGCGGCGCAGTGAGGCGCCTCAGAAACAGCTTGTCCTGCTTCCAGATGCTGGTGCCGCCGGCACGGTCTAGAGCGAGCACAGCCCCCTTTTCGTCACTTGCAAATACGTAGCGCGCGTCGATCGCAAGACCCGTCGTGCTCGAAATTTCCCGCGACCAGGTGGGATTGCCGCTCGCCGCATCGAAGCATCCGATGCGCCCCTGATAGGCGGCCGCGCACACTTCCCGCTCCGCGACGAGGGGCGAGCCCACCACGTCGGTGACGCGCTCGAGCTCGGTCGTGCCGTGCGGCAACGACACGGTGGCCTCCCAACGGACCCCGCCGTTCGCGAGCGCGATCGCCACCAGCTTGCCCCCCGCAAATCCGGCATACAGGCTCCCCCGATCGGCGGTCATGCCCAAGGGTGCACGCACGGACAATGCCGGACTGGTGCGCTGATACAGCCAGCGGCGCTTGCCATCCTTGGCGTCGAGCGCAAACACGCGGCTGTCGGCACTGCGCACGACCACCAAGTCCCCAGTCAGAACTGGCGCCGACAGAATTTCGCTCGATACCCTGGAGCGCCAGCGCGGCTCACCCGAACCCGCGTCCAGGGTGATGACCTCGCCTTCCGGTGTACCGACAGCGACCAGCGTACCGTCCGATCCGACTCCCCCGGAAAGCTCCTCGTCTAGGTTGACACGCCAGGTTTCCTTTCCCGTGACCGCGTTGAAACGCACAACGGTCCCGTCCCGCGCGGCGGCGTACACCCCGTCGGCTGCGAGCGCCGGAGAGAACACGGCGTCGCCCGCTCCTCCGACGCTCGCCTGCCACAAGGTGCGCACCGGTATGTTCCTCGGGAGTTCCTGCAGCCCGGCCATTTGCGGGCCGGCCGAACCCGAGCAGCCGGCAAGGAACAGAGCGCCGGCAAGCGCCCACCCGCGCATCAGCTCTCCCCTAGGGCATCGAGCTTGAGTCGCAGCGTTTCGCCCAGCGTGCCCTCGGCTGGGCCGATCTTGGCAAGGGCAGACCTGTACTCCGCGCGGGCCTCGGCGAACTTGTTTTGCGCCATCAGGACATCGCCGCGCTGCGAGGCGAAGAGCGCCTCGAAGCCCGGACGGGGCTTCTCCCCGAGAACCCTCAAGGCACCTTCGGCGTCCTTGTCGTCGAGCAGGACTCTCGACAGGCGCAGTCTCGCGATAGCCTGGATTTCCTCGTTCCTTGCGTTTTCGACGACCCATTCCAGCTGGGCCCGCGCCGTCTTCAGGTCCCCAGCCTGAAATTGGACCTTGGCCGACACCAGCGCTGCAAGTGGCGCGTAGCCTGTGCGCGGGAAATTCTCGAGGATAGCTCCCGCCGCGTCGCGCGTCGCTTTAGGATCGTTGGCCTGCGCGGCTTTCTGCAGCGTGTCGTAGAGAACGGCGGCCTGCGACGCCTGCGAGCGCTGGTACCACATCCAGCCGTTCCATGCTGCGATTGCCACGAGCACCAGCATCGCGGCAGCGAACACTCTCCCGCCTTGCTCCTTCCACCAAGCCTTCAATTCGGCGATCTGTTCCTGCTCTTCGAGGTCGTAGGCGCTCATGAGCTTCCGATGGTTTCCTTGAGAATCTTCCTTATCGCGTTCGGCAAGAGCTCAAGCGCGACCCGCTCCTGGGTACTCGCATGCCTCATCGCTTCCCCCTGTCCGGTGCGTCGCGTCACCGCGTCCCCTGCGATCTGGCTCTCTGCCTGACGGACGACCTCCCGCACGCTCACTTCCCCCCTGGCCGCTTCAGTGTCCCCTATTATCACCGCGATGCGCGCGCCGCTCGCATCGGCCTTCTTCATCTGCGAGGAGAAGTTTCCACCGCCGAGATGGTGTACGACGCTCATTCCTTCGGCCCGTATCCTTTCGGCGACCTGAAAGGCAAATCGACGAGCCGCTTCCCCCTGATTGACGAGGTAGACATCGGGGCGGCGGGAAGGCGCCAATCTCGCCTCGAGAAGCGCAAGCAGCCGCTCGATACCCATCGCCCAGCCGCAAGCGGAGACCGGCTTGCCGCCGATCTGCTCGAACAGCCCGTCGTATCGCCCTCCGGCGCAAACCGTTCCCTGGGCACCCAGGCGATCCGTGACCCACTCGAATACCGTGAGATTGTAGTAGTCGAGTCCCCGCACCAGCCTGGGATTGACCTCGAAGGCGCGTCCCGCGTCTCTGAGAATTCCCTGAACGCTCTCGAAATGCCTCAGCGATTCGCCGTCCAGCGCATCGAGCACGCTCGGAGCCTCGGCGATCACCGGCTGCATCGCCGGATTCTTGCTATCGAGCACCCGCAAGGGGTTGGTGCGGAGCCTGCGGCGCGAATCCTCGTCAAGCTCGGACTCCCGCGACTGGAGATATTCGACGAGCGACTTGCGGTACGCCGAGCGTTCCTGCGCCGAACCGAGACAATTGAGCTCCAGCCGGATTCCCGAGAGATCAAGCTCTTCCCACAGGCGTGCGCACATGAGCAGCATCTCTGCGTCCACGTCTGGCCCGGGAAAGCCGAGAGCCTCAGCCCCGACTTGGTGGAACTGGCGATACCGCCCCTTCTGTGGCCGCTCGTGACGGTACATGGGCCCGATGTAATAGAGCCGCTGCGGACCGCTGTGGAGCAGGCCGTGCTCTATCGCGGCGCGCACGATCGATGCGGTTGCCTCCGGGCGAAGCGTAAGGTTCTCGCCATTCAGCTCGTCGACGAAGCTGTACATTTCCTTCTCGACGATGTCGGTCGCTTCGCCGATCGCGCGCCTGAATAGAACGGTGTGCTCTACGATCGGCGTGAGCATGTTGCGATAACCGTAGCCGCGCAGCCAATCGCGCAGCTTTCCGTCGAGCACTTCCCAGCGCTCTGCTTCATCAGGCAGGATATCGTTCATTCCGCGAACGGCGCGGATCGGCTCGCTCATATCGGGTCGCCCGGGCGTAGTGAATTACACCGCGGTCTTGATCGGAATGTCTCTTTTTCTCGGCGAGGTCTCGCGCCTTCGGCGACCACCTTCGCCATAGGTCGCGCGGACGTATTGCTCGACGAGCTGCTGGAACTCCTCGGCAATGTGATCGCCCTTGAGCGTGATGGTCTTCTCTCCGTCCGCGTAGACCGGGGCCACCGGATGCTCGCCCGAACCCGGCAAGCTGATGCCGATGTCGGCATGCTTGCTCTCGCCCGGTCCGTTGACCACGCAGCCCATGACCGCGACCCGCATCTCCTCGACTCCCGGATAGCGCTCCCGCCACTGCGGCATCTGTTCGCGGAGGTAGCGCTGGATCTTTTCGGCGAGCTCCTGAAAATACGTGCTGGTGGTGCGGCCGCAGCCGGGACAAGCTGCCACCATGGGCGCAAACGAACGCAAGCCCATGGTCTGGAGTATTTCCTGCGCGACCAGGACCTCGCGCGTCCGCTCCCCGCCTGGATCGGGCGTGAGCGAAATGCGGATCGTGTCGCCGATACCCTCCTGCAAGAGCACCGCAAGGGCGGCCGTGGAAGCGACCACTCCCTTGCTGCCCATCCCGGCCTCGGTGAGCCCGAGATGAAGCGGATAGTCGCAGCGGCGCGCGAGTTCTCGATACACCGCGATCAAATCCTGGACGCCGCTCACCTTGCACGACAGGACGATGCGGTCGCCGGGGAGGCCCAGTTCCTCGGCGCGGGCCGCCGATTCGAGCGCGGAGACGATCAGCGCTTCCCGCGTGACCGCGCCGGAGTCAAGCGGCTCGGCGCGCCCGGCATTCTCGTCCATGAGTCGCACGAGGAGTTCCTGATCGAGGCTGCCCCAATTTACGCCGATGCGCACGGGTTTCTCGTGCCGGCAGGCGATTTCAATCATTGTTGCGAACTGCTCGTCGCGCTTCGCACCCCGTCCGACATTCCCCGGGTTGATACGGTACTTGGCGAGGGCGCTCGCGCACGCGGGATGCTCGGCGAGCAGCTTGTGTCCGTTGAAATGGAAATCCCCGACTAGCGGCACGTCGCAGCCCATGGCGTTCAGCCGATCCCTGATCCGGGGCACTTGTGCCGCCGCCCCGGCCGTATTCACGGTGACCCGAACCATCTCCGAGCCTGCACGGGCCAGTTCATACACCTGCCTCGCCGTGCCTTCGGCATCGGCCGTGTCGGTGTTGGTCATGGATTGCACCAGGATCGGAGCGTGTCCGCCGATGAACGCATTTTCCACGCGGACCGGCCGCGTCTTGTGCCTCGGAAGATTCATGGCCTTTGCCCGGAGAGATTCCCTAGTCCAGCGTGAGCCGCGCAACTTCGATCTGCACGTAGGGCTTCAGATCGACTGGCCTGTCGTTGTATTTGAGGCGCACGGCCGCGGCATTGCCGATCACCAGGGATAGCGGAGGCTGGCCGACTACCACTTTCCGTGTTCCGGCGGGATTGAGTTGCGACATGAGCATCTGGCCGTCCTTGGCCCGTATTTCCACCCAGGAGTCGCTCTCAAACTCAAGCTGTATCCGTCCCTCGCTTCGGGGCCCTGCAGCCGCCGTTGACACAGGAGCGGGAGGAGGTACGTCTGTTACGGGCGATGCGACTGCTTTTTCCGGAGCCGCCGGCTGGGGAGGTGCGGCGGTCCGAGGCGCCGCCGGGGGCGCCGCCGGTTCCTGCTGTGGCGAAAAGTTCCCTGCAAGCTTCGCCCAAGGCAAGGTGCCCACTCTCCATTCGTAAAGGACGCCGGCGACGGCGGCGGCAACGAGAATCGAAAGAATCAGGTACGCGCGCGTGCTTCGCTTGCCGCCCTCCGAAAAGGGGACACGCTTGGCGCGCAGGTCCATGGACACTTCCCCTGGGACATACCGCTGCTCCAGCCCCTTGAGTATGGGCTGCGGATCCGTATCGAGCAGCTTGGCGTAGCTGCGGACCATCCCGCGCACGAAGGTGCCGCCGCCGGGCAGCTTGCCATATTCTTCGGCCTCGAGCGCTTCGATCTGCCACGGACGATATTTCAAGCGCTGCGCAACGTCCGCAACCGACAGTTTGAGCTCGCCGCGAAGCTGCGCGAGCATCTGCCCCGGTCCCGAAGCGGACGTTTGCGCCGCCCGGTCCGCCCCGTCACTCATTCGAATCGCCCCTTCTGCATCTCCTGATATTCCTGCGAACCGGGGAACCCCCTTCTCAACTGATTGGCATAGCTGGTCACAGCGGATGAATTGCCCCGTTTGCGCTCGATGCGCAGCCCGAGCCAGAGCGACTCGGCCGTCGGTTCGGACAGCTTGTTGTACCGCCCGACCAGGTCACGCGCGGCATTGAGGTCGCCCCGGCGATATTTGGCATGCGCCAAGCTGATCAATGCAGGAGTGTAGTTCGGATCCAGCCGCAGCGCCCGCTCGAGGTATTCCTCGGCATCCTTCTGCTTGTTCGCGCGCTGCGCACAAGTGGCGGCCATGGTGTAGGACTTCTGCGGCGTCGCGTACAGCGGATTGCGCACCGCCATGAGGAAGTAGCGGATCGATTCCTCCGCGCGCTTGTTTTCGCAGAGGAACCAGCCGAAGTTGTGGTTGGCGTCCGGATCGCTGGGATTGAGGTCCAGGGATCTCTCAAAAGCCTGCCGGGCCTCGGAGTTCTCGCGCAGGTCGCTGTACACGAGTCCCAACACGTTATAAGCAGGCGCGTAGCCGGAATCGGCTGCAACCGCAATCCGCGCTTCGGACAAGGCTACGCCGAGATTGCCCTTCTGATAGTAGGCTGCCGCGAGCTCCGTATGGATGCGCGCCCGCTCTCGCGAAGGGGCCACCTCGCCGATGATCGCGCCGCTGCTCTCGTCTCCGGGTAGATCGCCTGTGCGCGAACCGCCCGCGCAACCCGCCAGCGTCATGATTCCGACCAGCCACAGGAGCGGGCCGCGCAAGCCGGTCACGAAGGCACCTTCTCAATTCGCAATGAGCGACCGGTACGATCGTGGATCTTGCCGGCAAGCTGGCCGCAGGCGGCGTCGATCCCGTCCCCCCGCGTCTTGCGCGTCGTCGTGACAATTCCCGCCTCATTGAGCGCGCCGTTGAATTCCTGTATCACCTCCGGCGGGGAACGCACGAACCCGGAGCCCGGAAACGGGTTGAACGGAATGAGGTTGATCTTGCACGGCACCTGCGACGCCAGCCGGATCAGTTGCCGCGCGTGCTCCTCGCCGTCGTTTACGCCTTTCAGCATGACGTATTCGAACGTCACGAAGTCGCGCGGCGCGCGTTCGAGGTAGCGCCGGCACGCGGCGATCAACTCGGCGAGCGGATACTTTCGGTTTATCGGCATCAGTCGGTCGCGCAAGGCGTCGGTCGGCGCATGCAGCGATACGGCGAGCGCCACCGGACATTCATCGCGGAGCCGATCAATCATAGGGACAATTCCAGCGGTCGACAGCGTGACCCGGCGTCTTGAAAGTCCATATGCGTCATCATCGAGCATGAGCTTCAGAGCCGCGACGGTGTTGTCGAAATTGAGAAGCGGTTCGCCCATACCCATGAGCACGACATTGCTGATGACGCGCTCGCCCCCCCGAACCGCGCCCAACTCGCGATTGGCAAGCCAGATCTGTCCAACGATTTCGGCAGCAGAAAGATTGCGGTTGAATCCCTGCCTGCCGGTCGAGCAAAACTCGCAGGCGAGCGTGCACCCTGCCTGGGTCGAGACGCACAGCGTGCCTCTTTGGCTTTCCGGGATGAACACCGCCTCCACCGCGCTCCCGCCTTCCACGTCGAGCAGCCACTTGCGCGTTCCGTCCTGAGCTACCGTGTCGCCCACTATTCGAGGAGCTGCGATTTCCGCAGTCTCGGCCAACTTCTCCCGCAGCGACCTCGCAAGGTCGCTCATCCGGCCAAAATCCGACTCCCCGAAGCGGTGCATCCAGCGCTTGAGCTGGCGCGCACGGAACGGCTTTTCGCCGAGTCCGGCAACGAAGCCGGCAAGCTGTTCGGGATCGAGCCCCAGGAGGTTGACGCTCATCTAGGGAGACTCTGAACGACTCAGACCCCTTGCCGTACTCGCGACGAGAATCATGCTTCTCGGGCCTTCCTAGCGGGAGCAGATCTCGATGGCGGGGAAAAAGAACGCAATCTCGACGCGCGCGGTCTCCGCGCTGTCGGACCCGTGTACCGCGTTGGCATCGATGCTGTCGGCGAAATCGGCCCGGATGGTGCCCCGTTCCGCCTTTTTCGGATCGGTCGCGCCCATGAGCTCGCGATTGCGGGCGATGGCATTTTCTCCTTCCAGAACCTGAACCATGATCGGACCCGAGACCATGAATTTGACCAGGTCGCGGAAAAACGGACGCTCGCGGTGCACGGCATAGAAACCTTCCGCTTCCCTTTGGGAAAGCTGCAGCATCCGCGCCGCTACGATCCTGAGGCCGACCTTTTCGAACCGCGAGTAAATCTGTCCGATGACATTCTTGGCCACGGCGTCCGGCTTGACAATGGACAAGGTTCTCTCAACGGTCATGCAGGATCTCCAATCGGTGACAGGGGAAGTGGCGCCAGGATGGGGTGCCATTACCTAAGGTGCTATTTTATCAAGCTTTTGCAGCAATGTCGCCAGCGCCAGCGCGACGCAGCCTGCCCGCTGCCGGCAGCGCCCCTGCGGGTCGTGCCTGAAAGTGCCAGGGAGGCGAGCCGGCGGACATCGTCAGGCCCTTGCAAGCCTTAAGGCGTATAGTCAAGCGCGTAGTCTCTTTCCTCCTCTGTAGCGTGGGGGCGCGTCCCGCCCTCACGCTCTTTTTTTTGCAGGCGCGACGCTCACCCGCCAAGGAAATCTGGGTTCTGCTGCGTGCTATCCTGAAGCCCGACTCGGTGCGACCACTTGTCATGCGAGTTCTGATCGTCGAGGACGACAAGGCGCTCGCCGACGGGCTGATGCGAACGCTGAAACAGTCCGGTTACGCGGTAGACCACGCCGAATCGGGCGAGCTCGCACTGCGCGCTTGCGCGGAGGAGCACTACGATCTCATCGTTCTCGACCTGAGTTTGCCCGGCATAGACGGTTTCGAGGTGTTGCGCCAGCTGCGCCGGGACCGAAACGCCGGCAGCATTCTGCTGCTCACCGCTCACGACGCCGAAGCGGATCGTGTCCGCGGTCTGGATCTCGGTGCCGACGACTACGTCACCAAGCCGTTCTCTCTGCCGGAATTGGAGGCGCGCGTGCGGGCCCTCATTCGGCGCAGCCAGGTTGTCAGGAGCCCCAGGCTTCGTTTTGGGCGCTTGATGGTGGATACCGCGGCCCGAAAAGCGAGCGTCGGGACCGAAGCGCTCGAGCTCACCCCACGCGAATGGGCGGTGCTCGAGTACCTGCTGCTGCGCATC
>Ga0335085_10018093_pt1 | contig 10136 bp, 9 predicted proteins | sample Lox_Sample_45_FD_206712 | JGI IMG/M metagenome (GOLD analysis project Ga0335085, IMG submission 206712) | Soil microbial communities from Loxahatchee National Wildlife Refuge, Florida, United States - Lox_Sample_4.5 | ecosystem: Environmental > Terrestrial > Soil > Wetlands | place: USA: Florida... | reverse complement strand
TTCCGGACATGAGACTCAACGACCTGACCTCCCAGCTGTTCTACGGGCGCACCTCACGCTGAACCGGCCGCAGCCCTGCCTGCTCGCACCGCCGGGCGGGGATCCTCCCGTCAGACGGACACGGCCGCGGGGGTCAGGCGGGCGGCCCGGCCCCGGGTACTGTCCGGCTGGGGCTGCGGGCGCCGGTCAGCGGGAGGAAGACCTCGTCGACGATCTCGGTAAGGGCGCGGTCCGGGACGTGACCGAGGGTCATGAACGCCTCGTGGCGGAACAGGTCGAACGGGATGGCGACGACCCGGGGAGTCAGGCGGGCCGGGTCGACCTCGCCGCGGGCGACGGCCCGGTCCAGGATGACCTTCATCACCGGGACCCGGTCGCCGAGGAACTCCGCCCGCAGCTCCGCGGGCGTCAGCCCCACGTCCTCGAAATGGCTGGCCATGAGCGCGGTGAACAGCGCGGCGAGGTCGTTGGACCGCGTGTTCGCGCGGCGCAGGGTCCCGAGCAGGTCCTCGCGGAGGCTGCCGGTGTCCGGGATGTGCGGGGCGGTGGCGGCGCCGTGGTGGCGGATGGCCGCGCGGAGCAGCTCTTCGCGGCCGGACCAGCGCCGGTAGAGCACGTGCTTGCTGGTGCGCGCCCGTTCGGCCACCGCCTCGATGGTGAACCGGCCGAATCCTTCCGCGGCGAGCTGGTCCCACGCCGCCTCCAGGAGCGCCGATTCGAGCTCGGCGCCGCGGCGCCGAGATCTGCCCCCCGGCGTCTGGCTCACGCCGCGGCCTTGACGCGCTCGGGTCCGGTCGCCGGCGCGGCCGCCTTGGCCGCGGGCCGGCTGCCGCGGAAGGCCAGGGCCGGCCCGATCGCGGCCAGGGTGATACCGACCGTCCACCAGAACGCCCCCTGAAAGCCGGCGACGGCGCCGGACCGGGCCAGCGTCTGCAGCGCGACCGCGACGATCGCGATGCCGAACGACGCGCCGACCTGCTGCGAGATCCGGGTGATCATGGTCGCGTGGGGCACCTGGGCGGGGGCGAGGTCGTCGTAGGCGACCATCATCGGCGGGATCAGCACGGCGCCCATGCCCAGGCCCCGGATAAACAGCACCATGGCGAGCCACCATACGCTGGTGCCGGCGCCGGCCACGGCGAACGGGACCGTGGCCGCGGCGGCCAGCGCGAACGCGCCGATGGTCACGGTCCTGGCCCCGAGCCGGGGCGTGAGCCGGGCCGCGACCGTGCGCGAGGCCAGGGCGCCGACGCCCTGCGGGATCAGCAGGAACGCCGCGGCCAGCACGCTGTCGCCGCGCAGCTCCTGCCAGTACAGCGGCAGCAGGAACATGCCCGCGTACAGGGCGGCGCCCGCGGCGAACAGCACGGCGGAGGAGGACGCGAGCGACCGGGAGCGCAGCAGGGTCACGTCGACCAGGGAGCGGGCACCGCTACGCAGCGACCTGACCGCGAACGCCGTCAGCAACGCGATCCCGCCGGCCAGCGGGATGATGACGTCGGCCCGCCAGAACCCGCCGGCTGCCGCGGTGTTGGAGAGCCCGAGCAGGATGCCGGTCAGCGCCGGGGCGAGCAACGCGAGCCCCAGGACGTCCAGCCGCGCCCTGGGCGCCGCGGCGGCCGGGCGGTCTGCGGGGAGGAGGCGCCAGGCGAGCACCAGGCCGGCCGCGATCAGCGGCACGTTGACCAGGAACAGCCACCGCCAGCTCAGCCAGTTCAGGATCACCCCGCCCAGGACCGGGCCGATGATCGGGCCGAGCGCGAGCGGCATGCTGATGGCCGCGACCGCGCGGCCCCGGACCGCCAGGCTGACGTCGGTGCCGATCGCCTGGATGGCCAGCGTCTGCATCAGCGGGAAGATCAGCCCGGCCCCGAAGCCCTGCACGACCCGGAACGCGATCAGCGATGTGTCGTTCCAGGACGCCGCGCAGGCGATGGACGCGAGCACGAAGATGGCCAGGGCGGCCATCCAGGCCCGCTTCCCGCCGAAGCGCGCCTGCGCCCACCCGGTGACGGGGATCGCGGCCGCCATCGCCAGCAGGTAGGCGGTGCTGACCCACTGGATGTCCGCGGTGGTCGAGTGCAGGTCGACCGTCAGCTGGCGCAGCGCGATCGTGACGATGGTGGAGTCCAGGATCGCGGCGATGCCCCCGAAGATCAGGGCCACGATGGTCCGGAGGGCGGACGCCGGGAGGCGGCTGTCCGAGGCGGCGGGTTTGGCGCTCACGGCAATCATCCTTTAAGGAACTAGTTGGTTCCTTAAGATTACGTCACCCGCTTTGGGAACGCAAGAGTTCCTTATCTTGAGCCGAGGGTCCTCGCAGTGGTCGGCAGCTCCATGTAGGCATCGCCCACATCGCCCCTACCAGAATTCGAATATCTGTACTATTCTGTCCGCATGAACCGCACCGCCTGCCGGAACCAGATCAAGATCAGGCGCGCGGGCAGGCACGTCAAGCCGTCCGCCCCCGGCGTTCCTCACCGGGCCGATCAAGGGCGGCGCCGATGAAGGCCCTTCCGCCCAGGATCACCATGCACCTGCGCCTGGTGGTCAGGCGCCTGACCATCGTGTGGATTGTGGCGGTCGCGCTGGCCGCGACGATGACCATCAGCGCGTCCTACCATGCACGCCTGGTAACCGGCGCCTGCTGGCTGGCGCTGGCCGGGCTGTCCGTCTACGCGCTTCACGTCCTCAAACACCTGCGGCCATAGCGTCAACTGGCTATGCAGCGGCGGAACATGATGTCCTGCTCGCGCTGCGTGGTCGGTGCCGCTTAGGGTGAACTGGCATTCAAGGCAGTTCGCGCCTGATCACCCGGGTTCTTCATCGCCCGGGACTTCGTCGTAGGCCAGGAGCGCTTTCAGCGCGGCGATGCTGGCCTCGACTTCCGCGACTTGAGCATCCAGCTCGGCCACTACCCGCCTGATCTCGTCATCACGCGCGCTCATGACCTGTCCTCGCCGGCGCCGTCGTCGCCGAGCAGCCCCGACAGCTCCGCGAGCTTGTCGGCGACCTCGTGCAGGTGGGCTATCGCGTCCGCGGCCAAGGCACGGATCTCGGCTGGAGTCATAGTCTCCCTGGGCTTAGCCAGGGCAGCGGCCTCCAGGGCCCTGATCTCGTAGGGGCCGGGCAGGCGGGCCGCGTGGGACTGGACCTCAGCCAGCCGCAGCGCGATGTCCGTGCCGAGTGCCATGGTCTGCGACACGCCGCCGAGCACGCCCACGAAGATCTGCCGGTACAGCAGCCTGTACCGTTCACGAGGTACGCGGTTGCCTCGTTCCCACTGCGGGATCATCTTCACCGGGCCGTGATGGGCGGCTACGTCCTCGCCGGTGTCCCTGGCGGCCTTGCGGAGCTCGCGCGCCATCCGCGACACGTCCCAGCCCTTGGATTCACGCCACAGACGCAGAATCTCGCCAGTCACATCGGTCACCGTACGTGCTCTCGCGTACCACGGGAAACCGCCGGATCGCTAGCGCGCTCCCGTTCGCTCCGGATCGCTCCTTCGGTTTCATCATTCCATGTCCTGACCATGCAGTGAACTGATACGGCGCAGGACGAACAGACGGACGTGAGGGGACCTATGCGGGCCCCGGCCGCTCACGGAACCCGTCTTGATTCCACGGACTGTGAGTAACCAGAGAAGCTGAAGCCCGCTCAGACTCCTCTCGAGAGAAGAGTGGTGGATGCGCTGGTTCAAAGTAGCCGTCATCGCAGCCGGCGGTTAGACGAGCCGCCTTACCGAAACTGGCGCAGCCGCATTCACACCGTAGGCGTGCACCGATCCGGTCCGCGCATTCACGTCGGCTAGGCCTGCGCGATCCGCTGCTCAGCCCGAATCCACCGCGACGAGTCCCGCGGCGGCAGCACAAAGGCCTGCTACAGGCCCAGATAGATAAAGGGCGAAACCCCCGGGGGTCCGTGCGGCCCGAGCCAACCGCGCGCTGATGATGCCCGGCTCATGACTGAATAAGGAATCACCATGAAACTCGGCAGAGTACTCGGCTGCGTGGCCGCGGCCATCATCGCCGCGACCACGGCCGGGCTGACGACCGGAGCCGCGTCAGCAGGCACCGTCAACCCGTACAAGAACGTGACCACGCACCAGCGGCACGCCCGCGACCTACGGAAGGTCAACGTGACCATCCCGGGCACGCGGCTGCCGTCGCTGAAGCTGGCCCATTCCGCAACCGTCAAGAACACCGGCTCGCTCACCGCCCCCAGCTGGTCCGGGTACGCCGACATCGCCTGCTCGACGTGCGCACTGCGCTACGTGTCGGCGGACTTCACCGTGCCGCACCTCAACACGGCCAAGTCGCCGGACAACTCGTGGGCCTCCCACTGGGTCGGCCTGGACGGGGCCACCAACAACACGGTCGAGCAGGTCGGCATCGACACCTACGTCTCTGGCGGCGTGGACTACTACTACGCCTGGTACGAGATGTTCCCGGCCGCCACCCAGGCCTACAGCCTGGCCGCCAGCCCTGGCGACAACATCCAGGTCAGCGTGTACACGGTCAACGGGACCTACTACCTCAGCCTCAATGACACCACGCTGGGAGCCGGGTTCAACGCCACGGCGACGGTCCCGGCCGGCTCCACCGGCCAGAACAAGTCGGCCGAGGTCATCACCGAGGCACCGGCCGAGCTGATGAGCGACGGCACCGTGGTCCAGCTGCCGCTCGCCGATTACGGCCAGGTCAACTACAACAACGCGACCGTCACCAGCCGCAGCGGCACCCACGGGGGCCTGGGCAGCACCTCGTTGTGGAGCGGCTACGCCATCAAGATGGTGGGCTCGAGCAAAGCCACCCTGTCCACCCCCAGCGGCCTGCTCAACGGGACCAACAGCTCAGGCATCCCGGTCTCGGACTTCACCGCCACCTGGCAGGCGGCCAGCTAACCCGGCCGGGCCTGTGCGGGGTCTTCGTGATGGAGATCCAGACCCGCCGGGTGTACATCCCTGGGCGTCACCGGCCACCCCACCGGTGCGTGGACCGCCCAGCAGGCCCGTAACCTGCTCATGAATCTGGCGCGCTGACCTCGCGGCAGACCCACTCGACTACCTGGTCGAGGAGGCGCTGGGGCCCCTGGGACTGGGGGCGCAGGTTGGCGGTTCTGGGGTCGGGTCCCATGACGCCCCACAGCGGGTGGCCGGGGGTGTGCCGGTGATTCCAGCTGCCGTGCTGGCCGGGTGGGTCGGTGGGCAGTTCGTTAAGGCTGGGGAGCCGGTGCAGCTGGACGAGGCCGGGTGCGAGGGCATGCAGCAGGGAGGTCTCGAAGATTCCGGCGTGATCAGGAGCCAGCGACGCATCGCTGCGGTTGACGGCCAGGGCCAGGACGTGCGGGCACGCCCCGGTAGCGTTCCAGTCGGCGGCGACGGTATCGATGAGGGCAAGCTGCTCGTCGGCGAAGTGGCCGGTGAACAGCACGCACAGCTGCACGCCGAGGTCAGACAGCCGGCGCAGCGCGATCGTGACCAGCTCGGTGAGCGGCGCCGCGGTCGGGGCCATTATCGTCCACGGGTAGGCGGTGTGGGTGCCGCCGGTCCCGAACCACAGGGTGGGCAGCACGACTCCGCCCGCAGCAGCGGCGGCGCGGGTGCAGATGCCGTGGGCGGTGAGCCCGTCGAGTCCGAGGGGCAGGTGGTGGCTGTGGTACTCGATGCTGCCGAGGGGCAGGTAGACCACGCTGCGGGCCGCGATGGCGGCCTCGACCTGGTGCGGCAGCATCCGCTCGACCTGCACCTGCTGCGGGTCCTTGTCGTTGGTCATGGTCGCGGGCTCACTTGTAGAAGTTGCGGGGCCAGACGTGGCTGCGCAGCTGCTGGCGCAGCTCGTCGGGGAACGGCACGCCGTCGGAGTAGGCCACGTTGGCCTCGACGTCGGAGGTGCTGGCCATGCCGGGGATGACCGTCTTCACCTCGGGTGAGCTGAGGGTGTAGCGCATCGCGGCTTCGGCCAGCGTCGGATAGTGGGGAGCGCAGATCTTCTTCAGCTTCTCGACCCGCTGGAGGGTCTGGGTGAACCGGTCACCGCGGAACAGGGTGTGCGGCACCGATCCGGGCTCCCACCGGTCGTAGGTCTGCGGGGTCCAGTGCCCGATGAGGCTGCCGGAGTCGAACGGGACCCGGGCGATGAAAGCGGTATCCGTAGCGAGTCCTGCCGGGAACAGCTGGTCCGCGGGCCGCTGCTCGAACAGGTTGAACACGACCTGGATCGAGTCGGCCAGGCCGAGGCGGGCGAGATCGGCGCCTTCGCCGGGGCGGTAGTCGCGCAGCGATACCCCGACGCGGTCGACCTTGCCCTCGAGGCGGAGCTCGTTGAGGGCTTCCAGCCAGTCCAGCTCGTGCAGCCCGGCGGGCATCCAGGAGTGCAGCTGGAGCAGGTCGATCCGTTCGGTCCGCAGCCGCCGCAGGGCCGCGTCGACGCCGGCTCGCAGGTACCAGCGCGGATAGCGGCCGCGCATCTGGGGGTGGTCGTCGTCGGGGTCGGGCCAGACGACGGGCTGGATCTTGGTGGCGACGTAGATCCGGGAGCCGGTCCACTGCCGCACGGCCCGGCCGACGACGTCCTCGCTGTGGCCTGAGCCGTACAGCTCGGCGGTGTCGACGAAGTTCACACCCTGGCTGAAGGCGTGATGCAGGGTGCGGATCGAGTCCTCGTCGTCGACCCGGCCCCAGTCGCCGCCGATCTGCCAGCCGCCGAACGCGATCTCGCTGACCTGCCAGCCGGTGCGGCCGAAGGTTCGGTACTGCATGCTCATTCTCCTCTACAGGTCCAGGACGAGCCGGGACGTGCAGGACCGGGAGACGCAGATCATCATGCAGTCCCCCGCGGCGCGCTGCCCGGGGTCGAGGACGGAGTCACGGTGGTCGGGGACTCCGTCGAGGACGGTGGTCTCGCAGGTGCCGCAGGTCCCTTCGCCGCAGGAAGACAGCACCTGCACGCCGGCTTCCTCGGCGACCGACAGGATGGACCGGTCGACGGGTACGGTCAGGGTCAGGTCGCTGCGCTTGAGGTGAACCTCGAACGGCTCGGCCAGGACGGGCTCGGTGAGGGGCTTGGCGACGAACCGCTCGACGTGCAGGGACCCGGCTGGCCAGCCGGCGCAGCCCTGCTCGACCGCGGTGAGCAGCGGCTCGGGCCCGCAGCAGTAGACCAGCGTGTCCGGCTGGGGGGTACCGAGCAGGTCAGCCAGGGGCAGGAAGCCGCGCTCGTCCTGCGGCCACACCGTGACCTGGTCGCCATGGACGGCGAGTTCGCCCAGGAAGGCCATCGAGGACCGGTGCCGGCCGCCGTAGACCAGGCGCCACTGCGCGCCCGCCCGGCTGGCGGCCTCGATCATGGGCAGCATCGGGGTGATCCCGATCCCGCCGGCGATGAACAGGTAGCGCGGGGAAGGGGTCAAGGGAAAGTTGTTCCGCGGGCCGCGAATCCGGACCAGGTCGCCGACGGCAAGCTTGTCGTGGACGTGCAGCGACCCGCCGCTGCCGCCGGGGTCGCGCAGGATGCCGAGCCGGTAGGCCTGCTGGTCCCCCGATGGCCCGCACAGCGAGTACTGCCGGGTGGCGACGCCGTCCAGGATGAGGTCGACGTGCGCGCCGGGTTCCCACGGCGGCAGCGGCTGCCCGGTGGCCTCGCGCAGGGTGAGGGCCACGACATCCTCGGCGGCGGAAGCCTTGCCCTCGACGCGGACGACCGCCTCGAATTCGCGGCGGGTCAGGGTCAGGCGGGTCGTGCGCTGCTGCACCGACTCGACGTCGCGGGGGCGGATCGCGGCGAGCCGCATCGAGTGGGGCGGGATGCCGGCCGGGACCAGCCCGACCGGGAGGCGGCTGAAGCCGCGGACCATCTGCTTGGCCCAGCGCTCGGGGACGCCGACCACGCGCAGCTCGACGCCGTCGAGGACGGCGAGCACTTCCTCGACCGCGACCTGAGCGGTCAGCCGGGCCAGCGGCGCGCCCATGCAGGAGTGGATGCCCTCGCCGAAGGTGAGGATCTTGTTCTCGGCGGTGATCTCGCGGGACAGGTCGAAACGGTCCGGGTGCGGGTACGCCCGCTCGTCGTGGTTGGCCGAGCCCATCAGCACCATCACCCGCGCGTTGGCCGGGATGGTGACACCCGCGATCGTGACCGGGCTGGTCGTCTGCCGGCACAGGTTCTTCGCCGGCCCGTCGTAGCGCAGCGTCTCCTCCACGAACGCCTTGACCAGGCCGGGGTGCTCACGCAGGTGGCCCTGGAGCGCGGGGAACTTGTCGAGCACGGCCAGGCAGTTGGTCAGCAGCGCGGCCGGCGCGTCGGTGGATGCGGAGAAGATGAGGTGCCCCAGGCCGATGCGCTCCCCCTCGAGCAGGCGGCCGTTCGCGTCGGCGAGCAGGATCTGGCTGATCACGTCCGGGGTGTCGGCCTCGGCCCCGGCGGCGATCTCAGCCTCCCGCCGCCGCATCAGCTCGTCCAGGTGCGCCTCGCCCTCGTGGTTGGAGGCGGCGGCGTCGGCGGGCACGCCGAACTGCCCGACCGTGCGCACCATCGACCGCATCAGGTGCTCTTCCCAGAACGGCGACTCGGCCTGGTCGATGCCCATCAGCTTCAGCGATGCCGCGAACACCAGCGGGATCGCGAACTCGGTGGCGAAGTCACCCCCGCCGCGCGCGACCAGGCCGGCAAGCAGCTCGCGGGCCCGGCCGCGGACGTGGTCCTCCAGGGCCAGGATCTCCCGGGCGGCGAACGAGGGGCGGACGACCGTGCGCAGCACGGTGTGCCGGGGCTGGTCCTGGGCGACCAGGTTGCCGGTGCCGTAGGAGTCGTGGGTGCCGTCCATGTCGTTGCCGAGGGCATTCACCATCTGCTCGTGGTTCTTCAGGCAGGCCCTGACGTCGGCGTACCGCGACACGACCCACAGGTCGCGGCGGGCGTTGTAGAAGACCGGCGCCTGGTCACGGAGCTGCCGGTACACCTCGTACGGGTGATCGTAGGCCGCATACGACAACGGGTCGTAATACACGCCGAGCTCGCCGGGCTCCGCCACCTGATTCGACAGCTCCGCCATCACAGCACCTCCCTAACCGACCTTACTAGCACGTGCTAGTTACTAGCACGTGCTAGTATGACTCCCGTTACGGCTTCTTGTCCACCCCTGGTGACACGATTGGCCAGCGGATGAGTGGATCCCCCGGGAATGTCATCGCCGGAGGCGATGGCGGAGGAGGTGGTTCGGGTGGCCCGGCCGACAATGGCCGACATCGCCGACCACCTCGGCATCTCGCGGCCGCTGGTCTCGATCGTGCTGCGCAACGCTCCCGGCGCGAGCCAACAGACCCGGCAGCGCGTGCTCCGGGCCGCCCGCGAGCTGGGTTACACCCCGCACCAGGGAGCCCGCAGCCTGCGCCAGACCCGGTCCCGGCACCTGGGCGTCACCTTCGTCCCGGCCCATGCCAGCGAGCCCGAGATCATCGAGTCGGTCTACGCCGCCGCGGCCGGGCACGGCTACCAGGTTTTGCTCAGCGCCCAGACCCCGGCGCGGGACCAGCACCAGACCGTCGAGGAACTGCTCAGCTACCGCTGCGCCGCCGTCCTCGCGCTCGGCTCAGAACTGACCCACGCCCAGCTGAAGGCACTCGCCGACCGGGCCGGGGTGCCCACCGTGCTCGTCGGAACCGGACATCGCAACGCCAGTTACGACGTCGTCCGCTCCGACGGCCAGCACGGGATCGCCCAGGCGGTGGAACACCTCGCCGGCCTCGGACACCGGCACCTGGCGTACCTGCACTGCCCCGCGCTTCCCAGCGCCGCCGAACGGCTCCGGGGCTTCACCAGCGCCGCCGCCCGCGCCGGACTGCACGGCCGGGTGATCGAGGTGCGCGAGTTCGGCTATACCGAGGAGGCCGGCAGCGAAGCAGCGCGCAGGCTGCTAGCCGGGACAGCCCGGCCGACCGCGCTGGTCGCCGGGAACGACCAGCAGGCAATCGGCGCCATGTGGGTGCTCGCACGCGCCGGCGTCTCCATACCAGAACAGCTGTCGGTGACCGGCTACGACGACACCCGTTTCGCCCGCCTGACCGCAGTCGACCTCACCACCGCCAGCCAGGACACCGTCGCGCTGGGCCAGCGGGCCGTGAAGGCAGCCGTGCGGCG
>Ga0335085_10018092_pt1 | contig 10136 bp, 8 predicted proteins | sample Lox_Sample_45_FD_206712 | JGI IMG/M metagenome (GOLD analysis project Ga0335085, IMG submission 206712) | Soil microbial communities from Loxahatchee National Wildlife Refuge, Florida, United States - Lox_Sample_4.5 | ecosystem: Environmental > Terrestrial > Soil > Wetlands | place: USA: Florida... | reverse complement strand
GGGAAGCACCGAGGTAACTAGCCATCCGTGAGTCATAGAGCCGCCGGAAATGCTCGGGGTCGCGCAGCAGGGGGCGTTTGACCCCGTCCGCCTGGCAGCGGCGGCGCAATTCTTCAAGGTCAGCGTGAAGAAACACCGTCCGCGCCGAGCCCAGCAGTTCGCGGTTCTCTGCCTGGGCAAAGGCCCCTCCGCCCAAGGCGATCACCGCTGCCGCCGTTAACTGCTCCAGCAGGGCACGCAGAGCGGCATGTTCTTCGCGGCGGAACTCGCTTTCTCCCGATTGCCGGAAAATCTGTTCGATGGAACGTCCCGAGCGGGCCTGAATGCAGTCATCCAGATCATGAAAGGGCCATCGCAGGCGGCGGCTCAAGGCGCGGCCGACACTGGTCTTGCCCGCGCCCATGAAGCCCACCAGGAAGATGGAGTTCTGGGGCGACACGACGCCCCCCACAGGCGAATCTGTTGTCATACCTGTAAATTACTCTAAAACAAGCTGTTAGCGTTTTCGGAAGTGGATTCTACCACTGAAGGAGATGAGCTTGACCGACGAAGCAGCCTTTCCCATGGTGCCGGCAAAGGCACTCCCGACCTTGATGGCGAAGGGGGTGTGCTTGGGTTGCAGAGGGAAGTCGTTGACCACTTGCCCCTTGACGGAACGAGCGGTGACATCAATCGATGCGTAGGCGGGAGCGACCGCGTCAATGTCGCCGGAATGGCTGCTCAGCAAGTATTCGCCACCGTTGCCGAAGTCGCCATCGTAGCGGATTCCGCCCGCCGTAGAGTTGACCTGCACATAACGGCCGGTGACATCGAACAGGGAGACCGCGCCGTTGACCGAAGTGATGTCCACATGGGCATCGCGGACGTTGGTGAGCGTCACCGGACCTTCCATGGTGCGCACATGCACGTGGGCATTGTTCAGATCGCGGACATCCACGACTGCGCTCGAGCACTCGATATTCAGATCACCTTGCAGCTTTTCGGCGTGCAGGGGGCCGGTTCCGGAGTGCAGGGTCACGCTGGCATCGGAAGGAATCTGTACGTCGTAGTCTACTTGACCGGTGTGGGCATCGGCGCCTTCGAGCAGGTGCGAGGTCAGGTCGACGCGGTCGCCGCTTTGGCTCTGGTCGATTTCCACCCGGTCGGAGTGAAGGATCGCGGTCACGATGACATCGTTGCCGCTGGCCGGTTTCACGCTGATCGGTCCGTAGGGATTGGTGATCGAAACGCTGGCGCGTGGACCGACTGGAAAATGATATTCCTTGCGAGTTTCGGCGGCCGCGACGATGGCCACGGCGACGATCAGCATAGCTGTCCAACTCGCAATCCTTGGATTGCTCTCCATACGCCCTCTCCCCGAGCCCCTACCCAGAGTCCTTGCCCCTGCCATTATGGCAGAGAACGGTCTAAAGCCATCTCGTAAAGCATTGATTTTTGCGCGTAAGCATTCACCAGCGATTCCTGAGCTTCCTCGTCGGTCGGGTCGTTTTTGACCGTTTGCTCAGCGTCGCGGATGTAGGCATTTACATTGCGCAGATTGTTCTCATACACCGCGCGCATGGCGGGAGCCCGCGAGGCCACCGCTTCCAGCATCTGCTGATCTTCCGTCAAAGTAGCCGCCGCCAAGGGTGCCCGCCCTACCGCGATCTGCTGGGCCACGTGCATGACGGGAGCGTCTCCCTGCTCATAGAGCATGGTGCCCACCACCAGTAAAGAGGCAGCCACGGGAGCCATCCATGCCCAGACCCAGGGCCGGCGCGATCCGGCGGTGACCAGCACTTCTGCCTGGGGCTTATGAATCAGCCCTTCCTGGCGTAGGGCGATTTCGATCGAATTCCATACCCGCGGGCTGGGTTCTGCGGATTCCCTTAATTCCTGAGCCCCGGCCGCCACCAGATCCATCTCTGATTGGCACTGGTCCAGTTGGGTTCGGATCGACTGCCACACCCGCGGGCTTGGTTCTTCGGAGGCCTGCAGCTTGCGCGCTTCCTGCGCGATCAGCAAGGTCTCGGCCTGCCACTGCCCGACCGTGGCCGCGATTTCCTTCCACACCCGCGGGTCCGGTTCTTCGGAGGCGTGCAGCAGCCGCGCTTCGCGGGCGATTAAGTCCATTTCGGCCGTCCACTCGCGGAGAGTGGTGGAGATGGAACTCCATACCCGCGGAGACGGCTCGGCGGATGGCGGCAAGGACTTGGCTATTCGCGAAATTTGCTGCAGATCTGCTACGACGCCGGCGCAGCCCGCACAAGAATGCAAGTGCGCTTCCTGCTCTTGATTGCAACCACCGTCCACGATCTCTGGCAGGAGCTGTTCAAACTCTGCGCAGGTCATGTTACCTCTCTCCCCGATACCGCTTATCCTTTTGGCTTCTCACGGCCTGGTGGCTTTTGCAGCTCTGCTCGTTTTGAGAAGCTCGCGCAGCTTCATCCGCGCTTTGTGTAATTGTGACTTGCTGTTGCCGATGGAACAACCCACCATTTCGGCAATTTCATTGTGCTCGAATCCCTCCACATCGTGGAGGACAAAAATCGAGCGATACCCCGGAGGTAACGCCTCGATGGCGCGCTCCAGTTGCAGGCGGTCGATCGAGGCCGCCAGCGCCGGATCGGGCGCGCCCAGTTCTTTCTTGGGCGTCTCTTCCTCGGTCTCGATCGTATCTTCGATCGGAACCACGGGGAGCCCCTTCTTTCGCAGCCGCATGAGGACGACGTTGACCGCCATGCGGTGCAGCCAGGTGGAAAAGGCCGACTCGCCGCGAAAAGTGCCAATCTTGCGAAATAATTGAAGGAAAGCTTCCTGAGTGAGGTCCTCGGCTTCCGCCGTATTGGCCGTCATGCGCAGACATAGGGAATACACACGCCGTTTATGCAGGTCATAGAGGGCTTCAAAGGCCTCTGCATCTCCCTGCTTCGCTCGCTCAATGGCTTCCGCTTCCGAAAGCCCTTCGTGGTCGTTCTTTCGTGCGTCGGTCAAGTTGCCTTTTCCGGCCGCAATCAATGGGATGCGGCTTAAACCCCTTTTCGTTGTATCGCTTGCGGCCGGTAGGCGGTGGAAAACCAGCTCTCGAGCCGCGCCCAAGCTATTGCTCCACCATCACTTGCGCCAGCGCACTACCAAAGTAACTCAAACCCGCGAATCTGGCCAACAGCGGCTTTGGGTTCGGGGCGTTTAAGATCCAGAGCCGGTTCTCGTGGTAATCGTTTCCAAGCCGTGCCCGTGCGCTCCGGTCTCGCGAACCCGCAATAGGATGGCAAAGGCCAATCCCACAAAGCCCAACACCGAGAAGATCCACATGCCGGCGGCGTAGCCTGCCACGTTGTCGGCGCCGGCGTGGGAATGATCGTTGGCCAGCCCGACGAACAGATTCAGCAGGAAAAAGCCGATCTGCTGGATCAGTGTCATGAGGGCATATGCCGTCCCCAGGCGAGCTTGATCGACGATGTAGGCCACCGAGGGCCACATGACTGCGGGAATGAGAGAAAAGGCGATTCCCATCATCGAAGTCGCAACCAGAGGCACCACCGGGAGGCTCCAGGTGCCATAGAAAGGGACATGCAGGGTAACCACCTGGCTGAATGGCAGATAGGCCATCATCAGGTAGACCGGCATGAGCAGGATTGAGCCCAGCACCATGAAGAGAGCGCGTTTTCCCACGCGATCGACCAGCAAGCCAAACAGGGGTGTGGCAATCATGGCCGAGGCGGGGAGCAGGCTGTTGAGAAATCCAGCGGTGCTGAGGGCCGAAACTCGCCCTGCTTCGGTGATGACTGCACCGGAAGCGGCGGCGATCTTGTTGCTTAGCAAGTCGATGGCGAAGGTACGAAAAGGGAAGATGGCGGAATAAAAGGTGAAACACAACCCCACCACATACCAATAAGAAGGGTTGAACTGGAAGATTTGGCGGAACTCCAGCTTGTCGATATCTCCTCGTTTTCCCAACTCATAGCGGTTTTCGGCGGCGCTCTCCAGGGCCCAGTAAATGAGGGCGGTCACCACACTCAAGAGGCCTGCTCCCACCGCAATCAGCAGCGGACCGCGCCAGCTCGGCGAAGCGTTTGCTCCATGGGGGAAAAACGCGCCGTGGGCCCAGGTCGGAGAATTGTCGGCGGCCACCGAGGCCAGGCGCGCGATGGTCAAATTGATGCCGAAGGCGAAGCTCAGCTCTTTTCCCTTGAACCATTTGGCGAGCGCGGTGGTGACGGCGACGATCATGGATTCCGCGCCAAGCCCCAAGACCGCACGGCTTCCGATCATTGACCAGGGACTGCCCTTGAGCGACATCAGCACCGCGCCCAGCAAACACAGGCAGCCAAAGAAAGTGAGAGCTTTCTTGGTGCCGATGCGGTCAATGACGATGCCGCCGATCAGCAAGGTCAGCACTGCGGCCACGCTGTAGCTGGAATTCAGCCAGGCGAATTGAGTGGCGGAAAAGCCAAGCTGTTCTTTGAAAATGCCTTCGAGGGGGTTAATGCTGTCGTAGATGTAGTAGTTCCCGCCCATGGCCAGGCTGACAAAGACCAGCACAGTCCAGCGGTAAAGCGCGGAAGGGCGGGGACGAAGAGCTTCGCTCATGAGCGTCCTTGGAAGTGCAGATTCAGCAAAACCAAGAAGATAGCAGAAAACCGCGAAAGCGCGGTAAGGCTCTGAGGATAGGGCGTGAGGCTCAGGAAAACGCAGGCCCCCAAAGCTCGGAACCTGGAGGCGGTTTTCGGGTTACTCCAGTCCAGTTACTCCCGTAAGCTTCCCCAACCCCCGCTTCGACGAAAAGATAGTCATTCCAGCCGTTGTGCGAGAGCGCCGGGCGTTGCCCGACAACGGCGGAGGCGAGGGGGCATGTATGCGCAAACGATATGCTTTGGCGGGAATCCTGCTGGCGGCTCTGGCCTACGGCCGGGACCCTAAGCCCACCCAGAGTGGCGTGTTGATGCAGATGAATTCGGTGCCTTGCGGCTACGAAGAGAAGGACAATTCCGGGGTTGCCAGCGAAATGCTGGGGAGCGATTCGCAGCACAAGAAGACTCACGAACTGCTGTGCCAGGAATATGTGCTGCGCAGCGATCGCATGGTGTTCCACATCCGTCCCAAAGATGACAAGCGCCAGGTGATTCTGCCCATCGGGGGCATTGCGCTGTTCCGCATGGACAAAGACAAGATGCTGCTGCGCTCCGAAGATCTTGACGATAAAGAGCGGGCTTACACCGTGGTGTCGATCGCCCCTCGCGACGATTACGGGACTCAGGAAACCTCAACTCTGAGCAGTCACTGAGTGAAGTACGTAAGGCGTATCCGGTTTCCAGGGTGCGCCTTGTTTCTGAACGGGCTCCGGGGCGATCCCGAGACGCAGGCTCGGCATTCCGCAGCCCCAGCCGAAAGCCTGAAACCGCAGCCCGTTGTGTTAAAGTAAGTGCATCGAAAGACCCTTTTCCAGGGTCGTGGGCCCCTGGATCCAGTGCCAACCCTCTTCCTAAGGAGTCCTCGATGGCGCTTATTTACGATCTGGTAAAAGACCGCAAGGTTCTGACCTGTGACGCTGACGATACCGTGCTGGAAGCCTCGCGTTTCATGATGGAGCATCGCATCGGCGCGCTTCCGGTCCTGCGAAACGGGGAACTGGTGGGCATCTTCTCCGAGCGTGACGTGATGAACCGCGTAGTCGCTGCCGGACGCGCCCCCGGATCCACCAAAGTGTCAGAAGTCATGACCGCCAATCCCAAGACCGTCGGCATGGACGAAACTCTCGAGAACGGCCTGTTCATGATGCGGGAGTTCGGCTTTCGCCATGTGCTGATCACCGACGGCAAGGCCGTGAAAGGACTGGTCTCGCTGCGCGACATTCTTTTGCGCTACGTGGCCCAGCAGGAGCAGGCGCGGCGCATCGCGGTATAAGCGCGGGCTTGGGAGCGCAGACGTCAGATTTCGCAGCTCGCTAAAACCCCACATGTGAAACCAACGACGCCGGGCTGAGCGCGGCGTCGGATCGGGCGTGGAGCGAGTCTGTCTACGGCCCGCGCAAGATCCTTCCCCCTTGCCCGATTTTCAGTCTCGTTGCCGCAGAATCAGGTCGCCCTCGGTGGGCGGCAGGGCGAAGGGGAACTCGAAGACGCGGTCGGGGAAGGGAATGCGCAGAATGAATTCCTCCTGTTTTTTCCAGTCGCCAATCCATTTGCTCTTAGTGCTGAACAGCACCCATCCGGAGACTTCGTTGTTGCCGGAGTCGAGCCTGGTTTCGCGCAGGGCATTCTTGTTCAAAAAATCCTGAAATTCCGTGGAGACGCTCAGGTAGTTCTGCACCGGAGTCTGCTTGTCGGCGGCCTGGTCGGGATGCTTCTTCATCTGGTGCTCGGTTTCGTCTTCGAGGGTCTGGATGTCAGCCTGCATGCGGGCGGCAAAATCGTCGGGATCAAGCGAGGTCTGAATGACCTTGGAGTGACGCACGAACTCCAGGCTCATGTTGTTGGTGGTCACGTCGACCGAAGAGGGGCCGCGATATTTGAAAGTGAGGCGCAGCAGCAGGGGGCGTTCGATGCGCTTGGTGACCTGGGTGAGTTCCTGGGAATCGACGGCGAGCGTAATGCCGAGGTCACTGGTCCAGAGGCCCCAGCGGTAGACGCCGTCGCTGCCACGTTCAAAGGTGCAGCCCGGAGTCTGGTCGGACCAGCGGACGACCGGCAGCGCTTGTTTCTTCTTGCCGGCAAAGGCGGGAAGAGAGAGCAAGAGCAGAATGAAGGCTCGCAAGCGCACAAAATATTGTTGCATGGAGTTGCGGGTGGGGGGAGTGGATTTCAGTGGACACTGGGCGCTCGCGAGATGCTTCGCTGCGCTCAGCATGACGTTAAGATCGCAAATCGCAGACAAAAAAAACCGGCCGCCGCAGCGGCCGGTGAAGGTGTTCGGGCATCATTACGGCGTGATCTTGCCGACGAAAGCGTCGCCTGTGCCGCCTCCGAAAGTGCCCTGGGTTGCATTTGCAAGGGGCAGGCCTGAGCCCGAGTTGGTCGTTCCGGTAACGTAAATAACGCCGGCCGAATCCACGGCTACGCCACCGCCTGGGGTTCCATTCAGCGCGGAGTTCTCACTGCCGGTGCCGCCGTAGTAAGTGGAGAAGATGTCGGACGACCCCGAGGAATTGATCTCGGTCACGAACGCGTCATCCGTTCCTTTCAGAGCAGTCCCCCCACTGATAGCGGTCTTGACCGGGAAGTTGGAGGAATCAGTATTTCCGGTCACATAGACGTTCTTGCTGGAGTCGATCGCGATGGCCAGTCCGACGTCGGCGTTGCCGCTGCCACCAAGGTAGGTCGAGAAGCCGATCGCTCCACCGGCATTGATCTGGGTCACAAAGGCGTCTTGGCTGCCGCTGAGAGAACCCTGGAACGGCGTTCCCGGGTGCGGGAAGTTTGAGGATTGCGTGAATCCCGTGATGTAAGCGGTTCCACCAGAATCTACGGCGATCGCATTCGCATCATCAATGCCGGAACCGCCCACATAGACGAAATACACTTCGCTTCCCGTGCTCCCGAATTCGGCAACGAAGCCATCCTCTGGGCCCGAAAGGTCTGCGCCAGTGGTTTGAAGGCCTGACGAATCGGCCACGCCGCTCACGTAAGCGTTGTTGCTGCCATCGAGAGCAATCCCCGTCGCCAGGTCTCCGCCGCTACCTCCCAGATATGTTGAATAGCTTAGGGTCCCGAGGCCCGAGTTGAACTTGGTGATGAAGGCATCGGTGCCGCCGCCAAATGTTCCCTGGAACGGGTTGAGGGTGGGATAGTTGCTGGAGTCGGTCTGACCGGCCACGTAAACGTTGGCGCTGCCGTCGATCGCGATGCCGAGTGCAGTTTCATTTGCACTTCCGCCGAACACCGTGGTCGTGGTGACTGTGCCGCCCGAGTTCAATTCAGCCACAAATGCGTCTTGCCCACCCACGGTACCGATGGTTGTAGTGGTGGGGAATCCAGACCCATGTTGCGTATTTCCAGCGATGAAGATGTTGCCACCCTGAAGGGTTACGGCCGTGGCGGCGTCATCCTTGTTACCGCCGATGAACGTGCTGAACTGCAGCGCACCGCTGGAACTCAGCTTGGTTACGAATGCGTCATGTCCCGTGCCTCCTGCGTACGTCGGAGAGCCTGGGAAGTCAGTGGATGCGGAGTCTCCCACTACATAGGCGTTCCCGCTGCTGTCGACCGCGATGGCGAGACCTTCGTCGTCGGCGCTGCCTCCGAGGTAAGTACCGAAGTTCAGCGTGGCTCCGGTTCCCCCTCCGCCACCTCCGCCTCCGCCGCCGCCACCTCCGCCTCCTCCCCCGCTGCTACCGCCGCCGCCGCATGCGCTCATCAAGCCGAGGCCCGAGAGTGCAATGCACATAAGAAAGGCGGCAAGTGCGCGGCGCTTATTGGGCACAATAGCGCCCGCGAGCGCGATTCCCATCACAGGAACCCACAACAGATAGAGAGACAGAGTCTTCGATTTTGCGGACGGCGCAACTGTAGGTACAACTTGCGCGGGATTTGTCTCCAGGGCCGGCTGAATCACGAGTTCCCGCGAGTGATCGTATTTTCCAACCGTGAAGTGGAGTTCGCCATTGTCGAGAGCAAGAGCAGTCTCAACCTCTCGGCGCTGACCATTGATCTCCTGATAGGCCGCCGGCTTATCGAAGCGCAGGCTGCGGGTGTCAGTCGAAAGCAGAACCGACTGGTTCGCATCTTGCGTCATTCCGGTCGCGCCAGTGACGCGCATGCGGATAGCTTGGGGATCGGCACCGGGAGCGACCGCAAAGGCGAAATCAATTTGCCTGCGGTTTCCGCTCATCGCCAGCTTCACACCGGGAAATACATCGGCGTAATTGACGCTGCTGTAATGCGCAACCTGCGTCTGCCACGTCTTCGGATCGTTGCCGAGGTAGTAGTTGCTGACTCCAGGCTGAACTCCAGCTGCGCTCGTCTGCGGGCTTTCCGGAGCGCCTACCATTTGGATCCGCACGACCGAGTCCGGCAGGCTTGGGCCGGCGGCTACTCGCCGTAGTTCGCGTTTCCTGGGGGCGATGAGCGACATCACTGCTTCTCGCTGTGTCAGGAACAAGGTATAGCCGTTGCCGCGGGCGAGGTATTTCACCTGGGGATCGGTTTGGCCCTCGTTGGGTTCAAAGGCGAGCGGCATCTGGCCGTAGGCGGCAAGCACGGGTGGCTGCGCCGCAGGGCTGATCTGGGCGAGTCGCGGGGCTGGAGTCCGGTGAGTGAGCGCAAGCACCAGGGCCGCGAGCACTACCAGAGTTGCAGAGACGGTCCAAGTGAATGTCTTACTCGGCCGAGGGTTGCGCGGTATTCCTGTCATAAATCCTCCGATTGGGCGTGAAATCGATTGACCTGTAGGCAGGTATGGCACGACGAGTTTAGGGAGAGTGTTCTTAAAAACAGCAATTTTCGGAGTATCGTCCGGAACCATCCGGTTGTCAATCGAAAGCGGGTGCAGTTGAGGAGGCTCGAGCTTTTCCTGATTCGGGATAACTACTTTCGACTCATACGCTTAAAAGGAGTCTTTCGGTCGCTCGGTATAGAAGGTCGACCCCAAGGGGGAGCGACTTGCCAGAATTGTGCACTTGGCTGACAATGGGCCGCCTCAGAAATCAGGTTCCAAGACGCCGCAGAGGTCAGGGGTGGGGTTTCTCAGGCCAAGCGGCAATACGCCCGAGAAATGATGCGTTTTCATAAGACTTATTCGGTTGTAGGGGGTTTGTGTGTCTTGCTGGCAGGAGCGGCCGGGCTTGCCCAGGAAAATCCCGCGTCTGCCCCGCAGTTGACCCTGGACCAGGCGGTACAGATTGCCATTGCCAACAACCGCAACCTGAAGATCGCCGGCCTCGATGTGGATAAGAGCAAGTGGGAAGTCGCGTCGGCGAAGACGGCGCGGCTGCCGGAGACCAAGTCTTACATCTTCGCCTCGGGCTTTCTGAACTCGCCGGCATTCACCTTTAAAGAGGGCAGCCTGGGGACGATCAACACCGGGAGCAATACCGTTCCGGTGCCTTCGCGCGACATTAATATTGATCTCTCCAACGGGATAACCGGCAATGCGTATGTGCAAGTGGCGCAGCCGCTGAGCCAGCTTTACAAGATTCACCTGTTCATCCGGGAGAAGCA
>Ga0335085_10018090_pt1 | contig 10137 bp, 9 predicted proteins | sample Lox_Sample_45_FD_206712 | JGI IMG/M metagenome (GOLD analysis project Ga0335085, IMG submission 206712) | Soil microbial communities from Loxahatchee National Wildlife Refuge, Florida, United States - Lox_Sample_4.5 | ecosystem: Environmental > Terrestrial > Soil > Wetlands | place: USA: Florida... | reverse complement strand
CCATTGTGGTGCGGGCCAACACCCCCTCCCGCGGGGGGGGGGGGGCGGGGGGCCGGCCCCCCCCCGCCGCCGTTTTCACGCCTGGAGAATCGGCCCGCATGCGTGGCACCGAATCCATATGTCAACTCGATGCAGCCCTTCGCGGCGAACCGCCGCCAACTCGCTAAGCACTTCCCAACGTCTCGCCGCCTGCGCGCTCTAGGGCAAGTCAGCGACTTCAGTCGGTTACCGAGCTTTGGTGAGGTCGTCTCGCACCTGATGGTGAGTGACTGAGCGTCCCGCGTCTTATTCCATAGTCTTCCTGCCATTCGCAACAAACTCTGTCGTTGGTCAGAGACATATTGCGCAGCCGTTGTTGGCACGTTCTACTGCGCACCGAATCAAGGGCAAACCCGTCGCAAGGCGGGGACGCAAAGCCTCCGGTGTCAGGTGTTTTTGTCGCTCACCTGAGATAGCGGGGTTGCCGGCACCGCAAACACGCTGCGTGTTGCCGTCAGGTCTCTAAAAAAGATCTTTGCTCGCCCTTGCGTTCCGTTAACGGTCGCTGAAAGCGAGAACGGCAAGGCATGGGAAACTTCTGCTCAGACACTCTGCGGCGTGCGCGCTTGGGCGTGGCGGGCCTCCTGCTTGCCCTCGCAGTGGTGGCTTGCGGTTCGGTCGGCACGAGCACGAGCCCCAACGACAGCGCGAGCAGCGTCACCGCGCCGCCGACCAACTCGAGCAACACGCCGCCGACGATCTCCGGGACTCCCGCCTCCACGGTCATTGCCGGCACGGCCTACTCCTTCACGCCGACTGCCTCGGATGCCGACGGCGACACCCTGACCTTCAGCATCAGCAACCAGCCAGACTGGGCGGGCTTCGACCCGACCAGCGGCGCGCTTACCGGAACGCCGCCGCCGGCCAGCATCGGCAGCTACTCGAACATCACGATCAGCGTGAGCGACGGCCAGGCGACCACCGCCCTGACCCCGTTCAGCATCACCGTGGTGGCGCCGCTGACGATCTCCGGCAACCCGTCCACGCAGGTCGCGGTGGGTACTGCCTACAGCTTCGAGCCGACGACCAATGCGGCCGCGGGGACCGCGCTCACCTTCTCGGTGATGAACCTCCCCTCCTGGGCAAGTTTCAGCACTACGACCGGAGCGCTGAGCGGAACTCCGACGCAGGCGGGCACGTTCGCGAACATCGTCATCAGTGTCACCGATGGCACCCAGACCAGTTCGATGGATCCGTTCTCGATCACGGTCGCGGTCCCGAACCCGACCCATCAGCCGCCGACCATCTCGGGCTCGCCCCCCGCCTCGGTCCGGGTCGGCAACTCTTACAGCTTCACGCCGTCGGCCTCCGACCCGCAGGGGGAGGCGCTCACGTTCAGCGTGGCGAACCGACCCGCGTGGCTGACGTTCAATAGCGGCACGGGGACGCTCAGCGGCACCCCGGGTGCCGCGAACGTCGGCACCTACTCCGGAATCGTCATCCGCGTCAGCGACGGCCAGGCGTCCGCCTCGCTCCCGGCGTTCTCGATCCAGGTCACCGCCGCCCTGACCATCTCGGGCACCCCGGCGACCTCGGTGGCCGCGGGGACCAGCTATTCGTTCCAGCCGAAGACCAATGCTCCGGCCGGCACCAAGCTCACCTTCTCGGTCCAGAATGCGCCCACCTGGGCGGCATTCAGCACCTCCACCGGGCAGCTGGCGGGGACCCCCACCGGCGGTCAGGTGGGCACCTACTCGAACATCGTCATCAGCGTGACGGATGGCACCCAGACCAGCACCCTGCCGGCGTTCTCCATCAAGGTCACGGCCGCCCTGACGATCTCAGGCTCACCGGCCACCTCGGCCACGACCGGCACCGCCTACACCTTCACGCCCACGACCAACGCCCCGAGCGGCACCTCGCTCACCTTCTCGATCCAGAACAAGCCCACGTGGACGAGTTTCAGCACCTCGACCGGCCAGCTGAGTGGCACCCCGTCGAGCAGCCAGACCGGGACCTACTCGAACATCGTCATCAGCGTCACGAGCGGCGTGCAGACCAGCTCGCTCGCCGCCTTCTCGATCAAGGTAACGGCGGCGGCCACGCTGACCATCAGTGGCAGCCCCTCGACCGCGGTCAACGCCGGGGCCGGCTACAGCTTTACGCCGACGGTCAACAACCCTGCCGGCGGCACGCTTTCCTTCAGCATCCAGAACAAGCCATCCTGGGCAAGCTTCAACTCCGGGACGGGACAGCTGACGGGCACGCCGGCCGCTGCCAGCGTCGGCACCTACTCGGGTATCGTCATCTCGGTCTCCAATGGCACCGACAGTGCCTCGCTGCCGAGCTTCACGATCAGCGTCAACCAGATATCCAACGGCACGGCGACGCTCGACTGGACGGCCGTCACGCAGAACACCAACGGCACGACGCTGACTAACCTCGCGGGGTACTACGTCTACTACGGGACTTCGGCCACTAACATGAACCAGACGGTTCAGATCGCCAACCCCACGGTCACGACCTACATCGTGCAGAACCTGTCCTCGGGGACCTGGTACTTTGGAGTCGCCGCCTATACGAGCAGCGGGACGACCGGCCAGGTCTCGAACGTCGGCTCGAAGACGATCCAGTAACTCCGCACGGGCTGGAGCGGGAGTTCAGTCCCAGCCAGCCGGCGGCTCGACCTTCCACACCGGCTTGGCCGGGTTGCCCGACACCACCGTGAGGTCGGGGACGTTGGACTTCACCACCGAACGGGCCGCCACGATGGCCCCGCGTCCAATGGTCACGCCACGCACGATCGAGCAATCGCTGCCGATCCACGCATAGTCCTTGACCACGATCGGAGCCGAGCCATCGGGGCCGGGCGGCTCGTGCCGGGCGCGCGCGAAGGGATCGAGCGGGTGCCCGTCGTAACCGAGGAAGCACACCCGGTTCGCGATCATCACGTGGTTGCCGATCGTGATGCTGCTGCCGATGATGAACTCGGTCCGGTGGCCGATGCCCGCGTCGTCCCCGATGGTGAGGTAGCGGGGGCTGCCGTCGCCAGCGGCCAGCCACACCTGTTCACCGTTGAACTGGGCACGCGCGCCGATGGTCACGCGCAGGTTACCCAGGATCTTGGGCATGCCCTCGAGCAGCAGCAACCCCGGGCCGACGCTCTGGCACTGCATGCGCAGCAGCGGCTCGTGGTAGAACTTGCTCCAGAAGAGGCTGAGCGGGCCGCGCCGGAAGCGGCGCTCGGCGAGCAACAGGTGGTGGACTCCCGGGATCGTCGGAACGCGCAGCAGCGAGGCGCTCTTGATGAACGCCCAGACGCGGCGCTGCGCGGGCGTTTCACGCCGATGAGCCCATTCGATGATTCCCATTGCTGACTCGCTTCGTGCGCCGGTTATCTCGATCAGCAGGGAACGAAGAACTCGATCTGCGAGGTGATCTGGCCGCCGCGCACCTCGATCAGGTCGACGAGCTCGGTCGGGATGCACACCCCCGTGATCTTGGACTCGATGTCCACGCGCCAGTGGGCGGCGGCCGAGTCCGCCTCGATCGTCAGCGACAGCAGTTCGTAGCGGCTCAGCCGGAAGGTCTTCACCAGGATCGACAGCCACGGCCGGATGCGCGCAATGCGGCTGGCATCGATGGCGATCGGCTTGCCGTCGCTGGAGCCGGCGATCCGCAGTCGCGCGTCGGGTGCGAACACCTTGCACAGCCGGTCCAGATCACCGGCCAGCCGGGCCGCGTGCAGCTCCCGTACGAGTGCTTCAACCTGCGATCGCTGTGTCATGCGTCCGACCCCTTGTCGTATCAGGCGGCGGCGAGAAAACCGCGGATGTCTGCGCCCATCTGTTCGAACGCCGTGCCGGCGTAGGGAATGAGCGCGCGCATCCCGTAGAACAGGTGGATCATACCGGGATGGCAGCGGTAAAGCGTCCTGACGCCCGCCGCCTCCAGGCGCTCGGCGTAAGTGCGCCCCTCGTCCCGCAGCGGGTCGTACTCGGCGGTGTGGATTATGGTCGGAGGCAAGCCACTGAGGTCTGCGCAGCGCAGCGGCGACACCCGCGGGTCGGCCGCATCCCCACCGGGCGGGAGGTAGTGCTCGAGGTCGTGCGCCAGGGTCTCGCGGTCGACCAGATAGCCGTTCGCCAGCTCGCGCCGCGAGTTGCTCTCGACCGAGAAATCCATGATCGGGCACAGCAGGAACTGCAGCGCCAGGGGGTGGCTGCCGGTGCCGCGCGCCTGCTGACACACGACCGCCGCCAGCGTCGCCCCGGCGGAATCTCCGCACACCCCGATGCGCGCCGGATCCAGGCCCAGGGCGAGTGCATGGCGCCTCACCCACTGGATGGCCAGCACGCCGTCGTCCACCGCCGCCGGGAAGCGTGCCTCGGGGCCGAGACGGTAATCGACCGAGAGCACGCGGCACTGGCCGGCGTTGGTGAGCCCGCGACATATCGGGTCGTGCGTGTCGAGACTGCCGGCCACCAGCCCACCGCCGTGGAAATAGACGAGGCCGGGGAGTGCCGTGCCCGGGGGGACGGCCGCGGGGGTATAGATGCGCAGGGCCATGGGACCAGCCGGCCCGGGTATCTGCCGATCGTCCACCGTCCCGACGACCTCGGTGCGCCCGGAGAAGCTCAGCAGGTGCCGGAGTGCCTCGCGCCGCTGACTGGCCGACAGCGAGAGCGCACTCGGTGGGTTGAGGGCGGCCAGCGTGTCCAGGAAGCGCTTCGCGCGCGCATCGAGCGGCATGAGGCTCAGGCCCGCAACGCGCCACGCAGGCGCGTGGCGCCCCTCACAGTGCCAGGGCCTGCCGGGCCGAGGCAGGCCATCGCGCCAGGTCCACGCCGTGGTTGGCGAACATGGCCACCGCCAGGCGGTCCATGCCGAAGGCGACGCAACCGGTGTGCGCGTGCTCGTGACGCTCGGTGTGCATGCCCCAGACCTCGCCGAAGTGGGCCTGGTGATAGTTGAAGCTCATGCACGCCGTGGGCCGCGCCCCCGGGTAGTACGGAATCAGCAGCTCGAACTTCAGTGCGTTCTGCACCTGGCTCACCGCCATCATCTGGCCGACGCGCCCGAAGAAAGGGTCACTCGCCACGTCGAGCGTGTAAGGCAAAGCAAGCTGGTCGGCCAGGCCCTTGGCGCGGTTCATCCAGCCTTCGCGGAAGACGCGGATCTCCTCGGGCGAGCCGATGCGCACGTACTCGCGCATGCGGAAGGACTGGAGCCGGTCCAGTGACTTGGAAGGCTCGCGCCGGAAGCAGTCGGCCGACACATCGAAAACCAGCCCCCCGGCCGGTACCGCGCCGCGGCTCGCCACGAGCGGGTAGACCGGGTAGCAGGCGGCCGGCGAGAGCACCAGGTCCGCGGCCGCCAGCGAGGCGGTCCAGTCGCCACCGGTCTTGTAGCGCTCCGCCGCGCTGCGGATCTGCGCCTCCGTGCCGTGCAGGGCGCACACGCATCCGAGGAGGTTCGGGAAGCTGTCGAGGTAGCCCGACTTCTCGAGCTGCTTGCGGCTCATCACCGGCGGGAAGCGCAGCACCTCCGCCTTGGGGTCGCGCTGCGTGGTGATGAAGGCGGCGAGCTTCTCGATGATGCCCTCGTACAGGGCGCTGCGCGCGTACACCCCGTCCACGCCCATGTCGCGGAACAGTGCGCCGGCAATCGGCGCCAGGGGATCCTGGGAAGTGGCCTCAGCCTGGGAAGCAGTCATCGTCGCTCGGCTCCGGTCCTCGGGCGGTGGGGGTCTTCGGGGGGGCTGGCCGCTACTCGCGCAGCGTGGCGGGAATGGCGCTCATGAGCGCCGGGGTCGCCAGGTTCGCGAGGATGCGGTCGTTGTTGATCATGATCGGCGAGGACAGTACATCGCGCAGATGACGGCCCAACGTATAGTCGCCGTCGTTGCGGTAGCCGGCCAGTCCGCAGGCGCGCATGGCGCTCATCACCGTGGCAGCGGCCAGTTCGGAGGCCTCAACCTTGGTGAGCGTGATCATGGTCTGGAAGTCGAGCCCGGCCATCGCCTGCGGATCGTCCATCACCTGCTGGTAGCGGCGCAGGGAGGTGGTCAGCATCCCGCGCAGCGTGCGCAGCGTCGACATCGCCTTGGTGAACTGCGGCGCACCCGGGGGCAGCTGGCCGTTGCTGTGGCGCATGGCGTTGCGGATGAAGGCCTGGGCGCGGCCCACGGCGCTGGCGGCGATCCCGGTCCACACCGAGCCCCACAGCAGGTGGGCGGAGGGCACCATGGTGCGCGCATGGATGGTCTCGTAGGCCTCCGGCAGCACCTGGTCAGCCGGCGCGTTGGCCTTGAGCATGTAGCCCTCGCTGCAGGTGCCGCGCATGCCCAGGGCATTCCAGCCCTGCAGCTTGGTGAGGGTGTAGTCGCTCTTGAGCAGCGCGACCAGCACCTGGTCGGAGGCGCTGGCATCGGCGGCGCGGCGCGCGGTGGTGACCACGCCGTCGGCGTAGGCACCGTAGGAGATGACACTGGCCTTGCGCTCCAGGCCGATGCGGCCGCCGTCGAGCACCTCGATCGGTGCCTCGCTCGAGCGGATGTTGCCGCCGCCCTGCCCCTCGGTGGTCGAGGAGGCCAGCAGCAGCTGCTCGGCGCACAGGCGTCGCAGCAGCTGCTGCAGCGAGGCGTTCGAACCCATGTGGCGCACGACGCAGGCGATCTTCACCTGGTGCATCGCGTAAATCATGCCGCTGGAGGAGCACGACTGGCCGATCTGGTAGCAGACGTCGGCGACATCGCCGATCGTGGCTCCCTCGCCGCCCAGGGCGCGCGGCACCATGATCCCCAGCAGTCGCTGCGCCTTGGCGGCGGCGAAGGTCTCGGCGGGGAACCGCGCCTTGGCATCGACATCCAGGGCGTTCGCGGCGGCGGCGGCGGCCACCGTCCTGGCACGCGCCGCGATGTCACCGACGGCGGCGTCGGCTACCCCGGTGGGGGTCCCTCCAACCAGCTGAGCTTCCATTAACGAGACCCCCGGATTAGTTTTCCTTCTGGCCAGACGGTAATCTGGCTAACCCATGATACATCAGCACCTTGTGACGGCCTTCGCACGCCGTCACAAAAGAGATCGTTGAAAAATAAGTGAAATATCATGTCCGCTGCCCTTGAGCCCCGAAACAAGCCTTCAACACCCGCACGCACCATCGTGGGGCGCTCTGCGGGTGCCGGGCCCCTCCGTATCGGGCTCATCAATAACATGCCCGATTCGGCGCTCCAGTCGACCGAAGCACAGTTCTGCGCCCTGCTCGAGGCAGCCTCCGGCAGCGAGCGCATCACTGTGCGACTGTCCTCGTTTCCGGAGCTGCCGCGCGGGGCGGATGCCCTGGCGCGCATCGAGTCGGCGTACTGGCCCCTGGAGCAGTTGCTGGGCGAGGGCCTCGATGCCGTGGTCGTGACCGGCACCGAGCCGCGCGCGCCCCTGCTGGGCGATGAACCCTACTGGCACCGCTTCGGCCAGCTGCTCGACTACGCCGAGCGTCGCACGCACGCGAGCATCTGGTCGTGCCTCGCGGCGCACGCCGCGGTCGAGACGCTCGACGGCATCCGTCGCCAGCGCCGGGCTGAGAAACGCTCCGGGGTCTACGAGCACCGCATCCTCGGCGGCCATCCCCTGCTGCAGGGAGTGAGCGGGCCGCTGCGGATGCCGCACTCGCGCTGGAACGAGCTGCCGCTGCGGCCGCTGCGCGAGGCGGGCTACACGCTGCTGAGCTGGTCGGATGACAGCGGAGCGGACGCCTTCGTGCGGCACAAGGACAGCCTGATGCTGTTCTTCCAGGGACACCCGGAATACGAGGGCAACACGCTCCTCAAGGAATACCGGCGCGACGTCGGCCGCTACCTGAACCGCACCCAGGAGCACTACCCGACGTTGCCCGTCGGCTATCTCTCGACGGCAGCGACGGCGACGATGGAATCCTTCCGCCACGCGGCCGTTGCCGACCGCAGGCCGGAGCTGCTGGAGCGCTTCCCCTTCGCCGAAGTCAACGCGAACCTGCACAACACCTGGCAGGCGCCCGCGGTCGCGATCTACCGCAACTGGCTCGCCCACATCCAGGCTCGCCGCCGGGAGGCGACTCGCCGCGCGGAACCGGTATCATTGCGCTGAACGATGAACGACGTCGCCGCGAACCCCCCCGCCGATCCCGCCCTGCGCACGCGCCTGCTGGCCCTGGTGGGCCAGATACTGGACAAGGGCGACGGGCAGTCACTGCCCGTGGATGGCCGCCTGGCCGAGCTCGGGATGAGCTCCATCAAGATGGTGAACCTGATGCTGGCGATCGAGGGCGAGTTCGACCTCAGCATCCCGCAGCACGACATCACGCCGGACAACTTCCGTTCGGTCGCCTCCGTGGAGTCGATGCTGGCGCGCCTGCTGGGGCTTAAGCCTTAGCCTCCAGCGCCGCCACCAGCGCATCCACGTCGCTCGCGGAGGTCTCCCCGTGGGTGACGCAGATGCGCACCACGTCCCGCCCCTCCGTCTTCGAGGCCGCGACCCAGGCGCGCCCGGAACCGACCACGCGTTTGACCAGGTCCTTCACCGGCGGATAGCCCTGCGGCGGGACCACGCACAGGACCGCCAGGCGCGAATCGTTCACCACGCGCCAGCCCCGTGCCACCAGCAGGTCGCGCGCGCGGTCGGCCACTGCGGCCGCGCGCTCGACGTGCGCGGCGTAGCCGCTCCAGCCGGCCGCGGCCAGTGACAGGAACAGCCGCAGGCCGAGGAAGCGGCGCGACCACTGCACGGTGTTGAGGTAAGGATCGAGCGCGGTGACGCTGGAGGGCATGAACTCCGCGGCGACCTTGAAGGCCTCGCTGAGCACCTGCGGCCAGCGCGTGATGAACATCCCGCATCCCATCGTGGTGGCGAACCACTTGTGGGCGTCGATGGTGATCGAGTCGGCCAGCTCGATGCCGGCAAACAGGCCGCGCAGCTGCTCGGAGGCCAGCGCCGCACCGCCCCACGCCGCATCCACGTGGTGCCAGGCGCCGTACTCGCGGCAAACCCGGTCGCACTCGGTGAGCGGGTCGATCATGCCGGCCCCCGTGGTGCCGGCCGTGGAGGAAACCAGCACCGGGACCACCCCGTGCGCCCGGTCCTCGCGGATCCGGCCCGCGAGCGCAGCCATGTCCATGCGCCCATGCCCGTCGGTGCCGATCAGCCGCAGGGCGTCGCGCCCGATGCCGGCCTGGTGCACGATCTTGAACCAGGCCGGCTGGCACTCGCGCGAGGTGTACATCGCGACCGGCCCGGAAAAGCCGCGGACTCCCTCGCGCTCGAAGCGCGGCTCGGCCTGGGTGAGGGCGCACACGAGCGCCGTGTAGTTCGCCTCCGAGCCGCTGACGGTGAAGTGCCCGGCGCTGCCCGGGGGCATGCCGGCGCGCCCGGCGATGGCGCGGATCACGCACGCCTCGATCTCGACCGGCGCCGGGGACGACCCGGAGCTGGCCAGCTGCGGGTTGAACGAGCCGGCGATGCGGTCGGCGCACTGGGCGGGGAAGTTGGCCGCCGGATTGAACAACCCGAAGTAGCGGGGGTTGTTCATGTGCACCACGCCGTGTTCGAGCCGCTCGACCGTCCAGGCAATGAGCTCGTCCAGGGACTGCGGCCGGGAGAAGTCGAACTGCGTGAGTTCCTGGCGCAGGCGCTCGCGGTCGAGCGTGGGCGTGACGCTGCCGCGCGCCACGCGCTCGCCGGCGGCAATCAGCGTGCGCGTGAGGCTGTCCTCGATGCGCGTGCGGGTGGTGGCGTCCGGGAACAGGGCCGCCGGCGCCGGCGGCAGCTCGCGCGTGCTCATGAGCCGCGGGTGGCTGCGGCGAGCGCCTGGTCGAGGTCGGCGATGATGTCGTCGATGTGCTCGATGCCGATGCTCAGGCGGATGGTCTCCGGACCCACGCCCGCCTGCTGCTGCTCCTGCGCCGACATCTGGCGGTGGGTGGTGGAGGCCGGGTGGCAGGCAAGCGACTTGGCATCGCCGAGGTTCACCAGGCGCTTGAACAGCCGCAGCGCGTCGTAGAAGCGCGTGCCGGCATCGAACCCGCCGCGGATCGCGAAGGTCATGAGCGAGCAGGTGCGGCCACCGAGGTACTTCTGCACCAGCGGGTAGTAGGGATTGTCGGGGAACCCGGCGTAACTGACCGAG
>Ga0335085_10018088_pt1 | contig 10138 bp, 10 predicted proteins | sample Lox_Sample_45_FD_206712 | JGI IMG/M metagenome (GOLD analysis project Ga0335085, IMG submission 206712) | Soil microbial communities from Loxahatchee National Wildlife Refuge, Florida, United States - Lox_Sample_4.5 | ecosystem: Environmental > Terrestrial > Soil > Wetlands | place: USA... | reverse complement strand
AACAGGCCGAGATGGAGTCTCGGCTCTGCTCTTTTCAGCATTAGTCCGACGGCTAAATGGCCTACGCCCACAGGGGTACAGCTTACTTAATCCTAAATGACGGTGGCACCACTTCATCGATGCTTTTTCCCGTCCAGTGCCACTTCGGCACGCTGTTCCACACCTGCTCGCCTTTGACTTGGACCTTTTCCAGGAGTTCATCTTCGTTCAGCCGAAGATACTTGCCGTTATCCACCAACATTTCGCCGTCCACGATGACCGTTCGCACGTCGCGGCTGACGCCCGTCTCCATCAGCGAGCGAATCGGGTCGCGCACCGCGCCGAAGGCAATATTGCGGAGATCGACAATCGTGATGTCCGCCTTAGCACCTCTCGCAAGTTTTCCTAGGTCGTCGCGCCCAAGCATCTTTGCGCCGCCCAGCGTGATGGCATTGAATACATCGCGGGGGTGGCCTGAAAGAAAACTCTTGTCGGCAACCCGCGAAGCGATCGCCGCATAACGCATGTCGGAGAGAATATCTTTGGGAAACGTGTCCGTGCCGATTCCCATATTGATGCCGGCCTGGCGATATTTGTCGAACGACTCCATCAGGATGCCAAGTTTTAGATACTTCAGCGGGCTGTAGGCGACCGAGGCGCCGGAGTCGGCGATGATCTTGAGATCGTCGCCATAAGGATAGGAAAGCCAGCTATGCCCGCTAATGAAAATACAATGGGACAGCGAAACTAGGGGATCGAGAAAACCGATCTTTTTCAGGAGCTCGATGGGCGTGCACCGCTCACGCTGCATGACGGTATGGAACTCGAACAGATTGATCGTCGCGTGAATTTGAATACGTACGCCGGCATCCTTCGCTGCCTTCTTAGTTTCTTTGAGTAATTGCGGTGTGCAGGAATCCACATGGCCGGGAAACAACATCGTGGTCATCCGGCCGTTGCACGCCCCGTTGAACTTTTTGGCAAACTCGACAGCTTTCTTTAGCCCCTCGCTGCCGCGTTCGTCGTTCCAATCGTACTCCAATCGCCCGTCGCGGTCATGAAAGAAACTCACGTTCTTATAGCTGGGGCCGGCAACGCAGCGGATACCGATTTGGTCGACCATATCGACGTATTGTTGCGGTTCTCCTCCCGGACCGCCGATGTCAAAGGTCGTGGTCACTCCGCTTTTTAAGACGTGAATCACAGAGAATCGCTGGCCCACGTCCACGTCTTTTAAATGGGCGGAATGAGCCCCTTCGCGTGTCGGTCCGCCGTGGGCCAAATAGTTGGACGCAAAAAAATCAGTTTTAGTTGAATCGTTTAGCATGTAGTCGCTGGCATTGATGCCGGAATGAAAATGGGTGTCGATGAAGCCAGGAGAGACAAGGCAGCCCCTAGCGTCAATTTTCTTGTCCACAGGCTGCGCATATTCTTTGTCGACGACTTCAATCTGATTGCCGTTGAACACAACCACTCCGTCTTTGATGATTTCGTGCTCCTTGCCGTCGAAGGCGACGATATAACTGCCTTGAATAAGGGTTTTCATCTTTGTCCTTTCGTCACTTATAGATTCCGTGTCTTGCCCACTGGAGGTAATGTTCAGCGCCGCGGTAAGGATCATAGTCGGGCGTGAAGCCCATCTCCTCGTTCAGCCGGGAAATATCCACGCAAGCGTTAATGTCCATCGGAGTTTTGGTTGAAACGCGCGGTCCCGGTCCGTCGCCCAAATGAATCTCTAAATGCGGGACCAGTTGCTTGATGGCATCGGCAAACTCTCCGACGCTCGTAAGCTTGCCGTAACCGACGTTATAAATCCGATGGCTGAGAGAGGGAGCATTCAAGAGCATCACCAGCGCGCGAGCCGCGTCTTTTGCATAAATAAAGTCGTGCGCTTCCGCCGGGTCATAATTTCCCAGCTCAATCGGTAATCCGTTGGCTGCTTTTTCCACCATGTGGCCGGGCAGATTGCGTATTCCCTTGTAGAGCGGCCCGTAGACACGCGTGAGCCGAATCGAAACCGCTTCCATGCCATATTCCTGGCAGTACATGAGACAGAGAATTTCACCGGCCTTTTTGGTTCCGGGAACGAAACGGTCTGAAGTGATGAAGAGTTTTTCTTCTTCTTTGAACGGGGTTGTCTGCGCTATTCCTTGGTACACCGCTTCGGAACTGATGAAGAGGACTCTCCGAATCTCGGCTCGGCGCGCCGCCTCAAGAACGTTAATGGTGCCGGTCACATTGACGTCCGCCGCTTGATACAGGGTCGTATTTCCTTTTTCGGACCGCACCGCTGCATGAACAATAGACCTGACTCGGAACTCTTGAATCACGCGCGAGACATGATCGAGAGCGGTGATGTCGAGCGGTGTAATTTCGAGATTGTATTCTAAGAACGGCGCGATGAGCGGCGGCACCCCCGTGTTGCGGTTGCTGGTGAGCAGGACGTTCTCGCCGTTAGCGCAAAGAAGCCTTGCCAGATTGCAGCCGAGAAAGCCGAGTCCGCCGGTGATGAGAATCACGAAGGCCCCAAATGGATTGCCGCGGGAGCTAGAGAACGGTCAACTCGTCGCCAACCTTATTCAAGCGTTGATTGCCTTTTTCCGTAATGAGATAGGTCTCGCCCCACGCTGGAGCCGCGTGCGATCAGCGCATCGAACCCTTGCTGCGCCATCTCGTGCCGCACCGCTTTGAACCGCGCCTCTTTTTCCCTGAGTGAAAGAAACATTGAAGCTCCTTTTATGTTCTTAATGAAAATGGTGGGGCGCCGTTAATGAAGCCAGATCACCCAAGTGACTTTTGCCGATCACTTCCCCCAGAGTTCTTTGAGAAAGCCGCTCTTCTCCAAGTTGTTCACAAAGGAGTTATCATACAAATCCTCTGGCTTCCGCTTTACCGGAGTTCCTAGTGTACGGGCCAGCTCGACGGAGTCCACTACCGCGGACCCGGGGACTATCATCCGCCGGTCTACTATATCCCGGGTATAAACGTTGTAAGAGACCTGAAGCGCCTCTTCGTCTTTGACCCGCATGGCCTTGGAAATAGCAGCTTTAGCCTTGGCGGGGTTTTTCTCGACAAAGCTGATCGCTTCGGCAAAGGCCGCCACCATTTTTTGCACCATCTCCGGCTTTTCCCGCACCGCCAGCGAAGTCGCGTGTAGAGAGCTGTATATAAAGGGTATGTCGAGATCGATCAAACGAAAGATGACATTATACCCTTCGTTCCTGGCGCGGACATCTAGCGGTGGCGTAATGATGACGCCCTGAACAAGGTTCGCCGCCATCGCTTGGAATCGTTCGGACTGGCTCCCACCGATGGGCCGCATCGTGACATCAGGAATATTTAATTTTCTGACTAGTGCACGCGACAGCCGATCGCTCAAATCCCCCGGCCGCGCCACGCCGAGCGCCTTGCCTTTTAAATCCTCCAGCCGTCGAATCTCTTTGCGCGTGATCAACACGTAGGGCAGCTTGATTAACGGCGCTGCCACCAGCTTAACGTCGACGCCGGCAGCAAGCGAAGGCAGGGTGGCGTCGGCCGCACAATAAAGAAACTGGATCTCATCAGCTGCTAGTGCCGCCAGAGCCGGGCCACTGCCACGGATGTAGACGTGCTCCGTTTTGAAACCATACTTATCGAAGAGCCTATTATCCAAGGCTGTATATAGATGAGTAAAGCCACCGGAGACCGCACAGGTCGCGATTCTGATGTTAACGTGTCGTTCTCCTGGCTTCGCAAGATAAGGATTGGCATGGGCCGAAGTGACGCTCAGGAGGACGTACAGCATCGAAAACAGTCTCCCTGCTGGCAATTTCCAATTCCAGCTTCGCGCCGGGCGCGAGTGCGCTGGATCGAGAATTCCACGGGTCATGAGTAAACCTCCTTTAATTCGGGTACGACCGACGACCGCCGGGAATCTTAGTTTATTTTCCCTGACTGCTCAAACGGAACCCGGTCCCCTTTGGCGGCGCAAAAAGAAACTCCCACGATTAGACTGCGAAGCGAAAGTGGATGATGTCGCCGTCTTGAACGACGTAGTCCTTGCCTTCAAGACGGAGCTTACCCGCTTCCTTGCATTTGGCTTCACTTCCAAGGGCTATGAAGTCTTCGTAGGCCATCACTTCGGCGCGGATGAAACCACGCTCGATGTCGCTGTGGATTTTTCCCGCCGCCTTTCTCGCGGCTGTTCCTTGCGTGATCGTCCAGGCGCGTACTTCATCCTCCCCCGTGGTGAGGAAACTGATCAGATCCATAAGGCGATACGATGCACAAATGAAGCGGTCGCGCGCAGCTTCCTTGATACCAATCTCCTTCAGGAATGCCTCCCGATCGGCTTCTTCAAGCTGCGCGATCTCCATCTCAACCTTTCCGGCAAGGGGCAGACCCTCCAAGCCACGCCGCTTTAACTCCTCTTGGTAGGAAGCAGCGAGAGGCTCACCGGCCTTGTCGTCACTCTGATTGAAAAGCGCCAAGACCGGCTTGCGGCTAAGAAAACCGAACCCCGAGAGTAGGTTTTCTTCATCCGCGCCGAAGGAGAGGTTTCTAAGACTTTCCTCGTTCTCCAGCGCTTTGGCGCAACGTTCGAGGACAGTCTCTTCTAATGGCCGCGCCTTTTCTTTTTTCAGGCGTGCCCGGCGATTCTCCACCACCCCGAGGTCGGCGAGAATCATCTCTGTGAGCAAATCGTTCAGTTCCCTTAAAGGATTGGCGCCGGGCTCGAAGTCGCGAAGAACCAGGGCTATCGCGTCCACCTCACGCATCTGCGTTACGAGAGCATCGTTGGACTTGAGGCTTTGCTCCCCTTGGCTGGGCGGAAAATCGGTAAACCGAATCTCTGCGTAAGTCGTCTTTCGTGGCTTAAAGATCTGCGACAGCTTATCGACACGAGCATCGGGAACTTTGATGACCCCTAAATGAACCTCTTCTTTCCCACCGTGGCCGCCAACCTGAGCTTGCAAGCCCGTGAGCATGTTAAAAAGGGTCGTCTTTCCTGCGCCGCGATGGCCGATCAACCCCACTTTCATTACAGTTCCTTCTCCTGAGCTATAAGTTCAAATGTGACAATTTAGCAAGAATTCTCCGCCGAAGGAAACTCTTGCCACGATAGTTTACTTTTCGCTCCCGGAAAAATTCGAATGCGGGGAACTCGTCCAAGCAGAGTTATGGGGAGATGGTTGGTTAGCGCGCTGGGCGCCGGCTCAGCTTTCGGAAACCCTCTGAGACACCTCCGAAAGCTGAGCCGGCGCCGACTTTTACTTATCGCTTCAAGGCGAGAAACATGCTGCCTTCCCCGCGCCGAACTAGGAAAAGCAATGTTTTGTTCTTGCCCGACTCGGTTACCGCTCGCTCATAGTCCGAGACCGTTCGCACCGGTCGATGATTGACTTCGGCGATCACGTCACCCTGCTGCAACCCTGCGTCATCAGCGGGACTTCCAGGTTTCACCGACGTGATGACAATCCCGTCGGCTCGGTCCAATCCCAAGCTCTCCGCGATTTCCGGAGTCACGGGCTGAACCGCTAAACCTAAATTCCCCTCACTTGATGAAGCCACGACTTCTTTTGTTTCTTTCACTTCACCCACGGCCAAAGACAGTGTCATTTCTTTGCCGGCGCGCAGCACCTTCACCGGCACCGTTTTTCCCGGTGCCGTGCGTGCTACTTGCAGTGGTAAATCGGTCGAATCCTTTATTTCCTTCCCATTGAACTCTACGATCACGTCACCAGTTTTGACGCCGGCCCGCTCCGCGGGCCCGCCCTTGGTTACATCAGCCACCAAAGCTCCGCTGGGTTGTTTCAACCCCAGCGAATCCGCCAGGTCCGGGGTCATCTTCTGAATAGCCACGCCCACAAAGCCCCGAACAACCTTGCCTTTGTCTTTAAGCTGCGGCAGCAGTTCTTTCACCAGATTGGTTGGGATGGCGAAACCGATGCCGATATTGCCGCCTGTTCCGCTAAAAATGGCGGTATTGATACCGACCACCTCGCCGCGCATGTTGATGAGCGGCCCGCCGGAATTTCCTGGATTAATGGAGGCATCGGTTTGAATGAAGTCATCATAGGGTCCCGCTCCAATATGTCGGCCCTTGGCGCTGACGATACCCGAAGTCACCGTATGGTCGAGGCCGAAAGGATTGCCAATGGCCATCACCCATTCGCCGACCTCAACCCGATCAGAGTCTCCGAGAGGCGCCGTCGGAAGATCCTGCGGGGCGCTGATCTTAATGACGGCAACGTCGGTTTTTTGATCCTTGCCCAGGACTTTACCATCGAAACTTCTTCCGTCAGAGAGCGTGACGACGATCTTCTCTGCCCCGTCTACGACGTGGTAGTTTGTGACGATGGTGCCGTCTCGGTCGATAATAAAACCCGACCCGAGTCCCTGCTGCCTCTGAGGACCGCGTGGCACCGGCCCGCCAAAAAATCTCTGCCAGAATTGGTTTAACGAGTCGTCATCCCCGAATGGAGACGACCCTTGTTGCGCCGTTTTACGAATCTGAGTCGTGGAAACATTCACCACTGCTGGCCCCAACTTCTTGGCCAAGCTCGCGAAATCCGGCAGGCCTTGAGAGGCCGCGGCCTTCCCTTCAGTGCCCTGCAAACTAGCCGCTTGGGCAAGGGAGCCATGCGGATAAGAGCGCTCGATCAACCCGCTGAGCCCGACTCCTACGAGTAATGAAAGTAAGCTAACGGCGACGAGCAAGTGCATTCCAATAGTTCTCTTTTGATCTCTTCGTCCGGTCATTTTTTACTGCCTCCTGTTTTGCTTGAGAACTGAATTTATAACTTCGAAAACCCCGTTCTTCAGTTTTGACGCACTTAGCTGGCAAGCCGTTTACGGCTTTGTTTCCCATTAGTTTTTGCGAGCGCCACTGCTTTCCAGCGCATCAACCCCTGCCTCAGGTAAGTCGCTTCAAAGCCGAGCGCGTCGCAGATATTTTCGAAGGAGAACAGATAAGATGGGTCACCGGCGAAGAGCCACTCTTCGGCGTCGAGGTAAAGGGATCTCTTTCGTTTACAAGTCGCTGTCAAGTGTTCTTGAAAACAAAAAATCGCATCTTGCAACACGGCGAGCATGAGCACCCGCTCAGGATCCAAATGGAACCGCCTTTGAAAAGTAGCCAGATACTGAGTGGGGATCAGAACGTCTGGTTGAAAGACGGCCAGGGCTTTTTCGTCAGTGCCGGTTCGGCTCTGACTCATGCCTGCCGCCCAATATTGTGAATGTCGATGGTGGTTGGATGCGCGCGCCTCGAATCTTCTTTTCGAAATCATGAAAACACCTCCGTAAGGATTGGACAAGGGACTGATCAGAATTGTTCCATTGTCAGACGCCAAAGAAAAAAACGCTTATCTACCGGGCCTTAACGGTAAGGCCACGGATGAACCGACACCGCCCTTCGATGCCGGGTTAGACGGCCGAGAAGGTCAAACGTCGGCCTGCTTCTCCCGGGAGGGGCAAAAACAAAGGAATCAGAGCAGAAGAACTGACCTGAGTAGCGGTAGAGAAACCTTTGCAGGATAGACAGGAGCCAAAACGAGGATGCCAACCGGTTCAACAAGGTGGGAGCAAGTGAACCGATACTTTTCCAAAACCGGTCGTGACGAGTTTGGCACGTCGCCAGCTTCAGAGTCCATCCCCACACGAAGCGTGTAGCGATCAATCTGAGCGGGACCGTACTTGAGCGCACGACTCAATTCAGGGCTATGAAGTGGTCCAGCGGAGGGAGCATCATGTGCAAGACTTACGGCAACCCCGCCAACGATGAAAAAAAGCAGCATTCCTAGGGCAGCCAGAGTCTTTTTTAGGTGGGTCATGGCACTCTCACGCTCAGTGAGGCTAACACTCTGCTGGTGAAAGTCAACAAACGTTCATCCCGCTGAATCGCAGGGTCGCCGCACTCCTAAATTCAGCCGGCCTTGCCAGATAAGGGTTTCGTCGGAGTTGACCTGATAAGACAAGGTGGTAAAGTAAGCGCCCATGGCATTGGCGACCATAGTAGAAGCGATTGATGAGATCCGTCGTGGCCGGATGGTCATTTTGATGGATGACAAGGACCGCGAAAATGAGGGGGATCTCTGCATGGCCGCGGAGAAAGTTACGCCTGAGGCGATCAATTTCATGGCGACTCATGGACGCGGCCTCATCTGTCTTCCATTGACAGAAGAAGGTGTCAAACACTTAGGCCTCTCTATGATGGTTTCTGAGAACACATCGCCTTTTGGTACCGCGTTTACCGTCTCGGTCGATGCGGCGTCGGGGATCACTACGGGAATTTCTGCCGCCGACCGGGCAAAAACGATTCTCGATGCACTCGCGGAGGATGTCAAACCGCAAGATCTCGTGACTCCCGGACATATCTTCCCGCTGCGAGCAAGGAAAGGCGGTGTCTTGGTCCGAGCGGGTCAAACCGAAGGTTCGGTGGATCTCGCTCGACTCGCGGGGCTCAAGCCCGCCGGTGTTATTTGCGAGATCATGAAAGACGACGGTACTATGGCCCGCCAGCCCGATCTCATGAAGTTCGCGCGCAAGCACAAGCTCAAGGTCGTCACCATTGCCGACCTCATCCAATACCGGCTCAACTATGATTCCCTGGTTTATCGCGCAGCATCGGCACCACTCCCCACCCGCGCCGGCGGACAATTTGAGGCGGTCGTGTACAATACTCATGTGGACCAGAGCGAGCATCTCGCGCTCATCAAGGGGGAGATCTCGCCCAAGGAAGAAACCTTGGTTCGAGTCCACGCCAAATACGTGCCCGGTGACGTTTTTGGCTTTGAGTTTCTCAATACCGGCGCCGTGATCCAACGCTCCATGGAGATCATCCGCAAAGAAGGCAAGGGAGTTATCCTCTACCTCCAGCCTGAGAACAGAGAATTACGTCCCGCTAATGTTACCTATCCCAGGGTCGAAGGAAAACAACAAAAAGATATGAATCCGTCCTTCGTGTATCGTGCCAATTTTAAAGAGTATGGCATCGGCGCGCAGATCCTGCGCGATTTGGGCGTGCGCAAGATGCGATTATTAACCAACAATCGTAAACATTTGGTCGGGCTGCGCGGCTACGGACTGGAAATAACCGCTCTCGAACCGATCCCTCGGGAGAATACGCCGCGCGAGGGGGTCAAGCAGAAGAAAGCCAAAGCGAAGAGCGCCTAATTCATAAATTCCGAAGGGTTAGTGAGGATCTTATGCCGATATTCGAATACAGCTGCCGCCGTTGCCATCATACCTTTGAGCAACTTGTACTTTCCACCCGAGAGAAAGTGAGCTGTCCCAAGTGCGATAGCAGCGCAGTGGGGAAACAACTCTCGGTTTTTAGCTCGCCCGGATCTGAACCCGAGGCGACCGCGGGGGGCGGCTGCGCTTGCACACCGCAAACTTGCGGCTGTCACTAAGCGGGCCGGTTCAGATACCTCTGGAGCGCCGGCCGGATTCTTTTGAGAGCCTCGCCGACGTTTGAAAAGACTCTCTCCTCGACTAACTGACCATTGACCCAATAATCAAGTGAGGGGGAGTCCGTAAAGTTGATGTCGACGTAGCGCTCTCCGATAGGCTCCGCAGTAATCACCACTCTTACGGAATAGCCGGCATCGATTACGAAGCCCCGCGCACCAGTGGGTAGAGGCAACCCACTTTTGATCTTGGCGAGCTTGTCAGGCGGGTAGGTCCCCACTTCCAACGAAAAATAGCCCCACTCTCCTGGCGCGACGGAGAGTTCTTTCAGTAGTCGCGGATTAATATCGACAAGATTTTTCGCTGCTTGGTCTTGATTGTAATTCTTGAGGAGTTCGTAGGCCCATTTCTCGATGATACCCTTGACGGGAACGGCCGGCTTTTCTCGTTCCTTAACCGGGCCCCGATCGATCCACCACTTGGTTTCTTCAAATTGCGGCGTCTTTTCGTCTGGCATAGGAATCAGAGCGCCGGGCTAGATTTTGAATTCCTCAAGCGTGCTCGCAGCGAACAACGACGACAATTCCAGTTTTTTCTTGATCAGCCCTTGCTCGTGCGCGTATTGCACAAGGGTTTCCAGGATATGGCGGTTAGCTTCCAGTCCATAGGCCCAAGGATCCTCGCCAAGTATTTCGCGCTCCTTTTCCATCTCATCAATGGACCAGGCCATCATGTATTTTAAAGCGGAAAACTCATACATCGCCTC
>Ga0335085_10018087_pt1 | contig 10138 bp, 9 predicted proteins | sample Lox_Sample_45_FD_206712 | JGI IMG/M metagenome (GOLD analysis project Ga0335085, IMG submission 206712) | Soil microbial communities from Loxahatchee National Wildlife Refuge, Florida, United States - Lox_Sample_4.5 | ecosystem: Environmental > Terrestrial > Soil > Wetlands | place: USA: Florida... | reverse complement strand
CGAAATAGTCTTCGCTTCATAATTGTTTCAACCTCCTCTTTTTTCATATCTGAATAGCCAGTCTATACGGCAACGCTCCGCTCGGTCGATGATGTCCTGTGGAACTTTTTGTGTCTTTTTAAGAAAACCGTTAGTGATTACAATCGTTTTCCCATGGATAAAGTATAGCAACCGGCATTCATAACTACTGAATGAGACTCGAAGTTCACGAATCTTCCCGTGGAGAACATCCGCATACGGTCTGGGCAGATCAGGCCCTTTTTCCTCTAACAACTCAATCCATTTTCCAACTTTTCCCCTAACCTTTTCCGGGAGACCATCGAGAAAAACATCGATCGGGCTATCTCCCTGAGGCGTCTGGTAAAATTCAACGGTATAGATGCTATCCTCCTAACCTTAAGTAAAAGCATACAACACATATGTTGTTATGTCAATAACTTATTCAAAGGTCTTTAAACCCAGTTGTGTAAGAATTGCCATCTGAAATGATGACTAAAAAGGGATGATTCAGGGTTCACACTTACAGGAAGTAATTAGCCTTCTTTCTCTTTTCACTCAAACCCTTTCCTGTAAACCTCATCATCGGGTATAAAGGAAAGGTGCTGATACTCTTCCGTTATTCCAGACACAGCCTCCAGGATTTTGAGTGGGTGTCCTATTTTAAATTAGGACACCACCGATTATTTATTCGTGGCCTGTTACTAAAGCTATAAGTCTCACCGGCGGAGCTCTCGTGATGGGCCTTGCCGGAAGCGGCAGGTCATCTCAGTTTACTCATTTGTTGTTTGACAGGTTCTTTTGCTCTGTGATAGACTTTTTTTACCATGAAACGCCCAACGATCCAACCGAGCCAGCGTAAACGTACTGCACGGCACACGCTTTCTGGCATCGGTCTTAAACCCTCTGATGGTTATGACTATCAACTGGATGAGTTGATCTTACCCGGTGTCACTTTAGAGCGAGTCCGCCAAGAATTGTCCGTCATCAAGTCATCGCTCTCTGAAGAATTGGTCAAGGCCAGAGAACGCGATGCCTCATGACCTATTTCTTCGATACCAGTGCTCTCCTGAAGCGTTATCATCAGGAACCTGGTTCAGGAAAAGTTGACGAAATCTTCTCACAGCAGGAAGGCTCCTTTGTAATCGCTAGCATTACGATCGCAGAGCTGACCTCTGCTTTTGTCAGGAAGTTTCACCAAGGGATCATCAAACAAGCTACATTAAAGCACGTTCTCTCGCAGGTCTCACAAGATATCCTAACTGATTTCTGGATTATTGATCTTGAACGCCATCATGTTATGCAGAGCAGGAAGCACATTTTAAAACACAACCTGCGTGCTCTTGATGGCATTCAACTATCTGCACTGCTCAGCTTAAAAAGTCTCAAGCCGGCATTTGTATGCGCTGATCAAAGACTCCTCAAAGCAGCTCAAAAAGAAAGAGTTTTCTTCATCTCAGTCTAGCTGGTCTTTCCATACATGTCTCTTCGGATTGAAGAGATGAAAGGGCATCCGTATCATCTTATTTTCTGACCCGAACCGGTCTGGGTCAACTTATTTTCTTTAGTGGTCCTGGCAATGTATAGCGGGATGAAAGGTTGACTCAAAAGGACCGATTAAAGAAAGACGCTTTCAGTCAACTATTAGATTCTTTCTCTTTTGCCTCAAACCTTTTCCTGCAAACCTCATAATCGGGTATAAAGTCACTGATACTCTTCCGTCATTCCAGACCCAGGCTCCGGGATTTTGAGCGGTGTCATATTTTAAATTAGGACACGGCCAAGCGGCCTCAATACTTGACTTCGAGCAAGCAGAGTCCATGAGGCGGTGCGGTGGGTCCCGCCAAACGCCGATCGCGCGACTGTAAGATCTGTTTTATTTTTTGAGCCGTGCTCTTTCCTCGCCCCACTTCAACCAATGTTCCGACAATCGTTCTTGCCATGTGTTGCAGGAAACGATCCGCCTCGATCGTGATCGTGATCAGATCTCCGGATCGTTTGATCATTAATCGTTTCAGGTTGCATTGACCTGTTTTGGCCTCGCCTTGGCTGCCTTGAAAGGCGCTAAAATCATGCCGGCCGATGAGACTTTTGGCGGCCTGCTTCATCGCGCTGAGATTTAAACCATAAGAGAGGTGCCAAACAGATAGACGGTCCAAAGCGGAACGGTAGGAACGGTTCAAAATCCTGTACTGATAAATCTTGCCCTTTGCTGAGAACCGTGCGTGAAATTTTTCAGAAACCTGCTTGGCCTCTCGAACTACAATATCCGCGGGTAGCAAACTGTTTAAGGCCCGTTGCCATGCTGTAGGTTTAAGGCGTGTCGTCGTTCTAAAATTTGCCACCTGCCCTTTCGCATGGACACCCGCATCGGTTCGACCTGCTCCGATAAGGTTCACCTTATCTTTTAATATGATACATATTTTCTCTTCAACTATTTCTTGAATGGTCATAGAACGGGTTTGACGTTGCCAGCCATGATAGGCGGTTCCATCATACTCTAAAACGAGCTTGATGTTGGGCACCGAAAGAAACCTTAGGAGATGGCTTTAAGCGAGGCCAGATAACTTTTAATGCCTTCTAGGAGCGCCTCGGCAATGGTCTGTCGATAGGCCTGGTCTCTAAGACGCTTCTCTTCAATCCGATTGCTGATAAAGGAGACTTCGGCCAGGATCCCGGGCATGTTTGCATTGAGAAGAACATAAAACGGTGCCCGCTTGACGCCTAAGTCGATGACATCATAATGATCTTTTTTCAGAATGCTCAAAAAAGCGTCCCGGGTTTCATGGGCGAACTTGAGCGACTCTTCTATGTTGTAATCTTGAACTAAATCATGTTGGATCGACTTCAGCACGCGTTCTAGATTGTCGACCGATTTCTCGGGCGTGCTGTTCTCTCTTGCAGCCACGGCCATTGCCCGACGATCGCTTGATTGACCCAGAAGGTATATCTCGACTCCGCGTGTGCTCCGTTTTGGGTGCGAGTTGGTGTGAATCGAAACAAAAAGATCCGCGTGTTTTGAATTGGCAAGGAGCGTACGGTCTTCCAAGGAGACGTAGGTATCCGAATCGCGGGTCATAATGACGGTTTTTCCGAGTTCTTTCTGAATCAAGTCTCGGAGGCGATGCGCAATGTCCAAGGCTACTTCTTTTTCGGTCAGCCCGCTGATCCCAATAGCTCCTGGATCTCTTCCACCGTGGCCTGGGTCTAGAACGATTGTCTTAATTTTGATCCCTGCGTCAGGTGGGAGGGCCTTCACGATGCTGGAGCTGCCGGACGATGGCATTTCTGCCTGCACATCCACCGCAGGAGGGTCTTCCCGGTTTGAAGGGCGCATGAATAGATCCAACACAAGACGATCCGGATTGCTCAACGGAAGCACATTGTATCGCTTAATTTCCTGCAATGGAATGCGAACGACCAAATCCTTCGACACGGGTTCTTCAAACGTGATCTGTCTTGGAAGGTTTAAGGTTGCATTCATGAGCCTGCCTTTGACTTCATCGGCTAAGACGGTTTGATGAAGAACGATCATCGCCATGCCAGGGTTGTGAGAGCGGCTCTGTTCGAATTGAATCTCGCGTTCCATGTCGAGAACGACGCGCGTATAGTTGGGATAAGTCCAGAAACGGATATTGTTCACTTTGGTTACTGTTGTTGATTGCAGATTGATCGTACTGTTGTCCAACTCTGCAAGCCTTGCTTCGGCCTGATTGATGAGCTCGCTGTCCGCCGATTTGGAAATAACTTGCTGATAGTAGCGTCGTGCGTTTTTAATGTCTTTGGAATTACCGGACCATCGGTAGAGGTTCCGCGTCAGCTCTGCGGCTTGGAAGAGCGCTTTGGAGGCTAACGGATGTTCAGGATAATAATCATTGAGCTCGACAAAATAGTTGATGCAGCGTTCCCAATTCTGTCGGATCTTTTTCCTCTTTGCAGAATGATTGAGTTTTTCCTTGCAGTCTTGGCCCCAGCTGAAGAGGCGTTCAGGTTGGGGGAGGGATCGTTTGTTTGGCGGACGAGCCTGGGCAGGACTATCGAATGAGATAAAGAGAAAAAGGGTAAACAGAAAACAAAATACGCTCGCACCTAATTTCCCCGACTGGTTTATCTCCTGTGAATTTACCGTCATCGCAAATAAACTAACCTAAGTCGGACGATTTGTCAATCACCATTGCGTTGTTGACATCCAACTGAATGTGGCAGTAAGCTAGGAACCAAATGGCGACCTACCTGATTGTTGACGGCTACAATCTCATCGGTATGAAAGGAACCATGGGGCGAGACTTAGAAGCGCAGCGTTCCAAACTGATTCTGGATCTAAAGCGATACCACGAGATCAAGGGTTATCCCATCGTTGTGGTGTTTGACGGATGGGGATCGGATTCATCTCAATTTGGCGAACAGTCCTACGGAGGTCTTCGGGTGATCTTCTCGCGTCACGGAGAAAAAGCGGATGATATGATTAAACGGCTTGCCTTTAAGTTGAAGTCTGCTTGTGTGGTGGTTTCCTCGGATCGAGAAGTGTCCCGCCATGCCGAGGCGTGCGGCGCGGTGTCGATTCGTGCCGGCGAGTTTGATCAGAGATTAAGAAAATCATTGCAGAGTGAGTTCGATCGGATAGAAGAATCTGATTCTGTGCCCAACGTTAAACACGGAAACCCCAGGCGGCTTTCCAAGATTGAAAGGAAGCGCCAACGCAAGTTGGCAAAATTATGAGAGGCGATCATGTCTGATCTCGACCTTGTGCTTAGAGGAAAATTACCGGGCTTAGCCAAGGGAAAGAGGATGGCTTCAGAATTACCGTCAGTGGAGATATTTATATTCAAGAAAAAGGAGGACAAACCAGCCGATCTGGAGGATCAGCCATCCAAAAAGGAGGAAGATTTCGAGCCTTTTGGAAAACGAGAGGGAAAAATGCTCGGAGGCCATGGCGTAGACATCTTCCAGCGTCTCAAATTTATCCTTAATATTTCTCCGCCATTCGTCCAGATGAAATTTCTTTTCAATCAAATCGTAGACCCTTGCTGAATACCAGTCGCCGATTAATTTAATATTTCTCTCGATGGTTTCAAACTCAATAATGGATTGCGATCTTACATGGATCATTTCACTCACGATCTCTTTCACATCGTTTGAGCGAAAGAGACTCAGGCGTTGTCGCTGCTGGCGCCGAAGCAACCTTAAGAGCTTATCCAGACGGCGATTCAGTTCATAGTCCAAAATCCGGTATTTCAAAAGCTGTAGATTGCCCAATTGAAGCAGTTCAATGATTTCATCAAACTGCCCGTTTCGATCAAAAATAAATGCTCCATCCCAGTCCACGATCACCAGATCGTCTTTTGCGTACTTAATGCTTGCTTCCAATGTCTGTTGAATCTCTTTCGGATCGAGCGGTGCCGTCTCGCTTTTTAAAAAAGAGGCGATTCGGGGTGCGAAGGAAAAGAGCTCTTCGGGCTGACCGGTGTATTGAGAGACGCAGAAAACCCCATACTCTTCTTCAAAATTCTTATAGGTATTGTATTTTTGCAGCACAGCTCGCGATGCGTCGAGCACCTTTTCCTTGAGGTCAAACGTGTGATCCTCAAAGACGTTCTCTACGGCAAAGACACCTTCGACCAGGATAATATCAGGCGCATAACTTTTGATGTAAAACGTTACGACCTTCCCATCAATCGTATCCGTTAAACGTTCAATGCGTTTTTGAGCAGGCATGATGCCCACATAATGAGGCGCACTCCGGCCTTCTTTCCCCTCTTCGGGCAAAACACCGCCCAATGGGCTTCGGGATTCACCCATTAAAACCGTAACGACTTTACCGGGAGTTGGCATAGATCATTACTCCATAACGGCCTGGCCGAATGCCTGAAGGGTTTGCACCACCGCCTGAATGTCTTTAATTTATGATACCCCTTCCAGGGTATTTTTGGCAATGTGCTTTGATAACTAGCTGATATTGTTTATATTGTATTTAGCGCTCACAAACAATGGGAAATGAAGTATCATTCTGTGCGGATGCTACGGATTACGATGGCTTATCGAGTTTTGTTAACCGCATGAGAATGCCATTTCGGGGTCGCAGCGTCACCAACGGCTCGGGCACGATTGTTTGACCTGGGGTCAGCGTCATTTTAAAACGTTGAGCGATTGCGGCTGTGAGGAGAATCCCTTCCATTCTGGCGAACGGTTCGCCGATACACATTCTTGATCCGCCCCCGAAGGGGAAGTAGGCATAGTCGGGTCGTTTTTGTTCGGCGACAGGTTTGAATCTTTCCGGATCAAACCGGTCCGGATTGGGAAAGTAACGAGGGTTGCGGTGTACCACATACTGGCACATGAAAATGTCGCTGCCTTCCGGAATGGCCACGCCGCTCGGCAGGATGTCATCATGCAGTGCGGTTCTGACAAGGATATAGGCGGGCGGATAGAGCCGCATCGCTTCGGAAAAGATCATTCCGGTATAAACGAGCTTCGAGACATCGGCAGAAGAAGGCATTCGACCGTCCAATACCTCTTTAAGCTCGGCCAGAAGCCGAGTCTCCACCTCCGGATGCTGCGAAAGCAGATACCAAGTCCAGGCCAGCGCGTTTGCGGTTGTGTCGTGGCCTGCCAGAAACAGCGTCATCGCTTCATCTCTGACCTGCTGATCAGTCATCGTATTGCCCTCTTCGTCTCGTGCATTCAGTAACATGGACAGCAGGTCGTTTGACTGTTCGCCGCTGTTGCGCCGGGCATGAATCATATCGTAAATCGTACGATCGAGTTCCTGGCCGGATCTTCGAAAGAGGAGATTGCGGCGTGTCGGCAAGAAGTTTGGAGTAAACAAAGCAACCAGTGATCGATACTGAAGGGTAATATGGTGTTGTCCCACGGTGACGGCCTCGGTCAGGTGCCTGACTTCTTCCGTGAGGTCCATGCTAAAAAGTGTCTTGCAGATGATTGCCAATGTCAGTCCCATCATTTCCCGGGCTACGTCGACCGTTGTCCCGTCCTGCCAGATTTTGAATAGTTGTTCCGTTTTGTCGATCATGGTATCGGCATATGTCGCGATACGATGGTGATGAAAAGACGGTTGCATCATCCGCCGCTGTTTCAAATGCAGCGGATCTTCGCTGGTCAGCAGTCCTTGACCGAATACCCGCTTTGCCGCCGGAACCCAGAGTCTTTGATAGTTGCTCTGGCGTATAACCAGGACATGTTTGATATCGTCAGGGCTGCCCAACAGATAAGCTGCGGCCCCTTGTCGCCCTTTGATTAAAATCCCTGCGAACCCGTACGGCAGCTTGACTACATCACCGTATTTCTTGGCACAGTCCAGCAGAAAACCCAGTATATCCCGCCGGAACTCTGGCAGGCAGCCTAAAAGCCAGTGGCCCTGCGGTCCGGAGAGTTCAATTTTGTAATTCATATAGTTTTGCTTCGCTTGTAAGTAAGATCATTTTACTCTCGGAATCAACTCAGCACAAGTACAACTCCAGCGACTGGAGTCCGGGATATCATTCAGAGATATAAAACACACTTGACAGCACACTTTTAATGTGTTATAAGATGTGCGTCTTTGTGTGGAGGGGTCCGAATGGCACGAGTGAATATCTTTTTATCCGATGAGTTGCTTAAGTCCTTCGACCGGGAAGCCAAGGCCGAAGGGGCAAAGCGAAGCGCGCTGATCCAGAAGGCCATGGAGGCCTATCTGGAGAAAGCCAGACAGGACCGTGAAGAAATGCAGAAGCGAGCGAAGATGGAGGAGGCCTGCCAAACCATGGACAAGCTGGCTGAAAAGGCGGGCTACTGGGAACCGACCAAAATTATCCGCTTCTATCGGGACACCCGTTACGGTCCTGGGTGGTGGAAGACCCGAACGAATCCTGAATATCAGCCCAAAACAAAGAAGCGGGCTCGGAAGTGACGATCACGGCCTATCATGCGGCGTATGTGTTGGATGCGTCCGTGGCCGTCAAGTGGTTCTCGGCGAATCCGGAGCCTGAAAGGGATCACGCGCTTACATTGCGGGACAGACGAATTGAAGGGAAGTTCCGTTTGATCGCGCCCGAGTTTTTCTTGCTTGAAGTGATGAATGCGTTGCGTAAGCAGCGAGCGTTTACGGAGTCCGATGTGGCGGAAGCTTTGACGGCTCTCGAAAACCTTCACATGGAGGTTTATCGCACCACGTGGGACCTTTTGAGAAAGACGAACGCAATCTCCTGGAGTTACGGGGCGTCCGTCTATGATGCGGCGTACGTCGCGTTGGCCGAGATCATCGGGTTTCCCCTGGTGACGGCGGATGAAGCTCTGGTGAAAAAAATGCGGGGACACAGCATCGTACTCAGACTGAAGGACTTGAGTTTGGCGCGGTAGGATACTTGATTTTTTGATTGAACAGGAGTAAAAGGCTGGGAATCGGGGAGTGTTCAGGTTGAGAGAGAAACAGCCCCGTGGCTTCATAGACGGAAACGCCTGCCGATCGCCTCTTTGGCGATGCAACTGACAGCCATCGCCTATAATCTCAAAGAGGACTCTGTCGGACCGCTTCTTGCTCGCATGAAAAAACGGATACGTCCATAACTGACTAACAATGCAGCACTTTTTACCTTAACAGGTGTTCCCCGCGCGTGCGGGGATGAACCGTCCATGAGGAAACTTTACATAGTCAAGGCTACAAACTCTTGAATCGAGTAGCGCCCGCTCTTCGGGGCGGGCGAGGATTGGATGTCAAAAGCTCCAACGGAGCTCGGCGTAGGCGGTGGAGTTGTGGCGGAGGTATCCGAAAAAAGAGGGCTGATCCCCTTCGTAAAGATCACCCCCGACGATTCCCTTCCAGCGGTCCGTAAATGCATACGTTACCTTGGGGCGGATCGCGTAACTGAAATGCGGTGTCAGAAAGACCGTTGCGATTTCGCCTTCGAGAGTCTCGTTGAACCATTTGTAGTTGATCCGAACCGTGACTCCATTCTGGATTTGATCGAGCTGATTGCTGATCGCCGCCTGCTCGATTGCAACGGTTCGCAGAACCGGGTTTGTGATCTCTTCCGGATTTTCATAATTAACGATGACGCGGATTAGATACTGGATGTTTACATTGAGATACTCAATGAACGTCCGGTCGCTGCCCATCACCATATAGAAGAACGGGTTCTTGATATAAGGATCATCTCCTCTGTCGTCCTGTGTCATTGTGTAGGCGGTTTCCGCGCGCAGCCCGTAACGTCCCAGCGTGGTAGCGGCATCGGCCCCGATTACATAGATCCGATGATTCTTCAGGGTGAGATGCGTCAGCTGAGTCGGGGAAGTGATGCCGAGGTCCGGGGTCAGATCGTAACCGTTAAAGTAAGAGAGTGACCAGTCAACCGCTTTACCGGTCTGTTCGACCTTGACGGCCCAATCTCCAAAGGAGGTGTCTGGAACGTCTTCGGTAATGGTAAACGGAGGCGGCGGTTTCTGAATGGGAATTGTGTCGGATCCGAATTCTGGCAGCCAATAGGCGCTCAAAGAAATCGCCTTGAAGTAGTAAGTAGCCTTGACCGCGGGTGTCCCAAGCCTCTGGTCGTCATCTTCCGGGACGAGCAGCGTGAAGTCCCTGGGGCTTAAGTTGTCGGTTGGGTTGATCCGGTCGGTCCTTCCCCAGACGATGATCTGCTTCCCGATGCGAAGGTCCATCGGGCCCAGATTGATATCCAGGTATGCCTCGCGCAGCTGTTCCTCGGTTTCGTCCGCATGAAAGAGCTGCTGATTCATGATCCACCCCTCGACAAAGAGGGAAACGTTCGACCGGAGCTTCGGCGCGGCTTTGAGCCAAAGCGAGGCAGTCGTTAAATTCTCACGATCGTCAAGAGTTTGTGAGGAACTCCAATATCCTCCGCGGAGAGACCCGCTGAGATTCAGCTTTTTGGTAAGACTATTTATGGTATCGCCTTCTTCGGATGGCGTATTGCTGCCTTCAGGTGGCGTACTGCTGGTTTCGGATGGCGCCTGGCTGGCTTCGGGTGGCGTACTGCTGCTTTCGGAGGGGGTATCGCTGCCTTCGGAAAGTGTATTGCTGACTTCGGAAAGTGTATTGCTGACTTCGGAAGGCGCTTTGCCGGGATCGGGGGGTTCCTCAGCAACGACGGTCGTTGTCGAGAGAAGAAGAGTAAGTCCAAAGAAG
>Ga0335085_10018086_pt1 | contig 10138 bp, 9 predicted proteins | sample Lox_Sample_45_FD_206712 | JGI IMG/M metagenome (GOLD analysis project Ga0335085, IMG submission 206712) | Soil microbial communities from Loxahatchee National Wildlife Refuge, Florida, United States - Lox_Sample_4.5 | ecosystem: Environmental > Terrestrial > Soil > Wetlands | place: USA: Florida... | reverse complement strand
AATCCGCAACGCGTGATGGATTTCCTATCCAGCTGAGCCGCATCTCACACCGGGCGCTCCGGGCCGCGGCGATTTCCTCGGGCCCCGACCCCGAGGTCGTCGCAACGGCGCCGGAGCGCTCGCGCGTCGGTCCTAGGCGGCCTGCTTCGCGCCCTGCTTGAAATGCGGCATCACGTACTTCTGCATCAGTTCCATGCTCCGCATGACCTTGCGGCTGTCGAGGCCGCCGAGCCGCGTCCAGCATAGAATCTGCGATACGCCATAGGTCCGCTCGATCCTGGCTAGTTGCTCGATGCAATGATCGCGATCGCCGCAAATAACTGCGCCGGCCTCGAGCAACTTCTCCCACGTGATCGTCTCGGCCAGTTCGCGGGTCCTGGAGTAAAGCTCGTAGGTTTTGACCGGCTGCTGCCCGGACGGCGGAGCGACGTACTTGGCGATGGTGCGGTAATACCACATCACGCGTTCGCCGAAATCGCGGCGCGCCTGTTCTGTGGTTTCGCCGCAATAGACCATGGTAAGCGCGGCGATCTCTTTGCTTGCCGGGTCGTGCCCGCCTTGACGGAGCGCCGTCCGATAATCGTCGAGCAACTTCTCCGCACTCTTGCCCTGAAAGCCAAACACGGGAGCGCACAAGAGATTACAGCCAAGCTTGCCGACCAGGGCGAAAGTAGCGTCGGTGATTCCCGCGACCCAGATCGGCGGATGAGGCTTCTGAAGCGGCTTGGGGCGCACCGGCTGATCCACATAGTTATAGTGGACACCTTTGAAATTGACCTGGTCCTGAGTCCAGGCTTGAATGATTACCTGCAGCGCCTCGTTAAACATGCCACGCGATTTTTCCTGATCCACCTGGAAGCCCTGATACTCGATCGGCTGGTAGCCGCGGCCTACGCCGAGGTCCACCCGTCCGTCGCTCATCAAATCGAGCATTGCGAAGTCTTCGGCTACGCGCAGCGGATTGTGAAAGGGCAGCACGACGATACCCGTTCCAAGTCGAATCCGCTTGGTCACAGCCGCGACCGCCGCCAGCGTAACCGCCGGCGAAGCGCAATAGCCGTACTCGGTAAAGTGATGCTCCGCCGGCCACACCGAATCGAAGCCAAGATCCTCTGCGGCTCGCATGAGATCGAGCTGCTCCTTGACGATCTGGTATTCGGTCCTGTCGAGCGGGTTCTCGAAAAGATGCAGCATGCCGAATTTCATTTGGTATCCTCCGGGCCTCTCTGGTTGGATCCACGGCCGGTTTCTAGTGAAGCAGCTATTGTGCCGTCCACAGGCGGCGAGTGTTGATGTGTGCTATGCCCCGAGAAAAAGCCTGGCGCTCAAGGATAAAATTGCCGCGGGCTAGCGGTTTGACCAGATGCTCGACAATCACGAACTGTCCCAAGTGGGTCTATAGGGACCAGCGGTGCCGCATTTTCTTGCTCCCGTCGGGCTCAGACATGTTTGGATCGCGATCGCGGCGGGGATCGGTTCGTCGGGATACCAACCCCAAAGACGTGAAAGCGCGGCGGCGCGGCAGCCTGCACCGCATGCAAGAACGCATTCCGCTGTCGCTAACAGCTAAGGTCCCGGCGGTGCCGCAGTAAACGCAGCGTACATTGTCTCTTCGGCTGCCAGATAGTCTTCGACGCGATCACGCCAATCAGGTTTGCCACCGAAGAGCGCGAGCTTCTCTTCGAGCCAGGCCAGGTTCGACCTGTCGTCCTCGGCGATCGTTCCCCACGGCTCGGCAAGTTTCCGGCCTTCGCTAGAACACTCTTGCGTATAGCGGCTGTACGTTCGTTTCTTCGCTGCTGCCGCCAAAGCCAACTGCCCGGCCCAGTCCTTGGGAACTCTCGCCATCTGAGATCTTCGCGTGCGATGAGCCCGGCCGTCGGGCATCGGCGTGCCGCCAAGCTCCGCGATGTTCTTGCTTAACAGCCACAGGTGATGCGCTTCGTCAGCTACCAGTCGCGTGAGATTCGCGGCGCAATCTTCGGCCTCCGGTTGCCTTAGCATCGCGAACGCAAGCCGCAGACCTTGCATCTTGCTCTCCCAATAGAAATTCAGCAGCGTGCGGCGAACTTCAGCCGACGGCTCGCGCCTTCCTTCCGACGATAGCGTCGTCATAGCTCGAGAGCCGACCTTGCGTCAGCCGCCTTACGCTTATGGTCGCCAGCCTTGGTGTAGGCCCTCGAAATCCAGACAGCGAAGCCGCCTATCAACATCAGCGGCATCAGCGTCAGAGCGGCCGTGCTTACGTAAAAGGCGTGCAGTGTCCGGGGGCTACTGGCTGCATAGCAGAAGGGACACGCGAAAGCGATCGTTGGCGCGACGGACGCCCCGACGCCTGCTGCCAGCACCCTCGCCAGGCTAACCAAGATAGATCGTACCATAGATAACTCCCCACAAGACCACGACGAAGCACCAGTAAAGCGCGCACGCGACCACGCCGCTATATTCGTTTCGCGAGTAACGTCCGCGTCTTGCCAGCCGAAGAACAACGCACAGGGCTGCCACCGCTCCCATCACATGGACCGCATGCACGCCGACCAGCGTATAGAAGAGACCGCCATAAATGCTTGAACTAACGCTAAGGCCGAACCTAATCAGCCGAATCCATTCGACGCCCTGAACCAGGAGAAACGACGCACCGAGGATCAGGGTCAGCGAGAGTCGATCGATAAGAGTCCTGCGATCTCCCTTTCCGATCGCTCTTGCCGCACCAAGCATCATCCAAGCGCTGGTAAACAGGACGATGCTGTTGACTGTGGTTATCGCGAGCGGCAGCCGCGGCTGTCCGACCGGTGGCCACTGCGCACTCTCTGCGCGGAGGATCATGAACGCGCTCAGCAGTCCGCCGAAGAGCATCACTTCCGCCGCTATGAATATGGCCACTCCGAGAACATTGCTCGGTATGGGATTCGCACCTCCGGAATCTCCCTCACCTTCCGCGAGCGCCGCCGGGGCCGCCGCCAGCGTGTCGGCACGTCCGAAAGATTGCGTCGCCGCCTTCATGGTCTGAATGCGATATCCGGCAACAGAGCAATGGCCATCCCGGCGATCAGCACAACCGGAGTCAGCGCCAGCACGTAAAGCAACCAGTGTTCTGCGGCGAGATGCATGTACTTACGTACGACCAGAACGGCCTTCACGACCGCTGCGGCGAACACCAGGCCTATAGCTGCGACCTTGGGAATCGGCGTAACAAACACCAGCAACCCGATAAAGAGCAGTCCTACCAGCCATTCCCAAATACGTAGATCGAGCGCGGCGCCTGCAATGGGTGTTGATTTCTCTTGCATCGAATTAGCCATGAACCTGCTTTCAGGTCAGATACACGAGCGGAAACAGAAATATCCATACGACATCGACGAAATGCCAGTACAATCCTGCGTATTCGATTCGCCGTTGGACCACAGGCACAAGATCGGCGCGTGCCGCGGCAATCCATAGGGTAGTGTTCAGGATAATTCCCGCCAGAACGTGCAACGAGTGCAATCCGGTGAGGGTATAATAAAATGCCCAGAACAGCCCGGCTCCCGGAGTGAAGCCTTTGGCAAACTCAAGAGAGTATTCGCACGCCTTGACGCCCAGAAATGTCAACCCCAGCACAATCGTAAATCCCAAGTACGTTCGCAATCGCCGGGCCGTTCCTCTCTTTCTCTCTTTCGCACTGGTGCATGCCAGCGCCATCGTGAGACTGCTCGTCAACAGCACCAGAGTATTGAAGGCGCCGATGCGCCAGTGGACGTGCGCGGCCTCGGCGTCCCATCCCCCATGCGCTATCCGAAGAAGCATGAAGCACGACATCAAGCCGCCGAAGACCATTATCTCCGAGGCCAAAAAAAGCCAGATCGCCAGCCGTGCAGCGGGAATCTCCCGAATCGAGTCACCGTCGCCGAATTGTACCACGGCTTCAATGTTAGGTGCGGCTTCCATCTCGTAGTTTACACCTCATCAACGCAGTCTGAATGACACCGCCGAGGATCCCGTTGCCTAGTGCCGACCGGTCGCGGGCATCGCGTCTCCCCTTTCGGCCTGCGGACTCCAGTCCAGGCTGGCGCCCGGAGCGCTGTACTCGTAGGGCCACCGGCGCACGCGCGGCGTGCGTTCAAAATTGTCGTGGGGTGGGGGCGAAGACACGCTCCATTCGAGCGTATTGGCATGCCAGGGGTTGTCCTTGGCCTGCGTGCCGCGCTTCAAACTCCAGAAGAAATTCACGACGAAGGGAAGCTGCGCCAGCAACAGGATCACCGCAGCAATAGTTGCATGCACCTGCAGCGGCTGAATTGCCTTGAATAGCGAATACTCATTGGGCGCAAACACGCGGCGCGGGGTCCCGGCGATTCCGGACAGAAACAATGGCATGAACACTCCCTGGAACGCCGCCATCGTCAACCAGAAGTGCACCTTGCCCCAGGTCTCGTTCATCAGACGTCCGAACATTTTGGGATACCAGTAGTAGAGACCCGCAAAGCCGGCGAAAAAAGTGACCGGGAAAAGCGTGTAATGAAAATGCGCCACGACGAAGTAGGTCCCGTGGAGATAGATGTCGGTAGCGGCCGAGCCCAGGAAAATCCCGGTGACGCCGCCCAACAGAAAGCTCGTCAACCCTCCGAGCGCGAACAGCATGGGCGTATCGAATTTGATCGAACCACCCCACAGAGTTGCGATCATCGCGAATACAATGACCGCGAACGGCACCGAGATCAGAATCGTGGTGACCGTAAATGGCGTCGCAAGCCGCGGATCCATCCCGCTGATAAACATGTGATGGGCCCAGACGATCAGGCTGAGACCCGTCGTCGTCAGCGCGCAGTACACCAGTGCGCGGTATGCAAAGATCGGCTTGCGCGAGAAGACCGGCAGGATCTCGAGCATGATCCCGAAGCCCGGCAAGGCCACTACGTACACTTCAGGATGGCCGAAAAACCAGAACAGATGCTCCCACAGAAGCGGGTCTCCGCCTTTAGCTGGTAGAAAGAAACCCGCTCCGACCAGCCGATCGAGCAGCAGCATCACAGCGCCCCCGATAAGCGGTCCCACGGACAACAGAAACAGCACGCTGGCGGTGACTTCATACCAGACCAGCAGCGGTACGCGCCAAAATCCCATCCCGGGCGCACGCATGTTCAGCGCCGTGGTAATGAAATTCACCCCGCCCATCAAAAACGAGGAGAATTCGAGCGCGAGCGCGACGATCCACATGTCCTGCCCGAGCACCGCGGGCGTCAAATCGGGCCTGGCTGAGAGCGGCGCGTACCCGGTCCATCCGGCAGCGGCGGCACCGCCGGGAACGAAGAAGCTCGCCAGAAGTATCAGCGCGCCAAGCAGCAGCGTCCAGACCGACAGCATGTTGAGGCGGGGAAACGCCATGTCGGAGGCTCCGATCATCAGCGGGATGCAGAAATTGCCGAAGACGCCGAGCAGGAACGGCATCGCGACGAAGAACACCATGATCGTGCCGTGCATGGTGACCAGCGTATTGTAGGCATCCGGCGTGATCGTTCCCACGCCCGGAATTGCGGACGAAGGCCACGCGAGCTGCCAACGGATCGCGTAGGCGGTGAAGCCGCCGACGATCGCCATGAACAGGCTGATGCCCAGATACTGTTTCGCGATCGTTTTGTGGTCGGTTGAGAATACGTATTTTCCGACGAAGCTCAGCTCTTCATGGTGTTCGACCGGAAGCACATTGCGTTGTATTGCGGCCTGACTCATTGCCTCACTCCTGTGCTCTCGGCGGACGACGGCTTGGCGGCAATCGGTGACCAGTGCTCGTGTTGCCAACGCGCATAGTCACTATCGCTGAGAACCACCAGAGACCCCTGCATCCGGTAATGGTCGAAGCCGCAGAGCTCGGTGCACTCGATCTCGTAAGTGCCCGGCTTCGTGGCCTCGAACCATGCGGAGATCGTGCGGCCGGGAACCACGTCCTGCCGCAGACGCAAATTCGGTACGGCAAAGCTGTGGATCACATCCATCGAGCGCATCTCCACTCGCACCACCTGGTTAACCGGGACATAAAGTTTGGCCATCGACCAATAATCGTCCGGCGTTCCGTATTTCCCGTCGGGTCCGGCGTAGTCGAAAATCCACGCAAATCGCTCTGCGGTGACGCTGACAGTCAGAGCGGGCTTGGGCGATTCGAGTTTGATCTCGTCCCATGCGTGCCCGGCCGCTACATCGATGCTGAAATCGAGGATCACGACGACCAGCGCCGGAACCAGGATCCAGGCCAGTTCTCTAAGGTTGTGTCCGGAAACATAGCTTGCGGTGCGGCCCGGTCGTCGGCGGAACCAGCAAGCAAACAGGATTATCGCGCCCTCGGCCGCGATGAACCACACGCCGACTATGCCAAGAATCAGGTGGAAGACGTGGTCCACGCTGGGTCCAAAGGTCGAGACATCTGACGGAAGCCAATGCATTGTTCTCCTCGGCCGATCGATCCGCGTTGCCGCGGTCTCTTCTCCGTTACTCCACGAGCCGTTGACAGCCCTCCGCGGAAGCGAACATCGTGTGAAGCGAACATCGTGCCGAATTGGAAGGTGGCCTGATCGGACGCCTCGAGCAGGAAGGACGCCCACAGCAGCTTGGTTTTTTCTCTCTTTATTTCAGAATGCGCAGCAAGCCTTTCTCTTATTCCGTGCCCCGTTTGCGCCCTCGCGGCACACTCGACCCGAATAAGAGTGCTCCCTAAGGACACAGAGGACGCAGCCCGCATTCTCGACTGATAAACGGCGGTCAAACGATGGTCACACGGCAGTAAAACCGTGGACTTCCGGCGGGAACTCCGCCTACGTGGCACTAGCCCGCCGCGCGCAGGCCAACCCTCGTCATCGTGTGAGGCCGGCCCGATACGATCATGGGCGGGCGATATCGAGCAGAATTACGATCGAGCGCGGCTCGACCGGGTACTTTGATTGCGCCACAACCTCGGCATCCTCCCAGGCGCAAATATCGTCCGGCGATACGCGGGCCGTGTCGATCCATCGCTGCCATAGCCTGCCGTCCCGCGTTTCGACGGGGGGCAACTCGAAGCTTAGGGTCTCCCAATAGGCATTAAGCATCGCATGCAGACTAAACCGGCCGCTAAGACTGCTAACCGTGAGCGCGATGGAGTGCGAATCTTCGCTCCAATCGGGACGATTCAAAACCACGCCGTGCCATTCGAGCCGCGCCTGCCTCAATAGCGCGTTCAGGGTAAGGTGGGGATTTTCGATAATCTCGCGCCGAGCTCGAAAGAGGAGCATCATGCGCACAAAGCGATGGATGTCGGCGTGTTTCTTTAACAAATCGCCGTCGAACCAGCTGATTTCATTGTCCTGACAATATGCGTTGTTGTTGCCCCGCTGTGTCCGCCGAACCTCATCTCCCATCAGCAACATCGGAGTTCCGACCGCGAGCAAGTTCAACGTCAAAAAGTTCTTAACCTGACGATTTCGCAGCGCCTCAATCGCAGGTTCCGCGACCGCGCCCTCTGCGCCGCAATTCCAGCTAAGATTCTCATCCGTGCCGTCGAGATTGTTCTGGCCGTTCGCTTCGTTGTGCTTGCGGTCATATGAAACGAGGTCGTTCAGGGTAAAGCCGTCGTGACACGTGACGAAATTGACGCTCTGCTCCGGCTCTCGTTCCTTATGGCTATAGATGTCGGGACTGCCCAACAGTCGGGCCGCGATCTTTGACACTGTGCCCCGATCGCCCTTAAGAAACGCGCGAGCATCATCGCGAAAACGTCCGTTCCATTCGTGCCAGCTGTCACCGGTGAAACTGCCGACCTGGTACAGGCCTGCCGCGTCCCAAGCCTCCGCGATCATCTTGGTTCCGGCCAGGGCCGGATCTGATTCGATATCCCAAATGATGGGAGGGTTGACTACAGGGGTTCCCGACTCGTCGCGCGCCAGGACGGAGGCCAAATCGAAGCGGAACCCGTCGACGTGCATTTCCGTGACCCAGTAGCGGAGGCTGTCCACGATCATTCGCCGCACGATCGCCTGATTTGCGTTGAGTGTGTTCCCGGTACCGGTGTAGTCGGCGTAGCGGCTGCGGTCCCGGTCGAGCAGGTAGTAAGTCTGATTTTCAAGCCCGCGAAAGCAGAACGTTGGACCGTCGCGACCGCCCTCCGCGGTGTGGTTGAAAACGACGTCGAGGATGACCTCGAGACCCGCTCGATGCAGCGCCTTGACCATGTCGCGAAATTCGTCGAGCGGGCCGAGCAGGTCCTGCCGCGAACTGTAGGCCCGATGGGGCGCAAAGAAGGACACTGGCGAGTACCCCCAGTAGTTGACCCGGCCCACTGGCGCGTCGGTCGCATCGAACTGGAAGACCGGCATCAGTTCGACCGCGGTTATCCCGAGATCGACGAGGTAAGGGATCTTTTCAATCAATCCTGCATAGGTGCCTGCCTTTTCGCACGAGACTCCCGATCCGGGATGCCGCGTAAAACCGCGGATGTGCATCTCGTAAATTACCGTCTCCACGAACGGACGAAGTAGCGGCCGGTCGCCTTCCCAGTCGTAGCCGGAAGGATCGCTCACAATACTCTTCATTGCGCGGCCGGCGCCATTCGCGGTCCGGCTATACGCTTTCGGAACGGCAACCGCGCGGCCATAAGGATCCAGCAGGACCTTGTCGCCATTGAAACGCAGCCCGTGCGCAGGATCGAACGGTCCTACGGCCCTCAAAGCATAGATCTGGCCCGCCTTCAGTTCGGGAACGAATACGTGCCAGTAGTGATACGTGCGATGGTCGCGGGGATCCAGCGAGATCACTCGCGACGGGCTTACTGCATCCTCGCTGTCAAACAACAGCAACTCCAGGAGCGTGGCATTTTTCGAATAGACACTGAAATTAACACCGTCGCGCCGCACCGTCGCGCCCAGGGGCGCGCTTGCGCCGATTCCAATTTCAGGAAGGGGCTTCAATACCCTAGCGCTCCCTTCACGGGCACGCTTTTGACGTTCCAGATTTCGCTGGCGTATTCGGCAATCGTGCGATCGCTCGAGAATTTTCCGGAGCAGCCGACGTTTACTATGGCCTTGCGCGTCCAAGTTTCGAGGTTCCGAAAACATGTACCGACCGCCGCCTGCGCCTGAGCATACACGCTCAGGTCGGCCAGATGCATGTAATGGTCGCCGTGCGTCAGCAGCATCTCGCGGATCGGGCTAAAAATGCCCGGTTCGTCGCGATTGAAGTGATCCGAAAAGATGAGATCGAGCGCCGCCCGGACTTCCGGCTCGTTCTCATAGTGCCAATTCGGGTCGTACCACGCGCGGTTGCAGGCCACCTCGCTCGCCGTCAAACCAAACAAGAAGAAATTCTCTTCGCCGGCTTCTTCGGCCATTTCTATGGTAGCGCCGTCCCGCGTGCCGATTGTGAGGGCGCCGTTCATCATAAACTTCATGTTGCTTGTGCCGCTGGCCTCGTAACCTGCCGTCGAAATCTGCTCGGAGACATCGCTGGCCGGAATCAGCCGCTCTGCCGCCGTCGCGCTATAGTCCGGAACGAAGACTACTTTGAGCCGCTTGCGAATCAAAGGATCCGCGTCGATGGTTGTCCCAACCTGATTGATAAGTTTGATAATCAGCTTGGCCAGCAAGTACGCGGGGGCTGCCTTGCCGGCAAAGAAAAATGTGCGTGGCGGCGTCTCGAGATCCGGATCGCCACGCAATCGATTGTAGAGGATGACAATATGGAGAACGTTCAGCAGTTGTCGCTTGTATTCGTGGATACGCTTGATTTGGCTATCGAAGATCGTGGTCGGATCGACTATATGTCCCGTGGCCGACTCCAGCCATTTTGCGAAACGCTCCTTTGCGGCCTGTTTGGTCTGGCGGAAGCGGGCACGGAAAGCCGAATCATCGGCAAGAGGGAGGAGCCCGCGCAATAGAGCAAGATTGGTGATCCAGCCGTCGCCAATCGCTTCCGTGATCAGGCGGGAGAGGTCCGGGTTCGCAAGCAGCAGCCGGCGGCGCGGCGTGACCCCGTTGGTTTTGTTGTTGAAGCGGCGCGGAAACATCTCGGTGAAATCCGGAACCAGTTGCGTGCGGACCAAGTTCGAATGAATGGCGGCCACACCGTTGGTGCTGTGCGTGCCGACTATCGCGAGATTTGCCATCCGCACCTGCCGGTGCGGGGACTCCTCTATGAG
>Ga0335085_10018085_pt1 | contig 10138 bp, 8 predicted proteins | sample Lox_Sample_45_FD_206712 | JGI IMG/M metagenome (GOLD analysis project Ga0335085, IMG submission 206712) | Soil microbial communities from Loxahatchee National Wildlife Refuge, Florida, United States - Lox_Sample_4.5 | ecosystem: Environmental > Terrestrial > Soil > Wetlands | place: USA: Florida... | reverse complement strand
GGATTCTTCGTGCGCATCGACATGGAGAACTCGCCGTACACCGACGTCACGCTCGAGATCTTCGAAACGCTGTGGCAGCAGGGGCACCGGCGGATCGGCGTCGTTCTGCAATCGGCGCTGCACCGCACGGAACAGGATCTCGGTCGGATGAACGCGCTCGGCGCGCGCGTTCGGCTCGTCAAGGGCGCGTATAAGGAACCGGCGAGCGTTGCGTACTCGAAAAAATCAGATGTCGACGACGCGTACGCGCGCGAAGTCCGGATGCTCCTCGTCGACGGACACTATCCCGCCATCGCGACGCACGACCCGAAGCTGATCGAGCTGACGCGTAAGTACGCAGACGAGCATGGCACCCCCCGCGACCACTTCGAATTCCAAATGTTGTACGGCGTCCGTCGCGATCTCCAGCAGACCCTTGTCCGCGACGGCTATCGCGTCCGCGTGTACATCCCGTTTGGACGCGAATGGTTTCCCTATTTCATGCGCCGCCTCGGCGAGCGGCCTGCGAACGTCATGTTCGTCGTACGCGGCATTCTCGGGGAGACGACTGGGTAACACGATTCCACTGTTCTCGCAGTGGACACTCCAATTGCAAACTCGACCGCAGTCGCTTTTCATCGAACTCCGCAGGTTGCTGCGATTTAGACACAAAGAGCTCAGCACGGCACGTCTCTTGAAATCACCTGAACCGCAGGCATCGCCCGCGGCGTCTCTATCAATGGGACCCGTGATGGCGGGAGGAGCGGGAGAGATGGTCACCACCGAGGGATTGCAGGCGGCCCACACGATCGAAGTCGACGCCGGAGCGTTCGTGCGTTTGACCGATTGGTTTCGCCAACTGTTGTGTGGCCTGCACGGCCACGATTCGCTGCTGCAGTTCGAGCAGGAGCGGATGTTCCTACGTTGTGTCTCCTGCGGTCACAAGACGACCGGCTGGGAACTGACAGAGACGCCGCCGACCGTCACGGTGCGCGGCGACCGACGGCGCCACGCAATCGTGCGTCCAAAGCTGGTCAGTGCCCGTCGGATCGCGTAGCCGATCCCGACAGTCGGCGAATGAATCGAGCATAACGCGCCGGGTCCGGGTTGAACGACTTACCCGCGGCCCGAGCGCGGTCCCGCACAGACGCGACGGGTGACGTCGACGAGCGCGTCCCGACACTGCAAGACGTCACCAAGCGTCACGTACTCCTCAGTTGAATGCAGACCGGCTCCACCCGGCCCGAACAGGACCGAGGGAATGCCGGCGTGGCCGAGGACGGCGCTGTCGGCCCAGAAACTTGCGCCCATGGTGCGCGGCGTGCCGCCGACCGCCGCGAGCGACGCCGACAACGCTGTCGGCAGGAAGTGATCCGCCGCCACGGCGTAGGCGGGACGGCCGAACAGCGACCGCGCACGCCCACGAAATGTCGTGTCTTCGGAGGTGAGACGATCGAGGATCGCCTGCACATCTGCCAGGACCTGCTGTGACGATTCCGACGGGAGCAGCCTGCGCTCCATCTGCAACGCCGCGCGGTCGGGATAGCTGCTCAACTCCCGGCCCCCTTCGATGAACGACGCATGCAGCGAACCGACGCCAAGTAACGGGTGGGGCGACCGAGATTGCAGCTCGCGGTCGAGCGATTCGAGCGCGCCGAGCACGCGGCCAAGACGCAGAATCGCGTCCTGACCGTCGGCCGGCCGGCTGCCGTGCGCCGCGCGTCCGAAGACTTCGATCTCGAACCACTCGAACCCTTTGTGGCCTATCGCGATCGCAAGGTCGGTCGGCTCGGTGACGATGGCGGCGTCCGCGGTCCATTTCGTAACGAGCGCGTCGGCGCCGATGCTCGAATGCTCTTCGTCGACGATCGCCGCGACGACCAGACGTCCCGCCGAGAGGCCGCCCTCACTGGCGACCACACGCGCCGCGTCGATCATCGCGGCGACACCAGCCTTCATGTCCTGCGCGCCGCGGCCGTACAGGCGCCCATCGCGTTCGACCGGATCAAATGGCGCGGCCATGCCGGCCACGCCGACCGTGTCCGTGTGGCCGCACAGCATCAGCGACGCGCCCGGCTGCCGTCCTTCCAGCACGCCGACGACATTCGGACGGTTCGGCGCAACGAGATCGACGGTGACGTCGAGCCCGATACGGCGCATCTCGCCGGCAATGGCGTCGGCAATCGCCGCCTCACCGGGCGCGCCGGGCACGAGTGTCGGGTTGATCGAGTTGATCGCGACGAGATCGCGGAGGAGGCGGAGGGCGGGATCCATGGGGAAAGAAGTTAACAGTTCACAGTCTACAGTTAACAGTCGGCGACGGCCTGGCATCTCGGAACTGTCGACTGCGAACTGTCAACTGTAAACTGTCGCTATGTCCCGCGTCATCGCCATCACCGGCGCCTCTGCCGGCATCGGCCGCGCGACCGCGATCCGTCTTGCGCGCGACGGCGCGGCCGTCGCAATCTGTGCGCGACGCCAGGAGCCGCTCGAGGCCGCGGCCGCCGAAATCGTCGCCGGCGGCGGACAGGCGCTCGCCGTCGTGGCAGACGTCGCATCGGACGCTGACGTGCGACGCTTTGTCGCGTCGACGGTCGAGCGGTTCGGCCGCCTCGACGTGATGATCTGCAACGCCGGCTTCGGCATCGCCGGCGCGATAGACGAGGTGACGCCGGAGCAGATGCGCAAGCTGGTCGACGTCAACTACATGGGCACGTTCTACGCCGCGCGTGCGGCGCTCGAGATCTTTCGCCGCCAGCAGTCGGGCCACCTTATCGTGATCTCGTCGATCGTCGGCAAGCGCGGCGTCCCCTACATGGCCGCCTACTCGGCCACGAAGTTCGCGCAGGTCGGCATGGCCGAGTGCCTGCGCAGCGAGGTCGCCGGGTCGCCGATTCACGTCAGCGTCGTGTATCCGGTCTCGACCGAATCGGAATTCTTCGACGTCATGTCGCGCGAGACTGGGACGACGATCAACCGCGCGATGGGGCCGCGGCAGGAGACCGCGGCGGTGGCGGACGCGATCGCGCGTGCGATCGATCGTCCCGTGCCCGAAGTGTTTCCTCACAAAGTGTCGCGGGCGCTCGTCTGGCTGAACGCGTTCGCGCCCGGCGCGTGCGATCGGATTGCGAAGCGCTACGGACGCAAACCCGTACGGAGATAACGGAGGTGACGGAGGAAACGGGAATACAACGGAGGAACGGAGGAACGGAGAGGTTTATGGGTTCGGTTGCTCCGTTGCTCCGTTGCTCCGTGTTATCCCGTTGTCTCCGTCCCCTCCGTTTTCGACGCGCATGACACCCTTGGAGCAGGCCACGGCGATCGCCCGTGCGGTCCGCGACGCGGGCGGCCGGGCGTTGATCGTCGGCGGCTGGGTCCGCGACCGGCTGATGGGCCGCGAGACGATCGACATCGATCTCGAAGTCTTCGGGCTCCCTTCCGACCGCGTGCGCGAGCTGCTCGAGGCGTTCGGCCGCGTCGAAGCGGTCGGCGAGAGCTTCCAGGTCTACAAACTGAACGGCCTCGACGTCTCGCTGCCGCGGCGCGACTCGAAGGCCGGCCGCGGGCACAAAGGCTTCACCGTCGTCGGCGATCCGGAGATGTCGATCGCCGACGCGGCACGCCGAAGGGATTTCACGGTCAACGCGATCTCGTGGGATCCGCTCGGCGACGAGTATCTCGATCCGTTCGACGGCCGGCGCGACCTCGCCCGCCGCCTGCTCCGCGTCGTCGACCCCGCCACGTTTCCCGAGGACAGCCTGCGCGTGCTCCGGGCGGTGCAGTTCGCCGCGCGTCTCGACTTCGCGCTGGACGAGGCGACGGCTGCGCTCTGCCGCACCATCCCGCTCGACGATCTGCCGGCGGAGCGCGTCTGGGGCGAGTTCGAGAAGCTGCTCTTCGCGCCGCGCCCGTCGATCGGCTTCGGCGTCGCGCTCGACCTCGGTGTCGTCGCGCGCCTGTTCCCCGAGCTGCACGGGCTCGTCGGCTGCCGGCAGGAGCCCGAATGGCATCCGGAGGGCGACGTCTGGGTCCACACGCTGCAGGTGATCGACCAGGCGCGGACGCGGGTGGACGGGCTCCCGCGCCCCGAGCAGATCGCCGTCATGCTCGGCGCGGTCTGTCACGACTTCGGCAAGCCGTCGACGACGGCGTTTCTCGATGGACGGATTCGATCGATCGATCACGAGGAGCAGGGTGTCGCGCCGGCGGCGGCGTTTCTCGATCGCCTCAACATCCACTCACTCGACGGGTACGACGTGCGCAAGCAGGTGCTGGGCATCACCGCGCAGCACTTGAAGCCGGGATCGTGGCACAAGGTGCGCGACCAGGTCGGCGACGGCGCGTTTCGCCGGCTCGCGCAGAGAGTGGATCTGGAGCTGCTCGCGCGGGTCGCGAAATCGGATTGCGAAGGACGCAGGCCCGGCCGGTTCGACTGCTCCGCCATGGACTGGTTTCTCGAGCGCGCACGCGCGCTCGGCGTCGAGCATCGTCCGCCCGCGCCGATTCTGCTGGGACGGCACGTGCTGGAGCTGGGACTCGAGCCGGGACCGCGCGTCGGCGAAATCGTGAAGGCGGTCTACGAAAAGCAGATGGACGGCACGGTCACGAACCTCGAGCAGGCGATCGACGCCGCGCGCGCGCTCCTCACGTGACCTACCGACCCACCTGACCTACCCGACCCACCCGACCTACAATCCATTTATGGCTCGGTACACGCTCGTCTACGGCGTTCGGCTCGTTCCCGAAGACACGTTAAAAGGCGTCGAGGACGCGACGTTGAAACTCGCCGACGGTACGACCGCCGGCCTGACGCTTCACACCTTCGACGGCACGATCCCGCAGCTGCGGCGCGCGCTCGATCGGAGTCTCGACGCGTTCTTCGATCTGCTGCCGGGCGCCGACGACGAGGATCTGCAGAAGTTCGGAGACTGAGTGGTCCGCGCGCTCGCGGCGACCCGTCTCAACCTGCTCCTCGCACTCGTGCCGGCGTGTTGGGCGCTCTCGGCGCTCGCGCCGGGCTCCGCGTGGATCTTCGTCACGGCAGCCGTCTCACTGGTGCCGTTGGCCGGGCTGATCGGTCTCGGCACCGAGCAGCTCGCGCACCGCTCCGGACCCGCATGGGGTGGTTTTCTCAACGCCACATTCGGCAACGCCGCGGAGCTGATCATCGGCGTCGTCGCGCTGAACAACAATCGCGTCGCGCTCGTGAAAGCGTCGATCACCGGCAGTATCGTCGGGAATCTGCTGCTGGTACTCGGGTTCTCGTTCTTCGCGGGCGGGCTCGGACGCCGCTCGCAGACGTTTCATCGCACCAGCGCCACGAACATGGCGTCGATGTTGTTCCTGGCCGTCGTCGCGCTCGTGATGCCCGCGGCGTTCGATCTGGCGCTGTACGGGAGTCTTGCGCCGCACCCGGCGACGATCGATCGTCTGAGCTTCTGGAGCGCGCTCGTGCTGATCGTCGCGTATGGCGGCAGCCTGCTCTATTCGTTCACCGCGCACTGCGATCTCTTTCGTTCGGCGCACGACGCGCCGCCGCACGGCATCGGGCTGTCGACGGCCGAGTCGATCGCATGCCTCGCGGTCGGGACGGCGCTGACGACGATCCAGGCCGAGATCCTCGTGCGCGGCATCGAGCCGGCGCTCACACGTTTCGGCTTCACCGAGCTCTTCGCCGGCGTCGTCGTGGTCGCACTGATCGGCAATGCGGCGGAGCACTATTCCGCAGTGGCCGCCGCGCGGCGCAATCAGATGACGCTTGCGGTGGAAATCGCGATCGGGAGCAGCGCGCAGATCGCGCTCCTGGTCGGCCCCGCGCTCGTCGTGTACTCGTGGGTCATCGGGCGGCCGATGTCGCTCGTGCTGAATCCACTGGAGATCACGGCCATCACGGTGTCGGTGCTGGCGACGGCGATGGTCGTCGTCGACGGCGAGAGCAACTGGGTCGAAGGTCTGCAGCTGCTGTCGGTCTATCTCATCCTCGCGATTGCGTTCTATCTCATGCCATAAAAAGCGGCGCTTCAGTTATCGCCGCCGCGAAGGCGGCCCGGCTGAGCTCGGACGCAGTGCGATAATCGAGAACGATGGGTGGTGACCTGAGCGATCGTCTGATCGCCGAGCTCGTCGATGCCGTACGCGCTCAGCTCCGGCGGGAAACACACGACCGTCTGCGCGACTGTTACCTGATCGGCGACATCGAAAAGGACACGGCGCGCCTCTGCATCGAGCGGCTCCGCGAACTCGCGAACGAGAACACGCGTCCGATCACGCTCTACATCAACAGCGCCGGCGGCAATGTCACCGACGGCCTCGCGATCCACGACGTCATCCGTCATCTGGTGAGCCGAGCCATCGACGTGACGATCATCGTCCAGGGCATGGCGTACTCGATGGGATCGATCGTGTTGCAGGCGGCGAGCGAAGGGCGCCGTCTCGCATTCCCGCATTCATGGATCATGATTCACGAGCCCGCCAAGTGGGCCGGCTGGCAGTCGACCACCGCCGCCGCGCAGCATCTCGAGCGGTTGAAGCAGATGCAGGATCAGATCTATCGAATCCTGTCGGTCCGATCGGGCAAGCCGCTGCGCCAGATCATTCGGGACACGAAGCGCACCGACTTCTACCTCGATGCGCAGAGCGCGCGCGAATACGGTTTGATCGACGCGGTGGTCGCGGGCGAGCTGCCGGAGCCGCAGCCGATGACATCAGACTTGCGTGACGTGACGAACGAACCGACGCCGCAGCCTCAAACCGCGGAGTTCGCCCCGGCGGCCAAGGCTCCCCTGGATTCCTAGCGACAGCGCCCTGCGAAAACGACACGACAGCACGCCGGAGCGAGCCCGTGTGTGTGAGAACGAGACACCATTGTGCTGCAACCGTAGTGCGCCTTCGATCACCGTGACGGCATCGCTCAACAACAGGACGGCGTTGCGCAAAAACGCCCGGGCATAGCCAAAAAACGGCGCGCACGCGTTCAAATGCGTCGCGGGCTGAAGAATAGCGTCGCGGTCCGCGAAATACGGATGGCCGATCGGGCAAGAACGGCCGCGCGTCGCCGAAAATCGCGGGGCCTAGTTCCGTGTCGCGCGCCACTCCTCGAGCAGTCGCGCGGCGTTCCCCGCGACCGAGTGCAGCGTCGGCGTCCAGCCGAGGGAGCGCGCGCGGGGGCTGCGCACGACCTGATCGAGCGCCAGGGCTTCCGCGTACGGGCCCATCTTGTGGCGCGCTTCGTCGATCGGCACATAGCGGACGTCGGGCTTCACCGGCAGATAGGGCTTGATGGCATCGACGATGTCGTTCACGCGCTCGTCGCCTTCGTCGTTGGCGTGATAGACGCCCGACGCGTCCTCGCGCGCGACGAGCCGCGCGTACAGGTCCGCGAGGTCCCGGTCGTAGACGCAGGGCCAGTGGTTGTTCCCATCGCCGATGACGCGCACCAGACCGTTGCTGGCAGACTTCAGAATCTCGCTGACCATACCGCTGCCGCCGCCGTACACGACGCCCGGCCGCACCACCATCGTGCGCAGCCCGTCGCTGGCCGCGCCGAGCACGAGCTGTTCGTGGGCGGGACGGAACGCGACCATCGCGATGGGATTGATCGGCGCGTCCTCGGCGGCCGGCTCGGGCGTCTTGCCGAGCACCCAGACGCCGGACGTGTAGATGACGAAACGCTTCTGCGGCGACGAGGCGCCTGCGGTGCGCGGGCGCTTGGCGGCCGCAATCAACGCGTCGATTGCGATGCGATCGACCGATGGCCCGCCGTTCGCGGAGTAGTCGAACGCCGTATGAATGTAGCCGTCCTGCGCTTCAGCCGCGCCCTTGAACGATTGCGGCTCCGCCAGGTTGCCGATCACCGGGTGAGCGCCGCGTTTTGCGACACGCTTCGCTTTGTCGCTCGTGCGCACGAGCGCTGTGACGTCGTGGCCGGCGCGCACCAGCGCGTCGAGCACGGCGCCGCCAATGTAGCCCGTCGGCCCGGTGAGGAAGATCCGCATCGCGGCCGTATATCATAGTTCACTCGTGGCTCGCGACACGCTGATTGACTTTTTCCGCGATCTGTCGCTTGCGCGCGGCGACTTCCTCGTCCACGACGACGGCTTTCGCGGCCGATCGCACACCTATCGCGACGTCGGACGCGCCGCACGCGGCTTCGCGGCGCAGCTGCACGCCAGCGGTTTACGCAAGGGTGACAAAGTCGTCATCTGGAGCGAGAACCGGCCCGAGTGGATCGTCGCGTTCTGGGGATGTCTGCTCGCGGGCATCGTCGTGGTCCCGATCGACTATCGATCGTCGCCAGACTTCCTCGCGCGCGTCGCGCGCATCGTGTCGGCCAGGCTCGTGATGGTCGGGCAGGAAGTGCCGCCGCTCGACTCCGCTCGGGGCAAGCCGATCGAAGCGCAGATTTGGAATCTCCACGATCTCGACTGGCGCGACGGGAATCCGCCGGACGTCTCCGTCGCACGCGACGACGTCGCGGAAATCATCTTCACGTCGGGCGCGACGGCAGAGCCGAAAGGCGTCGTCATCACCCATCGCAACGTGCTCGCGAACATCGTCCCCGTCGAGCGCGAAATCGTGAAATACAAGAAGTGGGGTAAACCGTTCTATCCGTTGCGGTTCCTGAACCTCCTCCCGCTCAGCCACATGTTCGGCCAGGCGATGGCGACGTTCATCCCGCCGATGCTCGCCGGCACCGTCGTCTTCATGCGCGGCTACAACCCGGTGGACATCGTCGAGCAAATCAAGAAGCGCCGCGTGTCGGTGCTCGTGTCCGTGCCGAAGATCCTCGACGTCCTGCGCGAGCACGTGCAACGCCTCGCACCTGAACTGTTCGCGCCGCGCGATGGAGCCCAAGGCTTTCAGCCGAGCGGCAAGCACGTCGCACTGCGCTGGTGGATCTATCGTCGCATTCACGCGATGTTCGGCCTCAAGTTCTGGGCGTTCGTCGTCGGCGCCGCGCCACTCGACGGCGAGCTGGAGTCGTTTTGGAAAGAAGTCGGATTCGTCGTCATTCAAGGCTACGGACTGACCGAAACGGCGCCGATCGTCACGCTCAACCATCCATTCGCGACGAAATCAGGATCGGTGGGCAAGGCAATTGCCGGCGTCGAAATGAAAATCGCCGACGACGGCGAAATCCTGGTACGGGGCGAGAACGTCACGAAGGGTTATTTCAACGCGGCGGAAGAGACGGCGCATGCGTTCGAGGACGGCTGGTTTCACACGGGCGATGTCGGCGAGATCGGTCCCGACGGCCAGCTCTACATCCGCGGTCGCAAGAAAGAAATGATCGTCACGCCGGAAGGGCTGAACGTCTTTCCGGAGGACGTCGAGCGCGTGCTTGCGCACGCGGCCGGCGTGAAGGACGCCGCCGTCGTCGGCGCGCCGATTGGATCGGAGGAGCGCGTCCATGCCGTGCTCGTCCTCGAGCCAGGCGCGAACGTCGACGCGATCGTGCGCGACGCGAACGCGCACCTGCAGGATCATCAGAAGATCCGACGGGCGCTCCTATGGCCCGAACCAGAGCTCCCGCGCACGGAGGGCACACGCAAGCTGAAGCGCGCGGCGATCCGCGACTGGGTGAAGAGCGGTGCCGCGGCGGCGCCAGCGGCGGCGCGCGGTGCCGATCAGTTGAAGGCGCTCCTCGCGAAGTACGCAGGCGGCGCCGACATTTCCGCCACCACGTCGCTCGAACAGCTCGGCCTCTCGTCGCTGGACCGCGTCGAGCTGATGATGGCACTCGAAAACACCTTCCAGACGCGCATCGACGAGCGTGCGTTCTCGGAAGCGCGCGACCTCGGTCAACTGCGGACGCTGGTCGAACAGTCCGAACACAGCGACGCGGCGCCGGCCGAGCCGGTGACGTTTCCCGCCTGGAATCGCGGATGGCTCGCACGGACGATCCGTCGCGCCAGCCTGCCGACGTGGATCCTCCCGCTCGGCCGCATCTTCGCGTGGCTGCGCGTCGAAGGGCGCGAACATCTGCGCGCGATCGACGGCCCGGTGATCTTCGCCGTCAACCATCAGAGCCACATGGATGTCCCTGTCGTGCTGATGGCGCTGCCGCCGCGGCTGCGATACCGGGTCGCGCCCGCGATGGCGAAGGAATTCTTCAAGGCGCATTTCTTTCCGGATCAGTACAGCCGCTCCGCGTGGTTCA
>Ga0335085_10018083_pt1 | contig 10139 bp, 12 predicted proteins | sample Lox_Sample_45_FD_206712 | JGI IMG/M metagenome (GOLD analysis project Ga0335085, IMG submission 206712) | Soil microbial communities from Loxahatchee National Wildlife Refuge, Florida, United States - Lox_Sample_4.5 | ecosystem: Environmental > Terrestrial > Soil > Wetlands | place: USA... | reverse complement strand
ATCGGTGCCGTCTGGTTCGGCGTGGCCATCGCCGAGCGGCTCGGCATGGTTATCGTCGCGGAGCTCGCCGAGCCAGTCGCCCGTCTGGGGCCAGCCGTCTTCCTGAGGCATGCTGCCGTCACGTTGCCGGATCTTGATCTTCATGTAAGGCCTCCCGTTTAACCAGGGATGAGCGCTGTACAACTGTGGGTAACCTGCCCAGGGACAGGAGCGCAACGGGATGACGAACCGGGCGGCCGCTGTGCGTCTCAGGCGGGCCGGGCTCCGATCACGCGACACGGCCGACTGTGAGCTGGCCGGCCGCTGTGATCGGCTGGTACCGGACATGCCGGCCTGCCGTCAGCGAGCACCTGGTGTGTCCCGGAGGCGCTTGCCGCCGTTGCGCTTGCGCTCCCCTTTCAAAAGCGCCCCGGCTTACCGTATCTGGACTGAGAGTTTTCACGATTCCGATGCCGAATAACAACGGGATAAACTTAAGATAAACGTTCGGCTCATTAATTGCCTATTGCGATGCGGCATGTGGATAATTCCGGTTTTCTCCTTATGCACAGGATGTGACTAGCGCTTTCCCAGGTAAAGGCCCTGTCAAGGTTGCGGCCAGGCAACGGAATCCCCAGCATTTCCACTGCTTATGCACAGCGTCGGCGTCGTTGCGCACAAGTGATCCACATGTTTGTGCACAGACAGCGGGGGAGCAGTCCTGTTGCCTGGCTGGCAGGCAGGGCCAGATCGGCGCGCCGGTGCTTGCGTGCCCGGCCAGCCGCCCGGATGCGATGATCTGGCCCGGTCCTGGTGCGATCGCCTAGCGGTTCTCGGCGTCCCGGACGCGTTGCGCCATCACCTCGAGGAGAGCCCACGCCGTCTGGGGGTGGCTCATGGCGAAGTGGCGGAAGCCCCACTTGGCGAACATCAGGCAGTGCAGTTCGGTCTCAGCGGTGATCTTCGCCGAACGGTAACGGTAGGACTCGTCGATCAGCGCCATCTCGCCGAAGTAGTCACCGGGGCCGAGGACGCGAACGGGCTGCCCGTGCAGACTCACCTCCGCCTGCCCGTCCACGATGACGCCGAAGCTCACGCCGACCCTGTCCATGTCCGTGACCACAGTGCCAGCGGGAACTCTCAGCTCGTGCGCCCGCTGTGCGAGCTTGGCCACTTCCTCTTCCGGCAGCATCGAGAACAACGGGACGCCGGCCAGGACTTCCTGAGGCGTGGTCATGGCACGATGGTACGCCCGACCACCACGAACTCCCGCGCCGGCAAGGGGAGGGTGGGCGTTCGAGCCCCGTGAGGATCGGGCATCCTTAGCGGGTGGCCCGGCATCTGCGTCTTGGCGAGTTCCTGCTCGGAGTCGAGGGGATCGCGCTCATGCGTCATCTGTTCGACGACGATGCGCAGGCGGCAACACGGCTTGCCGAGATCCGGCGTATCGCCTGCGACGGCGAGGCCGTCTACGAACTGGGTGCTGATGTACCGATCGTGGACGTGGCCAGCGGCTACGCGCGCTGGTCGCAGACCTACGACAACCCCGGCAATCCCCTCATCCACCTCGAGCAGCCGGTCGTCTGGTCCATCCTGGACACCGTCGCGCCGGGTGCAGCCCTGGACGCGGCGTGCGGCACCGGCCGTCACGCCCGCCGGCTGGCCGAACTCGGTCATCACGTCATCGGGGTGGACGCGTCGCCGGCGATGCTGGAGAAGGCCAGGGCGGCGCTGCCCCAGGCCACCTTCCGTGACGGGGACCTCAGCGCGCTCCCGCTGGAGCCGGCCAGCGTCGATCTGGTGGTGTGCGCGCTGGCGCTTGAGCACGTCGCCGACCTCGGCAGGGCCATAGCCGAGCTGAGCCGGGTGCTGCGCCCCGGCGGGCACATGATCCTGTCCGGCCTGCATCCCGCAGCCGCCGCACTCGGCGGGGTCGCATACTTCCAGGACGCCGCTGGTGGCGCTGGCGTCGTCCAGGGCTACGGTCATCTCCACGGCGACTACCTCAACGCATTTCACCAGTCCCAGCTGGTGGTCAGGCAGTGCCTTGAGCCGCGCATCGGGCCCGCCGAAGCAGCCATGCAAGGCCTCGCGGCGCAGTTCATTCCCGACGCTACCGCGGCCGCCTACGTCGGCCTGCCAGGCGCCCTCATCTGGGAACTCGTGCGCGGCTGACCCGTACGGCTACCCCGGCCCCGGTCCCGGTCCCGGGCTCCGTCGGCTCGGTAGTTCTCCCGATGCGCGCGGCGGGATGCGGTCCTCTCCGCCGGGAGGTTACTGAGGTTCGCCGCCGCTGTCGAGCTGGCCGCCGATGAGGCCGCCCGCGCGGGCCGGCCCGGGCCGCCGAGCCGGCACGCGATGCAGGTCTGGTGCGGGCTCGCCGACACCAAGGAGGCGGCCCGTGCTTGCCTCGCACCGGCGATGGAAGCGTTCTACCAGCTACCGTTCGAGCGCTTCGAACGGTACTGCCCCTACGGAACCCCGGACGACGTCGCTGAGTTCCTCGCCCCGTACGCCGTGGCGGGCTGCCGAGAGTTCAATCTCATCCCGCAGGCACCCGACTACGACTACGCCATCGCGGGTACGGCAGCGGTGAAGAGAGCCCTGGAACGAGCATGACCGCACGCCCCGCCCAACCAGGCGGAGTTCTGGTTCAAGATCCCCCAGGTCTTGATCCCGCATCTGCCAGATGGCAGATGTTCCTGCTCGGGCCGGGTGCGACGATCCGTGCATGACACAGCTGACGAACCCCGCAACGCGCAACCACCCCAACTTCATCCGGGCCCAGGCTGCCCACGACGCCGAACGCCTCGGTGACTACGGGCCTACCTTCGACATGCTGGCGGAGGAGATAATCCTCGAGAACGGCCCCGGAGCCGGCCCGTGGCACATCGCGCGCGGCAAGGAGGAGATGGCCTTGATGCTCATCGAGTTCTCCGCCGCCCTCGGCAACACGTTCCACCAGGACGGTCGCTGCGCGTACGCCGACGACCGCGTGATCATCAACCTGGTTCACGAGACCGGCAAAGCTCCCGACGGAGACGAATTCGACAATCTTGCCGTTTACGTGGGCCGCGTGCGGCCTGACGGCCAGGTTGACAGGATGTGGTCGGTCGATCTCGACACTGAGCACTGCGAGGAGTTCTGGCGACGCAATCACGGGCAGCCATCCAAAGACTTCGGATGAGAGACGGGTCGCGCGCCGCGGCCCCGAACAGCCTTCCGGTGGAGGTCTCATCGTTCATCGGCCGCGATGCCGATATCAGCAGGGGCGTGGCGCTGCTCGCCGAAACCCGGCTCCTCACCCTCACCGGGACAGGCGGTTGCGGGAAGACACGCCTCGCCCAGCGGATCGCTGGCCGCGTCCTGCACCGGTATGAGGGCGGGGTCTGGTGGGCGGAGCTGGCGTCACTGGCCGACGAGAGCCAGATAGCAGATGCCGTCGCCGCGGTGCTCGGGATCAGGGTCCCGCCCGGCCGGGATGCCGTTGACGTGCTGGCCGGTTACCTCAAGACGGCGCCGGCCCTCGTCGTCATTGACAACTGCGAGCACCTCATCGTCGGCGCCGCCGCGTTCGTGCACCGCCTCCTGCGGTCCACGCCGGGAACGGCCATTCTTGCCACGAGCCGCGAACCGCTTGCCGTTGAGGGTGAAGTGACGTGGCGCGTGCCGTCACTCAGCCTGCCCCCGGCCGCCTGCGAGACGCCGGAGGCTCTGGGCCGCTACGACGCCATCAGGTTGTTCATCGAGCGGGCGGTGCAGGCCGATCCGGACTTCTGCGTATCCAGCGAGAATGCCCCGGCGGTGGCCCAGATCTGCCAGCGCCTGGACGGCATTCCGCTGGCTCTGGAGCTCGCGGCGGCCCGGGTACGGAGCCTGACCCCGGGGCGCATCGCAGCCGCCCTGGACGACCGGTTCCGGCTCCTCGCCGCCCACCGCCGGGGCGTGGTGCCACGCCAGAACACGCTGCTGGCTTCCGTGGCCTGGTCCCATGAGCTTCTGGGACCGGAGGAAAGGGTGCTGTTCCGCCGTCTTGGCATCTTCGCCGGCGGCTTCACTCTGGACGCCGCGGACGTGGTTGCCGCCTTCGATCCGGTACCCGACCGGACCACTCTGGACGTGCTGGCCCGCCTGGTCGACAAGTCGCTGGTCCACCCGGACGACGCGGGGCGCTACCGGCTGCTCGAGACGATCCGCCAGTACGCACTCGACCGGCTGGCCGATGCGGGTGAGACAGCGGAGCTGCGGGACCGTCACCTTGCCTGGGCCGGCCACCTGGCCAGGTCGCTGGAGAGCGAGGCGACCGACGCCCACCCGGCCGCGCTGGACGAACTGGAGACCGAGCACGCCAACCTCCGTGCGGCGCTGGACTGGGCGGCGGTGGCCGGCCGGCCTGACCGGGCCCTGGAGATCGTGGGGTCGCTGGCCTTCTTCTGGGCCCAGCACGGGCACTACCGCGAGGCGGCGGATAGGGAGTCACGACTGGTTGACAGGCCCGGAACAACCGGCGGTCAGATCGTGGCACGAGCTCGCTGGGGTTGCGCCTACGTCCGTTTCTACGGAGGCGACGCGGCCGGGGCCTACCAGCGTGCGCAAACCGGTCTGACCGAGGCGAATGCGGTCGGCGATTCCTCCACCGCGGCGCGTTGCCTGCACACTATGGGAGCCGGCTTGTACCCGGCCGACCCGGTCCTGGCCCGGCAGCACCTCGTACAAGCCGCGGAGCTGGCTCGCACCGCCCAGGATGAGTGGTGCCTGGCGGACGCGCTGCAACTGGCCGGCTATACCCACCTGGCCGAGGGTGACCACCGCCTCGCCGCACCGTTCCTCGAAGAGGCATTTCCCATCTGCGATCGCAGGGGAAACCAGTTCCAGCGGGGCTGGCACCACGGTGGAATGGCCTGGGCGGCCGCGTCGCGAGGCCAGATGCCGGTCGCCGAGAGGGAGATCCGGGAGACGATCGAGATAGCCCGGACCGTAGGCGACCCCACCTTGGAGGTGTGGGCCTGCGCACTGCTGTGCAGCATTCTCGTCGCGGCCGGCCGCCCGCAGGCGATGGCCGCTGAGATGGAGACGCTCCTCCGGGTGCGTCACGAATGGGGCGGCTTGGGCAAGGCGCTGATCCCCACCTTCTCGGCGCGAGCCCGCCTGCTGGACGACCCGGCCGGGGTGGCCGCACAGCTCGAGCCCACCGCGGTCGCGCTGATTGACGCGGGCAATCTCATCGACGGCTCGCACCTGCTGGAACAGGCTGCTCGGGCCGCCCTCGAAGCCGGCCGCCCCGCGGAGGGGATCCGGCTTGCCGCCCTCAGCGAAAAGGCCGCGCCCACTGGCTGGTACCGCTCCGCAGCACGGCTGGTGCGCGCGGTGGCCGCGCGCCAGCTCGGCGACCCGGCGGCCGGCGAGCTGCTGCACGACGTCCTCGGTTACCTCGCCGATAGGCAGAACCTGCTTGGCGTGCCCCTGGCGCTCGAAACCCTCGGAGGCCTGCTGATCGCCGATGGGCAGCTCGCTGCGGGGGGACGCCTCCTGGCCGCGGGTCAGACGCTCCGCACCGAGACCGGCCAGGGGCGGCTGCCGGGTGATCAACGGCGCTTTGATGAGGACGTACGGCTTGGAAAGCAGGAGCTAGGCCCTGAGTGGGCAAAGGTGCGGGCCGAAGGATCCGGACTCACCGCGCTACAAGCTGTCGCCTACGCCCGCCGGGCCAGAGGGAGCCGCAAGCGGCCCGCAACCGGATGGGACAGCCTGACTCCGACCGAACGGCAGGTCGTCGAGCTGGCCGCACAGGGCTTCACGAACCCCGAGATCGGAAGGCGTCTGTTCATCGGTGCGGGCACGGTAAAGACCCACCTCTCGCACGTCTTCGCCAAGCTGAACGTCAGCTCCCGGGCGGAACTGGCGGCCGCGGCATCGCGCCGCGGCTGAGCGCCATAACTGCCCGCACAGCTGCTGGAGGGGTGCCCAGATGCTGCCGGTCGGGCAGACCAGCGGTTGAGCAGGCTGCGGCTGGGGGTTTGAGGCTGACCTCATCCCCGCCCATAGTCCGATGATGACCAGGACCAGGAGGAGGCATCCGATCCCAAGCCACCGATTCGCTGGCTTCCCGGGCGGCTCGGGCGATCGCTTCGACAGGCGTTGCGCGAACAGGTAGACGAGGCCCCCGACCACGAGCAGGACGCCGAGCATGATCGCAATCAGCAGGACCGAGGCCGCAAGTCCTTCCATATCCCGAACGCTACACCGTCCGCGGCGGACTGGATCGTGCCAATATGGCCGGCCCCCTGGTTTCATCTGAGCTCGTCAGGCTCGCTGATAAACAGAGACGTGACGGTCGCTGGCCGAGGTGAACGGACGTCGGTCCCAGTCGGCGTAGCGTTCGGATAGCCGCAGGCCGGCCCGATCGGCCATCAGGTCCAGCTCGGTCGGCCAGCTGTAACGAATGGCCACAGGCCGCATGTGCATCCCCTGGCCATCCAGCGTGATCATCTGGGTATTGACGCGCTGCTGCACCCGGTCGTGGCGGGACACCTCGATGATCGCGGTGTCTTCGGTCACGGTCCGCGCCTGGATGCGCTGATCGTGGTCGAACCGGGTCAGGTCCGGGACGAAGCACTCGATGACGAACATCCCTCCCGGCTCGAGCACGCGCGCCACGTTGCTGAAGCACTCTGCCTGCCGCGCCTGGCTGAGCAGGCCGAACAGCGTGTTGAACACCAGGTACACCAGCCGGAACCGGCCGCTGACCGGCACGTGGGCCATGTCGCCCATGGTGACCGGGATCGAGCCGCCGCCGGGTTTGGCTCGCAGCCGTTCCACCATCGCGGCCGAGGCGTCCACCCCCTCGACGGTGATCCCCCGGGCCGCCAGCGGCACTGCCACGCGGCCAGTCCCGATGGCCAGCTCCAGCACCCGCCCGGCCCCGGCCAGGCCGGCCAGGAACTCCACCGCGGGCCCTGGGTCCATCTGCCGGTGGTGATCGTCATAGACAGTGGCCCAGCGATCGCCGTAGAACGCTGGATCATCGAATCCGGCCATGCCCGTCACTAAAGCAGACCCGACCAGGACGTACCACGAGCGTCGTGCAAGACAGTCATTCCGTGCCGGTCGAGGTCTGCCCCGTATGCTCAGATCAGAGAGACTCATACCGCTACCGATCAGACTACGACCTACAGGAAACTTCGGAGCCGCCGTGACGAGCTACCGGCCGATGACCTTGGCTGGGCTTGGCAGGCGCCTGGCCGGCGTCGACGATACCAAGAACCGCTGGAAGCTTGTGTGGGAGTTTCTCGAGGAGTACCGCTGGGAGCCGGACGAAGTTCAACCGTCACTGCTAGATGACGAGCCACCCGCCACTGGCGACGAGCGGTGGGACGTGCTTCTGGCGGCGCTTGCGGAGTATCTGGCCGCCCAGCACGATCTGGCCGCACCGGATTGGACCGAGATACGCGTACTTCAGCGACCGTGGTTCCCGGCGGAACTGGAGATCCAGCGAGCCGATGCGCTGGTCTGGGCGCCGGCGGCGTTCCGCAAGCACGGCGTCTACCTGTCCGCTAGGGACTTGGAGGCTGCGTGACCGAGCCGCGTGAGGTTCTCTTCGGCCGGGCAGAGATCGAGCGAGCCTTCACGGCGCTCGGCGAGCGCCTAGCTCGCAGGGGAGTGGTAGCGGACGTGTTCGTCGTGGGCGGTTGCGGATATTGAGCTGGGCGATTTCGGCGCCTATGTGCGGATGCGGTGCGACCCGGTCATGATGGCCGGTTTGGGCGGTCCGCTGCCCCGTGAGGGCATCGAGGACAAGGTTGCCCGCGATGTCCAGGCAGCCGCGGCGGGCGAGGCGTGGATAAAGATGATCATCCCCGGCGAGACCGTGCCGGACGTGGTGGCGGGGGCGGTCACGTTGTGGTCCCACCACGAGGCAGCGAGCCGGTGTCTGAGATCGGCTGGATGGTCCTGCCGGAATTCCAGGGACGCGGGCTCGCCAAGCGGGCCGTCCGGATGCTTCTCGAGCTGGCCCGCGGATCCGAACTTAGAAGCATCGCAGGAGCAGGTGCTGACACGACAAGGCCCCCACCGCGGAGCCGCGAGTGGGGGCCTTTCGGGTGGGCCGTAGAGGATTTGAACCTCTGACCTTCTCCGTGTCAGGGAGACGCGCTCCCACTGCGCCAACGGCCCAGGATGACGAGAGCCTACCAGACTCCTGGATCAGGCCACGTCCACCATGACGAGCTGCGCTGGAGGGTTGTCCAGGTACGCCTGGGCCAGCTCATACTTGCGCTCAATCAGGCCAAGCGCGGTGTTGCACGACAGGCAGAGCAGCCCGCGAACGCACTTTCCGCATGAGGATTTCCCGTCCGGGCAGCAGGCATGGTCGTGGTCGATGAAGATGGGCTGTCCTTTTTCAAACCGGGTGTGGCACATCGCGCAGGTATTCTGCTGGATCTCTAGGAACCGGTCGAGCTGCTCCCGGGTCAGGCCGTACCGGACGAGCCTGTGCGCCTGGTTCCACCGGCGCTTGGCAGCGGGGTCAACGATTCTTCCGTGGGCGGCGACGTGCTCCGCGAATCGCTGGCGTGCCCGGGCCATAGCCTCGGGACTCGTGCAACTCCCTCCGTGCCCAGGGGTACGGGCGCAATGGGTCTTCTTGCGCGGCATCCACTTTCCGCAGACCACTCCAGCTATACCCTGGTCGCTGGCTGACATGGTGACCACCACTCTGTTAGTCCAGAGCCCGTACGGAGCGGCAACTCCTTGCGGGCTCGCTCGCTATCGCCGTCCTTGCCTTTGCGCGCCCTCTGGAGCGCTTCCGTTTCACCAGTCGGGCGGTCATGCCGGGGCCGGAGCTTGGTTCATGCCATGGAGGCCAAACCTTCATTCGAAAGTACCAATTCTAGCAGGGCGGGTTCTCGGTGGAGACCGTTCCATGCCACGCCATCTCCTCAACCACGCGGTTCCGCAGCTGACTCAGGGGAGCATCCGCGGCAGCCCGAACCGCGCCATGGTGCTGTTGTCGACGAAGCGCGTGACAGCCGAGATGCGGTCACCCGACAGCGTCAGCACGATCATCCCGTGTGCGCGGAACACCGGCGCATGCGCCTCCTGCAGGTAGAGCCCGAAAGCGGGCTGGCCGTTGGCCCTGGTCGGGACGAGCCGGTAGTTCCGGGGACCACGCCAGCCCGCGAGGTCCCGCAGGAAACCGGCGATGGCCGCGGGACCCTGGAACTCCAGCGTGATCGGCGGCATGGTGAACCAGGCGTCGTCGGTCAGCAGCGCGACCACGCCGTCGATGTCGTGGCCGGAGAATGCGGTCGCGAACCGGGACGCGACGTCCCGCTCGCGGGCCGAACGAGGCAGTGGCGCGCGCTCCCGGTCCGGTCCGGGGAGCCGGTCGGCCATGGTGCCGCGGGCCCGCTGCAGCGCGCTGTTCACCGACGCCTCGCTGGTGTCCAGCATGTCCGCGACCTCGGATGACCGAAACCCGAGCACGTCCCTGAGCATGAGCACGGCCCGTTGCCGCGGCGGCAGGTGCTGCACGGCGGTCACGAAGGCCAGCGCGATCGCCTCCTTGGCCTCGTAACGGGCCTCCGGGCCGGCACTTACCTCGGGCAGCCCTTCGAGCAGCACGTCCGGATAGGGCTCGAGCCACAGCGGCTCGCCCCGCCGGGTCGGCTCGGCGGTCAGGAAGGCCGGCCCCTCCGGTGACGTCCGCGGTCGGCGGCCGCTGGCCCGCAGCGCGTTCAGGCAGCGGTTGGTCGCGATCCGGTACAGCCAGGTGCGCAGCGACGCCCGCCCTTCGTACTGGCCGAGCCCCCGCCAGGCGGCCAGCATGGTCTCCTGCAGCACGTCCTCGGCGTCCTGAACCGAGCCGAGGATCCGATAGCAGTGCAGCTGGAGTTCGCTGCGGTACGGGTCGGTCAGCTCGCCGAACGCCCGGTCGTCTCCGCCCCGCGCCCGCTCCAGCGTCGCCTCAGTCGCCACGGCAACCTCCTTCTGGAGGTACCGACCCCGTGGGCGCCGGAAACTCATCGATCAACCACGGCCGCGCCCGGTGTCTGAACCAGTGATGGACCATGAGGAGGAGACAATCATGCAGCAGAGCATCATCCGCTACCGGACCAAGCCCGACCAGGCCGACGCCAACGCCGAACTCGTCCGCGCCGTCT
>Ga0335085_10018082_pt1 | contig 10139 bp, 5 predicted proteins | sample Lox_Sample_45_FD_206712 | JGI IMG/M metagenome (GOLD analysis project Ga0335085, IMG submission 206712) | Soil microbial communities from Loxahatchee National Wildlife Refuge, Florida, United States - Lox_Sample_4.5 | ecosystem: Environmental > Terrestrial > Soil > Wetlands | place: USA: Florida... | reverse complement strand
CATGGGGCGCATATCGATAGTCTTCTTCGTGAAGGTACAGTGCATTACCCTCAAACTCGAGAAGCAGAAAGCCCTCGGTTCGGATCCGCTTCCCATTGTATTTGCCCTGCGAACCGAGGAGGCTTACCATGCCAACTCCTACTGGTTCTTCGTTGCCAGGTGACCGTCGAGATTGCGTGAAGAGAGAGGTTACCAGCAGTAGTCCAAGTGCGGCCAAGCCAAAATGCCAACGGAACCGTTGGAGGCCCAAATTCATCGCCGTGAACCTCCGAAAAATCCACTGATCATGAGATCCCATCAATACGACACATGACCAATAAGGGTGCCCGTCACACCATTGTAACCAGCCCATTTGGTGGGAGAGATGCACGGAACCACGGAGACTCCTCAGGTTTTTTGCGATCTGGTTTGCGCCGCCCATGCCGCCAAACGGCCGGTATTCGTTGCAGTGGAGCGTCCTGCCGCGGAACAGAAATCCATCGACCGCTTCTTTGCTCCTGAGAACCATGGCGAGACCGTCCGTGAGTTGCTTCGCGAACCCGGTTGGGACATTCTCGACGGGCGCTCCAGCAAAGCGATGCTGGCGCTTCTCGAGGAACTCCGCGCCCTCCGCTTGCATAGCGATCTCCGGGGCGTGACGGCCTTCGACGATGCCCGGACCGGGGAGCCCCCCGCCCAGCGCGAGCAGAGGATGGCCGCGATGCTGAGCGCGGCTGCGGATCGCTGTGCCGGTTGTGTGGTGATTGCCCTCACCGGCAACTTGCAGGCTTCGAAAAAACCGGTGGCTCGATTCAGTTACTCATGGATGGCCATGCTGCTGCCGTCCGCCGAGACCGTATCGCTGCTGGTGACCGGCCGGGGCGGGGAAGCCTGGACCCAGACCTCCGATGGCTGCGCCCCGCACTCGTTGCGTTCATCCGGCGGAGAGCAGCGCGGCGTTTTCCTGGCGGATCCCCGAGCCGCCAAACGCGGTTACGATGGCGCCCTCTCCACCGGCCTGCCTTCGACGGCCTCCGCTCCGGCGATCCCCAATCCCCCGCAAGCGCCGGCGTGCTCCAACTGACTTTCCCGCGACGATCGGTCGGGTGGATTCGCCGCACGATCGTTGGACCGCCCGCGGCCGCAAGCGAATCAAGCCAGGAACTTCGATTTTCACTTAGGCCATTGCAACAAACCGGCGATCACCGTGTGTGGTGTGTGGGGTTGAACCACAAGCGCAAACTCACCACGAGAGAACCGTGTGCAGCGGCGCTCGCCGTCTGGAAATCCGGCTTCATTGCCCAGATCCCCGGAGCTCCAGAACCGGTTGCTTTCAACTGACGGATTCTCAATGGTCAATAAAAAAGGAGCGGCCGAAGCCGCTCCCTTTTTCACGCCAGCTTCTCCGTACGAAGCTTTAGAACATATACTTCAGTGTGAACTCGATCACGCGCGGCGTGTTGTTCTTATACAACGGCATGCCGGTCGTGGTCGTGTTGAGGTTGGTAAAGCTCAAGCCGCATGGGAACGGCGCGTTGGCTGCGCAGGAACTCGAAGTCGGCAGACTGAAGTTCAGGTTCACGTCCGAAGCGCCGCCCTGAGCGAACTGCTTCAGCGGATGGTTCATGAAGTTGAACGCCGACATGCGGAACTCGATCTTCTGGTGCTCTTTAAAGGCGAAGTCCTTGTAGAGCGCCAGATCGCTGTTGAAGAACGCCGGCCCCTTGATGTACGGCCAAATGATGTTACCGTCGTGGCCGGGCGCCGGAGGCGCGAAGCAGGACGGGTTGAAGTACTGGCCGCTCTTCAGGTTCTTGCGCGGATCGCAGATCAGCGAAGGCTCGGTCACGTTGATCGCGTTAGTGCCCAGAAGGTCCGTGGGCTGCATGTTGGTCGGCCACGAAACGTTCAGCGAGCCGTTGGTGAGCGGCTGCAGCGGCGGTCCGCTCTGGAGCTGCGTAATGCCCGAGAAGATCCAGCCGTTGCCGGCGCCCGCCAGGACCCGGTTGCCCTTGCCGTGAACCGCATTCGGCAGGTTGATGACGTAAGCGGCGTTGAAGATCTGCGTGCGGTCGTAGCCGAGCACGCCGTAGTTGTGCGCGCAGTCGTACGGCCACACTGCCTGGCCGTCGCCGTTGCCGTTGGAGGTCTGCCCGTCGCGGCAGCCGATGTTCTTGCTAAACGAGTAGTTGGTGGTAAAGGTCACCCGTCCGGACTGCTTCTGCCACGTGGCGATGAACGCGTTGTAATTGGAGTAGCTCAGGTGGCCGATCAGGGTGATGTCCAAGTAGTTGTGGTATGTCCGGAAGTCATTCAGGTTCGGGAAATTGTTGGGGAGCGTTCCCTGCGAGTAGAGGTTCTGGCCGGTGATCGGATCGTTTCCGAAGAACGCGCCCAGCGGAATCGCGTTGACGTTGCCGGGACCGCTGTTGCCGCCCGTCGAGAGCAGGTCGCGCGAACGGCTGCCGGCGTACTGGAATTCCGCCACCGAACGCCACGGCGCGCGCTGCGAAATGGTGATGTTGTAGGTCCACGTGTTGGGCGTCGAGTTGTCGCCCATGGTCAGCGCGCTGATGGCCGTCCCCAGCCCGGCGGCGCCCAGTGCATTGGTGTACTGCGGGAACTGGTTCCAGCCTACGCAGCACTGTTGCCCGTTGACGCTGACGTTCTCCAGACCGAACGGCTGGTTGTAGCCGGCGCTGGCGTTGTTGTAAGCGATCTGGAAGCGGAACAGTCCCGCGCCGCCGCGAATGACGGTCTTGCCGTTGCCGAACAGGTCATAGGCAAACCCGAAGCGCGGCTGGATGAAGAACGATTTGTTCGGGAAGCCAGTCAACGGGATGGCGGAATTGATGCTGTGCCACTGCAAACCGCTCCAGGCGCCCGCAGAGGACGTGTTGTTATAGGTCGCCGGATCCCAAACCGCCACGCCATACTGGTCGTTCGGAGACCAGTTGCCCATGTGCTCGAAGCGCAGACCGCCGGTCAGGGTCAGGCGGCGCTCGGCCTTCCACTGGTCGTTGATGAAGAACGAAACCTGGTGGTACTTCATGTCCTGCACGGCTTCGGCATTATCCTGCGAGTAGCCGGTAATGCGCGCCGTCAGGAAGTTCGCCAGGTAGTTGCCGGTGTTGATGGTGGAAGGTCCCCAAACGTCGAAGTTGGCCGCGCCGTTGGTGCCGCCGCTGAGCGTGCCGCTGGTCTGGTAGTTGCGGGCATAGTCCCAGTAAACGCCTGCCTTGATGGTGTGGGCGCCCTGGATCTTGGTGACGTTGTCGCTGATCTGCGGCGTCTGCGACAGCTTACCGAAGGAGTTCTTGCCGCCCGGAGTGAACGGTTCGCCGTACTGATAGGTTCCGAAGCCGACTACGCCGTTCGCCTGGCCGCCCCAACCGTAGGTGTTCGGCATCATGGGGGTGTAGGGGTTGTTGAACAAGCCTGTCATGTGGAAGCCCAGCGCGGCGGGGTCCACCTTGCTCGGATCGCCCAGAACGATCGGGTTCAGGAAGGTCGCGTCGGCGAACACGAACTCGTTGGTCAGGGTCGGGCTGAACACGTGTACCAGGTTGGCGCTATACACGTTCGAATCCTGGTTGGCATCCTGCGAGGTCGGATAGGGCAAAGACCCGTTCAGGTTCCACCAGATGCTGATGGGGTTCTGGTCGTGTTCCAACTGGTGGTTCCAGGAGAAGAACAGCTTGGTATTGGTGCTGATGTTGTAATCGCCGCGCAGGCGGAGTTCCCAGCGGTTGACCGGGGGTCCGATGAACGTCTGGTAGTTGGCGCCGGTCGGGTTGGTGGCCGGGTTGACGTTCGGTTGCGGCATCAGATTGAGCATCTTCAGGGAGTTCGGGTCGATCTGGTTGGCCGGAACCTGGCCGTCGGGGAACAGCGCCGAGTTCAGGTTCGCCGAATCCAGGTACTCATTCGAATTGAACGCCGGTCCGAGAGACGTCAGGTAAGCGGGGGTGAAGTTGCCCTGCAGCATTTGCGGCGTGGGGACGAAATACTGTTGCAGCGCGCCGGCCGGCTGCTGCTTCATATATTCGTAGGCGCCGTAGAAGAACAGCTTGTCGTGGTTCTTGTTGAAGTGCGTGCCGGGGATCAGCACGGGGCCGCCGAAGTCGCCGCCGGGATAGTAGAAGCTGTTGGCGGGGGCCTGCACGTGATTGACGTTGTTGTACCAGCCGTTGCTGTTGAGGGCGCCGTTGCGCGCGTAGAAGTAAACCTGTCCGTGGAAGTGCGCGCCGCCGCTCTTGCCGATGGCCTGGAAGGTGACCGGGCCTTTGGCGAACTCCGCGCCGTAGGCGTTGGTCAGCACCGACACTTCCTGCACCTGGTTCTGGTTGATGTTGGCGGTCTGGGTGCCCTGGTTGCCGGGATCCAGCAGGTTGGCGCCATCGGAGGTCATCGTCATGCCGCCGTAGAGCGCGCTGCCCTGGACCGAGAAGTTGCCAATGGGTCCGTTGTTGCTGGAGGTCGGCACGGCTCCCTGGCCCCACATGCTCTGGCTCAACCCGGAAACTACCGAGGTGCCCGGCATGATCTTGATCAGCTCAGCGGCATCGCGGCCGTTCAGCGAGATGTTCTCCACCATGCTTTGGTTGAGCGTTTGGCTGGATTGGCCGGAATCCACCGGGACCACCACGGATTCGGCGGCCACGACTTCGATCTCGCTCTTCTGGCCCTGGACTTGGAGTACGACCGTCTGCAGGCGCAGGGGCGATCCTTGTGTCAGCACAATGCCGGTCTGCTCGTATGTCCGGAAACCGCTCCCGGAAACCGTAACGGTGTACGTCCCCGGAAGAACTGACGGAAAGTCGAAGTTGCCGGTGGCGTTGGTCACGCTGTCGCGAACCACCCCGGTCGCTTCGTTTTTGAGCACCACTTTGGCTCCAGGCACCGCCGCGCCGGAGGAGTCGGTGACGGTCGCGCCGATCGAACCGCTCGCGAACTGGGAATAAACGGGCAGTTGGGTCAGCACCGCGACACTGACCAGCAACGCCAAACACCAGAAGAATCTTCCCGGAGTACCGGGCCGAGTACCGACGTTGTCTTGCGCCTCGGATCGTCTTTTCATTGGCATCCCTCTTGTTAAAAATCCCTCGCCCCACGAACCTGGGGCGCAACCCCTGCTGACACAATCCATTGATGAACCTCTGGCATTTGTCAGGCTTTGAAAACAATACAATCGCGCCAAGGCAGCTGTCAACGTAGTATTTTTAGATTATTCCGGTAACCGTTAACGTCCGGTTTGCGGCTTAAATTCAGCAAGTTGTTGCGGGCTGGGTTACCTTACGGAAGGGGTCAGGTTAACGGTTGGGGAGAGAACGTTACACAACCGTTGGATTACCGTAGGAAGAACGTAGTACGGTGGTAAAAAGTGTTTCTTATGAGGCGGTTCTACGTTGAGAAGGGTCCCAATCGTTGAATTCCTCAACAGGTGGGCCGGGCAGCCGACAGACCGCCAGCCGCTGCCATTTCCACATGCGGGAAGGAGTGAAATGCGAAACAAATCTCCTGCACTCTTCCACCGCAATCCTAGCTACGCAACTTCAGACGAGCAAGTTCCTTATTTGATAGGAAAAGTGACTGCACCGGCCTGGTTGGTGTTCTGGTCCAGGATGATGACCCGGAGAATCGAGGCGGTGGTGGGGTGATCCTGTTCGAGCGGAATGCCGTCCTTCTGCACCGCTTTATATTGCTCAGCGGTCAGTTCGGGCTTCAGGTCCAGAACCGACGGTTCGCCCAGCGGGGCGGTGGCATTGCGGTCGGAAATCAGGCAGTATAAGGAGCCCGAATACTTGCCGCCGTTTTCGCGCAGCACCAGGTCGGTCGGGTCGATGCGGATCTGCAGATGCACGCCGGGTTTGCCTTCCAGCGGCGCAATTTTGACGCGCAGCCCGATTTCGGCGAAGTCGGTGGGGCTTTGGAACGCGTCCATCAGCACGCCCTTAATTCGCTCGACGGGCGTGCGGGTGTCGGCCACGGCGTAGTAGCGCTGGCGGAACTGCAGTTTGACGCCCTGCCGCTCAGTGGCGATGTGGATGCGATGCCACTTATTATTCCAATTGTCCGCGCCCGGTTCGTAGAACAGCGTGTAGCTCCCGGCCGCGCTCTGGGCCACCTGGTCGACCACGGACTTGATCTCCTCGCGGGAAAAGAACCGGCCACCGGTCAACTGGGCCATCTGGTCCATGTTGTAGTTGACCTCCGCGCTGAGGTTGCCGATCAGGGTATAGGGATCGACAGCGACCCCCGCGCCTGCCAGAGTGACAGCCAGGTGCGGCACATACAGGGCGCACTCGACCCAATCTCCATTGCAGCCGATCAGCTTGGGGTCGTTGACGGTGGTAAGTCCGTTGGCGATCCACACGATGTCACGGCGTCCGGGCAGCAAGGCCAGTCTGGCGGCCAGATCTTCGAGCGCCTTGAAGGTTTTCTTCTGCTGTTCCTCGGCGCCGACCTGCACGCCGATGGCGTGGCTGTTGGCCTTCATCGCCTTATCGAGCACCGGCGCGACCTTCTCCGGCCAAGTCTTATCGTCGGCCGCCGGCGGGCCGATCGGGTGGATGGGGACGAGTTGGCCTTCCAGGTTCAACAGATAGAAATAGACGTGTTCGCCGGTCGCCAGCTGCGGCAACGCCTTGTCGAGGGCCTTCCAGTTCTCCAGGCGATCGGAGGCCACCAGGTTGATCATGTCGAACAGGATGACGATGTTGTGCGGCGTGACGCCGGACGTCCGGTTGGAGAAGGTGAGGACGTCGCTTCCGCCGGCCACCTCGTGACCCGGCTTATGGAAGGAGAAGACCGCGGCCGCTTTTCCCTGATCGGTAATCTTGAAATCGTCAGCGGTCAGGTCGGTGACCGGTTTGCCATTCGCGTCGAGCGCCACCGGGTAGAGCCGCATCAGACGGCCCGGCGCGGGAGCTTGTGCCACAAGCCCGGAAGCCGCTAAGGCGAGTAAGAAAACAACTCTGGACATGATCGTCGCACGCAGTTTATCACACCGCATTCTAAGAAAGAATGGGCTTGCTGGTAGCCCGGACGGTTCCGACCACACTACTACCTCCGCGTTCCCGTCTAGCTTGTGAGACGGGCGCTTCCGCCTGTCAACCCTGTTCCACCAGCCACCTCTCTGCCGGCAGCCGTTCAACGCCGCTGCGGCCCGCGCGCTTCCGCCTGCAGTTCCTCTTTTCACCAGCCTGCCAGGGACGGTGCAAGGGGCGCCGCACACCAGGACGCCGGCTCGTAACATGGTGATCGTTCGTACCGTCAAGAGGCGTCTTCCTGTCCCTCCGGGAAAAGTTCGTGTGATAGACTGGGGCCACTTTGCCCATTTGGCCTTCCTGAGGAGAGAAGGGCCGAAGTTCGGCTGAACCAGTTCGAGCTAATGACAGTTAGAAAGGAAAGTCGTGCCGCTCAAGACAGACGACCTGAAGACTTTCGAGGCTTACAAAAAGGCGATCAAACAGGACCTCACGAAAATCAGCAAGCAGGGAAACACCAAGTTCTGGGTCTACAAAGATATTGAGCTGCCCACCGCCAGCGGGGGAAAGCAGAAGCTTCCCGCCCTCATTTCGTTGGTCGATGACGTAGCCACCAAGGCAGTGCTGAAAGGCAAGCCGCCGCTGTGCCACGGGTTGTGCGGACTGGAAGGCGACAAGATCGCATTCCATGCCACTCAAGGCACGGTTCCCTATGCGGTGCTCACCAAAAGCGTTCCGCTGTTGCTCGGCAAGATGGTGCATATTCCGGGCGGAGCCGACGTAGATTCCGACGGTGGCGAGCAGCCGCAGCATCCACCGGCCGCGCCTCCGCCGCCCGGAGGCGGAGCCCCGCAAGGCCGGTACGCACAGTTGAACGCTGCCTGGAAGCAATTCGCTCAACAGGCCGAGGAACGAATCAAAGCACATCCGGGGGAGCAGGCGCGCCTGGCGCCGGTCATGGCGGACATCCCGAAAATGCTGCAGGGCGGTCAACTCGGCGAAGCCGAGAAGCGCATCGCGGCGCTGCAGGCAGCGCTCAATATTCCGCCGCCTCCACCGGGCGGCCCGCCGGCGAATTATGCGCAGTTGAACGCCACCTGGAAGCAACTCTCCGCCGAGGCCAACCAACGGATGGCCACCTTTCCGGCTTTGCGCGACTCGCTCACCAAGACGATGGCCGGGATTCCGGAGATGCTGCAGGGCGGCAAACTCGGTGACGCTCGCAAACGCCTGGAACAGCTTCAGGCGGAGATCAAGGCGCCGCCCCCGCCGCCGCCTCCTCCTCCGGCAGCAGCGCGCGCAGCGGCAGCCGCCGCCACCGGGCAGCCTTATCCCGGCATCGTGAAATATCGCAAGGCGCTCGTGGAGTTCGCCCAGGCCAAAAGCACAGTCCAGTTACAGATCCGCGGACTGCAGGGCGCCATCAAGGCGCAACTGCCGGACCAGGCGGAATTCGCCAACGACCTGGCGGAGGAAATCGAAGACCTCAACCAGGAGCTGGCGGACGCCGTGGATGAAGCCATGAAGGCCGCCGAAAACGAGGCCTCGCCGGCCACCGACGCAGTCAAACTGAAGATTCGCAAATACCTGACCGAGTTGTCGTCGAATCGTCTGATTCAGAGGGCCGATTCCAATCCCTTTGGAGTCGCGGTGACGATCGGTAAAACCTTGGGCGACGCTCTGCAACGCATTCGCGAAGCGATGCCCGCGTAATCAGACGGAGGAACAAACCGATGATGGCTAAACTGTCGTGGTGCCGGGACACCGCGAAAGAGTTCAAGAAGAAGGCCAAGAATAAGCTGGGCGGCGGAAGTAAAAGCTATGAAATCGTCGGAGACGATTCAAGCTCCGAAAGCGAGTCGGACGAGTCCGTCTCGCTGGATGGAACTTCCCAGGAAGAAATCCAGCAGCGGAAAGCCGACAAACAGGGGGTCGCACTCGACCAGAAAACCAACCAGGAGAAATACGCCAAGCACCTGAGGAAAGGCGATGTAGACCGGGACGTGGCGTTGGAAACGGAAACCCCCGAGACCGATTCCGAAGGCAACATCAACCTCGACGAAAAGGGTGTCGTCGATCCGTCCTTGGTGACCTGGACCATTTACACGATCCGAATTCCCGCCCAGAAATTGAATTCCTGGGCCAACGTGGGTTTCGACAAAGACCTCGAACTGCCGATGGTCGTGTCGCTGGCTGCGGGAATCTACAAAAAGCTCACCAAAGACGCCAATTGGATGTCCAAGGTCACGACGCTGGCCGAGAAAGAGGCGGCGGACTTCATCGCCAGCGTGAAGGACGTGATTATTACCAGCGGAGAGGACGTTTCCTTCGACGACCTGGAGCAAAGCCTCCAGCCTCACGTGAACGCGATCGAAGCGGAGGTCATCCAGATCATCGAGAGCTACAAACAGACCAAGGAAGAACTGCGCCACTTTCAGTCCAAGACCGGCATGGACATCGGGTGGAATGCCGGCAAAGCCACGTTTCACATCGCCCATTCCGCCGCCACCATGGGGGCTACTGCGCCAATCGGTTTTGTGGGGGCGGGGCGGAACCTCTCCGCGGCGCTGCAGGGTATCGGCAGAGTCTCTTCCAATCCGGGCACGGTCGCCATCGAAATCGACGCCGGGTTCAAAGCCATCGAGAAGGTCAAGAAGGAAACCGGCACCGTCGGAACTGCCCTGATGCAGGTTGCCGTGGCCGGCTTCACCCTGATGGGCAACAAAACGCTTCCCCTCAACCATAAGCAGTTGAAGAAGAAGATCGAAGTGGACCACCGCATGGCGATCTCCGCGTTGGTGACGGCTAACCACCGCATCGGCAAACTGCTCGCCCAGGACGCCGCGCTCGAGCAGATGTATCACAGCGAGATCGAAACCCAGGAAGAGGCCAAGTTCAACAAAGTCAAACGCATGTTTCCTCAGTTACTGGCCAAACAGCGGGCCCGCCTGCAGGAGCTTAGCAATTCGTATGAGACCCGCATCGCCAAACACAATCAGTTGAACGCGTACTTTGTCGATCGCCTGGCGAATCTGGCCAAGAGTAATTGGGAGTATGCCACGGACATCGGTGAAGCAGCGGAAAAACTGGACTCCGCGCAAGATATTTACGACCACTTCAACGAAGGAATCAACCAGATTGCCGAGCTTCTCGGCAACCTCTGAGCACGGA
>Ga0335085_10018081_pt1 | contig 10139 bp, 9 predicted proteins | sample Lox_Sample_45_FD_206712 | JGI IMG/M metagenome (GOLD analysis project Ga0335085, IMG submission 206712) | Soil microbial communities from Loxahatchee National Wildlife Refuge, Florida, United States - Lox_Sample_4.5 | ecosystem: Environmental > Terrestrial > Soil > Wetlands | place: USA: Florida... | reverse complement strand
CAATACCAGCGTCACCCGGTGCGCCGCGTACATCCTGCCGAGCCTGGACCACCTCCCGGCGCCGATCATCGCCGAGCGGACCAGGCAGGCGATCGGTTTCGTCATCCGGGCCTGCAGCGACCAGTCCCGCCTGATGGACAGGGACCCGCCCGCCCGGGCGGTCCTGTCCGTCGAGGACTTCACCGTCAACCTGGTGGACACCATCCTGGCCATCCTCCAGGCGCCGACCAGCGTCGCGTCCGGCCCCGCCGCGGCCGGGGAATGACGGCACCGGTCCGAAATCGCCCGAACGGGCCTTCCCGGCATGTTCTTTAGCTTTTCCAAGATCGCGTATTTATCGTGGGGCTGACGGCTCCGTAGGGAGAACGGCCGTCTAGAGATGTCTGGTGGGGTTGAGCCTTGGTCAGCGAACTGCAGCCTGGAGATCCGCGGACGATCGGACCGTACCGGCTGGTGAGACAGCTCGGCCAGGGCGGCATGGGGCGGGTGTTCCTGGGCGTCTCCCCGGGCGGCCGGCCGGTCGCGGTCAAGGCGATCCGGGCCGAGCTGGCCGCGGATCCGGAGTTCCGGGCCAGGTTCGGCCGGGAGGTCGCGGCGGCGCGGCGGGTGAGCGGGGTGTTCACCGCCCAGGTGGTGGACGCGGACGTGGACGGCCCGGTGGCCTGGATGGCCACGGCCTACGTGCCCGGGCCCTCGCTGGCCGAGGCGGTCGACACGCACGGGCCGCTGCCCGAGGCCTCGCTGCTGGCGCTGGCCGCCGGCCTGGCCGAGAGCCTGAACGCGATCCACGCCGCGGGCGTGGTGCACCGCGACCTCAAGCCGTCCAACGTGCTGCTGGCCGAGGACGGCCCGCGGGTCATCGACTTCGGCATCTCCCGGGCGGCCGAATCCACCATGCTGACCCAGGCGGGCCTGGTGGTCGGCTCTCCCGGGTTCATGTCGCCCGAGCAGGCCACCGGCCACGAAGTCGGCCCGCCGAGCGACATCTTCACCCTGGGTGCGGTGCTGGCGTTCGCGGCGACTGGTGAGGGACCGTTCGGCACCGGGACGACGGCGGCTCTGCTGTACCGCGTCGTGCACGGCACGCCCGACTTGGACCGGGTGCCGGCCACGGTCCGTCCGATGATCGAGCACAGCCTGGCCAAGGACCCCCGGCAGCGTCCGACCGCCAGCCAGCTGCTGGCCGAGGTGGGCGCGCTGCAGCCGGGCGGGAACTGGCTGCCCGAATCACTCACCCGCACGTTCCAGGGCACCCCGTCCCGGCCCGGGTTCGCCTGGTCGGGCCCGGTAGCCGCCGCGGCCGGTGCCGCCGCGGGCGTTGCGGCGGGTGCCGCAGCGGGCGCCGCTGGGGGCGCCGCGGTCGCGGCGTCGACCGGGCTGGGGGCGACGCGGACCGCGGGCGCCGGTTCCCGGCCGTCCGGGCCGCAGACCCCGCCCCTGGGGGCCTATCCCCCGGCTACTCCCCCGCCGCCCAGGGCGCCGCGGCGCCGGGTGAAGCCGCTGGTGCTGGCGCTGATCCTCGGCGGCATCGTCGGAGCGAGCGGCGCCACCGCCTTCGTCGTGAACTCGATGAGCCAGCCGCCCGTCCAGATGGAGTCGCCGGCCGCGCAGACGTCCCCGGCGACGGTGCCCGCGTCCGTGACCCCGCAGGTCTCGTCGGCATCGACCACTCCGACCACCCCGACGGCCTCGCCGTCGCCGGCGAGTTCGTCGCCGTATTCGGGCACGTCTCAGCCGGCCAGCACCTACTCATCCCCGGCCACGACGCCGACGTCCACGAGACCCACCACGTCTCCGACCACATCACCGACTCCGACGACGTCCACGTCACCGGCTCCGACTCCGACGACCTCCACGTCGACGTCCGCAACGGCCACAGCGACCGCATCGACGTCTTCGTCCGCATCGACGTCTTCGTCCGCGCCCGCGAACACGGGCTCGTCATCGGCCTCGTCCGGGTCCGGGTCCGGGACCGCCTCGGGGAGCACGCCGACGTCACCTCCGGCATCGGCTCCGTCCTCGTAACCGTCCGGCGTCACGGCGCGGCCCACGGGGGCGGTAAAGGTGGCCTCGCGTCGTTAACCGATAGGGCCGAACGGACCAGATGGAAACAACCGCGGCGGGCGGATGGCAGATGCGAATCCGCGTGTCTGAGGGACAGCCGAGTGCGGGCGCAGAGCAGTAATCTCCACGCCACCTCAACACGGTCTGCGGCCGCGTTTCACAGCGGCCCACCGGGGACGTGCACGCCAAGGAGTTATTGGTCGACCTCGGGATACGATGACGGGCCGCGCGTCCGACCCGATGGTCGCGCACTGCCCGCAACCGGCACGATGTGACATGGTCGGGTGGCTCCTCTCGGGTGAGCGGGCCAATGCCACCGCCGCGCGGACCTGAAAACGGGCACCAGTCACTCCGGCACCGCCCGCACCAGGTCATACGGCGTGGATGACGCGATCATGCAGTAACAGCGACATGAACGCGGCATCCACATCGTATGAACCAGCCGCCGGCCGGCACCACCAGCCGCGCCACCACTCCCGGAACACGCCAGCACCAGCAGCCACGGCTAGGGCCGCCGCGGCCTCTGCGGCAAGCCCCGGTGCAGGTGCCGCGGACTGTCCCGGCCCGGCATCGATGGGCCCCGGCCACCGCGCGGGCTCAGCCGCCGATCGGCACGGCGCGTCCGGTGACGGTGATCGGCCCGTCGCCCCGGGGGATGTCGACGAGGATGCGGCTGGGTCTTCCCATGTCGTCCCCCTGCCGGACGGTCACCTGGGCCGGCGGTGTCACCCGGCCGAGTTCTCGCAGGTAGGCGCCGAAGGCGGCCGCTGCGGCGCCGGTGGCCGGGTCCTCGTACACGCCGCCGACCGGGAAGGGATTGCGAGCGTGGTACAGGCCGTCTCCCGCCCGGAAGACGAGGTCGACCGTGGTCAGATCCTGGCTGAGCATGAAGGTTCTGAGCGCCTCGAAGTCGTAGTCGAGCCGGGCCAGGCGCTCGCGTGAGGCGGCCGCCAGGATCAGGTGCCGGGCGCCGGCGTACGCGATCTTCGGCGGGAGCGACGTGTCGAGTTCCTGGCGGCGCCAGCGAAGCGCCGAAAGTGCCGCGTCTACGTCGGCCGCGCGCGGCTCCGCCACCGATGGGGTGACGCTGGTCAGCGACGCGGTAATGGCCCCGGCTCCGTCGCGCCGGGTCACCACGGGGACGGCCCCGGCGGCGGTGCGGAAGACCAGCTGGCCGGGCCCGTCCCGCTCGGCCAGGGCGACCGCGGCGGCGATCGTCGCGTGCCCGCAGAACGGGACCTCCGCCTCCGGGCTGAAGTAGCGGACGTCGTACTCGCCGGCTCCGCCGCCCCCGCGGCGGCTCAGGAAGGCGGTCTCCGAATAGCCGAGGTCCCGGGCGATGGCGAGCCGGTCACCGTCGTTGAGCGCGGCGGCGTCGAGGACGATCCCCGCGGGATTGCCGCCCGTTGGCTGGTCGGTGAACGCGGTATAGCGGATGACGGCAGGCGCCGCGGCGCGGGAACGTTCGTCGGTGGGCATGTCGGCGTTCCTTAAATCTAGACTGCAATCTAAGTTTGGACTATAGTCCATGAATGTGAACCTGGCGACACCTGCTCCCGGCCGGCGCGAGCGGCGCAAGCAGCAGACGCGCGAGCGCATCGTCGCGGCCGCCGCCGCCTCGTTCGCCGAGGAGGGATTCGACGGCACAACTTTCGATCACATCGCCGAGCGGGCCGATGTCGCGCGTGCGACCGTCTTCAACTATTTCCGGGACAAGCAGCAGCTCCTGCGCGCGTACCTCGACCAGCGCAGGGCATGGCTCCGGGCCCAGCTGGAAGACGAAGCCGCCAAGGAGCAGGACGGCGCGGCGCGCCTGGCCCGGCTGCTGGACACGCTCGCCGCGTTCAACGAGGACAACGAGCGCGAAGCGGCGGCCGTCGTCGACGCCTGGCGAGTGATGCGCGGCGCCTACAGCGTGGGGGCACCGACCGCCGAAGTCTTCCGGGAAGTCATCGAGGCCGGACAGGCCGCGGGCGAGTTCGGCCCGGACATCGACCCGCGTGCCGCGGCGCTCTTCCTGTTCGACGCCTACATCGGCGTGATCACTCGCTGGTTCGGCACCGCGGCAGCCGAACGGTTCGACCTCCGCGCGAGCCTGCGGCAGGCTCTGACGGTCGCGCTCTACGGAATCTCGGCCAGCTCCAAGGGCTCCGGCCGGTCTGACTAAAGGGTTTGCCCGCGAGGCCGAGGCTGGTGCGCCCGCCCGGGCCGGGGCTACGATCTTAAACCGCAGCCGCCCGAGGGGAATCTCGATGACGCTCTATATGTACCAGGCCTCCTATACCGCAAGGTCGATGGCGGCTCAGCTCAAGGAGCCGCAGGACCCGGTGGAAGCGATCAGGCCGACACTGGAGGACCTGGGAGCCAAGATCGTCGTGGCTGGCTTTCCGTTCGGCGACTATGACGTGCTCGTCGTGTATGAGGCGCCCGATGACATGACCGCGGCCAGCGTCGCGATGGCCATTTCCGCCGCGGGCGAGGTCAAGTCGGGCAAGACCACGCGACTGCTCAGCGGGCAGGAATGGCTCGACTCCTTGCGCAAGCGCAGGATTATCAACATGCGGAAGGCGCACTAGAAGGAGGCGGCGGCAGCTGCTGGCGGATGCCGTCGATGACGAGCTGGAGGCCGTAGCGGAACCGCTCGGCCGGATCGGCGGCAAAGGCCGTCGCGGCGAGCTTGTTCTCGATACCGTCGACAGCCAGCTTCGGCTCCCAGGCGCCGCGCTCGGCTAGCTCGATTTGCGCTTGTTCTTCGATGGTGTGGCCGAGCACGTAGTGGAACGCGGCGAAGGCGGCCCAGCCGGCCTGGTCGGGCGGCAGCCCCGCGGCCTGGAGGATCTCGATGGCCTTGTTGCCGGCCAGGATGGTGTTGGGCTCGGCCACGTAGGTGCCGGCCATGACCCTGGCGCCATCGCGGTGGGATAGGAGCGCCTGGCGCAGCCGCCAGGCCACGGTCGCGAACTGCTCGTCCCACGCCCCGGGCGGCAGGTCGGCGGCGATGCCCTCGATGAAGCGGTCGGCCATCGTGTCGAGCAGGGCCTGCTTGCTCGCGAAGTGCCAGTAGAGGGCGCCCGCCTGCACGCCCAGGCGGGTGGCGAGCTTGCGCATCGTCAGCGCGTCCAGCCCGTCGGCGTCGAGCAGGGCTATCGCCACGTCCACCACGTCCTCGCGGCGCAACCGCATCCGGTTCTCTCCTCATCGTCGGGCAGGCCCGTCCGGCCCACTCGACTCCTCACCCTAGCTAAATAACTTGAACTTGTTCAACTTGAACTTGTTCAATAGGGCTGGAACCGAAGTGGTGCCCGGACAAGAAGCGGGTGCCCGACAAGAAGTGAGTGCCCCGAAAGGAGTCGCTGTCATGTCCCGTCCCGGAACCGTTGCCGCGCCGCCGACCCAGACTGAGCCGCCCGCCCGGCCGCCCGGGCTCCCCGGCGTGATCCTGGCCATCGCGTGCGCGGCCAACTTCATGGTCATCATCGACACGTCGATCGTGAACGTCGCCCTGCCGGCCATGAAGGCTGCTCTCGGGCTGTCGGCGGCCGATCAGCAATGGGTGGTTGATGCCTACCTGATCACCTTCGGCGGTTTCCTGCTCCTCGCGGCCCGGGCCGGTGACCTTTTCGGCCGCAAGGGCGTATTCCAGGCCGGCCTGGTGGTCTTTACCGCCGCCAGCCTGGCCGGCGGCCTGGCCCAGGATCCTGGGCTGCTGATCTGGGCCCGCGTCATCCAGGGCACCGGTGCCGCGGCTCTGGCCTCGTCCAGCCTGAGCCTGATCACCGCCAGCCACCCCGAAGGCCCGGCCCGCACCCGCGCGCTGTCCGTGTGGGCCGCGGTGGGCTCCTCGGCCGGTGCCGTGGGGGTGGTGCTGGGCGGGTTGCTCACCACCGAGCTGTCCTGGCGCTACGTGCTGGTCATCAATGTTCCCATCGGCATCGTGCTGCTCATCGCCGCCGCGGCCAGCCTGGCGCCCTCGCCGTCCAGGCATGACCGGGCGCGCCTCGATCTGCCCGGCGCGCTCACCGTCACCGCCGGATGCGGATCGCTGGTCTACGCCGTCTCCCAGGCCACGATCAAGGGGTGGGGATCGGCCCCGGTCATCGCGGCCCTGGCCGCCGCCGTGGTCCTGCTGGCTGCCTTCGGGGTGATCGAGACCCGCAGCGCGGCCCCGCTCGTCCCGCTCAGCATCTTCGGACGGCGCAGCCTAGCCGTGGGCAACATCGTGATGACCTGCCTGGGCTTGGTCATGACCAGCGGGTTCTTCTTCGTGTCCCTGTACCTCCAGCAGATCCTCGGCTACAGCGCCCTGCGCACCGGGATGGCCATCGTCCCCATGACCGTGCTGCTGGCGGCCGGGCCGCTGGGCGCCAAGCGGCTGCTACCGCGCTTCGGCCCGCGTGCCCTGATCCTCGCCGGCGGAATCCTCACCACGTTCGGCCTGACCTGGGTGTCCCAGCTCCCGGACCGCTCCGGCTACCCGGCGCACATCCTCGGCCCCCTTGCGGTCACCGGAACCGGCATCGGGCTCATGCTCCTCCCCCTCGCCGCATCCGCTACCGCGGGCCTCGAACCTCGCTACGCCGGGCTGGCCTCCGGCCTGTTCAACGCGGCGCGCCAGCTCGGCGGCGCGATCGGGCTCGCCGCCCTCGTGACCATCGCCGCCACCACCACCCGCCACACCCACCTGGCCAGCCCCGCGGCGGCCACCGTCCACGGCTACCGCGTCGCCCTGCTCATCTGCGCGGCCGTCAGCCTGGCCTCGGTCCTCATTGCCCTCTTCCTGCCCGCCCCGGCCAAGACCGCCCTCCAGACCGGAAGGAAACATCATGAGCTCGGCGCTTGAAACCCTGCGCCGCGACTTCGGCGGCCGCATCATCGAATCAGGTGACACGGAGTACGAATCGGCACGTCGTTCGGTACTAGCGTTGGGCAACCCGGCCCATGTCCTGCAGCCCGGGAGCGTCGCGGACGTGCGAGCCGGAGTCAGGTTCGCCGCCAGCGCGGGGCTCGTGCTGTCCGTGCGCGGCGGCGGCCATGGCTTCCCGGGCTTCGGAACCAACGACGGCGGCGTCGTGATCGACCTCAGCAAGCTCGCGGACGTCGAGGTCACCGACAAGGAACGCCATCTCGTGCGGATCGGCGGCGGCGCCACCTGGGGTCAGGTCGCGGCGGCCTTGGCCCCGCACGGCCTGGCGATCTCCTCGGGCGACACCAAGAGCGTCGGCGTCGGCGGGCTGACCCTGACCGGCGGCATCGGCTGGAAGGTCAGGAAGTACGGTCTGGCCCTGGACAACGTGACCGCCGCGGAGATCGTCACCGCCAGCGGAGAGGCCGTGCGCGCGAGCGCCGAGGAGAACCCGGAGCTGTTCTGGGCCATTCGCGGTGGCGGCGGCAACTTCGGAATCGTGACCGCCTTCGAGTTCACCGCCCACCCGACCACAGACGTCTTCTACGGCAAGATCGCCTTCCCGGCACCGGAGGCGGCCATCGTGCTCCAGGGCTGGGCGGACTACCTCCGCACCGCCCCCGACGAGCTCACATCCACCGTGGCCTTTGCCAATCCGTTCGCCGGCGGACCCGAAGCGCCGGTCGAGATCTACGTCGCCTTCGACGGCGACGACCCGGAACTCGCGGCCCAGGCGATCGACCCGATCCGCCGGCTCGGCACGGTAACCCACGACGGTATCGCGCTGCAGCCCTACGCCGACACGCTCGCGGACGGCGCGGCCCCGCCGCCTGGTATCCAGTTCGCATCCCGGAGCGCCTTGGCCGGCCAGGAATCGGTACCCGACGTCCTTCAGATCCTGGCCGAGGTCAGGGCATCGGAGCGATCCCCGTTCATCGCTGTGCGCAGCGTCAGCGGCGCGGTATCCCGGGTCCCCGACGACGCCACCGCCTACGCGCACCGCCAAGCGGAGTTGATGTTCGTGACCACCGCCGTGGGTCCGAAGCCGGCCGTCGAGGCCGCTCGTCCGGCTCTGGAAGCGATCTGGGACCGGCTCACACCCCACGTCAGCGGCGCCTACGCAAACTTCCTCACGTCTGCCACCGAGGAGGATGTCGCCGCGATCTATCCGGTGCGGACCTATCAGCGGCTCGCGGCGGTCAAGCGCCGGTACGACCCCGGCAACCTGTTTGCCGGCAACCACAACGTGCAGCCGCAGGTAAGGCGGCAGGCTCGGCCCGGCCACGCGGCGGTCAGCGGGTAACGCCCGGCGCCGGCGGGCGCCAGCCTTCATCAGAACTCGAGGTCAGCGTAGATCGCCGCGTGGTCCGAAGCCGCGTGGACGTCCGCGGTCAGGGTGTGGTAGATCGGCCAGGGGTTCCTCGTTCTCGGTCCACGCCAGACGCCCTTGCGGAACACGGCACCGCCGGTAGCTCGAGCGAACAGGGCGGGCGACAGAAGCACGTAGTCGATCTTGTCGCCGTCGTTGCCACCGCGGAAGGTTCCCGTACGGGACCCGAAATCGAAGGCGGGGTGGGTGCTGATATCGCGCAGGTCGGTTCCGCCGATCAGCGGTTTGAGGGCCTCGCTGGCGGGGTCGTCGTTGAAGTCGCCGAGCACGGCGATCAGGTCCAGGCCGGCGGCGCGCAGGCCGTCATAAATCTCGACGACCCGGACCGCCTGGCGGCGGCGCCGCTTTGCTCCCTGCGGATCGCCCGGTGCGCTGTAGCCCTTGGACTTGAAGTGGTTGACCAGCACCACCAGCGGATCGCCGCCGGGCGTGGTGAAGTGGTATTCGCAGCAGTCCCGGCTGAAGATGACGCCCTGGTCGTCGGCGTCGAAGACGTGGGTCCGGATCGTGTCAAGCCGATGGCCGGCCCGCGCCAGTATCCCGACATCGATCCCGCGGTCGTCATTGCCATCGACCAGCATGACCTGCTCATAGGGCACGCCGTGGACTTCGGCCAGAAGGGCGTCGGAGAACCTTTTCAGCGCCGGGCGGCTATCGGCCTCCACCACACCCAGGATGTCGGCGTCGATGTCGCGCATGACCATCGCCGTGTGCTGCATCGCCAGCTCGTCCACCGGCTCGGTTTTCAGTTCGACCCAGCCGATCCAGTCGGGCCGCCCGGCCGCAACGACTTGCACCGGACCAGACCGCGGCCGGCGCAGCAGCTGACCGCGGATCTTGCGCAGCCGGACGAATTCACTGTCATCGGAGCGCTGAAGTCCGAGCGCCGTCAGCAGTTCCAGGATCCGGGCCTTGACGGGCTCGGTGTAGGTCGCTTCCTCGAACAGCGCATTGAGCTCGGCCTGAGCCGCCAGTACCGGTTTCCCGGGCGTCCAGGACTGCAGGTCCAGCACCTTGGCCCGCTCGAACAGGTTCTCCACATTGAACGACGCGATACGCATAGCCCGATCCCCTCCCTCGCGCCTGCTGCTACATCACCAGGACGGCCGTCCCGCTCGCCGTGACCATCAGCATCGAGCCGTTCTGGCCTACGGTCTCGTAGTCGAGGTCGATGCCGATGACGGCATTGGCGCCCGTTTCCCGGGCCCGCTCGACCATCTCGCTGATCGCGAGATCCTTGGCCCGCTGCAACTCGCGCTCGTAGGCGGCGGAACGGCCGCCGACAATGTCACGGATGCCGGCGAACATGTCCCTGAAGGCGTTCGCTCCCAGGATCGCTTCGCCGGATACGACCCCCAGGTACTCGTCGATGTGCCGGTCCTGGAGTGTGCTGGTGGTCGTCAGCAGCATGCCCTACCCCCTGAACCGAATCGCCGCAGGTCCGCGAGGGGACAAAGGCAGCTACTCCGCCGTGCCATGGCCGCCTGGTCACATCCCGCCATCATCGGTGTCACCGCAGCCGACCAGTCCGATGTGAAGGCTGGTTGCCGAACCTGTGGAAATCATATGAAGATCCACGGCGGCGGGCCCTGGCCGACCGGCCCCAGGCCCCGTCCTCTACCCTGTCAGTGCGGCGGTCGGCCTGGTACCGCGCCGGCCGGCTGCCCCGGTGGAGCGCATCGCGGGAGGCTCGCACATGAGCACGGCCAAGGAAACCCCGCCCGCCCGGCGGGCGACAGCCATCGGCCGCTGGCTTACCGGAGGCAGGACCGGGGGAAGCCG
>Ga0335085_10018080_pt1 | contig 10140 bp, 8 predicted proteins | sample Lox_Sample_45_FD_206712 | JGI IMG/M metagenome (GOLD analysis project Ga0335085, IMG submission 206712) | Soil microbial communities from Loxahatchee National Wildlife Refuge, Florida, United States - Lox_Sample_4.5 | ecosystem: Environmental > Terrestrial > Soil > Wetlands | place: USA: Florida... | reverse complement strand
ACAGAACCGCACACAGCGCAATCGTCAGGATCTCAAGAAGGTCGTGCCGGGCGTTCTCCGAACGAGGATCCGGCACATCGGCAAAGCACTCCTCCAAACGACCCATGCGCGACCCCTCTCAAAACAGCAGTCGCCAAAAGAATCCCTTTCTTCTCCACCCGCAACAGCCTTCAGACCTTCATATGCGATTCCCCTGAAGTTTCTTGGCCTCTGGTTGCTACCGCAATGGCGGCGCAGTATCGTCGCCGGGAGGGATTGATGAAGCGACTTTCCGGCCGCAGAGCGGTGGTGACGGGCGGCACGCGCGGCATCGGCTGGGCGATCGCCGAGCGGCTGCTGGCGGATGGGGCCGAGGTGTTGGCGACCGGCCGCTCGCCCGGTGGAAAGGGGCCGCCGGGCGCGCGATATGCCGGGGTGGCCCTGGAAGATGCGGCGTCAGTCGATGCGTTCGCGAGAGATCTTGCAGCTCTCGCGCCCGACATCCTCGTCAACAATGCGGGAATCAACAAGCTCGCACCGTTTGCCGAGATCGATGCGGCCGATTTCGCCCGCATCCAGCAGATCAACGTGACCGCCGTGTTCCGCTTGTGTCAGGCCGTGGTTCCGGCCATGCGAATTAAGGGCTGGGGCCGCATCGTGTCGCTGAGCTCGGTCTGGGGCAAGGTGAGCCGGACGGGCCGCGGCAGCTATTCGACCAGCAAGTTCGCGCTCGACGGCCTCACCATCGCGCTTGCGGCCGAAGTCGCGGCCGACGGCGTGCTGGTGAACTGCGTCGCGCCGGGTTTCATCGACACCGAACTCACGCGCCAAGTTTTGGGGCCACAAGGGATCGCCGAGCTGGTCGCGCAGGTGCCGGCGCGGCGCCTCGGCCGTCCCGAGGAGATCGCCGCCTTCATCGCCTGGCTCGTCAGTCCCGAGAACACCTATATCAGCGGCCAGAACATCGCCATCGACGGAGGGTTCACGCGTGTCTGAGAGCCTGACGATCCAGTCGCATGTCGGCCCTTACCGTGCGGTGTTCGACGAAGAGGCGCCGGCGGGGCTTGCGGCCTCGGTCGGGCCCGGGTTGCACGTCATCGCCGACCGCCGCGTGGCCGAACTGCATCGCGCGACGCTGAGCCCGCTCTTGAGCGGCCGCTCGGTCTTGCTGCTCGAGGCTACGGAGACGAACAAGTCGCTCGAGCGGTTTCCCGAATACGTTCAGCACCTGCTGGCGCACGGCATCCGCCGCAATCACCGCATCCTCGCAATCGGTGGCGGCATTATTCAGGACATCACCTGCTTCCTCGCCGCGACCATCCTGCGGGGCGTGGACTGGCTGCTGCTGCCGACCACGCTTTTGGCGCAGGCGGATTCCTGCATCGGCTCGAAAAGCTCGATCAATTGCGGCGACACCAAGAACATTCTCGGCACCTTCACACCGCCGCGCGAGGTATGGATCTCGAGCCGGCTGCTCGACACGCTCGACGAGCGCGACGTGCGGTCAGGGGTCGGCGAGATGCTGAAGATCCATGCGGTCGACGGGCCGCCATCGTTCGACCGGATCGCCGCGGACTACGACAATCTGTTCCAGAATCGTGATCGCATGATCCACTACATCCACCGATCGCTGGCCATCAAGCAGCCCTTCGTCGAGATCGACGAGTTCGACCGGCGGGAGCGCAACGTCCTGAACTTCGGCCACAGCTTCGGGCATGCGATCGAGGCCGCCACGGACTTCGCGGTGCCGCACGGGATCGGCGTCACCATGGGAATGGACGTGGCTCTGACCGTGGCGTGCGGGCTGGGCCTCACGAGCGACGACACGGTGCGCCGCATGCGTCCCGTATTGCGGCGGAACGCGCGCGGCTTTCTCGACACGCCCGTGCCGCTCGACCGGTTCTTTGCGGCGCTCGGGCGCGACAAGAAGAACACAGGGGCGGGCACCGTCACCGTGATCCTGCCGCGGGCCGACGGGCGGGTAGAGAAATCGGTGCAGCCGTTCGACGAACGGTTCCGTGGACTCTGCGCCGGCTACTTCGCGGCGGTGGCGCGGTAGGGCCTCGCCGTCATCGCTCCGACGAGTGGACTGCAGGGGCGATGGCGAGGGCTGCCCGATCGGCCCAGCGCCCGACGACCCGCGGCCGCGGATGCGCGGAGTCATAGAAGTCGTCGTCGCCGAAATCGTCCCGCAGCGAAAGGTAGCTCACGCCGGGCAGCGCCGCCACGTCGCGGAGGAACGGCTGCTCCAGACGCCGATACTCCTCGTCGTAAGGAACCCCGGCGCGATGCCAGGGCGGCAGCGGGAGATCGAGCAGCACAAGGCGGCTGCCGCGCCCGGTGATCGCGCGGACCAGGTCGCCGAGCACGCCAAAGGCTCGACCGTCCCACGCGTCGGCCGGACCCATGTATTGGCGCCAATACTCGAGCGATGCCGCACGCTCCGCCGGCGTCAGCGTGAACCGGTCGCGGTCCTCGACGTGAACGTCGAGCGGCGCTTCCCCCACGAGACGCAAGATCTTGATCCGAAGCCGGTCGGTCGAGGCCGAGACGTAGATGTCATAGATCCGCGAGATCCACAGGAGCGGCCGCAGCGCCTGCTGCAGCGCCGGTTCCCAGGACGCGGGCATGCGGCGTCGCATCGCATTGCCGTCGCGATAATAGAGCCCGTAGCGCAACAGCTCCTTGTCGATGTCGGTGACGCCGTTCGGCCAGGAGCGCGCCTCGTTGCGGAAGAGCCCGTACCAGATGCCGACGACGAACGTCAGATCGCGCCACGATTGTCGCGGCACGTGCGCATAAACCGCATCGACGATTTGAGCGATCTCCCGTACATCGCAAGCGCCGATCGCGAGATTGTCGATCTCGACATCGCCAATCAGCGGCCTCAGGGAGGTCGAGCGCAACCCCTCGCGCACGTTGGAGCCTCCAAGCAACAGCACGCGTGCACCCGGATGGTCGAGCGCGCGGAGATTGAAAACCAGATATTTAGGTTCGGTCGCGTAGAGCGTGTCCTTGGCCTGTTGCGTGTCGATCTCGCGCTCGCCCCGGTCGGGGAACGCGACATAGCTTGCACCAAGCAGCGTACCGTAGAGCGCAAGGCAGGTCGCGAAGACCCACGCCGAGAAGCGCAGCAGCGGCAATTCAGAACACCTTGTAGACGAATTCCGGTGCGCTGCCGGTGTCGATCATTGCGATCATCACGACGACCACGAACAGCTTGACGCCTACCGCGACCGGTGCCGCGTAGCCTTGGCCCAGATCGCCTAGCGGCGGAAGGCGCCGCCACAGTGCCGCGATGCCGACAATGATCGGTCCGGCAACGACGAAGCCGCCGGTGATCACTAAGAAAGCGGCCGCGCCCAGCGTAGCACCCAAAGGCGTCGCCATCGCACCGGCCGGCCCAGCGGGAATCCATACGCATGTCAGCGCGACGGCGAAATAGGCGATGGTTGCGGCGTTCGACAGGCGCCGGTACCAGAAGCGCCGGCACAGCGTGCGGTAGGATTGCCGGCCAAGCCGCCGCGCCATCTCGACCTGGTAGAGTTTGTTGATGGCGACGCCGAGGCCGAGGAACAGCCCGTAAAACACGAACACGATCGTGCTGCCGTGCCACACGCCCATGATGCCGAACGTCACAAAGAATGCGACAGCGCCGAGATAGGGCATGCTCGCCGGCGTGCCCCACCGCCCCGCCAGCGCTTTGAGCGTCGGGTTGAAGATGTAGAACTTGAACCAATTGGACAGAGTGATGTGCCAGCGCGACCAAAAATCGAGGAAATTTTTCGACAGATACGGGCGATCGAAATTCTCCGGCAACGCGAATCCGCAGAGCGTGCCGACGCCGATCACCATGTGCATGTAGCCGACGAAGTTCAGATAGAGATGCACAAGGAACCCAACCGCCGCGCCGACATAAAGCACCAGAAGCTTCGCGCCGAAGCGGCCGCTGGATAGTCCATCGTAGAGGCGCGGCTCGATGTGGTGGAATACGTAGCTGGTGACCTGCGTCACCACTGCAACAAGGAAAAGCCCCAGGACGATTCGGTTGAAGGCGCGGTCGATCACCACGACGGTTCGCGGCAGCGCCGGCTCGGACGCTTGCCGCGCGAAATCCTCGTAGCGTTGGATCGGTCCGGACACGAAGGTCAGGAAGAAGAGGAGGTAGGCGAGATATGCGAGCGGTCCAGGGGGGCGCAGCGCGCCCTGGTTCGCGTCGACGATCAGATGGAGCACGCGAAAAAGGATGTAAGAGAGGCCGACGGTCAGGTAGGGAAACGAATCGAAGGACGGCAGGAATCCGGCGATCGTATATTGCTTGAGCCAGATGAAGAGTGCCACTACCGCGGCGATGAGCGGCCACAACCCTCTCGCACCGACGCGAGGCGCAACGCGCACCGCGGCGTAGCCTGCGGCGACGAAACCGGCGAGCGGGATGGCTTGTTCCGGCGCCGACACGAAGCTTGCAATGAACACGAGGTTCACGACGAGGATGGCGGCGAGCCGCGCCGCCATGCCGCGCAGCAGGTTCAGCACGACGACAACGGCGATCGAGAAAGCCGCGAACTCGATAGAGTCGAAACTCATGGGCGCCTCCGGCGGCCTAGGGCGACCCGCGCTCCATCAGCAGCTTGATCATCTCGCCCACGTTCGCCAGCGCACCCACTTCGGCCGCCTTGAGCTTCAGGCCGAACTCGCGCTCCACCGCCAACACCAGCGTGATGTGCGACAGCGAGTCCCATTCGTCGAGATCGTCGGCGGTCATCGCATCGAAGATTTCGATGCTCTCGTCGTCGAACACCTCGCGGAAGATGACGCCGAGCCGCGCCTTGGCCTCGTCATAGTGCAGCATGTTCGGCGGCTACTCCGTCGTCATCTCAAGCTGGCGGGCGTAGGTTGTGAGGTCGCTCGATGCCGGACCGACCGCGCGGCGCCAGCGCGACACGCCGTCGGTGTCTGCGACCTTCTCGAAGCCCAGACGCGGATAGAGCCCGGCTACAAGCTTGTTCTTGGCGGTCGGCTTGTACAATCCAACGAGAGAGGTGCAGTGCCGTTCGCGCGCGACGCGCAGCATCTCGTTGCAGATAAACTCCTCCATGGAGCGCGCCAGCACGCGGCAGCTCATCACCCAAGTGTCGATGACGAGGTCGCGATCGAGGACACGCAGCACCACGACGGCGATGAGCCCGTTGTCGCCGAACCGGTCGCGCAGACGGAAATTGCGAATGACGTAACCCGGCCGGGTAGCGAATGCCGCGAGCTCGGCTTCGGAATAGCGCGTGCCGGTCAAGTGGAACTGGTTGCTCTTGTTGATGAGCTGCGCCAACCGGGGCAGATTCAGCGCGTCGACCGCGCCGATCTCCGCTACCATCTGGAGGCTCGCGAGATAATCGGCCGTGTCCTGGAAGCTCAGCTGCAGCTCGGCGCGCTGCGCGTTCTCGGCGTAATAGCGCGCCAATACGCGAACGTAATCCGCGGGATCGTCCGGCAGCTCCGGGACGGCGACGGCCGGAAGGAACTGCCGGACGATGTCACGCTCCGCCGGATTGTCATCGGCAAAGACCAGCGAATCGATGCCGATGCTCAGCGTCGCGGCGATATCGCGGACATTTTCAACCTTGCTGTTCCAATTGGCGCGGAACACGGCGATGTCGGAGAGCCGCAATCGCATGTCGGGATGGTGTTCGAACGCTTCCTTGGCGATCGCTTCATCGTTCTTGCTGCAGACGGCCAGCACGATGCCGCGTTCCTTAAGAGCGCGCGCATAGGCTTGGAAGGCGACGTAAGCCTCGCCGTCCGCCTTCTGGCCGAGCGCAATGCCCTCGAGCCCGTCATCGCCGATCACGCCGCCCCACAGCGTGTTGTCGAGATCGAGCACCAAGCATTTCTTGGCGAGTCCCTTCGCCGCGGCGACAAGCTGCGCGAGCGAAGCGGCCACGAGCCCCGTCGCATCCGGCGCGAAAGCATGCTTCGAATGGAACCAGTAGCGGCTGTCGAACCACTGCGCCTTGCCGTAGAGCGAAGCGAGGTGGTCGAGATCGAATACGGCCACGCCGGGCAGCGCGGCCGCGCCCAGCTCGAAATTGTAAAGTCGCAGCGCGCTGCGTCCGCCCCACGGGGCCGCGCCAGCGATGTTGCCGAACGGATCGTCCGCGGGACAATCGGCATTGTTCTGAACGACGAGGCAGTTGCAGCGTTGCAGCAGAACCTGCCACAGGCGTTGCTTGTCCTGCACAGCGCGCTCGACCTTGGCGCGCACGGCAGCGATGTCCGATCCTGCAGCGATTTCGAGCGGTACGTCGCGATGCGTCGTGCACAGCCATACGACATCGGGCTTGAAGGCGTAGAGATCGCTTGCTTCGTCAAGCACCGTTTGCACGACCATATCGAACGGTGCGACATAGATCTCGGCGTCGAACCCGACCGTCGCAAGCCAGAGGCGCAGAACGTCGGCGAGATGATCGACGGTACTGCCCGCAAGAAGCGCGATTTTCAGCGGCCGAAGCTCCGCGCCGTCGCGCGCCATCGAGCGATAGAGCCGCGCGGCGCGCGCTTGCGTGACGAACGGATCGTCGGGGCGAAGCGTGCGGCGCAGAAGTTCGAAGGCGTTTCGTGCGTCGCCGGCCTTCAGCTTGGCCTTGATCTCGTCAAAGTTCGGGCCTTCGAGGCTCATGATCGAAGCGGTCAATGCCGCCCGCGGAGGGCGAATTGGTTTGTAATGATCGCATCGAAGGGCGTCAAGGGCGCGCCGTTCGAACCGTGCGTTTCCATGATTTCGCCGCGTGACGCCAGTGACAATTATCGGATCCCGCAGTATTTCTTGGCGTCATGCCAACTGACGCAGGCAACGATCCCCGACGCGCGCCTGCGCCAGCGGAACAGGAAATGCGTTGCGTACGTTGCGGCACGCCGATTGCCTGCGATCCGGGCCCGGATTGTTGGTGTGCGCGGCTGCCGTTTCAGCCGATGCCGGAGGGACCGGCGGGATGCCTCTGCCAACTTTGCCTCGAGGGTCGCCTTCCTTAGCTGCGCGGCGCCGCAAGCGCGTGCCCGATCCGTACTGTCTCGCGCACGAGCAGATCGAGATCCTCGGTCCTTGTTCGGTGGTTGGTGAGGCAGACGCGGATCGCAGTCCGCCCGGCGATGCGGGTGGTGGACGGCGCAGCGATCCCAGCGGTTTGCAGCGTCGCCACAATCTCGGTCGCGAGCCGGTCCTGAGCCGCCGCCGAGAGATCCGGCGCGCAAAAGCGAAAGCACACGATGTTGAGATCGACCGGCGCCATCAGCTCGAGCTCGGGCACCGCCGCGATAGCCGCGCCCAGGTGACGTGCCTGGCGACAGTTCTGGGCGATCACCGCGGCGAGCCGGTCCATTCCATAGGCCTTCACCGTGAACCAGACCTTGAGCGCACGAAAGCCGCGTGACAATTCCGGCCCGTACTCGCAGAACCAGGGATCGCCACCCGCAAGTGCCGTGCCTTCGGCAAGATATTCGCCGCGCGCCGAGAAGCTCCGGCGGTGCGCCGCCTCGTCGCGCACGAGCACGCAGCCGGCGTCGTAGGGAACCTGCAGCCATTTGTGGAAATCGAACGCCACCGAGTCCGCCTGCGCGATCGCCGCGAGCCGCGCCCGAAATTCCGGAACCAGGACCGCCAATCCGCCGAATGCGGCATCGACATGGAGCCAAAGCCCTTCGGCGCGGCAGAGCGAAGCCAGCGCTTCAAGATCGTCGATCGCGCCGGTGTTGACGGTGCCCGCCGAGGCGATGACGATCGCGGGTGCAAGGCCCTGCGCGCGGTCGGCGGCGATCTGGCGTGCAAGCTCGTCGATGCGGATGCGGAAATGCGCGTCGACCGCGACGCGGCGCAGCGCAGCCGCGCCGAGGCCCAGAAGGTCGAACGCCTTCTCGTTGGCGCCATGCACCTCGCGCGAGGCATAGGCGGTGATCGGCCGCGGTGCAGCGCCGGCGCCGTTGCGTTGCACGTCCGCGCCCGCCTTCTCGTTCCGCGCCACGGCAAGCGCGATCACGGTCCCCATTGAGGTGCCGCTGGTCAGGAGGCCGCTGCTCGTCGCCGGAAAGGCGAACATCGCTTTGCACCAATCGACGACCTGCCGCTCGACATAAACGGCGACATGATCGCGACCGCCGACATTGCAGTTCATCACGGCCGCCAACATCTCGCCGAGCGCGCCGGCGAGGTTGCCGGCGCCATGTACCCAACCGAAGAAGCGCGGATGCACGTTGCCGGTGCCGTAGGGCAGGATGTCGCGGCGGAATTCCGCGACGAGTGCGTCGAGCGATTGAGCGGCGGTCGGGGCTGGCGCAGCGAGTTGCCGCTTGACCGCGTCCGGCGTCGCGCGCCAGACCGGCCCATCGCGCTGCCCGCGCAGATGATCGATGGCGAGGTCGACCGCTTCGTGAAAGATCCGGCGCACCCCTTCCCAGTCGTCGGGGTCGAGGCTGCGCTCGGCATTCGGGCCGTCCGACCGATCAGTCGATTCGCCCGACGGGTCCGCCATGAGCGCCTCGTGATTTGCTCGCGCCGCTGAATCTTATCGCAAATTCCGTGCTATCGCAGCGCGAATTCCCATCGGCTTCAGTGGAAGGACAAGGTCAGGCCACCGCTTACGACGGTTTGCGAGCGACCTTGACCGTAATTGAGCGAGACTCGGGCGCGGTCGGCAAAAGCGTAGCTCACGCTCAAGCCGCCAGCAGCTTCACCCGAAAACCCTGCGGCATTCAACCGGATGGCAAAGCGATCCCCCGGGTTCGGAATTGCGTCCCCCATGGCGGCGGTGATCGCGATCCCTTCGTGCATTTTCGAGAACTGAGCCGCCAAGCTCGCGGATGTCGCGAAAAAACTCAGGGGAATGCCCTGTGCCGGATCGACGCAGAATGAGCCGGGCCCGGCGACGCACACGCCGCCTGCTCCCGGCGTAATTTTCGTGATGGCCAGATAGGTTTGGTTCGGGTCGAGGTTGGTGGCCACCTGGGCCTTTGCTGGCGATGCGGCGATGCCGGCGATGACGATCAAAAATGCCCCAACTGTACAAGTCTTCATAGCTACCCCCATTGCTGGAGGCAAAACCCTAAGTTGAAATTTTGGCAACCGATAGAGGGGGGATCGAAAGAATGAGTGGCGACTCGCGAGCTATCAAGTCGCGGTGGTTGCGACGGCGTGCCAGGCGGTCCCCGGGTTTGGCCCGGCGTTGGCGATGGCGAGGATACCGGTTCCGCTGATGAGCCAGACCGCGGCTTGGCCGTCGCTGTTCTGCCAGAGGATGTCGGCCTTGCCGTCGCCATTGAAGTCGTCGGCACTCTTGACGTCCCAGGCGGTGCCGGGATTGGTGCCGAGGCGCTGCATGGTCGTGGGAGTGGTGCCGTTCATCAACCAGATCGCGGCCTGGCCGTCGGTGTTCTGCCAGAGGATGTCGGACGTGCCGTTGCCGTCGAAGTCGCCGATGCCCGCGATCTGCCAGGCGCTGCCGGGATTGAGGCCGACGCGCTGCATGGCAGTGGGGGTCGCGCCGTTCATCAGCCAGATCGCGGCCTGGCCGTCGCTGTTCTGCCAGAGGATGTCGGATTTGCCGTCGCCGTCGAAGTCGCCGGCTCCGATGACGTGCCAGGCGCTGCCGGGGTTGGGAATGACCCGTTGCGTGGCGGTCGGCGTCGTGCCGTTCATGAACCAGATGGCAGCCTGGCCGTCGGTGTTCTGCCAGAGGATGTCGGATTTGTTGTCGCCGTCGAAGTCGCCGGCCGCGCTGATCTGCCAGCTCGTGCCGGGATTGGGGACGACGCGTCCGCCGCCGACGAGGCTCGTGCCGTTCATCTCCCAGATCGCGGCCTGCCCATCCACGTTCTGGAACAGAATGTCGGCCTTGCCGTCGCCGTCGAAGTCGCCGGCGGCTTTTACCACCCAGCTACTGCCGGGGTTGGCGCCGACACGCTGTGTCGCGGTTGGCGCAGCGCCATTCATCAGCCACACCGCCGCCTGACCATCGCTCGCCTGCCACAGGAGGTCCGACTTGCCATCTCCATTGAAATCCTGCGCAACGGTTTCGCTGCCCGATCCGGAGCCTGACCCCGACCCGGGAAGCGCCATCGTGATGTCGCTGAAATTCGCCTGCTCGATGTTGGTGAGCGTGTCGATCGCGCCCAGCC
>Ga0335085_10018079_pt1 | contig 10140 bp, 8 predicted proteins | sample Lox_Sample_45_FD_206712 | JGI IMG/M metagenome (GOLD analysis project Ga0335085, IMG submission 206712) | Soil microbial communities from Loxahatchee National Wildlife Refuge, Florida, United States - Lox_Sample_4.5 | ecosystem: Environmental > Terrestrial > Soil > Wetlands | place: USA: Florida... | reverse complement strand
ACCGCGACTCGACCGACGACCGCGTGACCGTGGATGCCGCGCACGCCATCCAGAAATACGGCGTGGGCGTGAAATGCGCCACCATCACCCCCGACGAGGCGCGGGTGAAGGAGTTCAACCTCAAGCACATGTGGAAGTCGCCGAACGGCACCATCCGCAACATTCTGGGCGGCACGATCTTCCGCGAGCCGATCATCTGCAAGAACGTGCCGAGACTTGTGCCCGGCTGGACACAGCCCATCGTCATCGGCCGCCACGCATTCGGCGATCAATATCGCGCCACCGATTTCAAAGTGCCGGGCCCCGGAAAGCTGAAAATGGTGTTCGAAGGCAAGGATGGAAAGAACCTGGAATACGACGTGTTCGACTTCCCGGGCTCGGGCGTCGCCATGGCAATGTACAATTTGGACCAGTCGATCGTCGATTTTGCCCGCGCCTCGATGAACTATGCGCTGGGCCGCAAATATCCGCTTTATCTCTCGACCAAGAACACCATCGTCAAAGCCTATGACGGCCGCTTCAAGGATCTGTTCCAGCAGATCTTCGATGCCGAGTTCGCGGACAAGTTCAAGGCCGCGAACATCACCTATGAACACCGGCTGATCGACGACATGGTGGCGGCGGCGCTGAAATGGTCGGGCGGCTATGTGTGGGCGTGCAAGAATTACGACGGCGACGTGCAGTCCGACACCGTGGCGCAGGGCTTCGGCTCGCTCGGCCTGATGACGAGCGTGTTGATGTCGCCGGACGGCAAGACCGTGGAGGCGGAAGCCGCGCACGGCACGGTGACGCGCCACTACCGGCAGTATCAGAAGGGTCAATCCACCTCGACCAATTCCATTGCTTCGATCTTCGCCTGGACGCGGGGGCTCGCGCATCGCGGCAAGCTCGATGGCAACGAGGCGCTTCAGACCTTTGCCCACACGCTGGAGAAGGTGTGCGTCGACACGGTCGAGAGCGGCTTCATGACCAAGGATCTGGCGCTCTTGGTCGGTCCCGATCAGAAGTGGCTGACGACCGAAGAATTCCTCGACAAGGTGGATGCTAACCTGAAGGTCGCGCTGGCGTGACACGCACCGCCCGTTGCTGCTGCGGGGATTGTTCGATCACGGTCGAGGGAGAGCCGGCGCTGAATGCGATCTGTCATTGCTCGAGCTGCAAGAAGCGCACGGGCAGCGCGTTCGGTTGGTCCGCGTATTTCCCCGACGATAAGGTGATCGTGAAAACCGGCGAGACGAGCGTCCACGCCAAGGACGGCGACACGGGTTACAAGCGCTTCTTCTGCGCGCGCTGCGGCACCACGCTGTATTGGAAGAGTTTCGGATTCCTGCCCGATCAAACCGGCGTTGCCGGCGGGTGCTTCGTGGACGATCCCATCCCCGAACCCAATCTCTCGGCGCAGGATTCGACACGCTGTGCCTGGCTGACGCTGCCGGCGGATTGGCTGCGCGCTTAAGCCTATTTCGGCACCAGGCCCATGAGCGCGAGCGCGTTGCCGTCGGGATCGCTGAAGCTGCGCAGCTTCAGGACATGCGTCGGCGTCTCCTGCAGGGCGATGGCGGGGCCGGAAAATTTCACGCCCCTGGCCTCGAGCGCGGGCCCCAGCGTGTCGATGTCGGGCGCATCGAAGTAGACAATGCCGCCGCCAAACGGCGGATTCTCCTGCCGCGCCAACCCGATCATCAGGCGCATGTCCTTCAGCTGGAAGAACAGCATGCCTGAGGCCTCGAACAGAAAGGGCAGGCCAAGTCCATCGGCGTAGAACGCTTTGGTCCGGCCGAGGTCGCGGCAGAACAAGCCAATCTGTTGCAGGCCGCGACCGGCAAGGCTGGCGGACGGGGCGTCGGGCATGTCGCTCTCCCAGGCAGAACGCGCAAGGCTTGCGTGCCATTGTCCATGCAGCGGACGCAATCCCCGCCCGGCAAATATGTTCTAACTTTGTTCCAAGGTGGGCGATAGAGTACGCGACCTTTTCGGGAGAAAGACATGGGCATTGGGTATGTGACGATCGGGGCCAAGGACAGCGAGGCCTCGGGCAAATTCTACGATGCCGTGTTTTCGGCCATCGGCAGCGAGCGCAAGTTCCAGGACGGCGGCTGGATCGGCTATGGCGAAGTGGGTGCGAAGGGAGAGGGCTTTGCCGCCTGCCACAGCTTCGTGTGCCCGCCGTTCGACGGCAAGCCGGCTAGCTTCGGCAACGGGTCGATGCTCGGTTATCTGGCACCGTCGCCCGACGCCGTGAACCGCGCTTATGCGGCCGGCATGGCCAATGGCGGCAGCGACGAAGGCAAGCCCGGCTTCCGTCCGCCGGAGGCGGCGAAGGGGTTCTACGGCGCCTATATGCGCGATCCCACCGGCAACAAGCTTGTGGTGTTCTGCTCGGTTTAGAGTCTATTCGCGCCAGAATGCGGCTTCGTCCACTTCGGCCTGAGCGATCTCGTCGGCGTCGGCAATGGCCTTGATCAACGCGCGCGCGTTCTCCCGGATGCGCGGCCGCAAGGCCGGATGCTGCTGCACGAGATGGCGAAAGTCGTCGGCAGAGAGCGTGAGCAGGCGGCATTGATCGAGGGTGACGACGGTTGCGCTGCGCATGGTTTTGTGCAGCAGCGCGAGCTCGCCGAAGAAATCGCCCGGCCCGAATTTCAGGTGACGCTTGGCGAGCTCGACCTCCAACTCGCCCGAGACGACGAAGTACATCGCCTCGGCGGCGTCGCCCTTGGCCGAGACCACGGTGCCGGGCGGAACGCGCTGCGCCCTCAAACGCTCCATCAGCTCGGTCAGCACGACGGCCTCGAAGCCCTTGAACAGCGGCACCCGGCTCAGCATGCCGAAGGTGACGATGAAGTCGCGGCGATGGATGGTGTTGACGAATCCGGTGGCGACGATGCCGACCGGCAATGCGAACAAACCGAGCCCCACGATCATGGTGATGCCGGCGATGACGCGGCCGAGCGCGGTGATCGGCACCACGTCGCCATACCCGACCGTGGTGAGCGTGGAGATCGCCCACCACATGGCTTCGGGCACCGATCCGAAGGCCTTCGGCTGCACCGCGCCCTCGGCCGCGTGCATGGCGGCCGCGGCGAACACCATGGCACACAGCATGAGAATGAGGGTGCCGAGAAGCGCACGACGCTCTTCGCGGATGACGTGCCCAAGCGTGGACAGCGCCGGCGAATAGCGCGCGATCTTGAGCAGGCGCAGAAGCCGCACAAGCCGCAATACGCGCAGATCGACGAACGGCATGAAAAACGTGAGGTAGAACGGCGCGAAGGCCAGGAAGTCGATCAGCATCAGCGGCTTCAGCGCGTAGCGCAGCCGCGCCAGGAGCGGACCGCCGCGCGGCACCAACGGATCCTCCGGCGCACACCACAGACGGCAGAGATATTCCACCGTGAAGATCGCCACCGACAGAATTTCGAAACCGTCGAGATCGCGCCAGTAGCGGCCTTCGATCCCGGGCACGCTCTGCAGCGTGTAGGCGACGACGTTGGCGAGAATGAGCGCGATCAGCGCGACCTCGAAGACGGTGCCCGCCGTACCGCCGACAGGCCCGCCCTCGAGCACGAGGTAAAGCCGGCGGCGAAACGCTTCCATCAGGCGGCGCTGCGTTCGGCGAGTGCGCGGGCGATGGCGGCGAGCGCGTCGGGCGCCTTCGCCGCATCCGGTCCGCCGGCTTGGGCCATGTCGGGCCGGCCGCCGCCGCCCTTGCCGCCCAACGCTTCCGCACCGCGCCGCACCAGATCGACGGCGCTGATGCTGGAAACGAGATCGTCGGTCACGCCGACGACGAGCGAGGCCTTGCCGTCCGCGGCGGTGACGAACGCGACCACGCCGGAACCGATCTTCGCCTTGGCGTCGTCCGCGAGACCTTTCAAATCCTTGGGCGAGACGCCGTCAACGCTCTTCATCACCGTCTTGATTCCGGCGATCTCCTTTGCGGCGTCGCCGTCTCCGGCGCGCGCGGGCCCGACCAGCGCCAGGGCCTTCTTCGCTTCAGCCAATTCGCGCTCGAGCTTGCGGCGCTCGTCGGAGAGCTGGGTGATGCGCACGGGCAGTTCGGCCGGCGCGACCTTGATCGCGCTTGCCGCTTCATGCAGCAATTCCGCCTGATCCGAAAGCCAGCGGCGCGCGACTTCCGACGTCAGCGCGTCGATGCGACGCACGCCCGCCCCAACCGCGCTTTCGGAGAGGATGGTGAAAAGTCCGATGTCGCCCAGCCGCCGCACATGCGTGCCGCCGCAAAGCTCGACGGAATAGGCCTTGTCGGCTTGCGCGTCGTCGCCCATCGTGAGCACGCGGACCTCGTCGCCATATTTCTCGCCGAACAAGGCTTCGGCGCCGGCGGCAATGGCCTGATCCGTCGGCATCAGCCGGGTAGAGACGTCGGAGTTCTGGCGGATGATCGCATTGACCTGATTCTCGATGCGGTCGAGCTCATCCGTGCTCAGCGCCTTGGGATGGGCGAAATCGAAGCGCAGGCGGTCCGGCGCCACCAGCGACCCCTTCTGCGAGACATGGGGTCCGAGCACGCGCTTCAACGCGGCGTGCAGAAGATGGGTGGCGGAGTGGTTGGCGCGCGTGGCACGCCGGCGCTCGCCGTCGACGCGCAACTCGACGGCGTCGCCCGCATGAAACTCGCCCTGAATCACGCGCACGACATGGACGTGCAGCGCGCCCAATTTCTTTTCCGTGTCGATGACGGCGCCTTGCCCGCCTTTCGCCGAGAAGATGGCGCCGGCATCGCCGACCTGCCCGCCGGATTCGGCGTAGAACGGAGTCTGGTTGGTAAGGATGCTAACCGTATCGCCCACCGCGGCCGCATTCGTGCGGGCTCCATCCTTGACGATGGCGATGATTTTGCCTTCCGCCGTTTCGGTGTCGTAACCGAGAAATTCCGTCGCGCCCAGCTCCTCGCGCAATTCGAACCACAAGGTGTCGTCGCTCTTTTCGCCCGAGCCGGCCCAGGCCGCGCGCGCTTCGGCGCGCTGGCGCTGCATGGCGGCATCGAATCCGTCCTTGTCGACGGCGATGCCGCGCTCGCGCAGCGCATCCTCCGTCAGATCGAGCGGGAAGCCATAGGTGTCGTAGAGCTTGAACGCGACCTCGCCGGCCAGCGTATCGCCTTTGCGCAGGCCGCTTGCCGCCTCATCCAAGAGCTTCAATCCGCGCGCCAGCGTTTCGCGGAAGCGCGTTTCCTCCAGCTTCAGCGTTTCGGCGACAAGCGCCTCGGCGCGTCCAAGCTCGGGATAGGCGCCGCCCATCTCCGACACCAGCGCCGGCACGAGCCGGTACATCAGCGGGTCCTTGGTGCCCAGCAGATGCGCGTGCCGCATGGCGCGGCGCATGATTCGGCGAAGCACGTAGCCGCGCCCTTCGTTCGACGGCAGCACGCCATCGGCGATCAGGAACGAGCACGAGCGCAGATGATCGGCGATCACGCGGTGGCTGGCGGTGTGGCCGCCGATGGCCGGGACGCCCGAGGCATCCGCCGACGCCGCGATCAGATGCCGGAAGAGATCGACGTCGTAATTGTCGTGCACGCCCTGCAGAACCGCGGCGACGCGCTCGAGCCCCATGCCGGTGTCGATGGATGGCCTCGGCAAATTCTCGCGGCGCCCGTCCGCGAATTGCTCGTACTGCATGAAGACGAGATTCCAGATCTCGACGAAGCGGTCGCCGTCTTCGTTCGGGCTGCCGGGCGGGCCGCCTTCGATCGAGGGACCGTGATCGTAGAAGATTTCCGAACAGGGGCCGCAGGGGCCGGTATCGCCCATGGACCAGAAATTGGCGGATGTCGCGATACGGACGATGCGTTCGTCCGGCAGCATCGCGATCTTCTTCCACAACGTCGCCGCGTCATCGTCGTCGGCATAGACGGTGATAGTGAGCTTCTCTTTCGGGAGCGCGAAGTTCTTGGTGAGCAGCGTCCAGGCATATTCGATCGCCGCATCCTTGAAATAGTCGCCGAAGGAGAAATTGCCCAGCATCTCGAAGAAGGTGTGGTGGCGGGCGGTGTAGCCGACATTGTCGAGGTCGTTGTGCTTGCCTCCGGCGCGCACGCATTTCTGGGCGGTGGCGGCACGGGCGTAGCCACGCTTCTCCTGGCCCGTGAATACGTTCTTGAACTGCACCATGCCGGCATTGGTGAAGAGCAGCGTGGGATCGTTCCGGGGCACGAGCGGAGAGGACGCCACCACCGTGTGCTGGCGGTCGCGGAAGAATTCGAGAAACTGCGATCGTATATCGTTCAGGCTGTGGCTCATGATGGATGGGAAACTAGGGTTTTCGCCTGCCCGCTTCCAGCCCCGGGACGGGACGATTATCATGACGGCGCTGTAGGGCCGGGGGCGGCCCGGCCATTCGAACGAGAATCGGAACATGTTCACCGTCGGCGATCCCGTACCCTGGTTCGAGGCGCCCACGCCGCTGAGGCCCGACTTCTCGTTTGCGAGCGCGGCGGGCCGTTATGTGGTCTTGAGCTTCATCGGATCGGCGGCCCTGCCCGCAATGGCGGCCATGCTGGGCCGGCTGAAAGGCCACGCGCTGTTCGACGACGACTTCGCCGCGGTCTTCGCGGTGAGTTGCGATACCGGCGACGAGCGCGAGGGCCGGATCGCGCAGCACGTGCCGGGTTTCCGGGTCTTCTGGGACTTCAAGGCCCAAATCGCGGCCGCATACGGCCTGGTGTCGCCAGGCGCCAAGGAAGGCAGCATGAATCTCGCTGCCACGACGTTCGTGCTGGATGGACGGATGCGCGTGCTGGCGGTCATGCCGATCGACAACCCCGCCACGCACGATGCACAGCTGATCGAATTCCTGAGCCGGCTGCCCAAGGCCTCGACCGCCGGGCCGGCGCCGGTGTTGGTGCTGCCCCGGCTTTTCGAGCCGGAATTCTGCAAGGCGCTGATCGCGGTCTATCGCCGGGACGGCGGCAAGCCCAGCGGCTTCATGCGCACGGACCCGAATACCGGAAAAACGATCCTGAAGCTCGATCTCGCGTTCAAGCGCCGGCAGGATTGCGAATTGACGGATCCGGCGCTCATCGCCGAGATCAATGCGAGGCTGTCGCGCCGGCTGGTGCCGGAGCTGCGCAAGGTCTTCCAGTTCGAGGCCACGCACATGGAGCGCTACATCGTGGCGCGCTACGAAGCGGGCGAAGGCGGATTCTTCCGCGCGCACCGCGACAACACCACCAAGGGCACCGCCCATCGCCGCTTTGCCGTGACGGTCAACCTGAATGCCGAGGAGTATGAAGGCGGCGACCTGTGCTTTCCCGAATTCGGCTGGAACACCTATCGCGCGCCGACGGGCGGGGCGGTGGCCTTCTCCTGTTCGCTGCTGCACGAGGCGACGCCGGTCAAGAAGGGCGAGCGTTACTGTTTCCTGCCGTTCCTCTATGACGAAGCGGCCGCGAAGATCCGGGAAGAGAATTTGAAGTTCCTGGACACCGCAGCGGCGGACCCAAAGCCGGTCGCGGCCAGCGAACCGGCAAAGGCCGAAAGCAGCGCCGCGGAATGACGATCCGGGTTGAAAGGACGAAGGGGTGGCTCTTTCGAACCACCCCTTCGGGAGCCGTTCCCACATGCCAACATAGGAACGACAAACCAAACGGAACGGCCCCCGAAAGGGCCCCTATTCGCCGCCGGCCGCGGCCTCGCTCTCCTCGCCGCCCTGCATCGCCGAGCCCAACAGGCCCGCGTTCTGGCGGATGGCGGCTTCGATCTTGGCGGCCACGTCCGGATTCTCGGCCAGGAAGGTCTTGGCCTGCTCGCGGCCCTGGCCGATGCGGCCACCGTCGTAGGAGAACCACGAGCCCGACTTCTCCACGATCCCCGCTTTGGCACCGAGGTCGAGAAGCTCGCCGGTCTTGGAGATGCCCTGGCCGTACATGATGTCGAACTCGACCTGCTTGAAGGGCGGCGCGACCTTGTTCTTCACCACCTTCACGCGGGTCTGGTTGCCCACCACCTCGTCGCGGTCCTTGATCGCGCCGATGCGGCGGATGTCGAGCCGGATCGAGGAATAGAATTTCAGCGCGTTGCCGCCGGTGGTGGTCTCCGGATTGCCGAACATGATGCCGATCTTCATGCGGATCTGGTTGATGAAGATCACGATGGTGTTCGACTTGGAGATCGAGCCGGTGAGCTTGCGCAAGGCCTGGCTCATCAGGCGGGCCTGCAGGCCCGGAAGCTGATCGCCCATCTCGCCTTCGAGCTCGGCCTTGGGCGTCAGCGCCGCCACCGAATCCACCACCACCACGTCGACGCCGCCCGAACGCACCAGCGTATCGGTGATTTCGAGCGCCTGCTCGCCGGTGTCGGGCTGGGAGATCAGAAGCTCGTCGATGTCGACGCCGAGCTTCTTGGCATAGACGGGGTCGAGCGCGTGCTCTGCGTCCACGTAAGCGGCGATGCCGCCCCTCTTCTGCACCTCGGCCACCGCGTGCAGGGCCAAGGTGGTCTTGCCCGAGGATTCCGGCCCGTAGATCTCGATGACGCGGCCGCGCGGCAAACCGCCGATGCCGAGCGCGATGTCCAAGCCCAGCGATCCGGTCGAGACCACTTGTGCCTCGGTCACCGGCTCGCGCTGGCCGAGCTTCATTACGCTGCCCTTGCCGAAGGCCCGGTCGATCTGGCTGAGCGCCGCCTCCAGCGCGCGCTTGCGATCGTTGCCGTCGTCTTTGCCCACCACCCGCAAGACTGCTTCCTTCATGGTCCCAAGCTCCTTATTTCATGCCCGCCCAGGCGGTGCAATGAAGCCAAAGTACATATTTTGTTCTAGTTTGCAAGATACCGGTTAATGTGTTGATTGATATACAAAATACAATGTCTTGTTCGTTTCCTGTTCCTTCGCCCCATCTGGGGGCACCGGGGCCGGGGCGGCGAAATCGATTCCGGCCCGATTAGAGGGGTGATTCCGTCCTGCCGGAGCGCAATCCCGGTCAGGACGGCGGCACCCGGCCGTGACAATCTGTCTCCATGACTCAGGTGCCTATCCGCCCGCGCATCCGTGCTTCGGAACTCGATTTCCTGGCCGAGGTCTTGGCCCACATCGAGGCGCACCTGTTCGAGGCTCTCAGCGTCGCCAGGCTTGCCGAGGTGGCGGGGTTTTCGCATTGGCATTTTTCCCGCGCCTTCACCGCCCGCTTCGGCGAAAGCGCGATGGGCTATGTGCGCGGACGCCGGCTCGATGCCGCCGCCTTCCGGCTGGCGAGCGCCGTGCCGCCCACACTGATAGAGCTCGCCTTCGATTGCGGCTTCGAATCGCAGGAGGCCTTCTCCCGCGCCTTTCGCAGGCGCTTCGGCCGCCCGCCCGGACAATTCAAGACTTGCACACCCCGACTCGACTTGCAGGAGACAAAGATGACCGATGCCCGCCCCCGCGTGGAACGCCTGCCCGAATTGCTGCGCCGCGAGGCCTTCACCGTCGCCGGTCCGCGCGCGGTGTTCGACGACGAGAACAAGCACGGCATCCCCGCGCTATGGCCGCGGCTCGTCAAATGCCTGCCGCTTGCAGGACAGGTCGACGGACGCAGCTATGGCGTCTGCTGGATGGCCGACAAAGGTCAAGGCAGCATCAATTATCTCGCCGGCGTCGAGGTGACGGGCGAGGCGGCACTGCCGCCCGGCTTCGAACGCGTCACCGTGCCGGCCAATGCCTATGCCGTGTTCCGGCTTCATCTCGACGGAACCGCGCTGCACCCCCAGGTGCAGGCGGCGATGCCCATCGTCTGGGGCAGCGGATTGAACGAAGCCGGATTGAAGGTGGTGCAAGCACCGGATTTCGAACTATATCCCGAAGACTTCTATCCGAACGTCAAGGGCGCCTATTTCGACATCTGTGTGCCGGTGGAAGCATAGTCATTCGGCGGAATCAATCGCCTGGCCGAAGGCGATGAGGTTTCCGTCCGGCGCCAGCACCAGCAATTCGCGTTGGCCATAGGGCTTGTCCTCCGGCCCGTGCACATCGCCCGCGGGCAGCGTGTCGAGCTTGGGTTTCAGTTCCGCATAAAGCCCATCCACGTCGCGCACGTCGATGTAATAGCAAAAGCGCCGGTTGCCGGGCGGCGCGCCGTCGCGGCCTTTGTTCTGCATCAGGCGCACGCCGACACTCTCGCGATAAACATAGGCATAGTCG
>Ga0335085_10018077_pt1 | contig 10142 bp, 5 predicted proteins | sample Lox_Sample_45_FD_206712 | JGI IMG/M metagenome (GOLD analysis project Ga0335085, IMG submission 206712) | Soil microbial communities from Loxahatchee National Wildlife Refuge, Florida, United States - Lox_Sample_4.5 | ecosystem: Environmental > Terrestrial > Soil > Wetlands | place: USA: Florida... | reverse complement strand
CTCAGGACGTCGCCGCCCAGACCGGCGCAACACCGGCGGCAACGACGGTGGCCGCGCCGCAATCCGCTGGCGCAACCGCCGACAAATCGGGCGCGGACGAAGGATTCGGCACCTGGGTCAGTCCGGCCGTCGCCACCGCCGCGGCCTTTTCGGAAGACGCGCGGCCGCCGGTCACGCTGCGCTTCGGGAAAGCGGTGGAGGAGTATTTCGACTCCTATTACGCGTTGCTCGGCAACGCGCCGGCCACCGATCCCGCGCGCCAATCGCTCAACAAGTTCAAGGACGAAGTCTATGCGCGGATGAAGCCCTACTACGTCGCGCATGCGGACTACGACGCGGCGCGCAACGCCATCGCCACCCAGCGCACGCAGATCACCGCGCTCGAGGCGGAATCCAGGCAGCTCGACCAGAACATCCAGCGCAAGGGCACGCCGCTCGCCAATGGCAGCTATTGGAGCCTGACCGAGGATTTGCTCGCGTTCAAGAACCAGGTCGGCGACTTCGCCTACAACATCGTGGCGCTGCCGCGCATGATGCTGGTGCTGATCCTGTCGATCTTCATGGGCGTTCTGGGCAGCCTGATTTATCTCAGCAAGGATTTCCTGCGCCGCCCCGACGCGCACAATTTCTGGGAGATCGTGTTCCGCATCTGCCTCGGCGCGTGCGTCGCGTTCGCGCTGTTCTTCTTCGCCGCGGCCGGCATGCTGGCGCTGTCGCAGGGCCCTTCGGGCGGCGGCGAACAGGCCGACATGAGCCCCTATCTCATCTCGTTCCTCGGCATCACCGGCGGCTATCTCTCCGATCACGTCACCGACTGGATGCGCCAGGTGGGCGAGAACGCATTCAAGGTGGTGCGCCGCGACCGGCCGCCGCGCTGGGCCGTCGGGCTCGAAGCGGCGCTCAGATCGACGGGCCTCGATACCGCGGCGCTCGCGTCGGCTTGCGACTCCAATTCGGGCGAGGTGAGCGATTGGATCGCGCTCAAGAAGCCCGTGCCCGGCGACAAGCAGGCGCTGGTGGCGGCGTTCCTGCGCATGCATCCCAGCCGCATCTTCACCGATGTGGCGCCGGAAGGCGCGAGCGCGCTGCCGGACGCCTTGCCTGCGGAATGAATTCTACGCCGCCGCGATGGCGATCATGCCGGCGTTGCGTTCGGCTTCGGCCAGTGCTTCGGCCGACGGGATCGGCAGCAGCACGTGCGCGCGGCAGCCCATGCCGACGTCGCTTTCGAGCCAGGCGCGGCCGCCATGCAGCTCGGCCAATCCGCGCACCAGCGCAAGCCCGAGCCCGGTGCCGCCCGCCTGCCGGTCGTAACGGTTGTCGACCTGGCTGAACGGCTTGAAGATGCGGTCGAGCTTCTCGCGCGGGATGCCGGGGCCGTTGTCTTCCACCAGGATCAGGAACGAGCCGCAGGCCGCGCGCGTGCCGGTGACGGAGATCTGTCCGCCTTCCGGCGTGAACTTCACCGCGTTGGAGACGAGGTTGATCAGGATCTGCTTCAACGCGCGCTCGTCGGCATAAAGCGGCGGCGCGTCGTCCGACACTTCGATCAGCAATTTCTGCCGGCGCTCGCGGGCTTTGGGCGCGATGAATTTGAGCGAGCTTTCGAAGCTCTTACGCACATCGAGCGGGTTGGGCTCGATTTCCATGCGCCCGGCCTCGATCTTGGCCACGTCGAGCAAATCGTTGATCAAGCTCAGGAGATGCGCGCCGGAGGAATGAATGTCGCCGGCGTATTCCTTGTAGCGCGGCGAACCGATCGCGCCGAAACATTCCTGCGCGATGATTTCGGAAAAGCCCAGAATGGCGTTCAGCGGCGTGCGCAATTCGTGACTCATATTGGCGAGGAACGCGGTCTTGGAGGCATTGGCCGCTTCCGCCTCGAAACGCTTGCGCAGGGCTTCGTCGCGCGCCACCCCGACATCGCGCGCCAGATCCTCCACTTCGAAGCGCAGGCGGGAGTCCTGCTCCAGCCGCTGCGTCAGCCGCAAGCCCTGCGAGAACAGGAGCCCCGCGAACACCGGCAGCGCGATGGCGATACCGATGCTGAGCGTTTCTCCGTCCAGCAGGAAGCGCAGCGACGACAGCGCGACCAGCGGCGCCAAGCTCGCCATGAACATGTCCATGTGATTGGCGCGGCTGATGGCGAGCCAGCCCAGCACGCAGCACACGCCGGCCGCTAGGAACAGATGGTTGAGCGAATTGCCCGACACCCACATGATCCAGGGCAAGAGGCTCCAAGACGCGCTGATCGCGATCTGCACCGACACGAAACGCGCGAACCAGGGCTGCAGCAGCGCTTCGCTGGTGCTGGCGTCGGTATCGCCGCGATAAAGCGAGACGAAGTAAGACGACAGCGCGGTAGTGGCGCCGACAGCGAGCGGTAGCGCGAGGCAAATGACGAGCGGCTCGTTGCCGAAGAATCCGAATTCCGAGGAGCCGAGCCACGCGATCGCGGCAGCCAGAAGCGGCGCGATGAAGCGCCCGGCGTGCACCATTTCGGCAATCAGATCGAGCTGCGCCTTCAACACGCGCGCGTCGGCGCTTCGCTGAACCCGCAGGCGGTGTCCATACCCCACGAGAGACTTCCCCCAGTGCGGGAGCAGTCTAGGTGGGCTATTCCTAACATTCGCTTAGGAAACGCGCCGATCCCGGCAAGAAGGCGTTAACCGACCACGCGCAGAGGTTCGGGCGTGTAATCTTCCAATGCAGAACCGGGCGGAAAGCGCACGAACGCCTTCACGCCGGCGCCCGGCTCGCTTTCGATCCAGGCTTCGCCGCCATGCAACTCGGCGAGCCCGCGCACCAGCGACAGCCCCAGCCCGGTGCCGCCGACCTGCCGGTTGTAGCGGTTGTCGATCTGATTGAACGGCTTGAACACGCGGTCGAGCAGCGCGGGAGGAATGCCCGGGCCGTTGTCCTGGAAGCACAACAGGAATCCGCCGTCGGCGCAGCGGCGCAGGCGCAGCGCGATCCTGCCGCCTTCCTGCGTGAACTTCACGGCGTTGGAGCCGAGATTGATGACGATTTGGCGCAGCGCGCGCTCGTCGACGAAAACGCGGCCCAGATCCGGCGCCAGGTCCACCTCGACCTGCTGCCGCCGCTCGCGCGCGCGGGCGACGATGAGGCGCAACGCCTTGTCGAGCACGGGCTTGGGATCGATCGCCTTGGGCTCGATCTCCATGCGGCCGGCCTCGATCTTGGCGATGTCGAGAATGTCGTTGATGATGCTGAGCAGGTGATGGCCGGAATTGTAGATGTCGGTGGCGTAGTCGCGGTAGCGCGGCGTGCCCACGGGGCCCAGCGTCTCGTGGCTGATGATCTCGGAAAAGCCCATGATCGCGTTCAGCGGCGTGCGCAATTCGTGGCTCATGTTGGCGAGGAAGGTTGTCTTCGAGGCGTTCGCGGCCTCGGCCTCGAAGCGCTTGCGCATCGCCTCGTCGCGGGCCCGGCGCAGCTCCTTGGCGAGCGCGTCGTTGGCGAGCATGGATTTCAGGCGCGCCTCGACATGGCCGAAATTCGCCCGCGCCAGCGCCAGCCCGAACAGGAAGACGGCCGACAAGAGGATGGCGAGATGCCCCGGCACGTGGCCGTCGGCCGTGGAGAAGCGCAGGATCGCAAGGCCGCAGGCCGGCGCCGTCGCCAGCACATACATCGACATCAGCATCGCCCGCGAACTGACATAGCCGGTCAGCACGACCAGGATCGCGGTGAAGACCAGAACGTTGTTGGCGTCGTTGCCGTCGACCCACAGAAGCCACGGCATGATGCCCCAGGAAAGCGAGATCAGAACCTGAAGCACGGCCAGCTCGGACAATTGCCGCTTCAGCCGCACTTTCTCGCGCCGGTAGCGGCGGTAGAGCGACAGGCTGACCGCGCTGTTGGTGGCGTGCGCGGTGAAGATGAGGCAGATGTTCCACAGGCTGATCGAGCCGAAGGACGGGAACAGCCCCGCGAACGGCAGCGACAGGATCATCGCCCAGCACGGATTGATCCACGCCATGGCGGGCATGGTGCCGACGAGGATCTCCAACCGCGCCCGCAAGGTGCGTGCCCGGTCGAGCTTGGATCGATCCTGAGGTTTAGTCATCAACCCGCCGGCCCGCTCGTCATGCGCCTCTGGCAATCGCTGCCAGGCGTTGCGGAAATTAAATTAAAGCCCTTAAAAAATGCCTGCCGCGGTGCGATGCGCGTTTGCCTGCGTTAACGTAGTGTTACTTTCCGAATCGACAGCGCCGCTCCCGCGCGCGGCCCCAGTAAGTATCGACATGGCGAAAACCCCCGATCTGTTCGAAAGCTCCGCGCAATCCAGCCGCGGCTACACCGCAAAAGACATCGAGGTCCTGGAGGGGCTGGAACCCGTCCGCCGCAGGCCGGGCATGTATATCGGCGGCACCGACGAACGCGCGCTGCATCATCTGGCGGCGGAGATTCTCGACAACGCAATGGACGAGGCGGTGGCGGGCTTCGCCAGCCGCATCGAGATCGAGCTTGCGCCGGACGACGTGCTGACGATCCGCGACAACGGACGCGGCATCCCGACCGACCCGCATCCGAAGTTCAAGAACAAATCGGCGCTGGAAGTGATCATGACCACGCTGCATGCCGGCGGCAAGTTCGGCGGCAAGGTCTACGACACTTCCGGCGGTCTGCACGGCGTGGGCGCGAGCGTGGTGAACGCGCTGTCGGAATGGATGGAGGTCGATGTCGCGCGCGACAAGCGCGCCAGGAAGATGCGCTTCGAGCGCGGCAAGCCGGTGGGCAAGCTCAAGGACGCCGGCACCGTTAACCGCCGCGGCACCATCGTGACCTTCAAGCCGGACGAAAAGATCTTCGGCAAGGAGACGCATTTCTCGCCCGCCGCGCTCTACCGCATGGCGAAATCGAAGGCCTATCTCTATCGCGGCGTCGAGATCCGCTGGAGTTGCGATCCCTCGCTGGTGAAAGGCAATACGCCGGCGGAGGAGACGTTCAAATTTCCCGGCGGCCTGCTCGATTTCCTGAAGAGCGAAATCGAAGGCAAGGAAACCGTCACGCCGCGCAGCTTCGTCGGCCGCACGGAGAACAAAACCGGCGAAGGCACGGTGGAATGGGCGGTGGCCTGGGTGCCCGAGGCCGAGCCGTTCCTGCATTCCTACTGCAACACCATTCCCACCCCGCTTGGCGGCACGCACGAGCAGGGGTTCCGGAATGCGCTGACAAAGGCGCTGCGCGCGCAGGGCGAGCGTGCGAACAACCGCAAGACCGCGCTGATCGCACCGGACGACGTGATGGCTGCGGCCTGCGGCGTGCTGTCGGTGTTCATCCGCGAGCCGGAATTCCAGGGCCAGACGAAAGAGAAGCTGTCGACGCTCGATGCCCAGCGCCTGGTCGAAAACACGGTGCGCGACCACTTCGACCACTGGCTGGCCGAGAGCCCGCAGGAAGCCGGCCGCCTGCTCGACTTCGTGATCGAGATGGCGGAAGATCGTCTGAAGCGCAAGCAGGAAAAGGAAACAGCGCGCAAATCCGCCACCCGAAAGCTAAGACTTCCCGGCAAGCTCGCAGATTGCTCGCGCTCGGGCGCGAGCGGCACCGAAATCTTCCTGGTTGAGGGCGATTCCGCCGGCGGCTCGGCCAAGCAGGCGCGCGACCGCAACACCCAAGCCGTGTTGCCGCTGCGGGGCAAGATCTTGAACGTGGCCAGCGCCGGCGCCGGCAAGCTGGCGCAGAATCAGGAGTTGTCGAATCTGGTGCAGGCCTTGGGCTGCGGCACCGGCGCGAAATACCGCGACGAGGATCTGCGCTACGAACGCGTGATCGTGATGACGGATGCAGACGTCGACGGTGCGCACATCGCCTCGCTGCTGCTCACTTTCTTCTTCCGCGAGATGCCGCGCATGATCGCGCATGGCCGCCTCTTCCTCGCGATGCCGCCGCTCTATCGCCTGAGCCACGGCGGTAAGACCGAATATGCCCGCGACGAGAGGCACCGGGACCATCTGTTGAAGACGGCGTTCAAGGGCAGCGGAAGAGTGGAGATTTCCCGCTTCAAGGGGCTGGGCGAAATGATGCCGGCGCAGCTCAAGGAAACCACCATGAAGCCCGGCGGCCGCACGCTGATCCGTGTCGAACTGCCCGACGCCACGCGCAAAGAGACCGACAATCTCGTGGAGCGCCTGATGGGCAAGAAGCCCGAACTGCGCTTCCAGTTCATTCAGGAGAACGCGAAGTTCGCGGAGGTGGATGTGTAGTCACCACCCCGGCACCGGGGCCTTCACCACCAGGAAAGTCGTGTCGCCGTTCTGAGACGGCACGGCCGTGTCCGGCCGCGCGGCCACGATCTTGGCGCCGAAATCCGGCACGCCGAAGCGCTGCTCCGCCACCACCAGCGGCACCGATTTGGGCGAGCCCATCTTCAAGGCGATGGTGGTGTCGCGGCAATCGCGCGACAGGCATCCCACGATGACGTGGTCGAGATCGTTCCACTCGCGCGGCACCGGAACGATCTTGCCGAGGATCGAGATCGATTTCACGTCGCCGCCCTTGGGGATCACCACGAACATCTGATCGGCCTGCTCGGAGCCGCGCAGCGCCAGCGTCACGACGTGATCGCGGCCTTGCGGCGGCAACACCGACACGTCCACTTGCGGCGGCGGAAGTTTCAGCACGCCGGCATCGGCGATGTAGGCCGTCTGGCGCGCGAACGCGTAAGGCGTCTCCGGCTTGGCGGAAAACGGCGCCGCCGCCCGCAGCGGCGCGGGCAATGGCGCATTCGCCGACGCCCCCCACAGCGCGCTGCCCTTCAAAATGTCCTCGACATAGGTGATGTTCAGCCGCAGCGGATCGACGGCGCTGTAGGCGGGCTGGAAGGCCGCCACGATTGCCGCCGCCACCGCGCCCAACAGGGACACGCCGACCGACACGCGCCAGGCCAGTGCCGGCATCGGATGCGCGCTCAGCACGGGCATCAGCGTCATCGACGCGAAGGCGGCCGACAGCGTGAACAGCGGATGCAGCGTGAAGCCCATCAGCAATTCGCTCGCCGCGCACAATCCGAGCCAGATGAGCAGCGGCACGATTGCCGCGAGCCACACCGCGATCTCGCCGGGCCACGCCGTCCAGGAATCTTTCGTCCGCGCGCTTAAGAGCAGCAGCAGTGCCGCGCCGATGGACGGGAACAGGAAATAGGGACTCAAGCCCGGCAATAGCGCCGCCGACGCGATGGCGAACAGCGCGTACCACAGCCACACCCCGACCACCGCCACGCGGCCCGATGCCAGCCGCGATACGGCCAGCACCACGCTCCACACGCCGAGCGCAAGCGCAATGCGCACGGCCAGCGGATACGCATTGGACGGATCGGGCATACCGGAGATCGCCTGCGCCAGCGAGTACAAACCGAATCCGATCGCGACCGAGCCGATCAGCAACAGTGGCGGCATGGCGATGCCGGCCCATCCCGCGCCCCAGGATATGGGCTCGCCACGCGCGAGGAACGCCGCCAAGGTCAGAAAGCCGAAACACAAAGCCGCCAGCGGCAACGCCCAGCTTTCCGGAATTCGCGGCAGCACCGCGCCCAGGATCGAAAGATAGACCTCGTTGTTGCCGACAAGCTGCGCATACGGCACCTGTTCCAACGACGAGACCACGCCCAGAAGATTGTCGCCGTGATCTTGCAGCGTCTGCAGGCTGAGATTGGCGCGGCGGTCGAGCGTGGTGTGGTAATCGGAAAGCCCGCCGACGAAGGCGAAATTGAATCCGGGGATGCCGTCGCGCAGGAACAGCGTGAGGTCGGTGTCGTTCGGCAGGAATTTGTAGATGACGGAAAACAGCGAACTCGTCTGATAGAAGCGCACGCTCCTGGCATAGAGATCGATCAGCGGCCCGTCGCCAGGGCTCGTCTGATAGAGAAAGCTCGGGCCCCGGCTGCCGCGCGGATCCATGTTGACGACCACGCCCACACGCGCGCGCAAACGCGGATTATCGAGAAACGCAGCCGCACCCAGAAGGCCGAATTCCTCGCCGTCGGTTATGATCGCGATCACCGGGTGCGTGCTCGGCGCGCCGCGGGCTTTCAGCGCGCGAATGGTTTCGAGAATGCTGGCGACGCCCGATCCGTCGTCCGCGGCGCCTGGACCCGCGGGCACCGAATCCATATGCGCCATCATCGCCACGGCCTTGCCCTCGCCGGGCACGACTTGCGCCACGATGTCGGTGACGGTGGCACAGGCCAGGATGCCATAGCGGCGCACGACGTCGCAGCCCGGCGCGGTGTAGGTCTGCGTCGGCACGCCGAGCTTCGAGAATTCGGCTAAAATGCGCGCACGCACGGCCTCGTTCTCGGGGCTCGATGCGGGGTGCGGCTTTTCCGGTCCCAGGATTCGTCCGAGCGTGTCGTAGGCGCGGTGCGCGGAGAATTCGGCCGTCGGCGCGTTTGCGCTCAACACCGGCGGCTGAACCGTCACATATTTCACCAGACACCAGAAACCGGCCAGCACCGCGGCCATGAACCAGGCGCGCACCACCGCACCGTATCGGTCCCACCAGGTCTTCATCTGCCCCGCCCACCTTGCGCCAGGTCTGCCATGCGCGGCTGCGCGTGGCCTGCTCTTGCGTGCCGCGCTAAGGTCGCGCTTGCCCGAACGAAAGTCGAGTCCATGCGCCGTTCCGCGCCGTTGCCGATCCTGATCTTCGCCGGCGCGGCGCACGGCATGAACCATGTGCTGCTTACGCTTTTCTACACGCTGGTGCTGGTGATCGGCCATGAATGGAAGCTCGATTACGCAACATTGATCGCGCTGTGGGCGCCGGGCGCCATGCTGGTAGGGCTGGGCGCGCCGGCCGCGGGCTGGCTGGGCGACAAGCTGGGGGAGACCCGCGTTCTCATTCTTTGCTTCCTGGGCCTTGGCGTGTCCGCGGTGCTGTGCGGCTTCGCGCAAGGCCCGCTTTCCCTGGAAGCCAGCTTGGCGCTGCTCGGTCTTTCCGGCTCGATCTATCACCCCGCAGGCTCGGCCTGGGTGGTGAAGCACGCGATGGTGCGCGGCCGCGCCATCGCGCTGACCGGATATGCCGGAAGCCTCGGCGTGGCGCTTGGCCCGATCACTGCCGGCGCGCTCGCGACGCTGTGGAATTGGCGCGTTGCGTTCGTCGCGCCGGGACTTTTCACCATCGCCATCGGCTGCGCGCTTCTCTGGTATTACATGACCGGCCGCATCGCAGACCGCGAAGGCGATGCGGTTGAGCACGGCGAAACCCATTCGCGCGCCGCACTGACCAAGGTCTTCGCGATCATGACCGTGACGATGACCGTCGGCTTCGTTGCCAATTCCGCCTTCGGCACGGCGCTGCCGAAGCTCTTGCAAAGCGGCATCGGCATCGATGCACGCGAGATCTTCACCGTTGGGCTGATGGCCGGCGCGGTTCAGCTTGTCGGCGCCAGCGCGCAATTCATCGGCGGACATCTGGTGGATCGCGGCGCGGCGAAGGCCGCATACGTGTTCGCCTTCGCCGTCTCCGCGCTCGCCTATCCGGTGACCGCGATCCTGGCCGGGTGGAGCGTGGCGTTCGCCGCCATCGCCGTGCTCTTCCTGTTCGAATGGACGGCACCGATCGAAACCACGCTGATCGCGCGCTATACGCCCGCGGCGCGGCGCGGATTCATTTTCGGCATCCGCTACGCGCTTGCGACCATCGGCACGCCGGCCGGCGTGTGGCTGATCGCGGCGCTGTACTCGCCCGCGAGCGGGTTCCTTCTGGTCATGGAAGCGTTGAGCGTGCTGTCGGTCGTGGCGTTGGCGGCGGCAGCGTTTCTGCCCGCCTCTCAGCGCGCGGCTTCGGCGACGGCCTGAGGACGCATGCGCATGTGGAACGGCGCGATCATCTGACCGACGAAGCCTTCGGGCATCGGATCGGAAATGCCGAACGCTTCGGGCTTGCGGCCGCGCGGCATGTAGAAGGTGCCGAACAGCAAGTCCCAGACCGGCAAAGCGCCGGAGAAGTTCTTGTTCTGGCCTTCGCTGTCATTGGTGTGATGCCAGCGATGGAACGCCGGACTCGCGAACGCGTAACGCAGCGGCCCGTAATCCCAGTTCAGATTGGCGTGCAGCATGATCGCGTAGAGCGTGGTGAATGGCGCGTAGAGCGCCACCACCGTGGTGTTG
>Ga0335085_10018076_pt1 | contig 10142 bp, 9 predicted proteins | sample Lox_Sample_45_FD_206712 | JGI IMG/M metagenome (GOLD analysis project Ga0335085, IMG submission 206712) | Soil microbial communities from Loxahatchee National Wildlife Refuge, Florida, United States - Lox_Sample_4.5 | ecosystem: Environmental > Terrestrial > Soil > Wetlands | place: USA: Florida... | reverse complement strand
GCCGCCTTCTCGCGGTAGAACTGCGCGGCCTCCGCGGCGAGCGGCAGGTTGGTGAAGGCCAGCCCCAGCCCGACGCGTTTCTTGGCCGCGAACTCGCCCGAATCCTTGGACGAGCCGGAGACGAAGATCGGCGGCGTCGGCTGCTGGATCGGGCGCGGCCAGATCGAAACGTTGCGGTAGTTGTAGAACTTGCCGACCCAGCCGAACGGCTGGTGGTCGGTCCAGGCGCGCAGGATCAGGTCCCACGCCTCCTCGAACCGCGCGCGCGATTCCGACGGGTTCACGTTGTAGACGAGGTATTCGTAGGGCGCGCCGCGCAGCAGCCCGGCGACCAGCCGCCCGCCCGACAGGTTGTCGATCATCGCGTATTCCTCGGCGATGCGCACCGGGTTGCCGGTCAGCGGGATCAGCGCGCCGAGGATGGCGATCTTCGCGGTCTTCACCTTCTGGGTCAGCGCGCTCGCCAGCACGGTGACGTTGGGCGCCATGTTGAACGGCGAGTAGTGGTGCTCGGCGCAGGCGATCCAGTCGAAGCCGAGCTCGTCTTCCATCGCCACTTCTTCGAGACACGCGGCCACCGCGCGCCGCGCCTGCTCCGGCTCAAAATATTCGTTCGGCACCGGCCACTTATTGCCCGGCATGCGCGTCCGCCCATAGGGCATGCCGTTGAAAACCGAGAATTTCATGCGTCTTTCCCCTCTCCCGCCGCCACCTTATCGACGGGAAAGAGCGTGGGCAATCCTCGGCGCGCTCGATTTGCTATAACGGCGCTACGAATACATCCGGGAAGCGGGAGGAATCATGCCGCGCATCATCGACACGCATCATCATATTTATCCGACGCGCTACGTCGCGCAGAATATCCAGCGGCTTTTGGATGATGCCACCATCCTTCCCGCCTCGGCCTATCAGAACTGGACGCCGAGCCTCGCACTCGAGCAGATGGACAAGGCCGGCATCGAGACCGCGATCACCTCGATCACCAGCCCGGGCGTCTGGTTCGAGGGCGATAGCGCCGCCGACAACCGCGCCCGCGCGCGCGACTGCAACGAATTCGGCGCCGGCATGGCGCGCGAGCATCCCAAGCGCTTCGGCATGTTCGGCGCGATCCCGGTGCCCGATATCGAGGGCAGCCTCGCCGAGATCGCGTACATCTTCGACGTGCTGAAGCTCGACGGCATCGGCGTGCTCACCTCCTACGCCGGCAAGCTCCTCGGCGATCCGGCTTTCGATCCGGTGTTCGACGAGCTCAACCGCCGCAAGGCCAAGGTCTTCGTCCATCCGACGATGTCATGCTGCGGCAACGTCTTTCCGGGCGTCTCCGGCCCGACGATCGAATTCCCGACCGACAGCGCGCGCGCCATCGCCAGCCTCCTGCTGCGCGGCACGTTCGCGCGCTGCCCCAACATCACCTTCCTCTTCTCGCATGGCGGCGGCACGCTGCCCTCGATCATTCAGCGCGTGATCGGCAGCGTACGCCATATGAGCGAGGCGGATCGCGCGCGGTTCGTGCCGAACGGCGCCGATTACGAATTACAGCGGCAGTATTACGATGTGGCGAGCATCGCGCTGAACCCCGCCGGCATGGCGGCGGTGTTGAAGCTCTGGCCGTCGACGCAGATCACCTACGGCTCCGACGCGCCCTTCGGCTCGACCACCGGCATCGCCGATGCGCTGTTGAAGCTCGACCTCACCCCGGCGCTGCTGCAGGCGATTCATCGCGACAACGCGCTGCGGCTTTTCCCGCGCTTCACCTGAAGCGCGTTTCCCGCTTGCACGCATGCGGTGAGATCACGCCCGTTCGCTTGCCCGCCGATAGCGCGGGCGCTACGTTTCGGCGAAATTTTCGTGCGCCCGTAAATCGGAGGCTTTTATCATGGATATGACCGGCGAATACCGCATCGCGGCGCCGCGCCAGAAGGTTTGGGACGCGCTCAACGATCCCGAGATTCTGAAACAGGTGATCCCCGGCTGCGAGACGATCACCAAGCATTCCGACACCGAGATGAGCGCGACGGTGCGCGCCAAGGTCGGGCCGGTGAGCGCGCGCTTCGGCGGCAAGGTCACGATCTCCGATCGCGACCCGCCGAACAGCTACAAGATCATGGGCGAGGGCACCGGCGGCCCGGCGGGCTTCGCCAAGGGCGGCGCGACGGTGAGGCTCACCGATGACGGCGACGGCACGAAGCTCAGCTACACCGTCGAGGCGAATGTCGGCGGCAAGCTGGCCCAGATCGGCTCGCGCCTCATCGACGCGACGGCGCGCCAGATGGCGGAGAATTTCTTCTCGAAATTCGCCCAGGTCGTCGCCAGCGGCAGCCCCGCGCCGGCCGCGGCCGGCACGCCGACGCCCGTGGCGAATGCCGGTGCCGCCGCGGAAGCACCGCCCGTCATCGTCGCGGAAATGCCGCCGCGGCCGGCGTCTTCGGTCGAGGTGCCGCCGCCCCGGCCGGCGCCGCCGCCGAGCGCTCCCGGCAACGAGGGCGCGCGGCTTTCGCCCTGGGTCTGGGTCACGGGCCTCGCCGTCGTGGTACTCGTGCTGCTATATTTCTTCACGCGTTGAGGCTAAATCCGCAGGGCGCTTGACCAAAGTGCCGCCGCGCACGAAACTCCGCCTCCACGCGAGGCGTCTGAGTAAAGGGAGGAAGACGAATGCCATCCGTAACCATCACGGTGAACGGCAAGCCGGAGACCCGCGAGGTCGAGAACCGCACGCTGCTCGTGCAGTTCCTGCGCGAGCATCTGGGCCTGACCGGCACGCATGTCGGCTGCGACACCAGCCAGTGCGGCGCATGCGTCGTCCATATCGACGGCTATTCCGCCAAGAGCTGCACCATGCTGGCGACGCAGGTCAACGGCGCCAACGTCACCACCATCGAGGGCCTCGCCAAAGGCGACCAGCTCCATCCGATGCAGGAAGCCTTCCGCGAGAATCACGGCTTGCAATGCGGCTTCTGCACGCCCGGCATGGTCATGAGCTCGATCGACCTGCTGCGCGTCAATCCGAAGCCGAACGAGCGCCAGATCCGCGAGTGGCTCGAAGGCAACATCTGCCGCTGCACCGGCTACCACAACATCGTCAAGGCGATCGCCGCCTGCGCCGAGAAGCAGGCGAAGGCCTAAGGGGGAGCCGCCATGTACAATTTCAACTACCACCAGGCCAAGAGCGTCGATGAAGCCGCGAAGCTGGTCAGCGGCGCCGAGGAAGGCAAGCTGATGGCGGGCGGCATGACGCTGATCCCGACCCTGAAGCAGCGCCTCGCCAAGCCCTCCGATGTCATCGACCTCGGCAAGATCGCCGATCTCAAGGGCATCAAGAAGGACGGCAATAACATCGTCATCGGCGCGATGACGCGGCATTTCGATGTCGCCAATTCCGACGTCGTGAAGAGCGCCATTCCCGGCCTCGCCGGCCTCGCCGCCCATATCGGCGATCCCGCGGTACGCAATCGCGGCACGATCGGCGGCTCGATCGCGAACAACGACCCGGCGGCGGATTACCCCTCCTCGGTGCTCGCGCTGAACGCAACGATCATCACCAACAAGCGCAAGATCGCGGCCGACGATTTCTTCAAAGGCTTGTTCGAGACCGCGCTCGAGCCCGGCGAGGTCATCACCGCCGTGAGCTACCCGATCCCGGACAAGTCGCATTACATGAAGTTCCCGAACCCGGCCTCGCGCTACGCGATCGTCGGCGTCTACGTCGCCAAGACCGGCAACAATGTCCGCGTCGCCGTCACCGGCGCCGGCCCGGTCGTCTTCCGCCAAAAGGACATGGAAGCGGCGCTGTCGAAGAACTTCTCGCCCGATGCCATCAAGGACATCAAGCAGAAGGACAGCGGCCTCAACTCCGACATCCATGCAAGCGCCGAATACCGCGCACATCTGGTCAATGTGATGGCGCGCCGCGCGGTCCAAGGCTGCGGCTGAGCCGACCGGTCATACCGGACCTCGAAGAGGGCGTCTCGCAAGAGACGCCCTTTTTCGTTTTGCCCCGGCGCTCCTCATGGCGAGCCCGCAGGGCAAGCACTCCACATGCCTCGCGTGGCACCTTGGATCGCTTCGCTCGCAATGTCGTGTTAATTTCGGAAAATAACCAGGGAGGAAAAATGCGCCGCTTTGTTTCGAGCGCTTTTGCCATTGCGATCTCGGTCGCGATCGCTGCGCCGGCTTTCGCCGCGACCAAGCTGACGTTCCTGCACAACGCCTCGGCCGCGTTCGTCGGTCTTTATATCGCCAACGATGAAGGCATGCTGAAGAAGCACGGCCTCGAGATCGAGTTCTCACTGGCGCAAAGCGGCGCGGTCATGCCGCCCGCGCTGCTCGCCGGCTCGGCGCAAATCGGCGCGCCGACATCCACCGTGCTGGTGCAGGCACACGAGCAGGGTATCGATCTCGTCGCAATCGCCGGTACCTCGGTCTATCCGACGCCGGCGGGCCAGGAAGGCGTGATCGCGCGCACGGGCAGCGGCATCAAGACCGCGCGCGACCTTGTCGGGCACAAGGTCGGGTTGCCCAGCCTCGGGGGTATCTTCGAAGTGCTGATGCGCAACTGGGTCGACAAGGCCGGCGCCGACGACAAGAAGGTGCAGTGGCTCGAGGTGCAAATCCGCCAGATGGGCGATGCGCTGAAAGCCGATCTCGCCGATGCGGTCGTGCCGGTCGAGCCGTTCTACAGCCGTATCATCCAGAGCGGCGCCGGCTACGATATCGGCGATTTCCAGGCTGCCGTACCGGCCGGCACAATCCCCGTGCTTTACGCGACGACGCGGCAATGGGCGAGAGAGCATGCCGATACCGTCAAAGCGATCCGCGCCTCGCTCGAAGAGGCGAATGTCTTCATCGCCAATCCGGCAAATGCGGACGCCGTCCGCGCCGCGATCGCCAAATACACCAAGCTGCCGCCGCAAGCCGCCGCCAGCTTGACGATCCCAGCCAATCTCGAGGTCAAAGTCAGACCGCAGGGCCTCAAATTCTGGACCGACGTGATGTACCAGCAGGGCCTCATCGAGCATAAAATCGATCCGGCCAGCCTGATCGCGCCATGAGCGAGAAGGAGCTTCGCGCCGCCGGCATCGTCTTCGAGCGCGACCTCGTCGTGCCGATGCGCGACGGCACGCAGCTCAGCGCCAATCTCTTCCGTCCCGCCGACGGCAAGCGCGCACCGGTACTGATGTCGGTGACGCCCTACGGCAAGGACAAGCTGCCCGACCGGCTGGGCAATTTCTTCATGTGGCTGGCCGGCGTGCGTTTCGGCGATATCAAGATCTCGCGCTACACCGGCTTCGAGGCGCCCGATCCGTTCTATTGGGTGCGCGCCGGCTATGCCGTGCTGCAAGCCGATGTCCGCGGCATGCATAAATCCGAAGGCCGCGCCGGCGTGCTCAGTCTGCAGGACGCCGCGGATTATTACGATCTCATCGAGTGGGCCGGCGAGCAGAGCTGGTGCGACGGCGGCGTCGCGCTCTCCGGCGTCTCCTACCTCGCGATGTCGCAATGGCGGGTCGCGCCGCTCCAGCCGCCGCATCTCAAAGCGATCGTGCCCTGGGAAGGCGTCAGCGATCTCTACCGTGAGTTCGTCTTCCAGGGCGGCATCCCCGAGACCGGCTTCATCCCGATCTGGTGGAAGAACCGCATGAAGCGCGGCCGAAATAAAAAATTCGCCATGGCCGAGGATTTCCTCGCCAATGTCGAGCGCCATCCGCTGATCGACGATTATTGGCGCGACAAGCAGGCCGAGCTCGAGCAGATCGAGGTGCCGGCGCTCATCTGCGCGAGCTGGTCGGACCAGGGCCTTCACACGCGCGGCTCCTTCGAGGCCTTCGCGCGCATCGGCTCCCAGCAGAAATGGCTCTACACCCATGGCCGCAAGAAATGGGAGACTTATTACAGCGCCGAGGCTCTCGCGACGCAGAAGCGCTTCCTCGATCATTTCGTCAAAGGCCAGGACAACGGCTGGAACGAGATTCCGCCGGTGCGCATCGAGCTGCGCAAAGCCTATTACGACCACGAGCTGCGCTACGAGCAGCAATGGCCGCTGGCGAAGACGCAGCCCACGCCGCTCTATCTCGATGCCGGCAACAAGGCGCTGACGACAACGCCGCCGGCGGGCGACTCCGTCGCCACCTACGATCCCAGGAAGGATCCAAAAAAAGCGCGCGCTGTTTTCAGCTACCGCTTCACCGAGCCAGTCGAGCTCACCGGCGAGACCAAACTGCGGCTCTGGGTCAGCACCTCGGCAGGCGACGATCTCGATCTCTTCGTCGTGCTGCGCAAATTCAACGCGAAGGGCAAAGAGGTCTTTTTCTGCGGCTATAACGGCTACGAGAAAGACGCCGTCGCCAAGGGCTGGCTGCGTGTTTCGCATCGCGCGCTCGATCCCGAAAAGAGCCGCCCGCTGCGGCCCTATCATACGCATGAGCAGCTCGAGAAACTCGCGCCGGGCCGCATCGTGCCGGTCGAGATCGAGATCCTGCCGTCGAGCACCTGGTTCGAAGCAGGCTCGCGGCTGGAGCTCTCGGTGCTCGGGACCGACGGCGCGAAATACCCGGCGTTCAAGCACAAGAACACCGTCAACCGCGGCACGCACAGCATCCATTGCGGCCGGCTTTATGATTCGCATCTGCTGGTGCCGCTGATCCGCGGCCGGCTGGCCTGAGCCGCTTTAGTGCTTGTCGGCCCGGCGGAATCCGGGCATCCTGTTCGTTAGCTCATAAAACATAAATCGAGCTACGAACCGGGAGGAACTTATGCTGGGATTCCGTCATCTCGCCGCATCATGCGTCGCTCTTTGCGCGCTCCTCGGCCCCGCCTCGGCCGCCGATGTCGAACACGCGACCGTCGCCTTGCCGGCGATCGCCTCGATCTTCACCTCGCTTTACGTCGCGCAGGATGCAGGGATCTACAAGGATGTCGGGCTCGAGGTGAAAGAGCAGGTCATCCAGGGCATCGGCTCGGCCAATGCCGTGATTGCCGGCTCGATCGATTTCTCGAGCTCGTCCGGCGTCACGCTGACGCGCGCGGTCGCGCGCCAGCAGCCGGTAATCGCCATCGCCAACACTTACGACCGCAGCGGCTTCTGGATCGTCATCAAGAAATCGATCGCCGACGAGCGCCATTTCGACCCGAAAGCGCCCCTCGCCGAGCGCGCCAAGCTGATGAAGGGGCTGCGCTTCGCCGTCGGCGGCATCCAGGCCATTCCCGATTCCTATGCCAAGGCCATCGCCAAGATGGGCGGCCTCGATCCCGACAAGGACATCGTCCGCGCCGGCATCACACCGCAGGAAACCTTGGGCTCGATGCAGGCCGGCGCCATCGACGGCGCCTCGATCGGCCCGCCGGTGGTCGAGCAATTGCTGCAGAACAATTTCGCGGTCGTTCTCGCCGACGGCACCATGGGCAATCCCGTCGATCCGCCCTGGCTCAGCCATATCGACGCGAACGTGATCCTGGTGCGCAAGCAGACCTGCACCGACCACAAATCGCTCTGCCAGAAGATGGGCCAGGCGATGGTCAAAGCCGCAGCGTTCATCCACCAGCACGCCGACGAGACCAAGAAGATCCTCGCCAAGCGGCTGAACATCGCCGACGCGGACGTCCTCAACAAGACCTACGAGATCACGGTGGCAGCGACGCCGCTCGCCCCGGTGCTCGACGCCAAAGCACTCGAGACGGCGGATCAGCTCAATGTCGAGGCGGGCTTCCTGCCCGCCGACCAGAAGCTCAAATCCTATGACGGCATCTTCACGAACGAATACGTGAAATAGCCGCCGAATTGGTTCGTCCCCTCACCCATCTTCGGGCTTGTCGCGAGCCCGAAAGATGGGCATGTTGCGCGGGCTCCGGCCGGAACGGACCGGCCGCGTGAGGGGAGAAAACAATTTATGCCAACAAGCCGTACTCTAGCGGGAGTGATGCTCCTGACCGGCCTCGCCGCGGCCTTACCGGCGCGCGCCGATGTCGAAAAGACCAGCATGGCCTTTCCGGCGATCGCGCCGATCTTCGCCTCGTCCTGGATCGCCCAGGATGCCGGCATCTACAAGGAGGTCGGTCTCGAAGTCTCGGAGCAGGTCATTCAAGGCATCGGCTCGACCAATGCCGTGATCGCCGGCTCGATGGATTTCGCCAACGCGTCCGGCGTCACGTTGACCCGCGCCGCCGCCCGCAACCAGCCGATCATTGGCATCGCCAACACCTATGACCGCAGCGGCTTCTGGGTCGTGCTCAGCAAGAAGGCGGCCGAGGCCCGGCATTTCGATCCGAAGGCGCCGCTTGCCGAACGGGCGAAGATCTTGAAGGGCCTGAAATTCGCCGTCGGCGGCATCCAGACCATCCCGCATTCCTTTCTCAATGCGATCGCCAAGGCCGGCGGTCTCGATCCGCAGAACGATCTGATCGTCTCAGCCATCGTGCCGCCGGAGACGCCGGGCGCGATGCAGACCGGCGCTGTCGATGGCGCGTCGGTCGGCCCGCCGGTGGTCGAGCAGGTCGTCCAGGACCAGGGCGCGGTCATTGTCGCGAACGGGACCACGGCCAATCCGGTCGATCCGCCGTGGCTGACGCATGTCGACGCGAACGTGATCCTGGTGAAGAAGCAGACCTGCGTCGATCACAAATCGCTGTGCGTGAAGATGGGTCAGGCGCTGGTCAAAGCCGCCGCCTTCATCCACGATCATCCGAAGGAAACGACCGAGATGCTTGCCAAGCGCACACGCATCACGGATCAGAAGGTCCTCGACGACATGTACAAGGTGACGCTGGAATCGACGCCGCTCGCGCCGGTGCTCGATGCGAAAGGCCTCGAGACGGCCGACCAGCTTAACGTCGAAGCGGGCTTCCTGCCGGCCAGCGACAAGCTCAAAGCCTACGACACGATCTACACGAACGAGTATGTGCAGGCGAAGTGACGCGGAATTGAGCCGCTAACGTCATTGCGAGCGAAGCGAAGCAATCCAGACCGACGTCGTGATTCTGGATTGCTTCGTCGCTTCGCTCTTCGCAATGACGAGATTTAACTCTATTTGAACGCGCGCACGACCTCGCCCATCAGCTTGATCGAGTTGCGCACGAGCTCTTTCGGCATGTGGCCGATCTCGTGATTGGCGCAGAAGATGTCGTAGCCGATCTTCTTCTTGCCCTCTTTCAGCTTCTTGATCACCGTGTCGGGGCTGCCGACGATGGCGAGCCCGTTCTCGATGTTGAATTCGTAATCGCGGCCGGCGCGGAAGATCGTCTCGCCGCGCGCCTTGTCGTCCGGACGCTCGCTGTCACGGCCCATGCCGCGCGCATGCGTGCCCCAGCCGATGCGGGTCTTCTCGAGCGGCCCGCCGCCGACCGGCACGGCGCCGCCTTCGCGCTTGGCGAGCCAGAAGCGCGCCTCGTCATGCGCCTTCTCGTCGGTCTCGGCAACGTGGACCTGGCGCTGCAGGAAGACGCGCGGCATCGGTCCCGGGTGATTACATTCCCGCCAGATCTTGCGGTAGAGATCGAATTTCCGGGCGATGACATCGTCGGTGTCGAGATTTTGCGCGACGTGATAGTTGTTGCGCGCCGCGAATTCGACCGCTGCGTCGCTATGCACCGCCGACCAGATCGGCGGATAAGGCTTCTGGAACGGCTTGGGCTGCGGCAGCGCTTCGTCGAAATTGAAGTACTTACCTTTGAACGTGACCTCGTCCTGCGTCCAGGCCATCTTCACGATCTGCATGATTTCGGTCGAGATCGCCGCGCGCTGGTAGAAATCCATGCCCCAGCGGATGAATTCGTGCTCGTGCACGCCGATGCCGGTGCCGAACTCGACCCGGCCGCGCGAGAGCTGATCGAGCATCGCGACATCCTGGGCAAGCCGCAGCGGATGGTGGAACGGCAGCGACCACATCATCGTGCCGAAGCGCAGCTTGCTGGTCGCGCGTGCGATCGCGGTCAGATAGACGCTCGGCGCGGTGATGCGGCCGATCGGCGAATTCTGATGCTCGATCACGAAATAGGAATGCCAGCCGGCTTCCTCGATCTCCTGGGCGAGCCGGATGTGCTCGTCATAGACATCGGCCATCGGCCGGTCCGTCGGCGCGTAGCCGCCGACCGCGTCCCAAAGCGCAAACTCGATCTCCGCCATGTGGCGTGCCCTCCCTTACCTTTGCTCG
>Ga0335085_10018075_pt1 | contig 10142 bp, 8 predicted proteins | sample Lox_Sample_45_FD_206712 | JGI IMG/M metagenome (GOLD analysis project Ga0335085, IMG submission 206712) | Soil microbial communities from Loxahatchee National Wildlife Refuge, Florida, United States - Lox_Sample_4.5 | ecosystem: Environmental > Terrestrial > Soil > Wetlands | place: USA: Florida... | reverse complement strand
CCTGGAAGGACTGTCTTGCTTCGGTTGCACCAGATGCTTCAGGCCTTGAACCGGAACAGCGCGTCTTCGATTTTCAGCCCGCGGACATCGATCTGCTTCAGGTCGGTGGTGCCCACGCCGTGCGCTTCCGCCAGGCGCAGAATGTTGTCGCAAGTCTGGAACGGCACCGTGCCGCGCTCGGCGCGGGGGTTGTAGCCCATCGCCGCCGCGGCCACCGAATCCGTACACACGGGGTTCAGGCCGGCGATCAACAGGTGCGGTTCAACCGGGTGCGATCCACGGATCCACGGACCCTCGCCGCCGCTAACGGTCTGCACTCCATCGATGATGGCGAGGTGGATCGGCCGCGCCGCCACCAGGTCCGCCACGATATGTGGGACGCGGTAGCCGGGATCATGATTGGCGCCGAAATGCAGTTCCTGCGGAGCGGATTTCGAGGGCTGCCGCCGGCCTTCATGCCCCACCGCCCCACGGCCGGAAGTCGGACTCTCATTGGGCTCGTTCACGCCGGCATCGTCGCCGTAGATGGAAGCCGGAATCGTGCCGAACACGTTCTTGCAGGAAAGTGTGATACCGCATGTAGCGTGATTCTTCAGCTTAGCCATGCTCACGTAGACATCCGTGTCCTCGTACGCATGGTTCAGGTCGTACGCAGGGTACATGTAGGCGCTGCCCGGCACCTTGAATCGTGAGTATTTCTTGCCTTTACCGAGCGCGTTGGTATTTTCGAATTCCACGCCCGCCGCGGCTGATTGCAGGCTGCGCACGTTCCAGCCGGAATCGAGCATCACGTCCTCAAGCGGTCCGGCCGTCGCCCAGGAGCTTTCCACGAAGCGGATGCGCTTCGCCCCTGCTTTCCCGAACAGGTGCGCGGCCGCGCCGAGTAGCTTGGGATGAGTGTAATGCGTGATTGCGGGCGCGCGGCCCTGATACCGCAGCGAGGGCGCGCCGGTCATGTTGACCTTGACGGTGACGGTCTTGTTGCGCATCAGCTTCTCAATCCCACCCAACTGATCGAACATCGTGCTCAGTTGCCCCACCAGGTCTTCGTCATAAGACGCGCACCTTGCGATAGAGACCGGAGCGGCGGGTGCCGCGGTTTCGGGCGCAGCCTTAAGCAGCGGCGCCGCGGTGAGCATTGCAATCCATTCTCTTCGGGAAAGGGTCATGATTACTCCAGCTTGATAGTAGCGCAGATCGCGATTTTGTCGATGTCAACGCCGTGGCTGTCCTCGGCCGCGTAGATCTCCAGCGGCTTCGGTCCGGCCTCCGGCGTCAGAAGCGTAGCATGGTGAAACTCCCCGGAAAACTGCACCGTCACGTTCTCCACTGGGAAATCGGAATAATTGACCAGGTGCAGCACAACGGTCTTGCCGTCCGGCGAAGCCAGAGCATTAGACAGCATCGAGGAGACGTTGAACAGGCGGACTCCCAGATTGCGGCGTCCGATCATGGAATTGACGTCGCGCCAGATTTCGTTGAGGCGGTCCAGTTCGGCTTTGGTCAGCGTGATGCTTCCGGTGTTGGGACCCTGGTCCTTCCAGCCGGGGGGGCCGGTAAGCACGGTGTTGCCCGCGTGCGTGAAATCACGCAGCACAGCCTTCTGCTGGGCCGTTAGCGAGTCGGGATCCACATTTACCGCCATGGTGGCGCCGGCCAGCGCCCCCGCGCTCAGCCGCTGCTGCGGGATGGGCCGCACGGGCGTGTGCTTGACGGCGATCATGTCCAGAATGCCGCCCGAAAGCAGCCCGCCTTTGGCCGGGTCCTGCACCACCGCCAATTGCCCGTACTCGCGCATATGCCGCCATTCGGGATGGCTTTCAAAATAGCGCAGCATTTCATTCATGCGGCGCCAGCTTGCCAACGAATCCGCTTCGCGCCGGTGAAGCCGGGCGGCAAAATCGGAATCAAGTGCCACTACCCAGCGCGCGCCGGATGCCGCCGCGTCCGCGATCACCTGTAAGTAGCGTGTTGTGGTAATAACCGACCCGGCGGGCGGCCGGTTGCCGATCCAGACTTCGGCTTCTCCCCATGCGCGAGCGGCGCGGACGAACCCGGTGTTGGTGTCGATCCACGTAGAGCCGGTCGGGCCGGCCTTTTCTTTGCCGTCGTCCTGCAGCGAAATCCCCGGCCATACGCCCTGGTAGGTGCCCAGGATCGGAGCGGAGGAGCCGAGCGGCATGCGGCTGCGGGCGGAAAGCGCCACAACCGGTGCGGTCCCTGCCGCCTCCCGAACGGACGCCTCGACCGCGTCTGGAAAATCGCCATCCAGCACGAGCCCGGTGGTTTTGGCCGATAGCGCGGCGCGAGCGGAGACGACCGGATCGCCGCCGCCAGGCGCGAGCACCGCCAGCGTCACAATCCCGCGCGCCGCGGCGGCGGCGGCGAGTTCCGGAGCGGGTTGCGCGAGAAGCAGACAATTGACCGGGCTGCCTGCGAGCAATTCCAGCGACTGTGCGTCTGCCCAGGGCCAGCGCGCCGGCACCCAATCCGCCGGCTGCGGCACGGCGGCCGAAACCAGTCCGGCCAAGCCCAGCAGGAGCATCCAACGCCCGGAGCACAGTGGCAGCATCTTAACTATTTACTTTACTATTTCGGAGTCCAGCCTGGAGGGCCGGGCGGAGCCGGCGATTTCCTACGTCTTTTTCTTTTCCGGATCAAACCGGAGGGCGGCCGAATTGATGCAGTAGCGCAGCCCGGTAGGGTTGGGGCCATCCGGGAACAGGTGCCCGAGGTGTGCGTCGCACTGGCTGCACAGAACCTCCGTCCGTTCCATGAAATGGCTGCGATCGGTCTCCGTTCGTACATTCTCTTCTGACGCGGGCGCCCAAAAGCTGGGCCAGCCAGTGCCGGAATCGAATTTCTCGTCGGATCGGAAGAGCGGTGTGCCGCAGCAGACGCACCTGTATTCGCCTTCCTCGTGGTTGTTCCAGTAGCGGCCTGTAAAGGCGCGCTCGGTGCCCTTACAGCGCGTCACCTCGTACTCCTCGGGTGATAAGTCGCGCTGCCAGTCGGTATCCGTTTTCTGGACTTTTTTCATCGCAGCACCCTCCCTTGATTCCATTATCGGCGAAAAGACACGATGGCAGACCGTTTGCCGTACGTAAACAGGGATGCCCGTGGAGCGTGAACCCGCCGAGCCGCCAACCGAAGCGCCGCCCGCGGCGGAAGCCGCCCCGCCCCGGCGGCCGCGCCGCAAGCTGAAAAAATGGGGGCTCATCGGCCTCGTCCTCATCATTGCCGCCGCCGTATGGTGGTGGCTGAGCACGCGCAACAAGGAATCGACCGACGATGCCCAGGTGAACGGCTATATCCACCCGATTTCGTCGCGCGTATCCGGCAGCGTGATCCAGGTGCTCGTCGATAACGGTTACCAGGTGAAGGCCGGGCAGGTGCTGGTGCGGCTCGACCCCAGCGACTACCAGGCGCGCATGAACCAGTTAAAAGGCGCCTTGGATGAAGCGGTGGCGCGCGCGGCGGCGGCTCAGGTAACCGTGCCGCTGACTCAAACCACCACCGCCACCAGCACCTCCGGCGCGGCAGCGCAGCTCACCGCGGCCCAGAACGAATACCGCAGCGCCCAGGTTGCCGCCCGCCAGGCCGAGACCTCGGGCATCGCCACCGCCCAGGCCAACCTGGCGCAGGCCGAAGCCAACAACCGGAAGGCGCAGGCCGATCTCGCCCGCATGCGCCCCCTGGTCGCGAAGCAGGAAATCTCCGCGCAGCAGTTTGATGCTTACGTGGACGCGGCCCAGGTTGCCGCCGCCCAGTTGCAGTCGGATCAAGACAAGCTGACCTCGGCCCAGCAGAGCGCGCAGAATGCCCGTGATACCGCGGCCGCGGCGCTGGCGCGCGTCAGCCAGGCGCGCGCGAACCTGCAGCAGTCGCAGGGAAACCAGCGGCAGGTGCAGGTGAGCGCGGCACAGGAGAAATCCGCGCAGGCGGCCGTAGAGCAGGCGCGCGCCAATCTTGCCGCTGCCGAGCTGAACCTGAGCTACACCGTGATTCGCGCACCCGTCGCCGGCGAAGTAGACAACAAAACGGTGGAAACCGGCCAGAGCGTCTCGCCCGGGGAAGGCCTCATGACCATCATCCCCCTTTACAACGTCTACGTGACGGCCAATTTCAAGGAGACGCAACTGGCCCATGTTCACCCCGGCGACTATGCCGAAGTGCACGTAGATATGTACGGCCGTTCCGTTCCCGGCCGCGTCGAGTCCATCGCCCCCGCCAGCGGCGCCCGTACCAGCCTGCTGCCTCCGGAAAACGCCACCGGTAATTTCGTTAAAGTGGTCCAGCGCATTCCGGTGAAGATTGTTTTTAACCGGTTGCCGCCCGGCGTCACCCTGCGCCCGGGGATGAATGTGGAAGCCACCATCTACACGAAGTAATCGCCGACTGTCGTGTGCCGGCCGGAAAATAGCTCAACCGAGCAGCTTATCCAGATTGAATGCCGCACTAATCAGCCCTAGGTGGGTCAGGGCCTGCGGGAAGTTGCCGAGTAACTCTCCTCTTCCGCTGATCTCTTCCGAGAACAGGCCAAGATGGTTCCCGTATGACAGCAGTTTCTCGAACAGGAACTGTGCCTCCTCGCCATAGCCGGAGCGGGCCATGGCTTCCACGAGCCAGAAGGAGCACGGAGTGAAGAAGCCTTCGCAGCCCGGGAGGCCGTCGCGCGCGGCCTTGCCGGTGTCATAGCGGCGCACGAGGGCATCGGAGGCCAGGTCTCGGCGGATGCGATTGATGGTAGCCAGCATGCGCGGATCGCGGGGAGAAACGAAAAGCATAAGGGGCATCATCAGGGTGGCGGCGTCCAGCGCGTCGGAACCGAACACCTGCGTAAACGCACCTTCGCCTTCATTCCAGGCGTCGCGCATGATGCTGTTGTAAATGCGATTGCGCTCGCGTCGCCACTCGTCGCTCTCGGTGGGGAAGGAGCGCTTGCGGGCCAGCCGCAGGCCCCGATCCAGCGCCACCCAGCATTGCAACTTGGAATAGGTGAAGGCGCGGCGGCCGCCCCGCACCTCCCAGATGCTCTGGTCGGGCTGCTCCCAGTTCTTCACTACCCAATCCAGCAGGCGCTCGACCGTCGTCCACATATCGTAAGACAGCGGCGTGCCGTACTTATCGTAGAGATACAAAGAATCCATCAGCTCGCCATAAATATCGAGCTGCAGGTGGCCGTAGGCGGCGTTGCCGATGCGCACCGGACGGGAGCCACAATAACCTTCCAGGTGATCGAGGGTCTCCTCGTTCAGGTCGTGGCGGCCATCAATCCCGTACAACACGTTGAGCGGCCCCTCGGCGGGCGATTCCTCTTTTGCCCGCGCCTGCATAAACTGCGCGAAGGCGGCTGCCTCTTCCGTATAGCCGAGCCGGATCAGCGAATAGACCGTGAAGGCAGCGTCGCGCACCCAGGTGAAGCGGTAATCCCAGTTGCGCACGCCGCCAATCGCCTCCGGCAGGCTGGTGGTCGGCGCGGCTACAATTGCGCCGGTTGGCAGATAGGTGAGCAGCTTGAGCGCCAATGCGGAGCGATTGACAAGCTCGCGCCAGCGCCCGTGATACCGGCTTGCGCCCGCCCAGGCGCGCCAGTAGCGAACGGTCTCATGCAGCAGCGCGGGGCCATCCACCGGCTCCTCCGCCATCGAGGCATCCGCCCGTCCGGCGCGGTGGCGCAACGTGAATACCGCCTCGTCGCCGTTGTTCAGGATGAATTCCACGGCGACTGTAGCACCCGTGCGTTCGAGCGGCCGCGAGCTCTTCAACACGAACTGCTGGCCGGCGGCGGTAAAAAAGGCGGTGCGGCGGTCCGGCGTCAGTTCGATGGTGTGCGCCTGGCGCGCATAATCGAACGCCGGTACACACTCCATGCGAAACGGAATCGGCCCGCGGATGGCGCGCGCGATCCGAATGATCTGCCGTGAACACTGCTCCGTTTCCCCACCGGCTTCGCGCCCGATGGGCATGAAATCGGTCAGCTCCGCCATGCCCTCGCCGGTGAGAAAGCGCGTCACCAGAACATTCGTATCGGGGAGGTACATCTGCTTGAGGGCGGGGTCCACCGGCGGCGCAATGCGCCACCAGCCGCCCTTGTCGCAATCCAGAATCGCGCCGAAAATGCTCGGCGAATCGAAGGCCGGCAGGCAGCACCAGTCGATCGATCCGTTCTTCCCTACCAGGGCCACCGAGCGCATATCGCCAATGACGCCATAATCCGCGATCGGCAGGTAGCTCATTGTTCGGTGTAATTCCACAGCAGCCCGCCATCTACCACGATGGTGGCGCCCGTGATGTAGTCAGCGCCGGGCGAGGCGAGGAACGCCGCTACAGACGCTACGTCCGCCGGCTGGCCGATGCGATGCAGCGGAATGTTTTCGAGCACCGCCTTGAGTTCCTGCGGATTCTCCATCAGGCTGCGGTTTATGGGAGTGTTGATGGCTCCGGGCGCGATGTTGTTCACCGTGATGCCAAGCGGCCCGAGCTCGATGGCCAGATTGCGCATCATCATTTTCAACCCGCCCTTGGCCATGCAGTACGGCGTGAAATGGGGGAACGGCAGCTCCTCGTGGACCGAGCTGATGTTGATGATCTTTCCCGGCAGCTTGCGCTCCGCCAGGTGGCGCACGAAGGACTGCGCCAGAAAAAACGGGGCGGTCATGTTCACCTGGATCACAAGCACGTAATCCGCTTCGGTGACATCCAGGAATGAAGCGTTCTTTTCGATGCCCGCATTGTTGACGAGAATGTCAAGCGAGCTGAGCGCGGCAATGCTTTCGTCCACCAGGCGCCGCGCTGAGTCGAGGTCGGCCACATCGGCCTGAATGGCGGCCGAGTTCCGCCCCATCTGGCGTATGCGCGTGCGCGTTTCCTCGGCGCCGTCGCGATTGCGCCGGTAATTCACTACCACGTCCGCGCCCTCTTCGGCCAACTTGAGAGCGATCGCCTGCCCGATGCCCTGGTCGCCGCCCGTCACCAGTGCATTCTTGCCTTGAAGCACCATAGTTCTACGCTCTCACAGGGAAGGCGGCCGAGGGATGAGTACCCGTGTGGATTGATACACGGGGCAGGGGTTAAGGATCAGGGTTCCGGGATTAGGGAATCAGGCTGCCACTGGGACCGGGAGAAGATTTGGCTTGATAGGGACGCCAGGCCCACAGGCTTCGCGTTGCCTAGGATTCACGTGTGTGCCTTCTCTCCAATCCTAATCCCCAACCCCCGATCCCTATCTCCCGATCCATTTCGCCAGGCCGAAGGCCGCTGCCGAGGCCAAACCGCCGATGGTTACGGTCTGCAACCCGCCACGCCACGGCGAGATGCCGGTGAGCTTACCTTTCACCCAGCCGAACACGAACAGCGCCGCCAGGGTGACCGCGACCGAAACCGTGAGGGCCTCGCTCAAACGTCCGATCAGCATGTACGGCGCGAGGGGCACCAGGCCGCCGGCGATATAGGACACCGCGATGGTCACTGCGCTATTGCGGGCGCGCTTCGGATCGGGCTCTTCGAGGCCCAGCTCAAAGCGCATCATGAAATCCACCCAGCGCTTCTGGTCGGAGGCAATTGCGTGCACGACCGGACGAATCTCGGCTTCGCTCATTCCGTATCCGCGAAAAATGTCGGCCACCTCCTCCATCTCCTTTTGTGGCAACTCCACCGTCTCCCGGTATTCGCGATCGCGCTCGGAGAGGTAGTGGTCGCGGTCCGTGCGCGCCGCCAGATATCCGCCCAGACCCATGGCGATTGACCCGGCCGCGATTTCCGCCAGTCCGGCCACCACCACGATCCAGGTGGCGCTGACAGTACCAGAAAGGCCGGCCGCCAGCGCGAACGGCACGGTGAGCCCGTCGGACATGCCGATGACCACGTCACGAACCGATTCCGGCGCCTCGAAGTGCCTCTCTGCGTGCGGCACGTGGGGAGTAGAGGGTGCGGGAGCCATAAGAGAAGATGATCGCACGGTGGTGGAATCTGCCGGCTCACAGTTAAAGCTGCTAGTTTGAGAAGGTGCCTGCGGAACCTTTACCCGATCACTCGGCCGTTCTTGAGCGCGAGCGGGCCTATCATGAGCAGCTGTATTCAGGCAAGGCGCAGCGGCGGTTTTCCCAGGCGGCAGTGCGTGACTTCCGCGAACACTTGTGCGGCCACATTCTGCGCGCCACCGGATTGGGGCGTGGCGCGCGCGTGCTCAGTGTAGGCTGCGGAATCGGCGATACCGAAGTCGTCATGGCGCCGTTGGTGGCCTCTGTCACCGGCATCGATCTTTCCCCTTCCGGCGTTCGCGAAGCGCGCGCCGCCGCAGCAAAAGCTGGCACGGCCAACGCGGTCTTCCTGGAAGGCACACTGGAGAACCTGGACCTCCCGCTTCACTCCTTCGATCTCGTCATCGCCATCTTCCTTCTGCACCACCTGCCCGATGCCGCGCTAGGGCGGTTCCCGCAACAGGCGGCGCGCCTGCTCGTGCCCGACGGGTGGTTCTATAGTCTCGATCCCAGCCGCCTGCGCCTTTCCGGTGCGGTTGGCTCGGTTGTGATTCCGTGGATCATGAAACAGCACCAGTCACCCGACGAGCGCGAGTTGGGTGTGGCCGACGTGGCCAGTCTATTCGACTCGCAGGGTTTCGACTGCCGGGCCGGTTACTACGACTTCGTCTCCACGCCGCTCGCGGGCCTCTTTCCTGCCTGGCGCGCCGGGTATCATGCTGCCCGCCGTCTCGATAATTTCCTCACCGGTCTTCCCCTGCTGCGGCGGCTTTCAAGCAACTTCGAAATTGTCGCAAAACCCCGGCACCAGAACGTACAAAACGCATCTTGACAAATCACCGGCATGGGTGGATATTGACAGTGGAAGACGGAGCAATTCCGTCTTCCAGACCTTTTTGTCGAAGGTCTGGTTGTGAATATTAGTCTAAGGAGGAATGCATAGAACCTATCCACTGTTTGGGCGGCTTTCGGCTTCCTCTATAGGCCCACTGCGAGGTGTGACGCGCCCGGGATTTGTTCCCTGAACAGGCGCCGCGGTTATTGCACCGTAGTCGTACACCTTCGGGGTTGGCAATTGCCAGAGAGCTGACGGCCGCCCTTTGTCTTTCTACCCACCTTTACCAGCCTCTGCCTTTCACAAGACCCTGCTAAACTGAAGCTTTCTTTGGGTCGACTGTGAACGCCGTTGAGTTCGAAAGTGTCTCCAAAAGCTACGCTATTTACGACGCACCGAGCGATCGCCTAAAGGAATTGCTCTCCTTCAACCGGTTGAAGCGGCATCAGGATTTCTGGGCCCTCCGTGATGTCAGCTTCCACGTGCGGCGGGGCGAGACTTTCTGCATCGTCGGCGAGAACGGATCGGGCAAGAGCACGCTTCTCCAGGTGGTGGCGGGAATTCTCCACCCCAGCGCCGGCCACGCCGTCGTCAACGGCCGCGTCTCGGCGCTGCTCGAACTTGGCGCCGGTTTCAACCCGGAGTTCACCGGCCGCGACAATGTTTACCTCAACGGCGCGATTCTGGGCTTGAGCAAGCGCCAGATCGACGGGCGCTACGCCGAAATCGAGTCCTTTGCCGAAATCGGCAGCTTCATGGACCAGCCGGTGAAGACGTACTCGAGCGGCATGGTGGTGCGGCTGGCATTCGCCGTGGCCATCAACGTCGACCCCGAGATTCTGTTGGTGGACGAAGCGCTGGCTGTGGGCGACATCTATTTCCGCCAGCGCTGCATGCGCAAGGTGCACGAGCTCCGTGCGCGTGGCGTCACCATTTTGTTCGTCTCGCATGCCGTGAGCGACGTCAAAGCCATTGGGGACCGTGTCCTCTGGCTCGATCACGGCCGGCTGCGCGAACTGGGCGAGCCTGACAAGGTCATCGCGAAGTATTTGGCCGCCATGACGGAAAAGGATTCCGCCTATCTGCATCACTCCGCCGCCGCGGAGGCGTCGCCGGCGGCGCACGCATGCGTGCGGGCGCCTGAAATCGTGGAATCCATTCCCAACGTCGACCACCGCTACGGCGATGGCCGCGCCGAGATTCTGGGAATCGCGGTCCTGGACGAGCAGGGCGCGCCTCTCCCCATGTTGGCGCCGGGCGCGGATATTGTGGTGCGCATCAGCGCACGCGCCAAAGACGATGTGCCGATGCCTATGATCGGATTC
>Ga0335085_10018074_pt1 | contig 10142 bp, 11 predicted proteins | sample Lox_Sample_45_FD_206712 | JGI IMG/M metagenome (GOLD analysis project Ga0335085, IMG submission 206712) | Soil microbial communities from Loxahatchee National Wildlife Refuge, Florida, United States - Lox_Sample_4.5 | ecosystem: Environmental > Terrestrial > Soil > Wetlands | place: USA... | reverse complement strand
GAGGCGTTCGGCGGCGACGCGGACTTCGGCGGCATCACCAGCGCGGAGCCGCTGCAGATCGGCGCGGTCGCGCACAAGGCGTACATCGACGTCGACGAGCGGGGCACCGAAGCCGCGGCGGCTACCGGGGTGGTGATCAGGACGAGGGCCGCCGTGCGGCCGCTGCAGCCGGTCACGATGGTGGTGGACCGGCCGTTCCTGTTCGCGATCGTCGATACCTCGACCAGCCTGCCGGTGTTCCTCGGCCAGGTCATCCGCCCGAGCGCAGGCTGATCAGGGTTTTTCCGGGGCGGCCAATGGTCTTCGGGGTGTGGCCGAGTTAGGCTTTTTTCCTGTGTCGTGCTGCCTGGGAGGTGCCGGTGATGACAGGACCGGACGAGGGAACACGGGCGGGCCGCGGCCACTTGCGGGCGGCCCAGGCCGACCGCGAGCAGGCGGTCACGGTACTCAAGGCGGCGTACGCACAGGGCAGGCTGACCAAGGACGAACTCGAGGCGCGGGTGGGCCAGGCGTTCGAGTCACGGACCTACGCGGAGCTGGCCGCGCTGACCGCCGATATCCCCGCCGAATCACCCGCAGCCGCGGGGTCCGCTGCCGCCGGGTCACCGCGCAGCACGCCCGCCCGGACGATGGCGAAAGCGGCCGGCCGGTCGGGGATCTGCCTGCTCGCCGCGGTCGCCCTGGCCGAAGCCTCGTTCCTGGCCGATAACTTCCTGCTGATCGTCGCGGCCTTCTTCGCGCTCATGGCGGCGTCGGGCTTCTTCGGGTACGGGATCCTCGACGCATGGCACGAGCGGCGCGCCCGTGGCCAGCTGCCTCCGGGGCCGGGTCGGGGCCACCGGGGATCCGGGGGCCGCCTGCCCGGCGAGGACGCGATTCCCGCCGGCTTCAGCCCCACCCGAGCCGACCAGACCCGAGCCGACTCCCCCGCGCCGATCGGACCCGGGCCGACCGGACCCGGGCCGACGGGACCCACGCCGACTCATGCGCCTGGCGGCCGGCGCGGGGGCGACGTCACCCTTCCAGGCGCGGTATCCCGGTTCCGGTCGGGCCACTGCCGAACGCTGCCTGGGGCGCCGGTTACGCACCGTGATATCTGGGATGCCTGCTCCGCCAGATGCCTGATCAGTGAGGGCTCAGCGGCTCATTCATACGATGTGGATGCCTCGTTCATGCAGTAACAGCGACATGAACGAGGCATCCACGCCTTATGGATTGGGACGGATGGGGTCGGTTGGGCGGACGGGGGCGGGGTGGTGCGGAGTGGGACCAGGCTGAGCGGCGGGCTTCGCCAGCATGTCGCGGGATGGATTGTTGACAATTTTGTTGGACATTTTTAGGATCGCCACGTGGACGCGGCTGAGCCTTCGACGTCACGGCCTTCGACGGCACCGCCTTCGACGTCGCCGCCTCCGGTGTCACTGGCGCCGGTAGCGGGCGCCACCGGGCGGCGGCTGGCGGTCGAGCGGCTGCGGCAGGCGATCCTGGCCGGGGACATGGCGCCCGGGCAGCGGCTGGTCGAGGAGGAGCTGGCCGGGACGCTCGGGGTGACCCGCGCCAGCCTGCGCGCGGCGCTGTTCGACCTGGCGGCCGAGGGACTGGTCGAGCGGATACCGAACCGCGGTGCGCGGGTGCGGGCCGTGACCCTGGACGAGGCGGTCGCGATCACCGAGTGCCGGATGGTGCTCGAGGGACTATGCGCGGCCAAGGCGGCTGAACGTGTCACCGAGCCCGACGCGGCCCGGCTGCGCCAGATTGGCGAGGAGATGGAGCGCAGCGTCGCAGAGGGCGAGCTGCTGAAGTACTCGGCGCTCAACCACGAGCTGCACCGGCTGGTGCGGGAGATCTCCGGCCAGGCGGTGGCGACCGGCCTGCTCGAGCGGCTGAACGGCCAGCTGGTCCGCCACCAGTTCCAGCTGTCGCTGCGCCCCGGCCGGCCGCAGGCCTCGCTGCCCGAGCACATGGCGATCATCACCGCGGTCGCGGGCCACCGCCCGGCCGAGGCGGAACAGGCCATCCGCCGCCATCTGCGCAGCGTCATCTCCGCGCTGGCGGACCAGGACGCGCCGACAGCCCAGGAGGAAGCCAGGTGAGCCAGGTGAGCCAGCAGGGATCCATGCTCGTGGTCAGCGCGCACGCCGCCGATTTCGTCTGGCGGGCGGGCGGCGCCATCGCGCTGGCCACGTCGCGCGGCGACCGGGCCACGGTGCTGTGCCTGAGCTACGGCGAACGCGGCGAGTCGGCCAGCGCCTGGCGGGCGGGCAAGACGCTCGAGGAGGTCAAGGCGCTGCGCCGGTCGGAGGCGGAGAGCGCCGCGGCCGCGCTGGGGGCCGGGATCGAGTTCCTCGACGCCGGGGACTATCCGCTGCGCGAGTCCGACGAGCTCATCGACCGCATCGTGCGGGTGTTCCGCGAGGTCAGCCCGTCGGTGGTGCTCACCCACACGCTCGCCGACCCGTACAACGGCGATCACCCGGCGGCCGGGCAGATGGCGCTGCGCGCCCGGGTGCTGGCCCAGGCGATCGGGTATCCCGCGCCCGGCGAGCCGATCGGCGCCCCGCCGGTCTTCCTGTTCGAGCCGCACCAGCCGGAGATGTGCGGCTTCAAGCCGGAAGTCTTGCTGGACATCACGCCGGTCTTCGACGCCAAGCGCAAGGCGATGGAGTGCATGGGCGCCCAGCAGCACCTCTGGGAGTACTACACCGACCTGGCCAGACGGCGCGGCACCCAGCTCAAGCGCAACGCCGGGCCGAACCTGGGCCTGCCGTCCGCCACCATGGGCGAGGCCTACATGCGCGTGTTCCCGCAGGTCACAGACAGGCTGAGCTGATGCGTAACGTGATCGTCACCGGCGTGGCGCGCGCCGACCTCGGCGTGGTCGACCAGCTGGCCGAGCTCGGCGTGGCCACCGTGCACGAGGCGATCGGCCGGGCCGGGTACCTCGGCCCCGGCCTGCGCCCGATCCAGGACGGCGCCCGGACCGGCGGGACCGCGGTCACCGCGCTGTGCTGGCCCGGCGACAACCTGATGATCCACGCGGCGGTGGAGCAATGCCGGGCCGGCGACCTGCTGGTGGTCACGGCGACCTCACCGTGCACCGACGGGATGTTCGGCGAGCTGCTGGCGACCTCGCTGGCCGCGCGCGGGGTCCGCGGCCTGGTCATCGAGGCCGGCGTCCGGGACGTGGCCGAGCTGCGGGCGATGGGCTTCGGTGTCTGGTCGGCGGCGGTCAGCGCCCAGGGCACGGTCAAGGAGACGGCGGGTTCGGTCAACGTGCCGGTCTCGGTCGGCGGCCAGATCGTCCGGCCCGGCGACGCGATCATCGCCGACGATGACGGCGTGGTATGCGTGCCCCGCGCCGACGTCGGCCAGGCGCTGGCGGCCGCGCGGGCCCGGGTGGCCAAGGAGGAGCAGAGCCGCAAGGCCCTGGCCGACGGCCGGCTCGGCCTGGACCTGTACGGCCTGCGCGACAAGCTGGCCGCGCGCGGTGTCGAGTACGTCGCGGCCGGGGACGAGGACAGCTGATGAGCGCGGGTGGCGTGCGCTGCATGCTGATGCGGGGCGGGACGTCCAAGGGAGCTTACTTCCTGTCGGAAGACCTGCCCGCGGATCCGGCGTCCCGGGACGACCTGCTGCTGCGGATCATGGGAAGCCCGGACGCCAGGCAGATCGACGGGATCGGCGGGGCGCACCCGCTTACTTCCAAGGTGGCGGTGATCTCACAGTCCGTTCGGCCCGATGCGGACGTTGATTACCTCTTCCTGCAGGTGGGAGTCGACCAGGCCACCGTCTCCGACCGGCAGAACTGCGGCAACCTGCTCGCCGGCGTGGGCCCGTTCGCGATCGAGCGCGGCCTGGCCGCGGCCTCGCCGGTCCGGATCCACATGGTCAACTCGGGCAGCGTGGCCACCGCGCGCTTCACGGGAGCCGACGGCGTCGTCGACTACGACGGCGACACCGCGATCGCCGGGGTGCCGGGGGCGGCCGCGCCGATCGTGCTCGACTTCGCCGGGACCGAGGGCTCGGTCACCGGCGCGCTGCTGCCCACCGGCCACGTCACCGACGTCATCGAGGGCCTCACCGTCACCTGCATCGACAACGGGATGCCGGTGGTGGTGGTGCCCGCGGTCAGGTTCGGCCGCAGCGGTTACGAGACCGTCGCCGAGCTCGAGGCCGACACCGCGCTGGGCGAGCGGATCGCGGCGCTGCGGCTCGCGGCCGGCAAGCTGATGGGCCTAGGCGACGTATCCGCGGCCTCAGTGCCGAAGATCTCGCTGGTCGCCGCGCCCGCGGACGGCGGAACGATCTGCACCAGGACCTTCATCCCGGTCCGCGTGCACGACTCGATCGGGGTGCTCGGCGCGGTCAGCGTCGCGACCGCGCTGCTGCTCGACGGCGCGGCCGACGGCGGCCTGGCCGAGATCAAGCCGGGCCAGACCCGGTTCGACATTGAGCATCCCACTGGTCATCTGGAGGTCGAGGCCGAGATCGACCAGGCCAGCCAGCCACCCACGGTGATCCGCTCGGGCGTGGTGCGCACCGCGCGCAAGCTCTTCGACGGCACCGTCTTCCCACGGAGGTCCCGGTGACAAGCCCGCACATCCGTTCCGGGCCGGCGGCGGCGACGCGGCCGCCGCTGCACGAGGTCGCGCACCTCGGGCACATCGAGCTGCTGACGCCCAAGTTGTGCGAGAGCGTGTGGTTCTTCGTGGAGGTGCTCGGCCTGACCGAGACCTGCCGCGACGGCAACTCGGTGTACCTGCGCACCTGGGACGACTACGAGCACCACACGGTCAAGCTCACCGCGCACGAGACCTCGGGCATCCGCCGGGTGGGGCTGCGGGCCTCCAGCCAGGCTGCCCTGGAGGCGCGGGTGGCGGCGATCGAGGCGGCCGGGCTCGGCATCGCCTGGAAGGACGGCGACCCGGGCATCGGGCCCACCTACCTGTTCAGCGATCCGGACGGGCACGAGATGGAGCTGTACTGGGAGACCGAGTGGTACGCGCCGCCCGATGAGCTCAGGCCGTCGCTGAAGAACCAGGCCCAGGCCTACCCGGGACGCGGGGTCTGCGTCCGGCGCCTGGACCACGTCAACTACCTTGCCCAAGACGTCCCGCCGAGCGGGGATTTCGTCCGCGACGTGCTCGGCGGACGGGTCACCGAGCAGATCCAGCTCGACGACGGCACGATCTCGGCGCAGTGGCTGCACTTCACCAACAAGGGCTACGACCTGGTGTACACACGGGACTGGACCGGCACGCGCGGGCGGCTGCACCACGTCGCGTTCGCCCCCGACACCCGCGAGGACATCATCCGGGCCGCCGACATCTGCCTGGACCACGGGGTCTTCATCGAGACCGGGCCGCACAAGCACGCGATCCAGCAGACGTTCTTCCTCTACGTCTACGAGCCGGGCGGGAACCGGATCGAGCTGTGCAACCCGGTCGCGCGGCTGGTGCTGGCACCGGACTGGCGCACGATCACCTGGACCGAGGCCGAACGGGCCAAGGGCCAGGCCTGGGGCCTGAAGACGATCGAGTCCTTCCACACCCACGGCACGCCGCCGGTTGATTAGGCCAGGCCGGCGTTAACACGGTGGTTACACGGCTAACACCATGGACACACGAAGCTGATTTCATGGACATCCATGTACGCCAAGACCAACCCGAGGGCGGGGCGCCTCTCGCGACGGCAGAAGCGGATCTTCGCGATCACCGCGCTCGTCGTGGTCGTTCTCTTCGGCGGCCTGGCGGCCTGGGGGGCGACGGCACATGACTCGTACGGGGCTTCGGGGCACGGCTGCGTGAATGTCACCGTGCCGAACTCCACCGGCGGGGCGGTCCTGCACTACTGCGGCTCGCAAGCGCGGACGTTCTGCCAGGCGTCGTTCCGGTCCGGGGACCAGGTCTCGCTGCGCGCCCGGCCGCAGTGCGAGCTGGCCGGCCTGGGCCCCTCCGCCGGCCCGGCCACCGTCGCTTCTTAGTGGATGCGGGCCGCTAGAGGTCAACGATGATCGTGACGGGGCCGTCGTTGACCAGGGAGACCTTCATGTCGGCGCCGAAGACACCGGTCTCGACCCGGGCGCCGAGGTCGCGCAGCGCCTGCACCACGGCACCGACCAGCGGCTCGGCCACCGGCCCAGGGGCAGCCGCGGACCAGGACGGGCGGCGGCCCTTGGCCAGGTCCGCGTAGAGCGTGAACTGGCTGATCACCAGCAGCGGGGCGCCGATATCGGAGCAGGACTTCTCGCCGTCGAGGATGCGCAGTCCCCACAGCTTGGCGGCCAGCCGGCCGGCCTGCTCCGGGGTGTCGTCGTGGGTCACGCCGACCAGGACCAGCAGTCCCGGCTCCTCGATCGCGCCGACGATGGTCCCGTCCACGGCCACGCTGGCCCGGCTCACCCGCTGTACCACTGCCCGCATAGCACGGCAGGGTACCCGCTGCGTGCGCGAAACGAGCAGGGGGCAAACTGCGTGCATGACGATCTTTCCGGAACACGATGGCGTGAACCCCGTGGTCGCCGAGGTCGTGCGCTCAGGCTTGGTCGAGTCGCGGCACCGCGGTGCGATCGCGGGCCTGGCGGCCGACGGCACCCAGGTGATCAGCGCCGGAGCTACCGCGGTGCCGTTCTTCCCCCGGTCGGCGAACAAGCCGCTGCAGGCCGCGGCCATGCTGCGGGCCGGGCTCGAGCTCGAGGGCGAGTTGCTGGCGCTGGCCTCCGCCAGCCACTCAGGCGAGGACTTTCACGTCGACGGGGTCCGGAAGATCTTGTCCGGCGCCGGGCTGACAGAGGCCGACCTGGGCTGCCCGCCGTCCTGGCCGCTCGACCAGGAAACCGCGCGGCGGCTGATCGCGCGCGGCGAGGGCATGTCCCGCATCCGGATGAACTGCTCGGGCAAGCACGCGGCCATGCTGGCCACCTGCGCGGTGAACGGCTGGCCGACGGGCAGCTACCTGGACCCGCGGCACCCGCTGCAGGAGGCGATCCTGCGCACCGTCGAGGAACTGGCCGGCGAGCGAGTGCCCGCCACCGGCGTGGACGGCTGCGGTGCGCCGCTGTTCGCGCTGACGCTGGCCGGGCTGGCGCGCGCCTTCCGGGTGCTGGTGCTGGCCGAGCCGGGCACGCCGGAGCGCCGGGTGGCCGATGCCATGCGCGCGCACCCGGAGTGGACCAGCGGCACCAGCCGGGACGAGCGCAAGCTGATGGACGCGGTGCCCGGCCTGCTGGTCAAGGGCGGCGCCGAGGGCGTCGACGCGTTCGCGCTGAGTGACGGTAACGGGGTCCGGGCCGGCGCGGTCAAGATCGACGACGGGGCGCACCGGGCCCGGACCCCGGTCACCGTGGCGGCGCTGCGGCTGCTCGGCGTCACGCTTCCCGACGAGCTCGCCACCACGCCGGTCATCGGCGGCGCGGCGGAGGTCGGCGTCATCCGCGCGGCCGGAGGACTTGCGTTGAAAAGTTAATCGTATTAACTTGTAGCTATGGCAATTAACTTTATGGCACGCGGCACGACCGCTCCCCCGCTCCGCGCCGGCCACCGCCGGCGGCTGCTGCTGACCGTCCCCGCCCTGGCCGGCCTGGGCTACACGCTGTCCTGGATCGCCGGGCTGGCCGTCCCCGCGCCCAGCCCCGGGTTCGGCGCGACGGGCGCCGGGATCGTCGCGGCGCTGTCGGGGCACGGCCCGGCCGTCGCCGCTCAGTACGCCCTGACCGAGGGCCTGCCGGCCGCGGGCATCGCCGTCATCGCGGTCGCCCTGGCCCGGACGGCCAGGCGGCACGGCGAGGCGCTGGCCGCGCGGTTCGCGCTGGTCGCCGGGCTGACCGCGGCGATCATCTCGGCCGTGCAGTTCGGCCTCGGCCTGGCCCTCGCCGCGATCCCGGCTCCGGGCCCGGCGCACCTGCTCTCCACGTCGATCGACCGGCTGGACGGGGCCAAGATGCTCGCGCTGGCCGTCCTGGGCGTGGCCGCGGCCGCCATGACCGTGCTGCCCCGGTGGCTGCGCTGGACCGGCATCGCGCTGGCCATCGCGATCACCTGCTCGGGCCTGGTGTACCTGCTGCTGATCGCGCCGCTGGCCGTCGCGGCCGGGCCCGCGCTGGTACTGCTGCTGGCCTTCATGACCGGCTGCGGCATCATGATCGGCATGACCGCCGATCCGAGGGATCACTGAGACATGCCGCGTGCCGGGCTGACCCCCGAGCGGATCATCTCCGAAGCCGCGACCGTCGCCGACGAGGTGGGCCTGGACCGGCTCACCCTGGCGGCGGTCGCGCAGCGCTGCGGAGTGTCGCTGCCCGGCCTGTACAAGCACGTCAGCGGGCTGGATGAGGTCCGGCGCGGTATCGCGCTGCTGGCCGTGCGCGAGCTGGCCGCCGCCGGGGCCCGGGCCGCGGCGGGCGTGACCGGGGCCGACGCGCTGCGGGCGATCTCCGCCGCCTACCGGTCCTATGCGCTGAACTACCCGGGGCGTTACGCGGCCAGCGTGCTGGCGCCCGCGCCCGGCGACGAGGAGTACATCCGGGTGGCGGCCGAGGCGGTGGATGTGATCGCCGCCGCCCTGGCGGGCTACCGCCTGGAGGGTGCCGCGCTGATCCACGCAGTGCGCATGTGGCGGGCCGCCTGTCATGGCATCGCCACGCTGCAGACCGCAGGCGGGTTCGGGCTGCCCGAATCGGTGGACGTCACCTTCGGGCACCTGGTCGACGCCCTGGACGCCGAGTTTTGTCGGCTGGGAGCCATAGGATGACGCGGTGAGCAAGAAGAACAAGGCACGCCGCCGCCCGGCCGCCGCCCAGGCGAGGACAGGCCGGCCGACGCCGGCCGGCCAGGCGGCCGCGCCCCCGGCCCGAAGCAAGATGGACCAGGAAGCGGACGAGATCGTCCAGGACGTTCTGTCCAAGCTGTGGGAAGGGGTCGCATCGGGCGATCCGCTGCGGGCCGAACTCGAAACCGCGACCTGCATGGCCTTCCCGTACGTGCTGGGCCAGCGGGAGCCCGCCGACATCGAGGCGTTCATCGACACCGTGCTGGTGCAGGGTGCCCGGCGGCGCCACAACCCGGACGGCGCGGCGCTGCTCCGGCTGCTCATGGCGCTGGGCACGCCGGCTACCAGGCGGGCGGCCAGCCGGGCGCTGGCCGAGCTGACCGGTGAGGGCATCTACCCGCCGGAGTGGGTGACCGAGATCGGTAAGGTGACCCCGGGTCAGGCGTGGCGCCGATTCGACGTTTTCGGCGACGACGAGGCCATCGCGGTGACGTTCAGCTACGGCGAGACCGAGCACGGCCTCGTCGTCCAGGTCGACCTGGCCGGGATCCCGGTCGCCACCGCGATCGGCGTGTCCTCCAACGCGGCCCAGCTGATCGAGGCCATCAGCGGCCACAATGAGGAGTTCGACCGGGCCGAGCAGATCAGCCTGGCCGAGGCGCGCGCCAGGATGTCCCGGCCGCTGGACCGGGCCGGCCGGGACGACAGCCCGAAGCTGTCCCCGAGCAGCATCGCGTACCTGCCGGTCGCCCGCTCCCGGGCCCGCCGCCTCCCGGACGGTGGCTCCGACGGCGGCCCGGTTTTCACCGCGGCCGACCGCGCGGCCGCGGTCGAGGAGTTCCTGAAGAGCCCGCAGGCGGCCGAGGCCGTCGCGGCGGACGAGGAGTCGACCCGGTTCTGGGCCGAAGTGCTCACCGGTTACAGCGGGCGGATCCCCGGCGAGCCGCCGGACCAGGTAGGTCCGCGCAAGCTCGCGCACATCCTGCTCGGGCACGTGCCGAACACCTTCGTCCTGTCCCCCGCCCAGCGCAGCCACCTCGAGCCCGCGGTGACCGCGTGGGTCCGCTGGTCGGCCGACCGCAGGGAACTGGGCGAGGCGGGTACCGCGGTGCTGCTCGAGCAGGTGCCGAGGGTGCTCAGCCGGTTCGGCGAGGCCTACGACGACCCGGACGCGGCCGCGATCCGCGGCTACGCCTCGGGCCTGGCCACCAGCGCCGCCGACGTCTCCTGGCTCTCGGACAACGTGGGCCGCCGGATGTTCGCGCTGCCGCTGCCGGGCGAGCACGGCCCGCTGGACCTCGCCGACCCGGCCGACCGCCGCCGCCTGGTCCAGGAGGAGTTCGGCGAGTGCACCCCGCCCTCCGGCATGACCAGCG
>Ga0335085_10018072_pt1 | contig 10143 bp, 9 predicted proteins | sample Lox_Sample_45_FD_206712 | JGI IMG/M metagenome (GOLD analysis project Ga0335085, IMG submission 206712) | Soil microbial communities from Loxahatchee National Wildlife Refuge, Florida, United States - Lox_Sample_4.5 | ecosystem: Environmental > Terrestrial > Soil > Wetlands | place: USA: Florida... | reverse complement strand
ACCGTGCCCGGCAGCCCGCCGACCGCCTCATCGAACGCCCTGGCCAGGGCCGTCAGCTCGGCCTCGCGCCCGGCGAAGACCGGGCTCACCGCGCGGCTGGTCATACCCCCAGGATGCCAGCCAACAAGCATCCATCAAGCAGGGCCATGGCGCCTTGGACGGACCGTTCGCACCACTGGTGCACGTGAGGCCGGACGGGCGGCAGTGCCGGGCCCGGGCGGTCCCGCCGGGCCGCGCCGGGCACACACCTGCGGCCTGAGCCGACCTGCACGACGACGGCTACCGCCCGGCATTGTCCCTGAGCCTCACTAAGCGCGGCTTACCCGTCACCGGCGTGCCCGCAGGCGCAGATACGGCAGATCGGCCAATGCGCCGGGAACCGTCTTAGCGCGAACCTCGATGGTGTCACGGACCGAACGGATCGACAAAGGCGCCGGGGCCCGTGCCCGGACGGCGGCTTCCGCCGGCTCGGTGCAAGGACGTGGCCGCGTGAGGACGCGGCATAGCTGGAAGGAAGTGCGATGAGCAACACCGTTGACACTGCGACGGGGCCGGCGGCCCGGTTGGCCAGAGGGCTGGCTGGTGTCGGCCAGGCACGGCACAGGGGGCTGGCGCTGGGCCTGATCCTGCTGACCCAGCTGCTGGTGGTCATCGACGTATCGATCGTGACCTTGGCCCTGCCAGCGATCCAGCGCGGGCTGGGCTTCTCGCCGGCCGGGCTGCAGTGGGTGATCAGCGCCTACGCCCTGGCCTTCGGTGGATTCCTGCTGCTCGGCGGACGGCTGGCCGACCTGGTGGGACGCCGAAGGATCCTGATCGCCGGGGCGGGCTTGTTTACTATCGCCTCGCTGGCCTGCGGGCTGGCTGGCTCGCCCGGGATGCTGGTGGCCGCCCGCGCCGCCGAGGGACTGGGCGCAGCGATGATGGCCCCAGCGGCGATGTCGCTGATCCTGGCGATATTCCCGGAAGGCGCCGAGCGTAACAGGGCGCTGGGAGCGTTGGGCGCGGTCGGCGGGGCCGGCGGGGCCATCGGCGTGCTGGCCGGCGGGATGCTGACCACCTGGCTGTCCTGGCGGTGGATCTTCTTCGTCAACCTGCCGGTCGGGGCGCTGATCGTGGCCGCGGCGCGGCCGCTGCTGCCGGAAAGCCGCGCCAGCCTCGCCCGCCGCCGGTTCGATGTGGCTGGGGCGGTGACCGTCACCGGCGGCCTGTCGCTGCTGGTGTACGCGGTGGTCACCGCGGCCAGCCACGGCTGGGCCTCGGCGACCACGGTCGGCCTGCTGGCCGGCGCGGCGGCGCTGATCGCCGGGTTCATCGTGATCGAGGCCCGTTCCGCGGCGCCCCTGCTGCCGCTGGCGTTCTTCCGCAACCGGACCGTGACGGCGGCGAACCTGGCCGGGCTGCTGCTCGGCGGGCTGATATTCCCGATGTTCGTGTTCTTGTCGCTGTACATGCAGCAGGTGCTGGGCTACTCGGCGATCAAGGCCGGGCTGGCGTTCCTGGTCATCGCCGGCGGGCTCATCGCCTCCTCCGGGCTGGCCCAGGGCCTGGTCACCAGGGTAGGGGCCAAGCTGGTCCTCACTGCCGGGCTGCTCGGCCTCGCCGTCGCCCAGGTGCTGTTCGCCCGCCTGCCTGTGGCCAGCCATTTCACCGGAGACCTGCTGCCTGGCTTCGTGGTCGTGGCTGCCGCACTCGGGCTTGCCTTCGTCGGCGACGTCATCGCCTCCACCGCCGGCGTCAGACCCGCCGACGCGGGCCTGGCCTCCGGGCTGATCAACACCAGCCAGCAGATCGGCGGTGCCATCGGCTTGGCCGTCGCCACCAGCGTCGCCGCCGCCCGGACCGCAGCCCTGCTGCGCGCCGGTCACCCGAAGACCGCAGCGCTGGCCGACGGGTTCCACGACGCATTCATCCTCACTGGCGCCCTGGCCCTGGTCGCCGCCGCGGCGGCCACCCTCATCCGCCGCATCCGCTCATAAATTCTGGCGCCGGCGCGCTCTTGCCAGCGCGCCGGCGTCCAGTCAGAGGAGGAGGACTTCTCATGCCTGCCACCGCAGCCCGCTCCGGCCGGGCGGGGGTTACCTCCGTGCCCGGCCGAGGCTCACGGCTCCGGCTCACCGGCATCGCGCTGCCCGCAGCGCGGCTCAGCACGCCGCCGCTGCGGACTGTCGGCAGCCACCAGCGGGAACAGCGGCCCGTCAGCTGGCTCGAGCTGTTCTTCGACCTGGTATTCGCCGGAGCGATCGGCCAGCTCGCCGGGGCGCTCCAGGACCACCCGGCGCTGGCCACCCTGGCCCGGTTCGCCATGCTGTTCACCCCGATCTGGTGGCTGTGGGTGCAGTTCACCTTCTACGCCGACCGGCACGAGTCCGACGATGCGGCGCACCGGGCCGCGTTCTTGTCCGCCATGGTGGGATGCATGGGCCTGGCCGCCAGCGGGCCGCGCGCGCTGTCCGGCCACACCACCGCGTTCACTGTCGTCGTCGTCCTGCTGCGCGGCCTGCAGCTGCTGCTGTATGCCCGGGCCCGCCGCCACCTGCCCGCCACCAGGATGCTGTACACCAGGTACCTGATCTTCTTCGGTGCCGCCGGGGTCCTGTGGCTGGCCTCGCTCACCGCGGTCGGCGCGGCCCGGTATGCCCTGTGGGGAGCGGCCCTGCTCACCGACGCGGTCGGCGCGCTGGAGATGCTCCTGCGGTCCCGCCCGGTCCCGGTCAACCCCTGGCACCTGGCCGACCGGTTCCAGCTCCTGGTCCTGATCGTGCTGGGCGAGTCCGTGGCCCGGCTGATCAGCGCCGCCGCCGCCCGCCCGTGGAGCGTGCCGCTGGCCGCGGTGCTGGCGGCCGCGCTGCTCACGCTGGCCGCCCTGTGGTGGGCCTGGCTGACCACCGCCGACCGGGACGCGCTGGGCACCCCGACCGCGATGGCCCGGTTCACCGCCGCCAACCTGCCCATCGTAGCCAGCATCGCCGCGGCCAGCGCGGGCCTGCACATCGCCATCCTGGCCGCCCACACCGGGGGCGCGATCGGCACCGGGCCCAGGTCTGCCCTCTACGGCGGTGTCAGCGTCTACCTGCTCACCACCGCCATCCTCCCCTCCGGCAAGCTGACCCGGCAAGCCCGCACGGCGCGGCTGGCCAGCTCGCTCGCGGCGATGGGACTGGTCTTCATGGCGTTTCGTCGGCGTAGGCGTGCCAGCGCTGGTGGGCTTGCTGGGCCTGGTACTGGTGGCGGCGCCGCCATAGCGACCACGCGTCGCGGTGGACCTTGTCGCGGCGGGGCTCGGGGATGACGGTTCCGCGGAGATGTCTGAGCAGTTCAGGGATGGTGACGGGGATCAGCCCGAGTTCGCCGGGGCTGCCATCGCGGGCCCGCTGCAAGGCGGTGGCCACAGCGAGGAAGGCGTAGGCGAGCAGGCTGATCGCGGTCCAGCGGTGCCAGGAGGTCCAGGTGGTGACCTGGCCTCTGTCGAGCCTGGCGATCTGCTTCGTGAGCTGGTGATCCTCCTCGATCTTCCAGCGGGTGACAGTCACGGCGATGAGCCTGGCCAGCGGGACCGGGTGCGGGGTCCAGCACAGGAAGTAGCTGATGGTGCCGGTGTAGCGGTGCCAGCGCAGGAGCAGGACGGCGTTCCCGTCGTCGTGCCCGTCGGGGGTGTCGTCGGGCGTGACCTCCATCATCGCCCAGTGGTAGTCCTTGGCGCCTTTGGTGGCCTGCCCGGTGCGCATCCGCTGCCACATGCCGGGTTTCGCCAGTTTCGTGGCGTTCTTGACGGTGAGGCGGCGCCCGGAGGGCAGGGTAACCGCGTGGTTCGAGCGGACGGCGAGGACGTAGCCGGTGCCGCGCTGACGGATGCTCTTGCGCAGGTCAAGGCCGCCGTACACCTCGTCGCCGGCGATGAGCGCGGCGCGGATGCCGCGGTCGTGAGCGTCCTGCAGCAGGCCGTCAGCCAGCTGGGGCTTCGTCGCGAACATGACGTCGTCCGGGACTCCGGCCAGCTCGCGTCGCTCCTCGTCGGCGGCCCAGCCCCCGGGCAGGTACAGGGCACGGCCGATCAGGGCGTGCCCGGCCGGGGACGCGCAGGTGAGGGTGACCGCGACCTGGCACATCGCGATCCCGCCGAGGGTGCCGCTGTACTGGCGGGCCGCGCCCGCGCAGTCGCCGGAGGTCTTGGCGTCGCCGGTCTCGTCCACGATCAGCACCACGTCACCGGGGTCCTGGCCTGCGCAAAGGCGCCCGGCTGCCCAGTCCGCGGCGGTGCCGGCCATCCGCTGGTCATCGACGCGGGCGCGGGACAGCAGGTGCTGCATCTTGTGCGGGCCCGGGTGCCCGGCAGCCTCGGCCATGGTCCAGCAGTTGTGATCGTCGAGTTCGGTAAGCATCCCGTTCACCATGTCGCGGCAGGTCAGGCGGGTCTCCCGGCGGGCGGAGCACGGCGCGGTCCGCGCCAGCAGGTCATCGAGCAGGCCGGCGTGCGCGGCATCGTCTACGCTGGCGCCAGCGGCTGTCGTCTGATTGTTCTGTTCCACGAACTGGCATGATGACGACAGCCGCGCCAGCTTCCCCGGGCCTCCGGCAACCGTCGCTAGAGCGTTATGCCAGCGCCGCCCTCCGCTAAGCAGTCACGCCCGTGACCTGCACCTATGTCATCAAGGTCACGATCTACAGCTGCCGTAGATGTACAGACGCGCGAGCGTCCGCGACGCGGTGCCATGCGGCATAGTTGGGAGGCTCGTCCTCATGGCAGGCCCCTGCCTGCCGGAGACCCGGCCTTCCTCATCGCGGCAGAAGAGTGAAATATGGCTGGGCCTGGTTGATACCTCGCCTTGGTGATCCGGGCCAGGGCCCGCGGCCCGCCCGCGGCGATCTCATCCAGCGTCCGCCATACCGTGGGCACCGAGGCGACCAGCCCGAAGAGCTCTTTCTGGTCCGCGAGCACCCGGAAATCGCTGATCACCTCGCTGCCGTCAGCAATCGCGCAGGCCAGGTCCGCGGCGACCCGGCCGCGATCATGGATCAGCAGCCGCGGGGTGGCCAGCGCCCGTGACAGCCCTCCGGTCAGGCCGGTCTGGTCAGCCAGCTGGCGCAGCAGGGCCAGCCCGGCATGCGACACGACGCCCTGGCCATCGGCAGTGACTTCCAGGTTCTTCGACCACCCGGTAATGTGCACTTTCGAGGTGTTCCTCGAACTCGTGTTGATAAGGGCTTCAGCACTCTTATCGTCCCAGTTCAGGAGCACCTTTTACGGTCAACGCGCCGTCAGCTGAACATCCGGATGAAAAGCCCGGGTTAGCGTCCGCTGCGGGTCGCGGGCGTGGTGGCGGTTGGCGGCGGCGATGTTGGCGTGGCCGTCCAGGCGCAGCAAGCTGATGGCCAGGCTGCGCAGCGACGCCATCACGCGAGGCGTGTTCCCGCCCTGACCAGCGATTTGTCCTCCTGATAGGTCACGTAGTGTTCGCGGTTTTCTATCTCCAGTGGCTGCGGACCCAGGCGGCCAGGGCGGCGGGATTGGCGTCGCGGTCGCTGGTGATCAGGTAGACGACCTCGACGGTCTTCCTGCCGTTCCTGGTGACGGTGCGGCGCAGCTGCGCGACCTGGGCGGCACCGGCGAACCCGATCCAGGCCGGCGCCAGCGCGGCCTTGATGGTGCGGCGGGCCCGGCGTCGTAGTGCATGGCCGGGACGAGTGTCCGCAGGGGACATCGCCGCGGTCGGCAGCCTCGCCCGCGGCCTGGTTACGCTGCGCGGCCGTCCGCAGCGGCCATAGCAGCACGCGCTGCGCAGCCCGGCGCGCCGGCGATCCGCCTGCTGGGCTGCCAGGGCCGGTGGCGCTATGGCCACCCGGCCGGAGGGCGGCGTTCAGGAGCAGTTCCGCGGCGGTCCGTGGCACGAAGCGCAGGACCGGCGGCGCCGTCTGAGTTCCCCTGGCCGCGGTGATGGCGGCCGAGGCCAGCTTGCCCTGGGCTACCTCCCGGTCATAGCGGGCCACCCAGCCGGTCGGTGTGGAGCCGTTGACCGACAGCGGCGGCTCGTAGAGGGCGGCCTTGCCGATGGCGGGCAGGACCAGGGCGGCCTGCAGGGCGATGATGGCGCCCGAGCTGAGCCCGAAGATGCCGCGGGCGCCGGTGGCCTGGGCCAGCGCGTCGATGTCCTCGCATTCGGCCGCGAGGCTGTAGCGGTCACCCGGCGGCCCGCTCAGGCCCCGGCCCCGGCGGTCGGGCAGGTAGATGGTGAACGAGTCAGCCAGCGCCCGGGCCAGCTTCATCAGGTTCTGCGCGGCCTGCATGCCGCCATGCACGGCGATGACACCCGGCCCGCGGCCGAGCTGTCGGTAGCCGATGGCCGTGCCGTCGCGGGAGGTCACCGAGCCCGTCCGGTAAGCCGGCGATCCCGGACCGCCGTACCGGTCACAGCCAAGCCGGGCCGCCACCGCCCCACCGACAAGACCCTCGCGTTCCTCGAACGCCTGTGACCAGCACGCCGGGATAGACCTCCGGCCCGAGACGAGCACGGCATGACACCGGACTATGCCGAGGACCGGCCCGCCTCCAGGGCCTCGCACCAGCGATGCTCGGACAACCCTCGGCATAGTCGCGGTGTCGGCATAGGTCGACCTATGCGGATATCCGCATAGATCGACGACATCGGCCTCCTCCCAGTCGGCCCCGACGCCGCCGAAGGGCTCTGCCGGCTGGTCGATGCCGCATACGAGAAACGAAGCGTGGCTGTCAGCTCGAATCTTCACCCGTCTGGATTCGACGAGCTGATGCCCAAGACACTGGCCACGCCACCGTCGACTCATGCACCACGCCCACATCTGCCAGACCAGCGGTGACAGCATCCGCCTCACCCAGGCCCTCGCCGGCAAAGGAGTGATGCCCCTGAACTAACCAGCCGGGCACGTCTGGCGGCCATCACCGGGCAGATCTGATGGCCGCCAGCGGGCACATCTCGTGACCGTCTCCGGGCAGTTCTCGATGTCCCTTGACAGTGCCGCCGACGCGGGTACCGGCGCACGACCGTCTCGTTCGGTTCCGCACCGCTGAGGCGACGTGTGGGCCTCCTGCGGCAGCTCGGAATGAGGGACCAGAATGTATCGCTTCGGTATTACCGGGTTATCCCGGCACCGTGAACATCTGGAGGATCTTGATGAGCGACCGGGATCATTACCAGCAGGCGCTCGCCACCGCTGAGCGGCTGCTGGGTCACCCGCTCGTGCTGCCGCTCGCGCCGGCCGAGCCTGCCTCAGGCGCCGACTTCCGCCGGCTGGCCACCATGCACACGTTCGGCGACTCCTGGACCCGCAGTGCGCTGGATGATCGCAGCCGCGCCCTGGTCTCCGTGGCTATCGCCGCAGCGCTCGGAACGCGCGAGCCCCTCCGCGGACAGCTCCGCATCGCCGTTAACAGCGGCATCAGCAAGGACGAGATCGTCGACCTGTTCATCCACCTGGAGGCCTATGCCGGTGCCGCCCGGGCTTTCGAGATGTACCAGATCGCGGTCGAGGTCTTCACCGAGACCGAGGCGCCGCGATAAAGCGCTGCCATCTGTCGGGCCGGGACGCGCCGGCCCGTCGGCATCGCGAGTGTCCTCCACCGGGTTTCCCGACCCCAAGGACTGCGGGCCGTGCTCTTGGTGCCCCGGTAGCTGACCTTCACCGGCACGCTCTCGGTGGTCTTGGACAGAGGACGGCCGGCGGGATCATCCCGCCGGCCATCGCTTGTGTCCGGGTTAGCTTAGGTCGGCCTCGACCGCTTCCCGGGTCACCGGGTCACCGGCCGGGATGTTCATCACGGCCTGCGCACCGGCCAGGTCGGCGCGCGTCACCCGGATGAAGGCGAGTGTCACGATCAGGGCGAGCAGCATGATCCCGGCTGAGACCTCGAACCCGCGGGAGAACCCGACCGACAGCGCATGATCGTAGATCGCCGCCGTGGCCGCCTTGGCCTGGGCCGCGCTGACGTGCACTGGGTGGCCGGCCTGGGCAGCCGCCGTTGCGGCCGCTGTCGCGGACGCCACCGAGTGATGGATGGTGTTGGCGACTACGGTCCAGGCCACCGTGCCGAGCAGGGCCAGCCCGATCGAGCCGCCGACCTGCTGGCCGACGTTAGGCAGGCTGGCTGCCAGGCCGGCGTCCCGGTCACTGACCCGGGACAGTGCCACCAGAGTCAGTGGCATGAACAGCATGCCCAGGCCGGCCGCCGTGACCAGCATCGGGCCGAGCAGTCCGCTGGTGTAGGTGCTGTGTTCGCTGATGCGGGACAGCCAGGCCATGCCGCCCGAGGCGATCACCGACCCGGCGATCAGCAGCGGCCGGGCGCCAATCCGCGGCACCAGTTGGGTGCTGACACCCGCCATCAGCAGGATGACGGCGACCATCGGCAGGTAGGCGATGCCCGTCCGCAGCGCGCTGTAGCCCCAGACCGTCTGCACGAAGATGGTCAGGAAGAAGAACATCCCGAACATCGCGGTCCCGATGCACAGCATGATCAGGTTGGCCGCGGACCGGTCGCGATTGCGGAAGATCCGCAAGGGCATCAGCGCGTGCTCGCTTCGCGACTCGATGATGACGAATGTGACCAGCAGCACGACCGCGGCCGTCAGCGAGACGATGACCTTGGTGTCGCCCCAGTGTGAGACGCCGTTGGGGCTGGTTGCCGCGCTGGTCAGGCCGTAGACCAGCGCTGCCAGGCCGAGCGTGCTGGTGATCGCGCCGGGCAGGTCGAACCGGCCGGGGCGGCGGGCCGACTCACTAAGCACCCGCGGGGCGAGGATGGCGACCAGGGCGCCGATCGGCACGTTGACGAAAAACACCCAGCGCCAGGAGAGGTAAGTGGTGAGCAGGCCCCCGGCCATTAGGCCGATTGCCAGGCCGCCGATGCTCATCGCGGCGTAGACGCCCATCGCCCGGTTACGCGGCGGGCCCTCCTCGAACGTGGTGGTGATCAGGGACAGCGCCGTTGGGGCGATGATGGCGCCGCCGACCCCCTGCACGGCGCGGGCCGCCAGCAGCCACGCCTGGCTGGTGGCAAACCCGCCGAGCAGTGACGCCGCGGAGAACAGGATGATCCCGGCGATGAAGACCCGGCGCCGGCCGAGGATGTCCCCGGCCCGGCCGCCCAGCAGCAGCAGGCCGCCGAAGGTCAGCGTGTAGGCGTTGACCACCCATTCCAGGCCGGTGCCGGAGAAGCCGAGCGCCTTCTGGATGTCGGGCAGTGCGACGTTGACGATCGATGCGTCAAGCACCACCATGAGCTGGGCAGTGGCGATGACGAGCAGGGCCAGGCCGAGATGTCGCTGGACAGGTCCGGCAACCGCGCCACCTGGTGCGGCATGCCCGGCCACGGGCTGTGTGGAGCTCATGCCTTCTCCTTGTCAGGGCATAGTTGTCCTAGGCCGCGGCGGCTCCGCCGCGTGCGTACGTAGATGGGAGGAAGAGAGGCCGCCGCTCATCGGCGCGTGTTCCGGCCGCACCAGCGTGGCCAGCGACCAGATCGGTGCGAAAGTCAGCCGGCCGGGGGAGCAGCAGCAGTTCCCAGGAAGTTGGTCACCTCCTCAACCGGGCAGCCGGCGGGGTTGGTGGCGCTCAGCGGCGGCGCCATCTTGTGGATCAAGGAGACCAGGGTGGCGCGCTCGTCCGGGGTGAGGGCCTGGCGCCACGGCGAGCGCTCGAGCATGGCCTGCTCCACCTGGTGCTTCATGTCCAGGCCGGCGCTGGTCAGGACGAGCCGCTTCACCCGCCGGTCGGCCGGGTCGCTTTCCCGGACCGCCAGCCCTCGCTCTTCCATCATGTCCGCGATGCTGGTGACGAACGAGGGATCGCAGTGCATGCGCTGGCCCAGTTCCTTCATGGCCAGCGGGCCGTCGATCAGGTGCAGCGCCTTGATGAAGAAGACCGGGACCCCGCAGTCCTTGGCCAGCCGCTCTCCCTCGGCCAGCAGCCGCGCGATCAGCCCGCCCAGGGCATCCAGAAGATCCAGGTCCACGTCACGCTGGTTCTCCTCGGTGCGCTGATACACGGTGCCTCCTGCCTCCTCCCGGACCCTCGCGGCGACGACCCGTGAGTTGCTCAATAGTTGAGTAGCTCAAACATAGCCCTGAATGCCTGAGTGGGTCAAATTCTTTCCGTAACGAAGACCCGGCT
>Ga0335085_10018070_pt1 | contig 10143 bp, 8 predicted proteins | sample Lox_Sample_45_FD_206712 | JGI IMG/M metagenome (GOLD analysis project Ga0335085, IMG submission 206712) | Soil microbial communities from Loxahatchee National Wildlife Refuge, Florida, United States - Lox_Sample_4.5 | ecosystem: Environmental > Terrestrial > Soil > Wetlands | place: USA: Florida... | reverse complement strand
CGGCGAGAGCTTCCTTGACCTGCGGTCGCGCGTCCTCGCGTTCGTCGAAGGCCTCGGGGCGGGGCCGCACCTCGTCTTCACCCATGGAGGGGTGGTGCGGCTCCTGTCCCGCGAGGTCGGCGAGGACTACTTCGTCCCGACGGGAACGCTCCTCGTCGTGGACTGGGACGCTCGCCGCCTCGTGTCGCGGCGGGACGGCGAGGGCGAGGCCAGCCGGGGCCTGCCGGTCCCAGAGAGCGTGGAGGAGAGGAGATGAAGCGGCGATGCTTCGTGGGGCGAGGCACGGTGGCCGGCGTGGCGGCGCTCGTCCGGCCGGGAGAGGCATCGGCCCGGCGGACGGCGGAGGCGGTACCGGTACCCACCTTCGAGTTCGACGAGGCGACGGTCGCCGACCTCCAGAAGCGGATGGCCGCGGGCCAGCTGACGGCCCGGCGCGTGACCGAGGCGTACCTCTCCCGCATCGCCGCCCTCGACCGCCAGGGACCAGAGCTCGGCAGCGTCATCGAGACGAACCCCGAGGCCCTCGCGATCGCCGATACCCTCGACGCGGAGCGCCGCGTGAAGGGTCCCCGGGGGCCGCTCCACGGAATCCCCGTCCTCGTGAAGGACAACGTCGGCACCGCCGACCGGATGACGACGACCGCGGGCTCGCTCGCCCTCGAGGGCTCGACGCCCCCGCGGGACTCCGGCGTCGCCGCGCGCCTGCGCGAGGCGGGGGCGGTGATCCTCGGCAAGGCCAACCTGTCGGAGTGGGCGAACTTCCGCTCGTCGCGCTCGGTCTCCGGCTGGAGCGCCCGGGGCGGCCAGTGCCGCAACCCGTACGCCCTCGACCGCAACCCGTGCGGATCGAGCTCGGGCTCCGGCGTCGCCGTCTCGGCGAACCTCGCCCCGCTGGCCGTGGGCACCGAGACCGACGGCTCGATCGTCTGCCCGGCGACGACGTGCGGGATCGTCGGGATCAAGCCGACCGTGGGCCTCGTGAGCCGGGCCGGGATCGTCCCCATCTCCCACACGCAGGACACCGCGGGGCCGATGGCGCGGACGGTGGCCGACGCGGCCGCGCTCCTCACCGCCCTGGCCGGCGTCGATCCCCGCGACGTGGCGACCGCGGACGGGAAGGGCCGGGTGTCCGACTACACCGGGGTCCTCGACCCCGACGGCCTCCGCGGGGCCAGGATCGGCGTCGCCCGCAACCTGGCCGGATTCCATCCCGACACCGACCGGCTGTTCGACGAGGCCGTGGCCGAGATGAAGCGGCGCGGAGCCGAGGTCGTGGACCCGGCCGACGTGCCGAACGTGAAGGAGCTGGGCGATCCCGAGCTCGAGGTGATGCTCTTCGAGTTCAAGGCGGACCTCGAGGCCTACCTCGCTTCCCTCGGCCCGAAGGCGCGCGTGAAGACGCTCGCCGACGCCATCGCCTTCAACGAGCGGAACCGGGAGAGGGAGATGCCGTACTTCGGCCAGGAGCTCTTCCTGAAGGCGCAGGAGAAGGGGCCGCTCACGACGCCGGCCTACCTCGACGCGCTCCAGAAGTGCGGGCGGCTGTCGAGGAAGGAAGGGCTGGACGCGATCCTGGATCAGCACCGGCTGGACGCCCTCGTCGCCCCGACCGGCGCCCCGGCCTGGGTCATCGACCCCGTGAGCGGCGACCACTTCGTGGGCGGCAACTCGACGCCGGCCGCGGTGGCGGGCTACCCCAACATCAGCGTGCCGATGGGCTTCGTCTTCGGCCTGCCGGTGGGCCTGTCGTTCATCGGCCGCGCCTGGAGCGAGGCGACGCTCGTGAGGCTCGCCTTCGCCTTCGAGCAGGCCACCCGGCACCGCCGCCCGCCGCGGTTCCTGCGCACCGCCGACCTGAACCGAGGCTAGAGGGCGGCCGGCGGGGTCGTACGGCCGTGGCGTCGCTCCCGTGCCCTGGCATGATGATTGCTTCTGCCCCACCGGGGCACTGCGTGGATCGCTCAGGCGCACCGAAACAGCCGGCGGATGTCGCCACCACTGGACGGCGTGCCGCCGCCAGGTGTCACTCGCCGTGGACGGGGAGCCCAGGCCCAGTCCACGTGTGCCGCTAAACCCATCCGAGGAGGTGCCACGATGCGTCGCTTAGAAGAGGTCGGGGCAGTCGTAGCGGGCCTCTTCCTGTTGTGGCCCGTGGCCGCGCGAGCCCAGGGGCTTGACGATGACGACAAGACGTTCCTGAACGACGTGCGCCCGCTCATCCTCCCCGAGGAGAAGGCCGCGTTCGAGAAGCTCGAGGACAGGGCCGACCGCCTCGAGTTCCAGAAGATCTTCTGGGCGAGGCGGGACCGCGACCTCGCGACGCCGGAGAACGAGTTCCAGAGACAGTACGAGAAGGACCGCGCCGTAGCGGACCGGGGGTACAGCGTGCCCGGCAAGGTGGGCTCGGCGACGGACTGCGGCCGGCTCTTCGTCCTGTTTGGCAAGCCGGACGAGATCGAGCGCGACATGAGCCCGACCCTGGTAGTCCGCGACGATGAGATTGTCAGCCGCCTGTCTGGCCCGTCATACAGCCTCTCCGGGGCCGTCCGCAGGGCGGAGACCTGGGTCTACAAGGACCGGCCGGATCGCCGCATCCAGAATGGCCGGGCGGCGATCGCGTTCGACGAGGAGTGCCGGGGCGGCGGCGACCTCGGTCACCAGCTCGACCGCATGGCGGCGGCGAAGATCGTCCACCCGAACATCACCTACCAGACCGACGAGGACGGCCACCTCGTGACGCTCGCGGACCAGCTCCGGGGGGAGACGCCCACTCGCGGCGTTCCGAAGCGGCCCCAACGGTGAACGACACCTTCGTCCCGAGTCTCGAGCTGCGGGTTCCCTGAACCCGGCCGGGCGCTCGGCCGTTCCAGAAGGCAGCGAGACCACGTGCCTCTGGTACCATCCGTGGGGATGATCGGCCAGGCGATCAAGCACTACCAGGTCGAGGAGCTGCTCGGCCAGGGCGGCATGGGCGTTGTCTACAAGGCGCGCGACACGCGCCTCGGGCGCCCGGTGGCCCTGAAGGTGCTGCCCCCCGAATTCTCGCGCGACCAGGACCGCAAGGGCCGGTTCCTGCAGGAGGCGAAGGCGGCGGCCGCGGTGATCCACCCCGCGATCGCCCAGGTGTACGACGTGGACGAGGGCCCCCAGGGCCTCTTCATGGCCATGGAGCTCGTCGAGGGCAAGACGGTGAAGGCCCTCATCCAGGGCCGCGAGCTCGACCTCCTCGGCGCCCTCGAGATCGCCCAACAGGTCGGGGGCGGGCTCCAGAAGGCCCACGAGGCGGGCATCGTCCACCGCGACATCAAGCCCGAGAACATCGTCGTCACACCCGACGGGCACGCCAAGATCCTGGACTTCGGCCTGGCCAAGCTCCTCGAGCCGGCCGCGGCCCAGGCGCCGGAAGGCATCTCGCACATGGAGACCCTCGCCAAGACCCAGGCCGGCTTCGTCCTCGGCACCCTCCGCTACATGAGCCCGGAGCAGGCGCGGGGCCAGGCGGTGGACCACCGCAGCGACATCTTCTCGCTCGGCATCGTCCTCTACGAGATGGTGACCGGGCAGCTGCCGTTCTCCGGCAGCACGGCTCTCGACACCCTCCACGCCATCGCCTTCGAGGAGACGCGGCCGGTGACGGCCCTCCGGCCGAACCTGCCGCCTTCCCTCCAGCGGGTGGTCACCCGCTGCCTGCGCAAGCGGGCCCAGGACCGGTACCCGGACGCGAAGGACCTGGTCGCCGAGCTCAAGACCGTCCAGCGCGAGGTGGAGAGCGGCGTCTCGAGCAAGGCCCCCCTCGCCGCGCGGCTGCAGGAGCAGTGGCTCTCTCTGCGCGACCGCCCCCTCGGCGAGTGGCTGCTGCCCGCGGCCGTCCTCGTGGTCGCCCTGGCCGTGCTCCTCTCGATCTTCTTCCGCCGCTCCGCCGAGAGCGTCTTCCCGAGCCTCCTCTTCCCGGGGATCGTCGCCCTCATCGTGTGGCGCCGCTTCCGCAACCGGCGGCTGCGCCTCGCCCGCCGCTTCGTGGCGAAGGTGCGCCGGCTGCCCGAAGTGCGCCTCGTCGCCCTCGACGGCATGCGCTTCACCGTCGCCGCCGACCGCGCGCAGGCGAGCACCTACGTCCGGGCCAACGCGCACCTCGACTCCGTGAACGCGAGCATGTTCTTCGGCGACCCCTTCACCCTCGCCGTTCGGGACGAGCTTCCCGAGGGGGAAGAGAAGGCTCTCCTGTCCGGACCGGGGGTGCTCTATGTTCGTGAGGAGGCATCCCGACCGGCCGGGCCTTGACCGCCGGCCCGGCGTTTCCGGTAGAGTAGTTGCAGCGGGCCGTGGAGGCCCGATCCGCCGGCCTCGCCGGACCGCGCCGGCGTCCCAGGAGGAGAACCGTATGAAGACGACCGTGAAGCTCGGCCTCGCCGTCGCTCTCGTGGTGGGCCTCGTGGCCGGCGCGACCGCCGGCGACGACGTCACGCTCACCGGCAAGGTCATGTGCGCGAAGTGCACCCTGAAGAAGGCCGACGCGAAGGAGTGCCAGAACGTGCTCGTGGTGAAGGACGGCGACAAGACCGCCGAGTACTACGTCGAGAAGAACGACGTCGCCAAGGCCTTCGGCCACCCCTGCACCGGCGAGAAGGACGCCGTGGTCACCGGCAAGGTGACGGAGAAGGATGGCAAGAAGTGGATCTCCGCCACCAAGATGGACAAGAAGAGCTAGCGATCCCGCGTCCGCACCGGGGGGGGCGCAAGGCCCCCCCACGCCATCTCGAGGGGCTCCTGACCAGACGGGAGCCGAGGGATCCGCCGTCTCGAGTCGGCTTTCGGCGTCGGCGGAGACGTGACCCGGCTCAGCGGGCGTCGTGGAGAACGCCGACGCGCCCGTAGAGCGCCATCAGCCGGCCGACGGCCTCCTCCCGGTCGAACCGCGGGGGCAGGGTGACCCGCCGGTGCACCGCGTCGCCAAGGGCGCGGGCCAGTCCCTCGACGTCGCCCCACGGCACGAGCCCCGGGCCCGGGTGCCACTCCTCGATCCCGCCCGCCACCCAGGCCACGACCGGCACACCGAAATGGAGAGCCTCGAGGCCCACGATGCCGAACGGCTCCTGCCAGCGCGACGGCAGAAGAAGCGCCCGCGCCCGCCGGTAGACGCCGGAGAGCCGGTGGCGTTCGACCCAGCCGAGGACCTCCACCCCCGGCCCCTCGCTCCCACCGGCCCGGGCCTCGATCTCCGAGCGGAGGGGACCCGTGCCGGCGAGGACGAGGGGCAGCTCCACCCCGGAGCGGAGCCACGCCTCGAGCGCGTCACGCGCTCCCTTGGCCTCGACGAGGCGCCCCACGAAGAGGACGCACGGCGGGCCGCTCGGGGCGGCGCCGGGGTCGAGGCCGTGGACGAAGGGCGGGACGACGTGGACGCCCCGCGGAGGAACGCCGGCCGCGACCAGCTCCTCCCGCATGTAGCGTGAAAGCACGGTGAGGGGCATCCGCCGCGCGGCGAGGAGCCGCCGCTCGGTGAGGGCGTGGACCTCGCGGAAGTAGGCCGGGTCCTCGAAGCAGGAGGCGCAGAGCTCCCGCGTCATCGGCCGCCGGCACACCTCGCCGGCGAGAGTCCACTTCCCCCGGGTCGGGCAGAAGAAGCGATGGTCCTGCACCGTGAGCAGCGTCCCCGTGCGGCGCGCCGCCCACTCGAGGACCGAGGGATTGACGACGCTGTGGACGTGGACTACGTCGGGGGCGAAGTCCCCCACGATGTCGTCGAGATCGACCGGGGCCTCTGTCCGAGCCTCGAGACCTGGCCGCACGTCGACCGGGCACGGGGCGTCCACCCGAAAGTCGGCCTCTCCCACCGCCAGGCGCACCTCGTGGTCCACGGCCAGGCTGTCGAGGAGACCGAGCAGCCAGGCGTACGCGCCACCGCGGTCAGTCAGACGGTCGGCCAGGTGGAGGATCCGCACGAGACGCCCAGCATAGCTCCGCGTGGCGTCGGCGCGGGCGGGACCGGCGACACGCGGCGTAGAATCCCCCGTCCCCCTTCGCGGAGGTCCCGAATGACGCGACGGTTCGCTCTCCTGCTCCCAATCCTCCTCCTCGCACCGGCGGCCAGCCAGGCCGGTGACCGACCCTGGACGAGCGACGACGTCCTGGGCCTCAGGGTCGTGAGCGACCCGCGGGTCTCGCCCGACGGGCGGCTCGTGGCCTACGTCGTCGAGTCGCTGAACGCCGAGGCCGACGCCTACCAGACCGACGTCTGGCTCGTCCGAACCGTGGGCGGCGAAGCCCGGGCGCTCGCCTCGTCTCCGGTCGGAGACGACACGCCGCGCTGGTCCCCGGACGGCAGGTGGGTCGCCTTCCTCTCCGAGCGGCCGCGCCCGGGCGCGAAACCGGAAGAGGCCGGCGAAGCGAAACGGCAGATCTGGCTGATCCGCCCGGACGGGGGAGAAGCGGTGCCGCTCACCTCGGCCCCCGGCTCGGTTTCGGCCTTCGAGTGGTCGGCGGACGGCCGCCTGGTCGCCTTTCTCGCCCGCGAGGCGAAGAGCGACGAGCGCAAGAAGCACGAGAAGGAGAAGGACGACGCCTGGACCCCCTCCGAGGTCTATCCCTGGGAACGCCTCTGGGTGATCGACATCGCCACGAGGCAGGCCCGGCAGCTGACGAGCGGCGAGATCCACGTCACCGGCATGACCTTCTCCCCGGACGGACGGACGATCGCCTTCGCCGGCCAGCCGACGCCGCGCATCCCCGACCGCTTCCGCTCCGACCTCTACACGGTCCCGACGGCGGGCGGCGCGCCGTCCTCCCTCGTCGCCCGGAAGGGCATGGACGTCGCTCCCGCCTGGTCGCCCGACGGCCGGTGGATCGCGTTCGTGTCCCAGGACGGGCGGGACGAGGACTGGTACACGAACAGCGGCGTGAGCGTCGTGCCCGCGGCGGGCGGCGAGCCGCGCTCGATCACCGCGTCGCTCGACGAGCAGATCGGGGGGCTCTTCGGGTCCCGGCTCGAGTGGGCGCCGGACAGCGGGTCCGTCGTCTTCCCGGTGTCGTGGCGCACCTCCGGGCGCCTCTACCGGGCGACCCTCGACGGCAAGGTGGAGCCGATCACCAGCGGCCCCGAGGTGAGCGGCGCCCCCTCGATCGACCGGCGGGGCGAGGCCCTCGTCTTCCTCCGCGAGGACTCGGTCCGGCCACGCGAGGTGTGGGCGATGCCGCTCGGCACCCCTGCCGACCCGCGGGCGGCTGGCGGACGCAAGGCCGCTCCGCCCGTGCCGAAGGCCCTGACCGATACGAACCCGCAGGCCCGGGACCTCCTCGTCTTCCCCAAGGAAGTCGTGACGTGGATTGGCGCCGAGGGCCGAGCGATGGAAGGCCTCCTCGTCTACCCGCCGGGCTACGTGAAGGGCACGCGCGTCCCCCTCGTGCTCAACGTCCACGGCGGCCCGGCCGGCGTCCACTCGAACACCTTCACGCCCTCCACCCGCCTCTGGGCCTGGCCGCTCTTCCTGCAGACGGGCTACGCGGTCTTCTTCCCGAACCCACGGGGCAGCGGCGGGTACGGCGAAGGCTTCCGCGCGGCCAACGTGCGCGACTGGGGAGTCAAGGACTACGAGGACCTGATGCGGGGCGTGGACGCCCTCGTCGAACGGGGGATCGTCGATCCCGACCGCCTCACCGTCAACGGCTGGTCCTACGGCGGCTTCATGACCTCGACGATCGTCACGAAGACCGCCCGTTTCAAGTCGGCGATCGTGGGCGCCGCGGTCACGAACCTGGCCTCGTTCACCGGCACCACCGACATCCCCGAGTTCGCCCACTCGTATTTCCGGTCCTGGCCCTGGGAGGACCCGGGCGTCTACGTGGAGCGTTCCGCCCTCTTCCACGCCGGGAACGTCAAGACCCCGAGCCTCGTCGTCCACGGCGACAAGGACGAGCGGGTGCCCTTCTCGCAGGGCCTCGAGTTCTACGAGGCCCTCCGGGCGGTCGGCGTGCCCACCGATCTCCTGGTCCTTCCCCGCCAGCCCCACGGTCCCCGTGAGCCGAAGCTGCTCCGGAGGTGTCACGAGTGGTTCCTGCGTTGGACGGAGACGTACACCCGCGGTCGGTGAGACGGCGGTGAGCGATCCGCGGCCCCCGGACGACTCCCCCGCAAAGCGACCTTGGCGCGGTCGACGTGGGTGAGGTGTTGTGGGCCGAGGTCACGGTAGGGGAGCGATGCGGAGGCACTCGCGACAGGCGGAGCGCCTGCCGGCCCACGGCCCGGTCTCCCGACGCGCGCAATCTCGCTGTCCCGTCGGCTGAGGCGGTAGGCTGCGCCGCGTGAAGGTCCTCCTCACCGGCGCCACCGGCTTCCTCGGCTCCTGGATCGCCCGCGAGCTGATCGGCGCGGGCCATTCGGCCCGGGCGCTCGTGCGGCCGACGAGCAAGCTCGATGGGCTCGTCGGGACGAACGTCGAGAAGGCGATGGGCGACGTCCTCGACCGCCCGTCGCTCGACGCCGCGCTCACCGGGATGGACGCGGTGATCCACGCCGCCGGCGCGGTGGGCCAGCGCCCCCGCGACGAGAAGACGCTCTACGCGGTCAACGTCGAGGGGGCGAAGAACGTCCTTCAGGCCGCGAAAGCGCGGGGAGTGCGGCTCGTCCACACCTCGTCGATCTCGGCGGTCGGCTTCACCGCGGAGCCGGTGGTGGCGAACGAGCAGGCGGAGTACCGGACCCAATCGCCGCCGTATCCCTACGGCGAGTCGAAGCGGCAGGGCGAGCTCCTTGCGCTGGCCATGGCGAGGGACGCGCTCGACGTGGTGGTGCTGAACCCAGGGACGATGTTCGGCCCGGGCGACGTCCACCTCACCAGCACCCGGATGGTCCTCGAGTACCTGCGCGGCCGGCTGCGGTGGGTGCCGAAGGGCGGCGTCTCCTACTGCGACGTCCGCGACGTCGCGAGGACCCATGTCGCGGCGCTCACCGCCGGCAAGCGCGGCGAGCGCTACATCGTCGCCGGCCACAACCTGTCGCTCTTCGATCTTCTCGCCAGGCTCTCCGACCTGACCGGACTCGGCCGGCCCGGGCGCCTCCCTCCCTTCCTTCCCGCCGCGCTGGCGCTCCTCTCCGAGGGCGTCGCCAGGCTCGTCCCCCACGGGCTCGAGGAGGTGAACCGGGCGGTGGTGAAGCACGGCGCCCTCTACAACTGGGTCGATTCCTCGAGGGCCGAGCGCGAGCTGGGCTACCGGATCCGCCCGCTCGAGGAGAGCCTGCGGAGCACCCTGAAGGACTTCCTTTCCCGCGGCGTCTTCCCGGCGAATACCGACAAGCTCCGCGCGCTGTCGGAGGCCTGACGCCCGCCGTCGCACCGGACTGCCGGCGTCCGTGGTACGTTCCTCCGAGGAGGGGGAGCACGTGCTGGAGGCAGAGGACATCCTCGACGGCCTGGTGAGGGGAGCCTTGGGTGGCAGCGGGAAGGCCTGCGAACGGGCCGGTCACGCCGTGCGGCACGCCGGGCTGATCAACGCCCGGACGCTCCTCGCGGCGGCGGGGGTGGCGTGGGGACTCTACGAGACGTGGCAGAGCCAGCAGGCTCCCGCGGCAGCGGCCCCGTACGGGTCTGCACCGGCAGGAGGCCCGCGGGCCGCCGGCCCTCTCGCGGCGCCGCCGCCCCGGCCGGGGGCGATCCCCCCGTCCGACGAAGGCGGCTTGCCGCGGCCCGTCCTCCAGCTGCTGCGCCTCATGATCTCGGCCGCCCGGGCGGACGGCGACCTCGGCCCCGCCGAGCGGGCGCGGATCCTCGCCGAAGCCCGCGAGGTGGGGGCCGAGGCTCTCGTGCTGCGGGAGCTCGACTCCCCGCGGCCGCTCGGCGAGATCGTGGCCGGAGTGACGGATCCCCAGCTCAAGGAGCAGCTCTACACCCTCGCCTTCACGATCGTCCGGGCCGACGAGGCGGTCACGGGGAGCGAGCGGATCTACCTCGCCCAGCTCGCGCACCGCCTGGGGCTCGACCCGACGGCGGTGGCGCACCTCGAGGCCGAGGCCGCCCGACACATCGACGCCGCGGGCGCGCCGAGCCCGCCCATCGGGTGAGCCCGCGTCCTCTTCTTCTGAAGGAGAGACAAGGCATGTCCTCGACACCCCAGTGGTACATGGCGATCGGCGGCCAGCAAGTGGGTCCG
>Ga0335085_10018069_pt1 | contig 10143 bp, 6 predicted proteins | sample Lox_Sample_45_FD_206712 | JGI IMG/M metagenome (GOLD analysis project Ga0335085, IMG submission 206712) | Soil microbial communities from Loxahatchee National Wildlife Refuge, Florida, United States - Lox_Sample_4.5 | ecosystem: Environmental > Terrestrial > Soil > Wetlands | place: USA: Florida... | reverse complement strand
TGGGGCCGTGATCACGAGCCTGAGCTGCGTCCCGTTAGCGATCGCCCGCTGGTAGGCCCGCGCAATGGCATCCATTGCGGAGTGATCGCAGGAGCCGGTCTCGGTCATGTCAGCGATCAAGACAGTAGCCCCGCGATTGATCACCGAAAGCAGTCGATCACGGAGTTGCCCTGCGTTGGAGACATCGACATGGTCAGGAAACGCCACCGTGGCCCGACTCCCCATCCACTCAACCGGGAAGGCGTCATCGGGCATCTGCTGTCTTCCCATCACTCGAGCCGGGGTGTGCAGCAGATTCTACGACGGCAGCGGAGTGACCTGACGATCAGCGGCCTTCGGTATGCACCGGTGTCATTTCTGCCCGGCAGGCTCCGGCTTGGTGCCGGCCTGGTCCACCAGGCCGCCCTGGCGCCGGTTCCAGTCCCGCCAGATCAGCCGGTGCACCGGGATCCACCTCGGGATGTCGCGCAGGCCCGGGATGAACGGGATGAACAGCAGCAGCAGGGTGGCCAGGCCGGTCATGAGGATCGCGATCAGGTCGATGTTGTCGGAGTTACCCCAGCCGGGCTGCATGTGATACCACATCTGGAACAGCCACAGCCAGGGCTGGCCCGGGTAGCTGCCGGTCTCGTTCATCACGCCCCAGTCGTCACCGGTCAGGTGCTGGGCGGCCGCCAGGTTGTTGTAGTACTCGCCGTCCGCGAGGAACAGCAGCGGCTTGGTGAAGTCGGTGCCGTAGAACTGGCGCTGGGCGAGCAGGTCGGTGTCGATCGCGCCGCTGCGGGCCAGGGTGAGCTCGGTGGCCAGCATGGCCGGGACCGGGCCGTAGTTGCCCGGTGGCAGCACCGGGATGCCGTTGACGAACTTCACCTTGGGGGCCGCGCTGACGTAGTTGGCCACCCACTTGTTCTGCAGGGCGGCGGGCGCGGACTTGTAGGTGGCCAGGGCCGCGGCCAGCGCCGGGTCGTTCGCGGTGGCCGAGGCCAGCGGGCTCAGGACGAAGACCTGCGCCGTGTCGATCGGCTGCCGGACCCCGGCCCAGTTCCCCGGGGCGATCACGACCCGCTGCGCGTCGCCGTTGTTGTTGTACGGCGGCCCGAGGGTGGCGCTCCCGCTGGTTGCGTTCAGTTCGGTGGCCGCGGTGGCGAGGAAGCCGCCCGGGTCGACCTGGGTCCAGCTCTTCACCGTGACCGACGGAATGTCCGGCGAGGACAGCAGGCTGGCCAGGCCGACGGTAAGCACCAGGATGACCAGCGTGGCGATGGTGCCTTCCTTCAGGATGTCGTAGCGCCGGGTCGGGCCGCGCCACGCCGCCCGGTCCGCGCGCCGGGCCGCCATCCTGGCGGCGACGCCCCGTGGCCGGGGGACCGGCAGCGGGTGGCTGACGCCGCGCATCCTGACCAGCAGGACGTGCGCGCCGACGAGGGCGATGAGGATGATCGGGATCAGCACGATGTGCCACAGCAGCATCTGGCCGAAGTTCATCAGGTTGAAGAACGCGCCGATGCCGGCCGCGTTGAACGCGTCCTTGCCGTTGGTGGCGATCCACTGGGAGTCGAAGTTCTGCTGGGTCAGGTAGCCGGTGAAGCACTCCACGATCGAGGCCAGGAAGGCGACCACGCCGGTAATCCAGGTCAGGCTCCGGCGGCCGCGCCAGGCGGCCATCCAGAACTTGCCCCACAAATGGATGACCAGCAGCGCCATGAACAGCTCGACGCTCCACAGGTGCAGGCTGTTGAAGAAGTGACCGACCGGGTTGGTGTGCCACCAGTCGGTGCCGCCGAGCGCGATGGCGAAGCCGCTGACGATCACCACGCCGAGCGCGGCCAGCGACGCCACGCCGAACACGTAGACCCAGGAGGCCACGTAGGCCGGCTGGCGGTCCGGCAGCAGCTTGTTCGGCGGCAGCGAGGTCAGCGCGCGCCGGCGGGCCCGCGCCGTCCACATCCGCTCGTCACCCGGCGCGATGCCCGCGTCCGGCTCCGGGTCCGAGACGGCGGCGTCCCCGCCGCGGGCCCGGGGGAACGGCAGCAGCAGCGCGGCCCCGAAGATGGCGACCATCACCGCGATCAGGACCAGGTTCGCCACGGAAATCGTGAACACGTTCCAGTTCAGGTACGAACCAGGCTGGTTCAGGTCGATGGCGGCGGGAGCATGTCCCGCCAGCGCGAGGTGTTCCACCAGAGCCTCCAGGCTGCCCGGCAATCGATTGGGCCCAAGCCTCTAGGCCGACGCGGGGGGACCCGTAGTGCTATGAGTCACGGTCGGCCGGGACTAAAGTCCTTTGTCCCGAACGCGCCGGGTTGTCAGCCCTCGGTCCGGCCCTCGCCGGGACGGACAAGCCCGGTCTCGTATCCGTAGATCACGGCGTGCGCGCGATCGCGCAGCTGGAGCTTGGTCAGGATCCGGGTGACGTGCGTCTTGGCTGTCGTCTCGCCGATCACCAGGCTGCGCGCGATCTCGGCGTTGGACAGCCCGCGGACCATCAGGACGAACACCTCGCGTTCCCGGTCGGTGAGCCGGTCCAGGTCGGCTGACTGACGTGGCCGGCCACGGACGAAATGCTCAACGAGCCGCCGCATCGGCCCGGGGGAGACCAGGGCATCGCCAGCGGCCGCAGCCCGCACCGCGAGCAAGATCTCCTCAGGCGGGGCGTGCTTCAACAGGAATCCGCTGGCCCCCGCGAGCAGGCCGTCGAAGACGTACTCGTCCAGGTCGAAGGTCGTGAGCAGCACGACCCGCGGCGGCTTCGGCGTCAGCGCGGCCACCCGCCTGGTGGCCTCGATCCCGTTGAGCCGCGGCATGCGCACGTCCATCACCACGACATCGGGCCTGAGCTCGGCGGCCTTGCTTACCGCCGCCAGCCCGTCGGGCGCCTCGCCGATCACCTCGAGGTCCGGCTGCGTGCCGATCATCATGGCCACGCCTGCCCGGACCACCGGCTGGTCGTCGACCACCAGGATGCGGATGGTCACAGCGGACCCGGCAGGAACGCGCGTACCGCAAAGCCCCGTTCCGCGGCGCTCCCGGCCTCAAGCTGCCCGCCGAGCAGGCGGGCTCGTTCCCTGAGCCCGGCCAGTCCGGCGCCGCCACCACGAATTGCGGCCGCACCGGCTGCCGCGCCAGGCCCGTCGTCGGTCACCTCGACCATGATCCCGTCGTCACGATAGGCCAGGCGGACCGTTGCCGCGGCGCCCGCTGCATACCGGATCGCATTGGTCAGGCTTTCCTGCACCACCCGGTAGCCAGCCAGCTCGACGGCGGGCGGCAGCGGGCGGGGCTCGCCGTCGACGCGCAACTCAGCTCGCATACCCGCCTCCCCGGCCCGCTTGATCAGGCCGGGAATGTCACAGAGTCGCGGCTGCGGCGACGTATCCGGGCCTGTATCGGCGGCCGGCCGCAGTTCGCGGACCAGCTGGTTGAGTTCGGTCAGGCCGCCGCGGGCCTGCCGCTCGATGGCGGCTACCGCGGCCGCCGCCGCCTGCGGGTCGCCGGCCGCTGCCAGCCGGGCTGCCCCGGCCTGGACGGCGATGGCGCTGAGCTGGTGGGCTACCACATCGTGCAGCTCCCGCGCCAGCCTGGCCCGTTCCATATCCTGCGCGTGCCGGGCCGCGGCGGCGGCCGTATCGCGATGCGCACTGGTGACCTCGCCCATGCCCAGTGCTATGGCCAGGAGCGCGCAGGCGATGGCCGGATCGTGGCTGCCGCGGTCAGCCGGCAACGTGATGAAGACCGCGAGCAACGCGCATGCCGCCAGTGCCCGGCCAGCCCGGCGCACACTGCTGCTGCCGTAGGCTCCCAGGCCGTAGGCGGCGGCGAGAACCGCGGCGCCGGCCGACCATATGTTCTCCCCTGCCGCGTACTTGACCGCCAGGGCGGCGCCAGTCAGGGCCAGCACTGCGGCCGGCTGTTGCCGCCGCCGCACAAACGGCATCGACTGCGCAGCGGCCAGCGCGATGACACCGAGGATGACCAGCGCGGAACCGCCGTGCCCTGGCGGCCGCCACCACCAGGGCACATCGAACAGCGCCCAGGCCAGCAGCACCGCCGCCACCAGCCGGTCTACGGTCTCGGCCCGCAGTCGCCGCTGCGACCAGGCTTTCCACACGGCTCGACCCTATGCCGTCGGCCCGGCGGTCACACCGTGACGTCGGCGGAGAATCGCCAGCGGGCGATGGCTGCCGCGATAGCGCCGGTGAGCACGATGCCGAGCAGCCCGGCTAGCTCACCGGGCTGCTGGCTGTCGCTGACGAACCTGCTCCAGAAGTTGGTGGGCAGGTAGCCCGGAGCGTCAAAGTTCATCCAGGCCTGCACGAACGACGCCGGGGACAGCCGCCCGATGCTCGCAATGCCGGCGACCAGGAGCGCGAGCAGCATCGAGCCCACGGTGATCGCCGTCGTGGCGAGCTGCCCCCGGGCGATCGCGCCGGCCGCGGTCCCGACGGCAGCGAACAGCCCGAGCACTATCGCCGCGCGCCCGGCCGCTGATGCCGACGAGCCCAGGCCAGCCCACATCGGGGCATGAGCGGCCGGGAGGTCGGCAGCGGCCGCGATCAGCGGCGCGGCTACGGCCAGGACCAGCCAGCAGCACACCAGGGCCGCCACGCCCGCGGCCCAGATCGTCAGCCACTTGGCCGCGAGTACCCGGGTCCGGCGGCCCTGCCTGGCGAGCAGTTGCCTGATGGTCCTGGACCCCCACTCGCCGCCCCAGTGCCCGCCAGCGACCAGCGCGATCAGCAGCAGGCCAGGCACCGAGGCGAGCATGCCGGCCGCGACGTGCCCTATCTCGCCGGGCTGCGCGAGCAGGCTCGTCGCGGCCGCGGCGGTCCGGGCCGCGGCGTGCGCGTGCGCGATGACCTGCCTGCACTGCGCGGTCACTGCCCGCGCGCAGACATCGGGAATCCGGGGACTGGCGAGCGCCCCGCGGGCGTTGTTGGCGCCACCCCAGGTGATGAGCAGGCAGAAACCGATGATGGCCAGCCCGGTTCCCCACACCAGCGGCCTGATCAGCTTGCGGAGCTCAGCTGCCAGCAGCCACGGCACGTGCGTCCTCCTTCCCCGTGATCTCCAGGAACCTGTCTTCCAGCCCGGGCCGCTCGACGGTCACCGATTCGGCGACCACCCCGCCCGCCATCAGGACGCCGTTCACGTCCCGGCCGCGGTCGTGCTCGACCAGGAACTGCCCGTTGGCGTGCCGGGCCGGAACCCTGATCCACCGGGCCAGCAGCCGGGCGGCTGCTCCGCTGTCCGCGGCACGGACCTCGACCCGGACCCGCCGCCTGATCGCGCCGAGCATCGCGGGCGCGCCTTCCTCGACCAGCCGGCCACCGACGATCACGGCAACCCGGTCGCATACCTGCTCGACCTCGGCAAGCAGGTGACTGGACAGGAATACCGTCGTCCCCTCCGCGGCCAGGCCGCGCAGCAGGCCCCGGATTTCCCTGATGCCAGCCGGGTCGAGCCCGTTGGTCGGCTCGTCGATGATCAGCAATGGCGGGCGCCCGAGCATCGCCGCGGCTATCCCGAGCCGCTGGCGCATGCCCTGGGAGTAGGTCTTGACCTTCCGGGCAGCAACATCGGCCAGGCCGGCCAGGTGAAGGACCCGGGCGGCCTCGCCGGGACCGCAGCCACCGCCCGTGGCACCGAGCACCTCGAGGTTGACCCGCCCGGTCATCCACGGGTAGAAGGCGGGCTCCTCGATCATCGAGCCGGCCTGCGCCACGGCCCGCGGGTCGGGAAGGCGCCGGCCAAGCAAACGGATCTGGCCCGCGGATGGCGCGATCAGGCCCAGCAGCATCCGGATGGTCGTGGTCTTGCCGGCGCCATTCGGGCCGAGAAAACCGTAGACCTGACCGGACGAGACCGCCAGATCAAGCCCGTTCACGGCGATCGCTGGCCCGAACCGCTTGGTCAGGCCCTCGCAGCTGATCACATCCATGCGACAGACCGTACGGGCGCAGCGCCCCAGCCGCGTCCCCCGCCAGGACGATCCGGCCTCGCCTTTTCGACGACGGCCGGCCCCAATCGGGGACATTGGTCCCTTCCAGCGAGGCTCCATGCGTTGTTCACTTGCAGTCTCGGCGCCTCCGGAGGCTGAGGAGTGTGATGGGACTTACCACGACGGACATCGTGACCGCCGAGCATGACGCCGCTCGATATCCGCAGTACGCGCTGGCGAAGTTCCGGCCTCCGGCGTTGCCCGGTACGCTCGTTTCCCGGCCGGCGTTGCGTGAGCGGCTTGGTGGGGGTGCTGGTCAGCGGCTGACGGTGGTGGTGGGGTCGGCGGGGGCGGGTAAGAGCGTGCTGCTGGCGGACTGGGCGGCGGCGCGGCCGGCGGGGGTGACGGCGTGGCTGTCGTGTGACCGGGCTGATGCGGACCCGGCCCGGTTCTGGGCCGGGTTCATCGAGGCGCCGCGGGTTATCGAGCCGGGGTTCGGCGCTGATGCCGCGGACCTGCTCGCGATGGACCGGGCGATGTCGGCTGATGTCACCGCGTCGGTGGCTAACGATGCCGCCCGGCTGCCGGCGGGCTCGGCGGTCATCGTGGATGATTTCCATCTGGCGGCGGCCGGGGCGGCTGCGGAGATGACCGATCTGGTGGAGCGGTGGCCGGCCGAGACGGTCCAGCTGGTGCTGGCGGGCCGGTTTGACCCGCCGCTGCGGCAGCACCGGCTGCGGATGTCGGGCCAGCTGTGCGAGATCCGCGACCGTGACCTGTATTTCTCGGTGGAGGAGAGCCGTGACCTGCTGGCGAATTTCAGTGTCCGGATAGCCGATGCTGACCTGGCCGTGCTGCATCAGCGCAGCGAGGGGTGGCCGGCGATCGTGCAGATGGCGGCGTTGTCGCTGCGCGGGGCGGCCGATCCGGCGCGGCTGGCCCGGGCGCTGGAGGTCCGCGGCCCGGCCATCGCGGACTATTTCGTCTGCGAGGTGCTGGACCAGCAGCCGCCCGAGGTGGCCCGGTTCATGCTGGATACCTCGGTCCTGGCGGGGGTGCTGACCGCGGAGGGGTGCGCGGCGGTCACCGGGCGGCCGGACGCGGCGGCGCTGCTGCGCGGCATCGACGCCGCGCACCTGTTCCTGGTGGCCCTGGACGAGGAGCGGGCCAGTTTCCGGTATCACCATCTGGTGCGCCAGGTGCTGCGCGCCGAGTTGCGCGCCCGGGACCCCGCCCGCGAGCAGGTGCTTCAGCTGCGGGCCGCCGAATGGTGCGAGACGGCAGGCGATACCCGGCGCGCCGCCCGCTACTACCTGGCGGCCCGCCAGCCCGACCGGGCACTAGCGCTCCTGCAGGACCGGGTCGTGCCCGACTTCCTGCATTCCCCGACGGCGCCGGAGCCGCTGGTGCTGGGCATGGTCGATCCCTCGCCGCTGGTAGAGACCCCGGAACGGCTGCTGGGCCTGGCCGCCGAGCTGCTGTTGTCGGGTGATACGGCTCGCGGCGGTGAGTACCTTGACCTGCTCGAGCACGCCGGGACGATTCCGGCCGAGTCGAAGCTGGCCGCCCGGTTCGCGGCGTTTCAGTCGTTCCGCTACGGGGTGGTCGGTCAGCTGGAAAACTCCGTGCGGGCGGCCCGGGCCGCGCAGGCTATCCAGGAGCGGACGCAGCTCACCGACGAATGGGACGCAGCCGTCCCGCTGATCCTCCTCCGCGTGTACAGCTGCCTGGATGACTTCCCCGCGGTCGAGCGCGAGGCCGCCACGGCTCTGGCGGCCCCCGAGGTCACCGAACCGGTCAAGCGTGTGATGGTGCCGGGTGCGCTGGCGCTGGCCCAGTTCGAGTCGGGCCGTCTGGTTGAGGCCGCCGATACGGCCCGGGCCGCCGATGCCGATGCGCGGCGGCTGGGATTCGGCCAGCACTTCTTCGCCACCGACATTCTGCGCGCGCTGTCCGGCCTCGCGCTGGAACGCCGCGACCTCGACACCGCAGAGCGCCTCACCGAACAAGTGCTCTCGATAACCGAGCAGCGCCGGCCGCTCTTCGAGTTCATGGCGCTGCTGGACCGGGCGCAGATCTGGGCGGCCCGCGGGCAGATCCACGACGCGCTGACTACCGTCGAGGCCGCCCGCCAGGTCATGACCGGCGGCAGCCCGGCCCTGCTGGCCCGGGCCGACGAGCTGGAGGCGCTGCTGCGCCTGTCGCTCGGCGACCTACGCGCCCCCGCCGAACTGGCCCGCCATCTGCCCGCCACCCGCCGCGGCCTGCTGCTGGCCACCATCGCGCTGGCGGTCGGTGATCATCACGCTGCGCGCGAGTACCTGCAGACAGCGGCCCTGGGCGACCTGACGCCACGCCATGCGCTGGTGCGCCAGATACTGCTGGCCGCCGCCGCGATCGAGCGTGGCGATCCCGCGGCCGCGGGCCTGCTCGGCGGCGCCCTGCACGCAGCCCGCAGCCAGGGCTTCCTCAACACGGTTGTGACCACGGCACCGCAGGTGGCCGGGTACGTGGTCGAGCACGCGGCCCAGTTGCGGCCAGACCCGTTCACCGAACGGCTGGTCGCCGCGGCGCTCGAGGTACGCGCCACCCAGCCCGGCCGCGCCGTGTCCAGCCGGGCGCTGACCGAGCCGCTGACAGCTTCCGAGCAGCGCATCCTTACCCTGCTGCCGACCAGCACCTACCTGCAGATCGCGGACACGCTCTACATCTCGCGCAACACGGTAAAGACCCATCTCCGGTCGATCTACCAGAAACTCGGGGTGGCATCACGTTCGGAGGCCCTCGAGCGGGCCGTCGACCTTCGCCTGCTCTGAGGCCGCCGGGAATCACCCTCGTTGGGTGATGACCTGACCAGAGCGCCCGGCCAGTATCAGGGAGCCGTCCAGGCCAGCACCTGATGGAGAGGCCTAGCTGTTCGGAGGCACACTATGGCTGTCCAGACTGAAACCGCCGCGGCCGGCCGGGACTGGTACGCATGCACGCCGGAAGAGGCGGCCGCGGCCGCCGGGGTGGACCCGGGCGTGGGGCTGTCGGCCGCGCAGGCGGCGGATCTACTGGCCAAGAACGGTCCGAACTCGCTGCCGGAGGAGAAGCCCAGGCCGGGCTGGCGCCGGTTCCTCGGGGAGTACCGCAGCTACATGCAGATCATCCTGGTCGCCGCCGCAGTGGTGTCTTTGCTGATCAAGGAGTGGAGCACCGCGGTTCTGCTGATACTGCTGACGGTGCTGAACGCGGTGGTCGGGATGCGGCAGGAGGGCAAGGCGGAAAGCGCCATGAACGCCCTCAAATCGATGATGAAGGCGACCGCCCGGGTGCGGCGGGACGGGACCGAGGCGCAGATCCCCGCCGAGGAACTGGTCATCGGCGACGTGGTGCTCATTTCCGCCGGGGACCAGGTCCCGGCCGACGGGCGTATCGTCCAGGCCAGCGCGCTGCAGATCGACGAGTCGGCGCTGACCGGGGAGAGCGTGCCCGCCGCCAAGGACGCCGAGACGCTGTCCGGTGACCAACTGGGCCCCGGTGAGCAGACGAACATGGCGTTCATGAACACGCCGGTCACGCACGGCAGCGCCATCGTGATCGTCACCGCTACCGGGGGCGGTACCGAGCTGGGCAAGATCTCCGGCATGCTGGCCGCCACGGCCCAGGAGGAGTCCCCGCTGACCAGGGAGCTCAACCGGCTCACCCTGTGGATCGCGGCGGCGGCCGGGCTCACGATGATCGTGATGTTCGCGCTGGGCCGGGCGCGCGGCCAGGCGTGGGACGCGCTGTTCGTCAGCGCCGTCTCGCTGGCGATCGCGGCCATCCCCGAAGCGCTGCCGACCGTGACCCAGACCATCTTGTCCATCGGCGGTGTCGACCTGGCCAAGCGAAACGCCATCGTCAAGGACCTGCCTTCGGTCGAGACGCTGGGGTTCACCTCGGCGATCAACTCCGACAAGACCGGTACCTTGACGATGAACCAGATGACCGCCGTCGAGGTGGTGAACCCGACCGACCGCTACACGATCTCGGGGATCGGCTACGGCCTGGACGGCCGGGTCCATCACGCCGCTGGCGCCGCGGCCGCCATCGAGGACTCGATCCTGCCCTACCTGATGGCCAGCGACGCCAACCTCGTGGACGGCAAGGTCGTCGGCGATCCCACCGAGGGCGCGCTGCTCGTGCTGGGCTACAAGGCCGGAGTGGACATCGACGAGACC
>Ga0335085_10018067_pt1 | contig 10143 bp, 11 predicted proteins | sample Lox_Sample_45_FD_206712 | JGI IMG/M metagenome (GOLD analysis project Ga0335085, IMG submission 206712) | Soil microbial communities from Loxahatchee National Wildlife Refuge, Florida, United States - Lox_Sample_4.5 | ecosystem: Environmental > Terrestrial > Soil > Wetlands | place: USA... | reverse complement strand
CCGAGGCCGAGACCGACCATTCGCTGAAGCGGGCGCTGGGGGCGCTGAACCTGACCGCCCTGGGCATCGGCGCGATCATCGGTACCGGCATCTTCGTGCTCACCGGCACGGTGGCGGCGGTGAACTCGGGCCCCGCGGTGGTGCTGTCGTTCGCGATCGCCGGGGTGGCCTCGATCTTCGCGGCGCTCTGCTATTCGGAGTTCGCCTCCCTGGTGCCGATGGCCGGCAGCGCCTACACCTACGGCTACGCGACGCTCGGCGAGCTCTTCGCGTGGATCATCGGCTGGGACCTGGTGCTCGAATACGCCCTGGGCGCCGTGACCGTCGCCATCGGGTGGTCGGGGTACGTGGTCTCCTTCCTCAAGGACATCGGCATCACCGTGCCGCCGGCCCTGTCGGCCGCCACGGGCACCGAGATCCACCTGGCGGACGGCACCGTGGTGCACGCGGTCTTCAACCTCCCCGCGATCATCATCATCGCCCTGGTGACCACGCTCCTGGTCGTCGGCATCAAGGAATCGGCCAACTTCAACAACATCATCGTGCTGGTGAAGGTGGCGGTGGTGCTGCTCTTCATCGTCTTCGCGGTCCACGCGGTCAATCCCGCCAACTGGCATCCGTTCATCCCTCCCGCCACGGACGACACCGGCCAGCATTTCGGCTGGTCGGGCGTGATGGCCGGAGCGGGAGTGGTGTTCTTCGCGTACATCGGGTTCGACGCGGTGAGTACCGCGGCGCAGGAGGCGAAGAACCCCCAGCGCGACATGCCGATCGGCATCATCGCGTCGCTGTTGATCTGCACCGTGCTCTACATCATCGTGTCGGGCATCGCGACCGGCGTGATGAGCTACAAGGACCTGAACGTCCCCGACCCGATCGCGGTCGTGGCCGACCACGCCGGTCTCGGCTGGATGTCCACCCTCATCAAGCTGGGCGCCATCGCCGGCCTGTCGTCGGTGATTCTGGTGATGTTGCTCGGGCAGTCCCGCGTGTTCTGGAGCATGTCGAAGGACGGCCTCCTGCCGCAGTTCGTCAACAAGATCCATCCGAAGTTCCAGACGCCGTACATCACGTCGATCGTCACCGGCGTGTTCGTCGCCATCTTCTCGGCGATCCTCACGGTGCGGGAGGCGGCGAGCCTGGTGTCGATCGGAACGCTCCTGGCGTTCGTGATCGTCTCCATGGGCATCATGGTGCTGCGGGTCCGGGAGCCGAACCTCCATCGGCCCTTCAAGGCGCCCTGGATCTGGTTCACCGCGCCCATGGGCGCGCTTTCGGCCGCCTATCTCATGAAGTCCCTTCCGTGGACGACGTGGTACCGCCTGATCATCTGGTTCGTGATCGGGATGGTCCTCTATGCGTTCTACGGGATCCGGAACTCCAGGCTGGCCAAGAAGTCGTAACGGCGGGGAGGCGGACGAAGGCGTCGAGCACGTGCGTTCGTGCTCGACGCCTTCGCCTTTTGCTTGACCGCCGCCGGGGGACGTACTTTTCGGCATGAGCTCTCCTTCCGTCCCCTCCGAACGAGTCGCCGCCGCCCGGGCGATGGCCGCGCTCTTCACCCCCGGCACCCGCATCGTACTCACGACGCACGTCAACGCGGACGGCGACGGACTGGGGAGCGAAGTCGGGCTCTGGCACCTGCTGCGCGCCCGCGGATGCGACCCCCTGATCACCAACCCCACCCCGATCCCCGACCGGCTCCGGTTCCTCGTGCCGCCGGGCGCGGACGCCTCGGACCGCGCGGCGAAGGAGATCGCGCGCGCCGCCGCCGTCGTGGTGCTCGACATCGCCGACCTCGGCCGGCTGGGAGACCTCGGGGCCGCGGTTCGGGCGGCCGGGGTCCCGGTGGCCTGCATCGACCACCACGTGAGTCCCGGCTCCCTCCCCGAGGGTCCCCGACTCGTGGCTCCCGAGGCCACCGCGACCGCCGAGCTGGTGCACGACCTGGCCGCGGCGTTGGACTGGACGCTGTCGCCGGAGGCCGCGCGCGCGCTGTACGTGGGGCTCCTCACCGACACCGGCGGGTTCCGGTTCTCCAATACGACCCCGCGCTGCCTCCGCGTGGCGGGGGCGCTCCTCGAGCGGGGCGTGGAGCCCGAATCGATCTACGAGCAGGTCTACGCCAGCGCGCCCGAAGGCCGCGTGCGCCTCCTCGCCGACGTGCTCGCCACCCTGGTGGTGGAGCCCGACATCGGGCTCGCGTGGGTGACCGTGCCCCCGGGGGCGATCGAGCGGTACGGGGCCACGGCCGACGACCTGGACGGGATCGTGGAGCACCCCCGGTCCATCGCCGGGGTCCGGCTGGCGCTCCTCTTCCGCCAGCTCGCGAACGGCAAGGTCAAGGTTTCATTCCGCTCCATGGGCGACGTGGACGTGGCCCACCTGGCCCATCACTTCGGCGGCGGCGGCCATGCGAAGGCGTCGGGCGCATCGGTGGACGGCTCGCTGGCCGAGGCGCAGACCGCGGTGCTGACGGTGGCGCGGCGCCAGCTCGCCGGGGGGTGAGGCAGCGCTTGGGGGCGGCAATCCGTATCTTCTTGGATCGTGCCCGCTTACCTGGGAGTGTCGGAATGACCGCTCGCTGGCTCGTCGCCTTGTCGCTCGTGACCGCATCCGGTGCCGCCGCCCAGACCGGCGGCTGGACACCGCTCTTCGACGGATCCCTGTCGGGGTGGGAGCACGTCGGGCCCGGACGCTTCACGGTGGATTCCGGTGTGCTCGAGACGCACGGGGGGATGGGCCTCCTGTGGTACACCGGCCGGAAGATCGGCAACGCCGTCATCCGCGTGGTGTTCTGGCCCACCGACTCGACCTCGAACTCCGGCGTCTTCATCCGGATTCCGCAGAAGCCCACCGAGCCGTGGATGCCCGTCAACAAGGGCTACGAAGTCCAGATCGACAACGCCGAGGACGCCTATCACGTCACGGGCGTGCTCTACTCGCTCACCCAGGCGCTGGCGCGCCCGGGCCTGGCCCGGCAGTGGGACACGCTCGAGATCACGCTGGACGGTCCGCGTACGGTGGTGCGCGTGAACGGCGCGCTGGTGACGGATTACACGGAAGGCCAGCCGGTGCCCCCGAAGCGGCAGACCTGGGAGCCCGATCGGGGCCGCCGTCCGGACCTGGGCTACATCGGCCTGCAGAATCACAGCGACGCCGATACGGTGTACTTCAAGGAAATCAGCGTGCGCCCGCTGCACCCCTGACGGAGGTGTCTATGCGCAAGGCGGCAATCGGCATCCTGGTGCTCGCGGCCCTCGCGGCGTCCTGCGATCCGACCACGGAGAGCGAAGTCGGGTTCACCACCGGTGGCGGCGGCGGCACCGGGACGGGCGTCGCCACCAAGCTGGTCTTCACCCAGGAGCCCGTGAGCACGCAGGCGACGGCGGCCATGCCGTCCGCCGTCGTGGTCGAGGCCGAGGACGGTCTGGGGAACGTGGACACGTCCTTCACGGCCACCGTCACCCTGTCGCTGCTCAGCAATCCCGACAGCGCCGCCCTCGGCGGCAACTTCAGCGTGCCCGCCATCGCCGGCGTCGCGACCTTCTCGAACCTCACCGTGAGCAAGGCCGACACCGGGTACTCGCTCATCGCGTCCTCGGGAACGCTCGCCACGGGCATCAGCGCGTCGTTCACCATCACGCCGTGAACCCCGTCGCGCGGACCGCCGCCCTCTGCTCGGCGGCCTTCCTCGCGGCCGTGCCGGCGCTCGCCGGCCAGCGGGCCTCCGACTCCGCGTTCACCAGCTTGGCCGCGGCGCTCCGCGATCCGGGCCGGGTCAAGACGCTCACGCTCCGGCAGCCGATGGGCTCCCTGCCCCCGGGGATCGCGGCGATGGTCAATCTGGAGACCCTGATCCTCGACCGGACCGACCTGCCGGCCCTGTCCGACGTGCTGGCCCGGCTGCCGCGCCTCCGGACCCTCTACCTCGGCGGCAACCCCAGGCTCGACTTCGCCAAGGTGCTGACCCAGCTCGCCGGATGTCCGGCGCTCGAGCGCCTGGGGATCGACGACAACGACCTGGGCCACGTTCCCCCCGAGATCGGAGGCCTGGTCCGGCTCCGCGCCCTGAGCCTCAGCAAGGACCAGCTCACGTCGCTGCCTCCCGAGCTGGGGCGGCTGACCCGGCTCGAAACGCTGGACCTCTTCCAGAACGAGTTCTCGGATCTTCCGGACTTCCTCACCCGGCTGCCCCGGCTCAGGATCGTCTACGTGTCGGGGAACCTGATGGACTCCGACAAGGCGACCCGCTTCGAGCGCCGGTCGGGCCACGCCACGGTCAGCTGGCGGATACCCGACGAGCCCTACTTCCACTGACGGCCGTCACCGCCTGATCGGCGTCACCCGGACCATCACCACGGCGTGGGACGGGACGGTGGCCGTGTACTCGGCGCGGAACGCCCCGCGGTCGGCGTGGGCCCAGAGGTCCCGCACCGTCGCCGAGTCGGTCCGGAGTCCCAGGCGATGGAACGACGCGGTCACCGTGGTGGCGACGCCGGCCCGGTTCAGGAGCGCGGCCGCCACCGAGCCGTCCCGGAGGGGCTTGGCCCAGACCTGCACCTCGGGCGTGGGCTCCCACACCACGATCCCCTGCGCGCCCAGGGAATCCTGGTCCACGGCGATCACCTCGGGGTTCTCGAGAATCGTCTTGGTGGCGGCGCTCATGGTCCGGAGATCGTTGCCCGCGATCAGGGGCGCGGCCTCGATGGCCCAGAGGGAGAAGTGGGCCCGGTACTCGTCGTCGGTCATCCCGCCGTTGCCGACCTCCAGCATGTCGGGATCGTTCCAGGCGCCGGGGCCCGCGACCGTGGCGTGCTGGGCCGACTGGTCCAGGTTGCCCAGCATGGAGCTCCAGCTGTCGGATATGTCGTCCGTGGTCCGCCAGAGGTTCCCGGTCTTCGGCGCCCAGGTCCAGGGCTGGTTGTAGCCCCACTCGCACAGGCTCAGCACGATGGGCCGCCCGGTGGCCGCCAGGGCGTCCCGGAACCTGGCGTACTGGGCCGGCGCGTCGAGGCCCGCCGCGTAGCACCAGTCCTCCTTGACGTAGTCGACGCCCCAGGAGGCGTAGGTCCGCGCATCCTGAGCTTCATAGCCGAACGTGCCGGGCCGGCCCTGGCAGGTCTTGGTGCCGGCGTCGGTGTAGATCCCGAACTTGAGTCCCTTGTCGTGCACGTAGTCGGCGAGCGCCTTGATGCCTTCGGGGAACCGGGTGGAGTCGGCCACGATGACCCCGGCGGCGGTGCGCGCCACCTGCCAGCAGTCGTCGATGATCACGTACCGGTACCCGGCGTCCCGCATGCCGCTCGCCACCATGGCGTCGGCGGTCTCGCGGATCAGCCGGGAGCTGACGTCGCAGGCGAAATGGTTCCAGCTGTTCCAGCCCATCGGCGGCGTGCGGGCGAGCCCGTTGTCGAGAGGGCGGCGCGCGGCGGTACCGGCGACGACGAGGGGCAGGGCGAGGAGGACGGGCGCGAACCGTTGCACGGCGGGCTCCGGAGCGGTGGAGGTTGCCGATAACGTTGCCCGCGTCCTCGGGCCCCCGCTAGATTCCCGCCGTGCCTCCCCCGCCCGCCGATCTCACCGCGCAAGTCACCGCCGCCCTCGCCGCCCTGCAGAACCCCCGGGTCGGGCGCGACGTGGTGGCCGCCGGGATGGTGCGCGACCTGGCCGTGGAAGACGGGGCCGTCCGGTTCACGTTCCTGCTGGGCCGCGAGGACCCCGCCACGCTCGCCCGGGACGCCCGCCGGGCGGTGAAGGCCGTGGCCGGAGTCACCGACGTCCGGGTGACCGTGGCGGACCCCGGGGCCCCGCGCCCCTCCGCTCAGGGTCCCGGACCCCGGCCGGCGGGCATGGCCGACGTGCCCCCGCCACCCACCGCGCAGGAGATGCCGGCGCTGGGGAGAGTCCTCGCGGTCTCGTCCGGCAAGGGCGGGGTGGGGAAGTCCACCGTTTCGGCGAACCTCGCGACGGCCCTCGCGGCGCGCGGATTCCGGGTCGGGCTGATGGACGGCGACATCTACGGGCCGAACATCCCGCGGATGATGGGCGTGTTCGACAAGCCGCCGGTCACGGCCGGCAAGATCCAGCCGCTCGAGGGGCACGGCGTGAAGCTGATGTCCCTCGGCTTCATCGTGGATCGCGACGCCCCCGCCATCTGGCGTGGACCCATCATCATGAAGGTGATCCAGCAGTTCCTGCGGGACGTCGCCTGGGGCGAGCTCGACTACTTCCTGGTGGACCTGCCGCCGGGTACGGGCGACGCCCAGCTGTCCCTGACCCAGTCGATTCACCTGCACGGCGCCGTCATCGTGACGACGCCGCAGGAGGTGGCCGTCGGCGACTCGCTGCGCGGCGCCAAGATGTTCGAGCGGGTGGGCGTGCGGGTGCTGGGCGTGATCGAGAACATGAGCTACTACGTCTGCCCCCATTGCGGGGAGCGGTCGGAGCTCTTCCTCGCCGGCGGCGGCGAGCGGCTGGCCGTCGAGCTCGGCGTGCCCCTGCTGGGGCAGATCCCGCTCCAGGCCCGGCTGCCGCAGCACGCCGATGCCGGCCGGCCCATCGTGGTCGCCGATCCGGACTCCCCGGCGGCCGTGGCGCTCCGGGGCGTGGCCGACGCGGTCGCGCTCGCCCTCGGCGGGCCGCGCTGACGTGCGGCTCCTCCCCCTCCTCCTGGTTCTCCTCCAGCACCCCGACCGGCCCGACCTCCGCGCCGGGCTGGACACCCTGTACGGGGGGGACTTTTCGGCTGCCGCCCGCTATTTCGCGGCGCTCGCCACGCGGGACACGGCGGATCCCGCGCCGCTGATCTTCCAGGCCGGCGCCTACATCTGGTGGGCCTCGGCCCGGGACTCGGACACGTTCGAGGAGGCGCGGATCGATTCCCTGCTCGACCGGGCGATCGGAAGAGCCCGGAGCGGGGGGGACGCGGATCGCTTCTGGCTCGCGACGGCGCTCGGGTATCGCGCGCGGGAGAAGGACCTCCACGGTCACGCCCTGAGCGCCGCCAAGGACGCCAAGGCCATGCGGGACGCCTACTCGACGGTCCTCGCCGCCGACTCGGCGTGCGCCGACTGCTACCTCGGCCTCGGCGTGTACCAGTACGGGCTCGCCCGCGCGGGCGCGCTCGCCCGACTCTTCGCGAAGATCATCGGGCTGGGCTCGGGCAGCGCCGATCGGGGGATCGCGGATCTGCGGCGGGTGGCCCGTCAGGGCGACCTGGCCCGGGTGGAAGGCGCCTGGGTGCTCGCCGCCGCCCTGGTGCGCGAAGGGGACCGGGACCACGCCCGCGGCCCGGCCCTGCGCGCGGAAGCGCGCGCGCTCGTGGTGGACCTGGCGTCCCGCTACCCGGGGAACCCCGTCTTCTCCCGCTTTCTTTCCGAAGTCCCGGCGGAGGGACCGTGAGACGCCCGCCCGTCTGATGGCCTCGCTCATCACCCTGCTCACCGACTTCGGCATCTCGGACAGCTACGTGGCCGAGGTGAAGGGCGTGCTGCTCTCGGCGCTGCCCGACGCGACGCTGGTCGACGTGACGCACCAGGTGCCCCCGGGGGACGTCCGGGCGGGGCAGTATCTCTTCACGCGGGTGTGGCGCCGCTTTCCCGCGGGGACGGTGCATCTCGTGGTGGTGGACCCCGGCGTCGGCACGTCCCGCCGGGCGCTGGCCGCGGAAGCGGCCGGGCACCTGTTCGTGGCGCCCGACAACGGGCTCCTCTCGTCGCTTCCGGACGACGCCGCATTCGTCTCGCTGCCGGTCCCGCCCTCGGCCGCGGCCACGTTTCACGGCCGGGATGTGTTCGCGCCCGCGGCCGCGCGGCTCGCCCTGGGCACGCCGCTGGACGACCTCGGGGACGCGGTGCCCGATCCCCTGCGCGTCCCGCTGCCGCAGCCGCGGCTGGACGGCGTCGCGTGGCTCGGGGAAGTCGTGTACGTCGACCGTTTCGGCACGCTGGTGTCGAACCTGCCGGCGTCGGACGTCGAGCCCGGAGTACGGATCGTGGTGGAGGGGAACGACATCGGCACGCTGCGCCGCACCTTCGGCGACGTGGAGCCGGGGCAACTCGTGGCCTACGGGGGGAGCGCCGGGGACGTGGAGATCGCGGTGCGCGGCGGGAGCGCCGCGCGGCTGCTCGGTGTGGGCGTGGGCGCGGAAGTACGGGCCTGAAGCACCAGGCGCCCGGGCGCTGGGGCGTCTAGGCGCCCAGCGCTTCAGCCGTGATGGCTGCCGGACGGAGTCTGGATCCGGACCTGGGCCAGCACCTTGTCGGCGAACTCCGCCGACGGGGCGAAGCGCTGCAGCTGCGCCAGCTCCACCAGGAGCTTGCGCTCGCGCTCGGCCACGGCGAGGCATTCGGCGCATTCCGTCAAATGGAAGGTGCGGGCCGCGCCGAGGAGACCGGTGGCCCAGAGCTCGACTTCGTCCGCGGTCAGATGTGCCTGCGGTCGCTCGTTCATAGGCTACTCCTACGGCCGTCTTTGGACGGCGGTTTCACTCGCGGGCGCCTTCCAGATACCCCCGCAACTCATTGCGCGCCCGATGGATATATGTCTTCACGGTGCCCAGCGGAAGATCGAGCATCCGCGCGATTTCCTCGTAGGAATGCCCTTCCACATGACGTAGCAGAATGCACGAGCGGTACTCGGGCCGCAGGCGGGCGATGGCCTGCTCGATGGCGCCGCCCAGCTCCCGTGACTCCACCTCGTCGAGGGGGCTCTCGCCCTGATCGCCGAGCTGCGGGGCGCTGGCGTGCATCTCCTCGGGGGAGCGGGCCGTGGGGGAGCCGTCGAGGGACAGCGTGTCGATCTGCCGGCGCCGGAGGTGATCGATGGCCGCGTTGTTCGCGATCTTGAAGATCCAGGATGAGAACTTGTATTCGGGCTTGTAGGTCTTGATGGCGTTCAGGACCTTGATGAACGTCTCCTGCGCCAGGTCCTCGGCCAGCGCGCGGTCCCGCACCATCCGGTAGATGAGAGAGAACACCGGACGCTCGTACCGGTGGACCAGCTCGCGGAAGGCGGGCTCGTGACCCTCGCGCGCCCAGCGGACGACCTCCTGGTCGCTGGCGCCCCGCAGGTCGTTCGGCCTATCTTTTGCGCCTATGACGCCGTCTCCTCGGTCGGACGTGATGCGCGTGGGGGGAGAAGGCAAGCGCTCCTACGTGCGCGGCGTGTTCACCGCGATCGCCCCCCGCTACGACCTCCTCAACCACCTGCTGAGCCTGAACGTGGACCGCCGCTGGCGCCGCCGGGCGGTCGGGCGCCTCGACTGGGAGCGGCGTCCCGACGGGCTCTACCTGGACCTCTGCGCCGGCACGCTCGACCTGGCGGCCACCCTCGCGACCGCCGACGGATTCCGGGGCCGGGTCATCGGAGCCGACTTCGCCATCCCGATGCTCGAGCGGGGCCGGCGCAAGGCGCCGCGGGTCCGCCCGGTCGGGGCCGACGCCCTGGAGCTGCCGTTTCCCGACGCGGAGTTCGACGGCGCGCTGGTGGGCTTCGGGGTCCGCAACCTCGTCGACCTCGATCGCGGCCTGGCCGAGGCCGCCCGGGTCCTCTCGCCCGGAAGCCGCCTCGTGGTGCTCGAGTTCACGACGCCGCGCTTCGCGCCCCTGCGCGCGGCCTACCTCTTCTATTTCCGGCGGCTCCTGCCGCTGATCGGACGCGCGGTGTCGAAACATACGGACGCCTATACCTACCTGCCAGAGTCGGTGCTCCGTTTCCCGTCGCCGGACGGTCTGGCGCGCCGGCTCGAAGGGGCCGGTTTCCGGGACGTGCGGTACGAGCTCCTGAGCGGCGGCATCTGCGCCCTGCACCATGGCACTCGATAGTCTCCGCGACTTCCTCCAGGCCATCGACGCGGCCGGCGACCTGGTCCGCGTCCGCCGGGCCGTGTCGGTGGACCGCGAGATCACCGAGATCGCCGACCGCTGCATGAAGGCGCCCGGCGGGGGCCCCGCGCTCCTGTTCGAGCACCCGACCCTGGCGGGCGGCGCGCGCTCGCCGCACCCCGTCGCCGTCAACCTCTTCGGCTCCGAGCGGCGGATGGGGCTCGCCCTCGGCGTGACGCGGCTCGACGACATCGGCGACCGCCTCTCCGAGATGGTGAACCTCAAGGTGCCCCAAGGGCTCCTCGGCAAGCTCGCC
>Ga0335085_10018066_pt1 | contig 10144 bp, 7 predicted proteins | sample Lox_Sample_45_FD_206712 | JGI IMG/M metagenome (GOLD analysis project Ga0335085, IMG submission 206712) | Soil microbial communities from Loxahatchee National Wildlife Refuge, Florida, United States - Lox_Sample_4.5 | ecosystem: Environmental > Terrestrial > Soil > Wetlands | place: USA: Florida... | reverse complement strand
ATAAAACGCGGAGATGCGCCCGCCGGTATGGCGGACAAAAAAGGCCACGCCCACCGGTATGCCTAGCGCGTCCCACTGCGCCGTGTCCAGCGAAGACTCCGGGATTTTTACGACGCGCTCGGAAACCGAGCGGAATTTTCCGCCGCCCGCCCCCGGATGCGTGAACAGCAGGTAGCAGGGGCGGCAGGCGCAGAGCAGGCGGCGCGACTCGGCGTCGATGACGTGCCAATGCCGGCCCACCAGGGGCGCCGTGCAAAGCTCGCACGCGGCGGCTTTCCGCTCCGTAGCAACGCTGTGTGACCATGCTGCCGGTTCTGTGAGCGGGACCGATCCGGCGGAACCGGGGTCCCCTGCCGGCCCGCCATTGGCCGCCTGGGGTTGGGAGGCGGCATGCCGCTCTGCCAGCGGCTCCGCGGAACGGGCGCCGTCGAGGAAACGTCGCAGCCGGAAGAGACTCTCCATATCAACGGGTGGTGGCGGGCGCGATCTGCACCAGCGAAATCATGGGCTCCGGCAGGCCTTCGATCTCGACCGCGGCGATTTCAGGCGCCTCCGCCGATACCGCGCGCTCGATCATCGCGGCGGCTGCGGCTGCCGGCACCCCGCCGCCATGCCATTCCACCCGGACCCTCACCCGGTCTTCGGAAAACCCGGTAATGGAAAGGCGCGCGTCAAGGCGGCGCTCGATTCGTGCCAGAGCTTCGGCCACCCGCAATTCGACGGGCTTAGGGTGCAGCCCGTGCAGGAGGAGCAGGCTGCCGACGAGTTTATCTTCGGCCAGGCTTTCGGCTGCGTGGCTTCCGACGATTTCCAGGATGCGGCCGAAGGCGGCACCATATAATGCCATCAAGTTCCGCACCAGTTCCTCCGCGGAGTGGGCGATGACAGGATCGGCCTCGCCCACTGCGGCGATCAGTTCTTCGATTCGATTTACCGTGGCATCTACATCCCGCGTTTCGTTCACGAGGGCTCCTATTTTTCGATCATGTTCAACAGCGTGGGGGAGTGGCGCTGCTCGATTACCTTGCCCTCCCCTATGTACATATGGACGCCGCAGGGAAGACAGGGATCGAAGCTGCGCACGGTGCGCATGATGTCAATGCCCTTGAAGTTTTCCCGGCCATTCTCCTCGAAGATGGGCTGCCCCTGGACCGCATCCTCGTACGGCCCGGGCGTTCCGTAATAATCGCGCGGGCTCGCGTTCCACGGTGTGGGCGGATAGGGGTGGTAATTGGCGATCTTGTGGTCGCGGATCACCATGTGATGGGAGAGTACGCCGCGCACGGCCTCGGTGAAACCGCAGCTCACCGCGTCCTTAGGCACCTTGAAATCGGTCCAGGTTTTGGTCCGGCCGGCGCGCACTTCGCTGAACGCTTTCTCGAGGAAGTGCAGGGCGCAGGCGGCGGCATACGCCTGAAAGTAGGTCCGGGCGCGGTCGCGTTCGATCGCGTTGGACCATTCCGGAATCTTCCATTCCAGGTCGACGGCCGGCTTCAGCGCGGTCTTGGGGAGGTGGATTTTGACGCTGTGGCCGGTGGCCTTCACGTAGTTGAAGTTGACCAGCCCGCTGAGGGCCGTCGACCATAAACGGGCGATGGGACCGCCACCGGTATCGAGCGGCAGGTAATCCTTGCCGTCATACCAGCGCGGAGACATTACCCAGGAATACTTGTCGCCGAATTCGCGCTTCTGCGGTTTGGGAATCGTGTGCTGGTTCCAGGGGTGGCGGCGGTCGACCGGATTGCCGGCTGGATCCTGGGAGACGAAAATCTCACGGTCGTCCCAATCCTCATAGAAGGAGCTGCCCAGCAGGATGCGGATGCCAAGATTGATCTTGACCAGGTCGTTGGTGACCAGGTTGCCATCCACCACCACACCCGGCGTGACGAACATCGCCCGCCCCCAGTCCGTCATGTTGCGATAGCCGAAATTGCGCGCTTCAGGATTCTGGAAGCAGCCCCAACACCCCAGCAGGACGCGGCGCCGGCCCACTTCCTCATAGCCGGGAATGGCCTCATAGAAGAAGTCGAAAAGATCGTCGTGCATGGGGACGACCTTCTTCATGAACTCCACGTACTTCATCAGCCGGACCATGTAGTCGCTGAAAAGCTGGTGCGTCGCATTGGTACCTACGCCACCGCCGTACAGCGTCGACGGATGGACGTGCCGCCCTTCCATCAGGCAGAACATCTCGCGCGTGAGCCGGCTCATCACCAGCGCTTCGCGGTAGAATTCGCCCTCGAAAGGATTGAGCGACTTCATGATGTCGCCGATGGTCCGATAGCCGTGCGCCCCGGCATGCGGCGCTTCGGTCTTTTCGGCCTTCTCCCAAACGCCGGGATTGGTCTCCCGTACCATCTTTTCGCAGAAATCGACGCCGACCAGGTTCTCCTGGAAAATGTTGTGGTCGAACATGAACTCGGCGGCCTCGCCGAGGTTGATAATCCACTCGCCCATCGCCGGAGGCACCACTCCATACGCCATGTTCTGGTTGTAGACCGAGCAGGTGGCGTGATTATCGCCGCAGATGCCGCAGATCCGGCTGGTAATAAAATGAGCGTCGCGCGGGTCTTTGCCCTTCATGAAAATGGAGTAGCCGCGGAACACCGAAGAAGTGCTGTAGCACTCGGCCACCTGGCGGCGGCCGAAATCGATTTTGGTATAAATGCCGAGGCTGCCGACGATGCGCGTGATAGGGTCCCACGCCACCTCCACCAGGTTGCCCCGATTGCGCTCCAGTTCCTGCGCGTCGTGAACTTGTGTACTCATATTCTGTTCCCTTTCTCGTTCGCCTATGACCACGGCCGCTGGTAACCGGTAGTTAGCCGCGTACCTTTATGCCGCCACTTCGGTTCCTCATCGGCGGAATGGTTCGTGATGCCGCGCAGCGACTTAATCAGTGGGCCGTAAAAGTGGCCGGTGATTTCCGTCGAGAGTTTGGAGCCGGGCGGCTCGTCCATGAACGGCATGAAGCGGTCGGGAAAGCCCGGCATGGTGCACGCGATGCAGATGCCGCCGACGTTGGGGCAGCCGCCGATGCCGTCCATCCAGCCGCGCTTGGTCACGTTGCAATTGACCACGGGCCCCCAGCAGCCGATCTTCACCAGGCATTCCGGCGAGCCGTATTCCCGCGCGAATTTGCCTTCCTCGTAATAACCGCCACGGTCGCAGCCGTCGTGAACCGTGGTTTCGAACAGCCATTTCGGACGCAGCTTGTCGTCCAACGGAATCATGGGCGCGCTGCCGGCCACCTGGTAGAGAAGATACAGAAGTGTTTCCGACATGTTGTCCGGCTGCACCGGGCACCCCGGAACACAGACGATGGGAATTCCGGCCCGGGAACGCCACTTCCAGCCCAGATAATCGGGCACGCCCATGGCGCCGGTCGGATTGCCCTGCATGGCGTGGATGCCTCCATAGGTCGCGCACGTGCCGGCGGCCACCACTGCCAGCGCCTTGGGAGCCAGCATGTCCAGCCACTCCATCAGCGTGATCGGCTGCCCGGTCTGGGGATCGTTGCCGAAACCGGTCCAGTAGCCTTCCGACTTCACCCGCTCGTTGGCAACCGAGCCCTCGATCACCAGCACAAAGGGATCGAGTTTGCCGGCCGCGGCCTTGAAATACCATTGCATGAAGTCATCGCCGACCTGGTAATCAACCAGCGGCCAGTGGAACTGCACCTTGGGCAAGCCGGGCAGACCGCCCATCACGATATCCTCGACGCTCGGCAGCGTCGCCGCGGTGAGCGACACCGAATCGCCGTCGCAACTCAGACCGGCATTGATCCATAAGACGTGAACGACCTGTTCCTTCGTATCGGTTGGCACTGAGATCCCCTCCCACCGTGCCGGCGCCCGCCGGCTGAAGCTGCCCGGCCGGACCCAGTTCCGGCCGGTAGTAAATTGCGTTTACCCGCCGGACCGCGCGATCGCGACGCCGGCATGGACCAGCACTACATCACCCGGAGCGGATTCGACCAATTCGACGCTGATCTCCTCAATCGCGCCGTTCCTCTCCACCGAGGCCATTCCGCCCGGAAGCAGCGCCACAATTCTGGCGGGAACGGCCTGGTCCGAACAACAAGTGCACACTGGAAAATCGGAAGCGCAAGCAGAAGCGGAGGACTGGAACTGGAGCGGCTGGTTGGAGTTTTGGGACCGGAGTGGAGAGCGATCGAACATTTCCGTCGCGCGGCCAAGCGGCGCGGCGTCATCGCAGCGCGCCGCATCCGTAAACAACACTAACTCACCCGCGGCGGCGGAGTAAATTCATGCGCTTGAAGGTGCGTGCTGTTCGCATCCAAACGTGGCTGCGCCGGGTGAGGATCAATCCCGTTCACGTCCCAAAGCACGCATTTCGACCGATGATGCAGAATAGACGCATGAGCAAACCGCATTACATGCCGGAGGGTTTTCGTACGATCACGCCTTACTTCGTGGTCGAAGACGGGGCCGGGTTTCTCGGCTTTCTTGAGCGCGTCTTCGAGGCGCGCGAGATCTCCACTTATCGCGGTCCGGACGGCCGCATCATGCACTCGGAAGTGGGCTTCGGCGATTCGATCATCGAGTTCGGCGAAGCCGGAGGACCCTGGAGGCCAATGCGCCTGAACTTACACGTCTATGTTCCCGATACCGATGCCACATACGCGCGGGCCGTCGCGGCGGGAGCCAAATCGCTGCGCGAGCCGACCGATGAAGCATATGGCGAGCGCAGCGCGGGCATCGAAGACCCCGCGGGAAACGTCTGGTGGATCGCCACGCGCATCGCCGAAGAAACCACTGAACAAGTGGCGCGGCGCAAAGCGGCGATGAAAAGCTGAAGAGCCTGCGATGGAAGAACAGCGGTCAGGTTCCGGTCTCGATTGCCGATCTCAGAACAGCCGGTCCTGCTTGCGCAAGGTGCCGAAGGTGCCGAGGTTGGCCAGCGAGAAGGCGATGCGAAACTGGCTTTCGTCGCGGATACCCGCGTTGTACCGCCGGTATTCCATACTTAATCCGCAGCAATCGGTGTTGAACGTCACCTGCGCGGTAGTGTACCGCAGCACATGGGCCTGAATGTCGTACACAGCCTCGATTCCCGCGTTCAGCCCGCGGCGATTGGCATCGCCGTAGTCGAAGCGGGCCCGGTACTGATTGGCCGCGGGGAGGACGTCGTTGCGCAATTGGTCGTTGCCGACCGAAATCCGGTACTTCGGACTCCAGCGGTAATCCACCGAAATGTCGCTGTCCACGATGCGGCCGAAGCGCGGGTCGTAATCCGCCTGCCATTGAATGCCGGTGCCCGGAACCGGGCTCGCGCGGAAAATGGATGCGATTGGGGAATAGGTGCGGGGCCCGGTCAGAAACGTATACGCGGTGATGTCGGCGGTAGTGGCGAAAATATTCGGCTGGCCGGTAATGAGCGCGCCGCCAAACGTCGGGTCGAAGTAGCGGGCCTGGATCAGCTCCCAGGTAAAGATTTCCTGGTCCGTGCCGCCGCGCTTGGCATAAATCCGGTTCGTCAGGGATAAGTCAAGCTCATTTGTATTGGATAAGATATCCATGGTGTCGAAACGGACTACCTGGTTATAGTCACTTCCGATTCCGGTTACATACTTATAAGTTACGCGCGGCTCGATGACATGCTTCAACTTATCGCCGAGAATCGTTTTCTTGTTGAAGACGCGGGCGAACGAGGGGAAGATCAGGTCCAGCCGGAAATCTCGCGCGCTACGCACAAACGCCTGGTTGAGCAATTCATTGATGCGCTCGGTCGGGCTGACGTCCTGCAGTGGCGCCCCCGTCTCGTTCACCGCCGCCTGGTTTACCTGCGTCTGGCTCTGGCTGTAAAAAGTTTCGTCGAGGCCGAGGCTGGGCACCAGGTGAAAATCCCCCAAATGGAGTGCGCTGGTCAAGCGCGGCGAGACATTGAGCCGGCTCACCGCCTGGCTGGTCTGATAGCGGTAAACCAGCACGTTATTGTTGTTGAACAAGGGATCGTAGCGGGAAAGCAGGCCGGCATCGGAGTCGAAAGAGAACCACAGCGGGATGTTGTTCAAAAGCGGGTGGTCGCGGCTGGAGAACTCGACTTCCGGCAAATGATGGATCGCGACGGCGTCGGAGAGGAAAGAGACGGCGCCGGTGGAGGGGTTCGTCTCGGGAATTTCGGTGGAGATGAAATTCTGCGTGCGGTCAAAGATCGTGTCGAACGTGTAAGTGGACCAGTTCTTGGCCACAGAGCCCATCGAGTGGATTTCCGAACCGATGGCGTCGTTATAAGATTGCGACCAATACTGGCGGAAGCGGAAGGAGCTCGTGTAATTCATGTAGCCGCGGGCAATCCAGCCGTCAGGCAGCTCGGAGGTGCCGGCTGCGTAGATATTCATGCCGCTATAAGTGTTCAGCGGGCCGGTATAACCCGGCGCGCCGAAATCCTGCACACCGTAGATAATGGCGCCGAAACTGGTGCCCGCGCGCGGCTTGGCGCGGAAATCGATATTATGCGCGAGTGCCTGGCTGGTGTAGTCCTGGAAGCGGTAGGTGAGATCGTAGGAGCGGTTGATGGCCCAGTAGTAGCCGATTCCGTACATCGGGCCGCGCTGCGAGTGCGGCACCAGGTTGGGGATGAGGAAACCGCTCTTGCGCGGGTGCTTCTCCAGCGAATGGTAGAAGTACGGCGCGTAGAAAATAGGCATTTTCCAGACGTAGAACCACGCCTGATGGCTGATGGACCGGTCTGCCGGAATAATGTCGAACCGCTGCCCCTTCAGGTGCCACCATGGGTTCGGAATTTTGCAGTTCGTTACCCAGCCGTGATACAGAATGTACTTTTCTCCGATTCGCTCCGCCCACTGGCCTTCGAAATGGAACGGCTCATTGCCGGTCAGCACGCCGCGCCGGGCGACGATGCGGGGCATCGTCTCGCCCCTCACGTCGTAGTAGCGTCCGGTTTCATCTTCGGTGTTGTACTCCAGGCGGCTGCACCAAAGCTGCTCGTTGCGTGTGAAGCTGCGGAAGTAGACGTGACCTTCCGCGCGCAGGTCGCCGGTATCTTCGTCAAACTGGATTTCGTCGGCGCGGAAAAGCTCCGTCGCGCTCTCGATCTCGGCGGGATGACCGCGGACGATCCGGATGTGCCCCCGCACTTCCTGCTCTCCCACGATATTCCATTCGTGCGGCGGCAGCGAGGCGGGTGGAACCGCCGGCTTCGGAGCTTGAGAGCCAAACGAGCTCTGAGCCGGAGCGGAGACTGCTAAAACCAGCAGAAGCAAGCCCGTAAGAGAAAAAATCCACCTAATACTCGAAGATTTTTCGTGACATTCGGGTATGGATATGTTAAGAAAACGAAGAGGCGACTGAAAAAACTGGAAAAGCGGTTTCAATATTGAAAATTAACACGATTTTAGTCGAAAGGTTTTTAGGCAGTACGGTTTAGGCCCGGCGATACGGCCGGTTAAAGTCGGGGGAGACGATTCGATGATTTGCGGGTTTTGCGGCTCTCGAAATGCCGACGGCGAGCATCGCTGCCGCCGCTGCGGGCGGCGTCCGGATGACACGTTGACCGGCGACTACATGCTGCACCCAACGGAAGGGCAATTGGCGGTTGCCGCCAGGCCCGCGCGCGCAAGGGTGGAGGAGCCGCCCCGGCGGATGAACTTTACGCGCGCTGTTCAGGTGCCGCTCTTTCAGGACCGTCCGGCGCCCAACGTGATTCCATTTGAAGCATACGCTCCGGTCGAACCTCTACCTAAACCCCGGCAACGGACGGCCTCGCCGCGTCCGCCGCGGCGAGCCCCGCGCGTTCCGGAGGAACAGGGCGCGCTGGATTTTCTGCCCCCCGCGCCGCCGAAGCCCCGCACTCTCCCAACTACAGTGGAAGCACAGATCTTTTGTGACGCTCCCGTGGCCGTCAGGCTGCACCGGGCGGTAGCGGCCGGGCTGGATGCCAGCCTGGTCGTGATCGCCTACGGGTTGTTTCTCCTTGCCTATCGACTGATGGGCGGCCAGTTTGCGCTCGACCGCACCAGCATCGCCATGCTGGGCGCCGTGCTGCCTCTACTCGGCATGGTGTACGGGCTGATGTGGTGCTGGGCCGGACGCGAATCGGCCGGAATGCAGTGGACGCGCCTCCGCCTGGTGACCTTCGAGGGTTTCCCTCCCGATCGCAAACAGCGGTTGTGGCGCTTCGCCGGGTCGTGCCTGAGCCTGTTCTCGCTGTTAGGGCTGGCCTGGTCGCTGCTGGACGAGGAGAGCCTCGGCTGGCAGGATCACATTTCGCGCACCTTCCCGACACCCATGGCGCTCGATGACCAGGTCCTGCGCCGCCTGTAGGGGGCACATCGCATACATGCAGTCCGGCCTTCAGGCCAAAGCGCGGGCCGGGCGTGCCCGGCCCCTCCATGCGCGCCTCTGATTTCCGTCGCCCCGCAGACGGGCGCGCATCGTGCCATCATGTTCGGTGATGATGCGCTGGGCGGTTCTCTTTCTCGCGGCGGCCGCTTTGCCCGCGGCGACCCATGATTTCGACGTGGTGGTGTACGGCGGCACGGCGGGGGGCGTGATGGCGGCCGTGAGCGCAGCACGCCAGGGGCTGCGCACGGCACTTGTTGAGCCCACCGCGCACGTGGGCGGCATGGTCTCTAGCGGCCTCGGCCGGACCGATTATGGCCGCAAGGAAGTGCTCGGCGGCTATGCGCTGGAATTCTACTGGCGCGTCGGGTTGCACTACCGCATGGAACGCTATGGCAACGAGGTCGCCTGGCTCCACGAACCGCACGTGGCCGAAGACATCTTCCGCCAGCTCATCCGGGATTCGGGCGTGAGCTTGTTCGAACACGAGCGGCTGGCCGAAAACGGGGGCGTACGCAAGCGCGGCGCGGTGCTGGAGGCGCTGCGCATGGAAGACGGCACCGAGTTCACCGCTCGCGTATTCATCGATGCCGGCTACGAGGGCGACGTCATGGCGCAAAGCGGCGTCCGTTACACTGTCGGCCGGGAGGCGGCCTCCCAATACGGCGAATCGCTGGCCGGCGCCCGCGAGCGGACGCCGTTCCACCAGTTTCTGGTCGACATTCCCGCGCGGGACGCAAACGGACGCCTGCTGCCGGAAATCTCCGGCAGCGCGCCGGAAGCACCTGGCTCGGCCGATCGCCACGTGCAGTCGTACAACTTCCGCATGTGCTTCAGCGAGGTGCCGGAAAACCAGGTGGCCTTTCCCAGGCCCGCCCATTACGATCCCGCGCGCTACACTCTGCTGGCCAAGCTGATCGCCGCCCGCACTGCCGCCGAACACAAGGTCCCGCCGCTGGCCACCCTGCTTTCCATCGACCGAATTCCCAACGGCAAGGCCGACATCAACAATAACGGCGCCTTCTCCACCGACTACATCGGCGCCAGTTGGACCTACCCCGATGCCACTTATGCCGAACGCGAGAAAATTTGGCAGGCGCACAAGGACTACACCGAAGGCCTGTTCTATTTCCTGGCGCACGACGAGCAGGTGCCGGCCGCGCTCCGCTCCGAGATGAACGGCTGGGGATTGTGCAAAGACGAATTCACCGACACCGGCAACTGGCCGCGCCAGCTTTACATCCGCGAGGCGCGGCGGATGGTGGGCGAATACGTCATGGTGCAGAAGGACCTGCAGACGGACCTCGCCAAGCCCGACCCCATCGGCATGGGCTCCTACAACAGCGATTCGCACAACATCCAACGGTTCGCCGACGCCCGCGGCTTCGTGCGCAACGAGGGTGACATGCAGGTGCCGGTGAAGCCGTACCAGATTCCGTACCGCATCCTGCTCCCCAAGCGCGGCCAGACCAGCAACCTGCTGGTGACGGCCGCGTTCTCGGCCAGCCACGTGGCCTATTCGTCGGTGCGGATGGAGCCGCAATATATGATTCTGGGGCAGGCCGCCGGAGTGGCTGCGAAGCTGGCCATCGGCTCAAGCCGTGCCGTGCAGGACATCGATACCGCGGAACTGACGCGCATTCTGAAATCGGAGGGAGCGGTGATGGAATTCATTCCGAATCCGCAGGGCCCGATTCTGGACATTGTGAGGCGTCCGAGGCCGTAATCGGTAGTGGTCAGTTTCTGGTAAGCCCAGATTTCAGCCAGAATCGCCCCAAAAGCGATACCATAGACGCAGGTAGATGGCGCCTCCGAGG
>Ga0335085_10018065_pt1 | contig 10144 bp, 9 predicted proteins | sample Lox_Sample_45_FD_206712 | JGI IMG/M metagenome (GOLD analysis project Ga0335085, IMG submission 206712) | Soil microbial communities from Loxahatchee National Wildlife Refuge, Florida, United States - Lox_Sample_4.5 | ecosystem: Environmental > Terrestrial > Soil > Wetlands | place: USA: Florida... | reverse complement strand
CTCACGCCCGACGAGGCGATCCCGACCCTCCGGGCGGTCTCCTACCATGATGTCAGCCTGGGCACGGCGCTGGCGCTGGGCCGCACGCTCGACATCCCCCTGCCGACCGAAACGGTCTTTTTCGCCGTCGAAGCCGCGGAAACCCGCACGTTCGGGGAACAGCTGACCCCTGCCGTTCAGGCAGCGCTGCCGGATCTGGTCCGGCGCGTCGAGGCACAGCTAATGCAGTGGAAAGTGCTCGGGGTTCAGACATGCACGAAGCCGGCATCGCACAGAACCTGATCGAGGCGGTCACCGGGCGTCTGGCGTCGGTGCCGGGCGCCCGGGTGACGGCGATCCACGTGCGGGTCGGCGAGCTGTCCGGTGTCTCCTGCGACGCCCTCGACTTCGCGTTCCAGTGCCTGGCGGCCTCGACCCCCCTCGGCGGTGCCAGGCTGGTGTTCGACCCGGTGCCGCTGGTCGTCTCGTGCGATGCGTGCGGGCAGAGGAGCGCGGTGGAGGACCTGGTGTTCCGCTGCGGCGTGTGCGGCTCCGAGCGCACGCGGATCGTGAGCGGTCGGGAGCTGGAGGTGCGGACGCTGGAGCTGGAGGACGAGACCGAGGTGGCGCATGCACGAGATTGACGTCAAGGCCGGCCTGCTGGCGCCCAACGACGCGGTGGCGCGGGAGAACCGGCAGCTGCTGGCGGAGCACGGCATCTACGCGGTGAACCTGATGAGCGCCCCGGGGTCGGGGAAGACGTCGCTGCTCGAGCGCGTCCTGCCGGCGCTGGTCGAGCGGCACCGCGTGGGGGTCATCGAGGGCGACATCGTCGGCAGCGCCGACAAGGACCGCCTCGGCGGCCTGGGCTGCCCGGTGCACCAGATCAACACCGGCGCGGCGTGCCACCTCGACGCGCGGATGGTGCACCACGTGCTGCACCACCTGGCCGAGGACGGCTGCGACGTGGTGGTGATCGAGAACGTGGGCAACCTGGTCTGCCCGGCCGAGTTCGATCTCGGCGAGGACGACGCGGTGATGCTGCTCTCGGTGACCGAGGGCCACGACAAGCCGAAGAAGTACCCCCTGATGTTCCGGCGCGCCGACCTGGTGGTGGTGAACAAGGTGGACCTGCTGGGCCACACGGACTTCGATCCGCGGACGGCCGAACGCGCCGTGCACGACGTGCATCCGGGCGTCGCGATCCTGTCCGCGTCGTGCCGGACTGGCGAGGGCATCGGCGACGTGGCGGCTTGGCTCGAGCGGCGGATCGCCGCCAAGCACGCCGCCCGGCAGGCCGCGGAGGCTCCGGCGCGGTGACCGCGCTGCTGGCGCCCCTCGCCCCGCGGCCCTTCGCCGCGCGTATCGCCGTCACCGGCGCGGTGCAGGGCACCGGCTTTCGTCCCTTCGTCTATCGCCTCGCCGAGTCGCTCGGCCTGGCGGGCTCGGTGCGCAACACGCCGTACGGCGTCGTGATCCGCGTGGAGGGACCGGAGGAGCGGGTCGCCGAGCTGGCGCGACGGCTGCAGCGTGACGCACCTCCCGCGGCGGTGGTGCGGACGGTCGAGGTGGAGTGGGTACCGGCCGTGGGCGCCGAGCGGTTCGAGATCCTCGAGAGCGAGTCCGGCCCCGAGCCGGTGGTCGCGATGCTGCCCGATCTCGCCACCTGTCCCGACTGCCTGCGGGAGCTGAACGATCCCGAGGACCGCCGCTACCACTACCCGTTCCTGAACTGCACGGCCTGCGGCCCGCGGCTCTCGATCATCGAGGGCCTGCCGTACGACCGGCCGCTTACGGTGATGCGCGGTTTCGCGCTGTGCCCGGACTGCGGGGCCGAGTACGACGATCCGCGCGACCGGCGGTTCCACGCGCAGCCGGTGGCGTGCCCGCGCTGCGGGCCACGGCTGACGTTCGAAGGGCGCGAGCGCGACGCGCCGCCCGGCGCGACCTATCCGCTCGAGGCCGCGGCGGCCGTGGTGCGTTCCGGCCGGATCCTCGCGCTCAAGGGTCTGGGCGGCTACCAGTTGGTCGTGGACGCGCGCGACGGCGCCGCGGTGGCTCGGCTGCGGGCGCGCAAGGGCAGGGAAGCCAAGCCGTTCGCCGTGATGTTCCCGAGCCTCGACGCGGTGCGCCGCGCGGCGCGCGTCGGCGAGCGGGAAGCCGAGCTGCTGACCTCCCCGGCGGCGCCGATCCTGCTGCTGCCGCTCGTGGACCGCGGCGCGATCTCGCCCGAGACGGCGCCGGGCCTGCGGTCGGTGGGCGCGATGCTGCCGTATTCGCCGCTGCACCGTCTGCTGCTCGACCGGCTCGGCTTCCCGGTGGTGTGCACCAGCGGGAACTTCTCCGAGGAGCCGATGGCCATCGAGGCGGACGACGCCCGCGCGCGGCTCGGCGCGATCGCGGACGCGTTCCTGCACCACGACCGGCCGGTGGCGCGCCATGTCGACGACTCCGTGGCACGGGTGGTGGACGGCGAGCTGCTGGTCATGCGGCGCGCGCGGGGCTTCGCTCCCCTGCCGGTGGCCGTCACGGGTGACCTGCCGGTGGTCCGGGCGCTCGGCGGCCACCTCAAGAACACCGTCGCCTGGAGCCAGCGCGGGCAGATCGTCGCCAGCCAGCACATCGGCGACCTCGACCACCGCCTGTCGCTCGACGCGCTGACCCGCACGGTGCGGGACTACGAGCGCCTGTACGAGCTGAAGCCGGTGGCCGTGGCCTGCGACCTCCACCCCGACTACGCGACGACGCGGCTGGCGGAGGCGAGCGGCCTGCCGGTGATCCGGGTGCAGCACCACCACGCCCACGTCGCCTCCGCGATGGCGGAGCACGACCTCGCGGGCGAGGTGCTGGGCGTCGCCTGGGACGGCACGGGTCTGGGCACGGACGGCACCATCTGGGGCGGCGAGTTCCTCCGCGCCACGGCGACCGACTTCGTGCGGGTCGCACGTCTGGTGACCTTCCGCCTCCCGGGCGGCGAGGCGGCGGCCCGGCAGCCGTGGCGCTCCGCGCTGGGCGTGCTGTACGAGACGATGGGCGAGGAGCTGTGGAGCCTCGACCTGCCGCCGGTGGTGGACGCGCGCGGCCGCCGGGGACTGCTCGAGTCGCTGCTCGCCGCTCCGGCGGGCGCGGTGCGCACCTCGAGCGCGGGGCGGCTGTTCGACGCGGTGGCGTCGCTGCTCGGGCTGCGCCAGGAGTCGCGCTACGAAGCCCAGGCCGCGATGCTGCTCGAGCAGATCGCGGCGCCGGTCGGGGAGGGGGCGTACCCGTTCGTCCTGCGCGAGACGCCTGGCGAGGGCGGCGCGCCGCTGATCGAGCTCGACTGGCGGCCCGTGATCCGCGGCCTCCTCGCCGACCTCGGCCGAGGCACCGCGGCCCCGGTGGTGGCCGGCCGGTTCCACCTCACGATGGCGCGGATGATCGGCGCCACGGCCGAGTGGATGGGCATCGGCCGCGTGGTCCTGACCGGCGGGTGCTTCCAGAACGCTGCCCTGGTCTCGCTCGCGGCCCGCGAGCTGCGCGCGCGTTCTCTCGCCGTGGTGACCCACTGCCGCGTGCCGCCCAACGACGGCGGCCTCGCGATCGGCCAGGCCATGGTCGCGGCGCACCGCCTGCTCGCGGATCGAGGGTAGCCCCATGTGTCTGGGGATTCCCGGCGAGGTGCTCGAGATCCACGCGGGGCCCGGCGGGCTGCGCTACGGCACCGTCCGGTTCGGCGGCGCGAGTCGCGAGGTGTGCCTGGAGTACGTCCCCGAAGCCGCCATCGGCGACTACGTGATCGTGCACGTCGGCCTGGCGCTGAGCCGCATCTCGCCCGAGGACGCCGAAGAGACGTTCCGCTACCTCGAGGAGATGCAGGAGCTGGCCGAGCTGGAGGGCGAGCGGCAGGCCATCGAGCGGTCGGAGGTGCCGTGAGGTACCTCGACGAGTACCGCGACGGGACGGCGTCCCAGCGGTACGCCGAGACCCTGCGCGCGATCGTCACCCGCCCCTGGACGCTGATGGAGGTCTGCGGCGGCCAGACGCACTCCATCGTGCGCTACGGCGTGGACGAGATGCTGCCGCCCGGCGTCACGCTGGTGCACGGCCCCGGCTGCCCGGTGTGCGTCACGCCGGTGGGGATCCTCGACCGGGCGTTCCGCATCGCGCGCCGGCCCGGCGTGATCTTCACCTCGTTCGGCGACATGCTGCGGGTGCCCGGCACCTGCGACGACCTGCTGCACGTGCGGGCGGAAGGCGGCGACGTGCGCGTGGTCTACTCGCCGCTCGACGCCGTGGCGATCGCCGAGCGCGAGCCGGACCGGCAGGTGGTGTTCTTCGCGGTGGGTTTCGAGACCACGGCCCCGGCCAACGCGATGGCCGTCCAGCTCGCGGCGCGCCGGGGACTCGGGAACTTCAGCCTGCTGGTCGCGCAGGTGCGGGTGCCGCCGGCGCTCGAGGCGATCCTCGCCGAGCCCGAGTGCCGGGTGCAGGCGTTCCTCGCCGCCGGCCACGTGTGCACGGTGATGGGCACCGCGGAGTACCAGCCCTTGGTGGAGCGCCACCGCGTGCCGGTGGTCGTGACGGGCTTCGAGCCGCTGGACCTCCTGCAGGGCGTGGCGATGGCGGTGCGGCAGCTCGAGGAGGGCCGCCACGAGGTCGAGATCCAGTACGCCCGCGTGGTCCGGCCGGAGGGGAACGCGGTCGCGCGTCGCGCGCTCGAGGAGGTGTTCGAGGTCACGGACCGCTCGTGGCGCGGCCTCGGCCCGATCCCGCGCAGCGGGCTGGGCCTCAACGCGCGCTACGCCGAGTTCGACGCGGAGCGCCGGTTCCCGGACGACGCGCCGGCCGCCGTCGAGGACCCGGAGTGCCGCGCCGGCCTGGTGCTGCAGGGGCGGCTCCGGCCGCAGGAGTGCCCGGCGTTCGGCGGGCGGTGCACGCCTGAGCATCCGCTGGGCGCGCCGATGGTCTCCTCCGAGGGGGCCTGCGCGGCCTACTGGCTCTACCGGCGGCGCCGGGCGGTCGCGGCGCCGGCGGCGGCTCCGGCGGACGCTGGGGCCAAGGCGGAAGCCGCGGCTGGCGCGGCAGCGGGAGCGGGCTGATGGGCGAGCTGGCCTGCCCGGTGCCGCTGCCCGCGGGCGGCCGCATCCTGCTGGCGCACGGCGGCGGCGGCCGGATGACGCGCGAGCTGGTGGAGCGGCTGTTCGTGCCGGCCTTCCGGAACGACGCGCTGGCGGTGCTGCACGATGCCGCGGTGCTCGAGCCGCCCGGCTCCGCGCTCGCGTTCACCACCGACAGCTTCGTGGTGCACCCGATGTTCTTCCCCGGTGGCGACGTCGGCACGCTGGCGGTGAACGGCACGGTGAACGATCTCGCGATGAGCGGGGCCCGGCCGCTGTGGCTCGGCCTCGGCTTCATCCTCGAGGAGGGGCTCGCGGTGGACGATCTGGCGCGCGTCGTCGCGTCGATCCGGTCCGCCGCGCACGCGGCGGGCGTGGTGGTGGTCGCGGGCGACACGAAGGTGGTGGAGCGCGGCAAGGGCGACGGCGTGTACATCACCAGCTCCGGTGTGGGCGCCGTGGTGGCGAAGCGGCCGGTCGCGCCCGACCGGGTGCGCCCGGGGGACGCGGTGCTGGTGAGCGGGCCCGTCGGCCAGCACGGCGTCGCGGTGATGGCGGTGCGCGACGGCCTGCAGTTCAGCTCCCCGATCCCGAGCGACTGCGCGAGCGTGGCGCCGCCCGTGATGGCGCTGCTGGAGGCCGGCCTCGACGTGCACTGCCTGCGCGACCCGACCCGGGGAGGCGTGGCCACGGTGCTGAACGAAATCGCGACGCAGGCCGGGTGCGAGATCGTGGTGCACGAGAGCGCGGTGCCGGTCGGGGAGGACGTGGCCGGGGCGTGCGAGGTGCTCGGCCTCGATCCGCTGTACGTGGCCTGCGAGGGGCGCTTCCTCGCGTTCGTCGCGCCCGGCGAGGCGGAGGCGGCCCTGGCGCTGCTCCGGGCGCGGCCCGACACCGCGGCCGCGGCCCGCGTCGGCACGGTGGCGCAGGCCGGCACGCCGGGCCTCGTGACCCTGAAGACCCGGGCCGGCGGCGAGCGGGTGCTGGATCTGCTGTCGGGGGAGCAGTTGCCGAGAATCTGTTAGCACCCCCTTTCATGTTCGCATCGTCACAGCCATCATCCACAGCCTCATGCCCACGCCCGCCATTCGCTGCGCCGCCCTCGTCAAGCGCTACAAGGACGTGGTCGCGGTCTCGGGCCTCGACCTCGAGGTGCGCGCGGGGGAGTGCTTCGGCCTCCTCGGTCCCAACGGCGCCGGCAAGACCACCACGGTCGAGATGCTGGAGGGGCTGGTCCCGCCGGACGGCGGCGACATCGAGGTGCTCGGCATGCGGTGGGGCCGCGACGAGCACGCGCTGCGCGAGCGGCTCGGCGTCGCGCTCCAGGAGACCCGGCTCGCCGACCGCCTCAAGGTCGCGGAGGTGATCCGGCTGTTCCGCAGCTTCTATCGGCGCGGCCGGACGGTGGAGCAGGTGCTCGCGGTCGTCGAGCTGGAGGAAAAGCGCGACGCCTGGGTGGAGAAGCTCTCGGGCGGCCAGCGCCAGCGCCTGGCGATCGCGTGCGCGCTGGTGGGCGACCCCGACGTGCTGTTCCTGGACGAGCCGACCACCGGTCTGGACCCGCAATCGCGCCGCCAGCTGTGGGACGTGGTCGCGGAGTTCAAGGGGCGGGGCGGCACGGTGGTCCTCACCACCCACTACATGGAGGAGGCGGAGCGCCTGTGCGACCGCGTCGCGGTGATGGACCATGGCAAGGTCATCGCGCTGGGCACGCCGCGCGAGCTGATCGCCTCGCTCGGCGCGGAGGAGGTGGTGGAGTTCGCGCTGCACGACGGGGCTCCGGCGCCCTCGGAGGTGGCGCTGGCCGCCCTGCCGGGCGTGAAGGCGGTGCGCCACGACGGCCCGCGGTTCGTGCTCACGGTGAGCGAGGTGCACCGCGCGGTGCCCGGCCTGCTGGCCGATCTGCAGCGCCGCGGCGTCGAGCTGACCGAGCTGGTGACGCACCATGCGACCCTGGAAGATCTGTTCCTGAGTCTCACCGGACGGCATCTGAGAGACGAATGACTGCGAGAGGTGAGAGGTGAGAGGTGAGAGGTGAGACGTTCACGTGAGAGGTGAGAGGGTGAAGAGCGTGAGAGGTGAGCATCTTCTCACGCCTCTCGGCTTTCGCTTCTCACCCCTCACGTGAACGTCTCACGTTTCACTTCCCACCTCTCACGGTCGAGCCGCGGGGTGCACCCAATGGGTTCCGACAGCCCTCTCTGGCAATTGACCCTGTCCCGCTTCCGCGAACAGCTCCGTCAACCCGAGGTCCTGTTCTGGGTGTTCGCGTTCCCACTGCTCCTGGCGGTGGCACTGGGTCTCGCGTTCCGCAACCGGCCGCCGGACAGCATCCGGGTCGCGATCGAGGCGGGGCCCGGCGCGGATTCCCTGGCCGCGCTGTTCGGCACGGGGCACGGCATCCGGGCGACCGTGCTGCCGCCGGCGGGCGCGGCGGAGCAGCTGCGCAAGGGCGGCGTCGCGCTGGTCGTGGTGCCCGGCGACCCGCTCGTCTACCGCTACGACTCGACGCGCTCGGAGAGCCGCGCCGCGCGCCTCGCGGCCGACGACGCGTTGCAGCGGGCCCTGGGACGCCGCGACGTGCGGACCGTCGCGGACCAGAAGGTGATGGAGAAGGGCTCGCGCTACATCGACTTCCTGATCCCCGGCCTGCTCGGGCTGAACCTCATGGGCACCGGCATGTGGGGCATGGGCTACGCCGTCGTGGACGCCCGCAAGCGCCGGCTCATCAAGCGGCTCCTGGCCTCGCCGATGCGCCGCAGCGAGTACCTGATGTCGTTCATCCTGGCGCGGCTGGCGATGCTGGGGCCGGAGGTGGTGCTGCTGCTGGGATTCGGCGCCGTCGTCTTCGGCGTCCCGTTCCGCGGCTCGGTGCTCGCGGTCGCGGCCCTGGTGCTGATCGGCGCGATGTGCTTCGCCGGCCTCGGCCTGCTCACGGCCAGCCGGGCACGGACCGTCGAGATGGTGTCCGGCCTGATGAACCTCATCATGCTGCCGATGTGGATCCTGTCCGGCGTGTTCTTCTCCTCGGCCAACTTCCCGGCGGTGATGCAGCCGCTGATCAAGGTCCTCCCGCTCACGGCGCTGAACGACGCGCTGCGGGCCGTCATCATCGACGGGGCGTCGCTGGCGGCGGTGGCCGGCCCGACCGCCGTCTGCGTGGCCTGGGGTGCCGTCTCGTTCGCGGTCGCCCTGAAAATCTTCCGCTGGCTGTGAGCCGGGCGCCGCGTCGCACGGACGGCACGGCCTGCGCATATTCCACCGATCACCGAAGCGTCGGAGCCTGAATGACCACCCCACTCCTCGCGCTGTTCGCCGCCGCCGGCGCCCTGCAGGCGCCGGTGCCGCTCCAGCGGCCGGTGCCGCGCCTGGTGGTGCACGTCACCGTCGACCAGTTCCGTGCGGACTACCTCGACCGCTGGCGCTCCCAGCTCAGCGGCGGGCTGGCGCGGCTGCTGCGCGAGGGCGCGGTGTTCGCCGACGCGTACCAGGACCACGCGATGGCGGAGACGGCGCCCGGTCACGCCACGGTGCTGTCCGGCCGCAATCCGCATTCGACCGGCATCGTGCACAACGACCAGGGCGTGAGCGACCGGAACGAGCCCGGCGAGCTGCTCGACGTCGCCGGACCGGGCGCGTCGCCGTGGCGATTCCGGGGCACCGAGCTGTTCGACTGGATGCAGGCCCGCTGGCCCCAGGCCCGCGCGCTGTCGGTGTCGCGCAAGGACCGCGGCGCGATCCTGCCCGTGGGCCGGTCGCCGCAGCAGGTCTACTGGTACGCGGGCGGGCAGTTCACGACCAGCCGCTACTACGCCGAATCGCTGCCCGGTTGGGTCCGCGCCTTCAACGCGCGCGCGGTGGCGGCCCGGGCGCCGGGGCTGCGGTGGGACCTGCTGCTCGATCCGTCGGCCTACGCCGAGCCCGATTCGGCGGACTACGAGAACGACGGACGGAACTTCGTGTTCCCGCACGCGCTGCCGGCGGACTCCTCCGCGGCGGCCGCCGCCGTGACCGGCGCGCCCTGGATGGACTCGCTCACCCTGGCGCTCGCGCTCGACGGCGTGGAGCGGCTCGGCCTCGGCCGGGGCGACCATCCGGACCTGCTCGCGGTCAGCCTGTCCACGACCGACGCCGTCGGCCACGCCTTCGGTCCCGACTCGCGGGAGATCCACGACCAGGTGCTGCGGCTCGACCGCTACCTCGGGGTCTTCCTCGATTCGCTCGACCGGCTGCGCGGCGCCGACCGGATCGTCGTCTCGCTCACGGCCGACCACGGCGTGACGTCGTTTCCCGAGTGGTGGAACCGGCACGGCGACCCGCGGGCCCAGTGGATCAACCTCGCCGGGATGGTGCGGGCGGACAGCACCAGGCTGGCCGCCCTGGCCGGCCCGGGACGGTGGATCCGCTACCTCGACAACGGCCTGCTGGTCATGGACCGGCCCGGCCTGGCGTCGCACGGCCTGAACGTCGACTCGGTGGTGGCGGTGATCGCGGCGGAGATCCGCACCTACACGGCGGTCCTGCGGGTGGATACGCGCGCGAGCCTCGCGGGGCGGGACACCGCGACCGATGCCGTCGCGCGCCGCTGGCTCAACCTCGTGCCGCCGGATCTCGACGCGGAGCTGATGGTCACCCTGAAACCGCACATGTCGTGGGGCACCGGCGGCAACGCGGAGCACGGCCAGCCCAGCGACGACGACACCCACGTGCCGCTGATCGTGGCGGGCCCGGGCGTGAAGCCGGGCCGATACGGCGGGCGCGTGCAGGTGGCGGACCTGGGGCCGACGGTGGCCGCGCTGATCGGGGTCGTACCGCTTGAGAGACTCGATGGGAGAGTGCTCGTAGAGGCGATCGAGCGCTGAGGCGTGAGAGGTGAGGACCGGTGAGAGGTGAGACGTTCACGTGAGAGGTGAGAGGCGGAACGGCGTGAGAGGTGAGCGCGGCGCAGCCGTCGGCGCGCGTGCGAGGTTGAGTCACGCCCTCTCACGCTTCTCGCGTCTCACCCCTCACGTGAACGTCTCACGCCTCACGCCTCACCTCTCACAGCTGGGTCGCGGCGGGTCGCCGTC
>Ga0335085_10018064_pt1 | contig 10144 bp, 8 predicted proteins | sample Lox_Sample_45_FD_206712 | JGI IMG/M metagenome (GOLD analysis project Ga0335085, IMG submission 206712) | Soil microbial communities from Loxahatchee National Wildlife Refuge, Florida, United States - Lox_Sample_4.5 | ecosystem: Environmental > Terrestrial > Soil > Wetlands | place: USA: Florida... | reverse complement strand
CCAACGTTATTACGAAAAGCAAATGCAGGATGAGAAGATGAAGGGTCTCATCGAAAAGGAAATTGCTGGCCTCGATATCGGCATCCGGCTCGCGAGTCTGAGAGCGGAGCAGCACCTTAACCAAACTCAACTCGCGGCTCGCGCCGGTATGAATGCCTCGAAAATATCTAAGATCGAGTCATCTCCGGCCAATCTCACGCTGAGCACACTTACACGATTGGCAGAGGCACTCGGGGCAACAGTGAAGATTGAGTTCGTTCCCAAAAAGAATAAGACCCGTCAGCTACAGGTTGCGGAGATCTAATAGCGAGAAGGAAATAACATTAGAGCCGGAATGGCTCGTGTTGAACGGACCTGAATACGCCCCGGCTTTTGAAGTAGGCGACTGACGTGATGGCAACTTTGACCCCCACTGGAATCCCTTAATAGTCTATTAACATCGCCCCGACATTGTTGCGGCGCTCGTGGATGCTATTTTCTCTGTCCGAATCTCTTCATGCATTCTTGGAAACGGGGCCCGTCGGGTTCCTCGCCCCAAGTGGCGACGTGACAGGACTCATGCCTCATTGTGTCCAGTGCTTCGTCCTCCGAAGTGTTCCATTGGGGGTCCAGGACGATAACAAACGTGTCCTCGGATTCTTTGTAGGTCACACCCTCGGCATTTTTGTCAGAGAGGTCTTCCACTTTCAAAACGACATCGGGCAATTTGCCGTTGAAAAAACGCGCTGTTTGTCTGTTGATACAAGGCATGCAGATGAGCCGGGCTACGAAGCCTCTCCCGCCCAACGGCATACCGCACGCCACAGAAAATGACTGTTAAGGACAGAAGCGAAGTTAGAATTCTCACTCGCATATCTGATTTTCATTGCCCTTCACGCACTGTGTTCGAGTCGGAAGTTTCGAGTGTTCCTGCAAAAGTCCCGTTCAATGAATTTGGGAACGACATTCACTCCATAGGCTTTCTCTCTGCCACGCGGTCACGGTAGCAGCGGCGGTCCACTATTCAACATGTATGGAGAAGTGATCGGGAGCAATGCGATGTTTCTCGAAGGTGTGATCCGTGTCATGAGCGTTGTCTCGCGCGGCGCTCGGTGTTTGGGCGCTTCCGGGTACGCTCTTTCTTTCCCTCTTGCTCTGCTTCCCAGCGTTCTTCCGCCTGGCTACGGCGGAATGCGGGAGGATGCTGCCGACAACACGGAGTGGAAGTCCCAGCTTCTTGCGTTCTTCCTCACGCGGCTGGACATCAAATGTAAACGTCATCCGGGTATCGCCATTTCTTCTCAAACGCGCATCGCTGCTTCCAGAACCTGCCCTCGTCGAACCACTCGCTGTCTACCCAGCTGTTCGGTGTAATCCGCGTTCATATCGCAGCAGGCTTCTTCGATCTCGACGATGGCGGGCTGCAACGAATCCTTTTCGGCAAAGGGGAGATTCTGCATGCCGTGTAAGAGGCTGACAACGTGATCGATGCGCCGGTTAAACAGGAACAGACTTTCGTACATACGGAGCTTCGGCGAGCGAGCGGATGGTTCCGCGGGTAACGAGGTCCGGATACCTTCGTTATCAGCCATCGTTGCCTCCTTCGTAGGCGACTTTGGTTAGGGGCGCGTTCGGCGCTACCAACACCTTCGCGCCCCGTATCAAAACCTTACTATCGATAATTCTTATACGAGAAGCGGTTCTCGTATAAAGACTATGGCAAGGAGCAGCCACCCCGTCAAGACGAGAAGTGGCGCGAAATGGCTCAGTTCATCTAGGATTAGGGACATGAAGCGCGATCTCGTGTCAGAAGTCATGCGTGAAATGGGGAAGAAGGGTGGGAAGGCGGGTGGAAAGAAGGGCGGGAAAGCTCGGATGGCGGCTCTTACCCGAGAGGAGAGAAAGAAACTTGCGAGAAAGGCGGTCCAGACGAGATGGGCAAGGGCTAGGAAGAAGAACAAAAAGCCCCGAAGTTCGGAGAGTAGCTGAAAGCCTGTTCTTCCAATCCGGCATCACGTTCCTCCTCAATCGGCATTTCTTTTCTGCGAGAGGAAATTATCTTGACATCTACGTGAGGCTTTTGATAGGTTCCTGCTACATTAACTCAAAACGCGGAGGCGGTATGCGAGTGACCCGTCCCCTTCTCTCGTTTCTGTGTGTGTTTTTCCTGTCCTTTCCCGTAGTTCCTCAGCAAGCCAGTTCGGCGTCAGTTTCATCGCCTCTGCGCGACGCGCAAGCTGTTGCAATCCTCCAACAATCTGTGGCAGCCATGGCTCCCGCAGCTCCCTCGGATTCAACTGCCACGGGCAACGTGACGGTCACGGCAGGGTCGCTAATCATCCAAGGCACGATCACAATCCTGACCAAAGGTTCGGCGGAAACCTCAATTCAATTCCAGATGCCAAGCAATCCGTGGACGGTGGTCTTCGCGAATGGCCAGGCCAACAAGGTGGAGACTGCACAGACGACCGTGTACCCACTTGAGCTTGCCGCCTCCAGTCAGTGCTTATACTTTCCGTTCCCATATCTCTCCGGCATTTTGAACAATCCCGACTATTCGATTCAATACGTCGGGCAAGAAACCGTTGGCTCCTCGGCGGCGAACCACATTATCGTGCAAAACACATTCAACTCATCGCCAACGTATCAGTTCCTTTCGCCCTTCAGCACGGCAGACATCTGGCTCGATGCTTCAACGGCCCTGCCCGTAAAAATAGCCATGATACGAAGAGTCGGCGGTGGGTCCTCCCCGAAAATCCCATTTTCAGTCGCTTACGCGAACTACCAGACCGTTTCGGGCGTCAAGTACCCCTTCGCCATCCAGGAATACATCACGGAAACTCTGTGGGCCACGACGAACATTCAGTCCGTTGCTTTCAATACAGGTTTGAGTGATAGCACTTTTCAAGTCTCGACGGGAGGGAACTAAGATGAAAAAATCAATCCTCCTGCTCGGTCTATTCCTCTCGTTTCCGTTTCTGCTCTGTGGGCAAACAGGTCTTGGCGTTCCGCCGTTCGGATCATTCACAAGCGGCGGATTCGACACGGTGAACAATCAAAATTTGAACGTGTTTTTTGCGATTCCCATCGCTTCCAGTGCGGGACGGGGGCTTCCGCTAAATCTGAACCTCTCGTATAACTCGCTCATTTGGCAAAAGTCCGCTAGCTGGGTTCCCGTGAGCGATTCTTCCGGGAACGCAACTTGGGGCTGGCAAAAAGATCTTCCCTCCGGGTCTATCTCGTATACCACCTATACGAGTAATCCGGTCAAATGTTATCAGGGCTCGCAATTCACTTGGGTAACCATCACTACCTATAAGAACTACGTTTATACGGACGCCCTCGGCACGCCTCATGGCTTTCCTGTCGATTATTGGGAAAGCGCCTGTCCACTAGGCGGTGACTACAATGGCGGCACGTACGCACCGGCACACGCCAGCGACCATTCTGGCTATTACCTTTCTGCCGCCGGTACCAACCCGGTTGTGCTAGGTCCGAACGGCCAGAAGGAAGGGGCAGGAACCTCCACGGCAACTGACATCAACGGAAACTACGTGACGCAAACGGTGGTGAATTCTACGGAGACAGACTGGACGGATTCGGTCGGAAGCAAGGCTCTGAAAATTATTTACAGTCCGAGCAAGGCAGCCCCAACGAGCATCCAATACGACTTCCTGGACGGTAGTGGCAATTACCAGACGATTACGCTGAAACTTTCCGCTCTCAACATCAAGACAAATTTCGCTTGTTCGGGCGTGACGGAATATACAGGAACAGCTTACCTGCCCTACGAACTGGATATCCCTTCGCCGGTGAGTGGGACCCTAAAATACTTATTTTCTTACGAGGCTAGTCCAGGAAACTCTGGCTATTACACTGGTCGGCTTCAACAAGTGACTCTCCCGCAAGGCGGGTCCTATCAATATACGTATTCCGCGACAAACGATGGAATTAACTGCTCAGATGGCACTACGCTGAGCATGTCCCGACTCGTAAGCGACGCAACCAATTCCGCCACATGGAATTTTGTTCGGAACACCTCGAACCTGACGACGACCATAACCACGCCGCAACTTTCCGACACACCGAAGGCAAATGACGCGGTTTATACATTCAATTCCAGCGGCCAGGAAATCACCCGCAAAATTTACGCTGAATCTCCGGGCGTCACTCTCCTGAGGACCATTAACACAGGCTGGGCCGCCAACGGCACGCCTGCAAGCAGCGTTACAATCCTTGAAGATAACAGCACTCAAAACGAGGTGGCAACGACCTACGACTCGAATGGTTTGCTCGATTCTGTAACCGAGTATGATTTCGGAACAGGTGCCCCTGGCAGCGCGATTCGGACAACCAGCTACACGTACCAGACAAGCACAAACTACACGAGTCAAAACCTGATTAACCTCGTGACTTCAAAGGTCATCAAAGACGGCTCCGGTACAGTTCAATATCGGCAAGACACAACGTACGACGGCGTCGGTCTCTCTTCTTGCCCGACCGGGGCAGCTCAGCACGATGATTCAGGACATCCTTGCACGTCGAATTATCGTGGCAATCCGACTGCGGTCACAACCTATCTGACGCCGGGCACACCCGCGAACGGGATCACCAAGAACTTTACCTACGACTGGTTTGGAAACCTTCTGTCCGCACAACTGAATTGCTGCACCCAAAAGACCTGGACCTTCTCCTCCGGCACTCAATATTCTCAACCGGACTCCGTGACCAGTGGCACTTCCCCCAACCAATTGACGACCAGCTACAACTACAATTTGTATCTCGGCCTAACGACCAAATCGACGGACCCGAATAACCTCGTCACGAATTACTCTTTTGATTTCCTGCGCAGACCGACTTCAGCCGCACAGGTAAACGGCCAAAGCGTCATTTACAGCTACAACGACACGAGCTTCGTCACGACCGTCACGACTACAATCGACTCGTCCAAATCGATAAAGCAAGTTTCCAGCATGGATGGTCTCGGGCGGGTAATTCTCTCAACAACCGAGGACGGCAACAGCAACGTTATCTCAAAGGTGAGTAAGCAGTACGACCTGATTGGACGCGCCTACAAAACGAGCAATCCCTACACGGGTTCACCCTCGTATTGGACAGCCACGGCCTTCGATGTCCTTGGCCGGTCAACCAGCCTAACCCTGCCGGACACCTCAGCGACAAGCTATTCCTACGCAGCGCAAATCACGACCGTAACCGACCCGGCTCTAAAGAAACGCAAGTCACAAGTTGACGGGGCTGGACGCCTCGTCGCTCTCACTGAGCCCGATACCGGCGGGAATCTCGTCAACACGACTTACTACACTTATTCCGTTCTCGACGAACTCCTTTCAGTTGCGGATGCGCCGAGCAATCCAACCCAGACACGTACGTACGTCTATGACGCTCTTGGACGATTGTTCACCGCCACAACGCCCGAGGGAGGGACCACATGTTTTGGCACTGTCTCGGGCGGTTCCTGCCAAGCGAACACCGGCTACGATAATTTCGACAACTTGCTCTACCGGACAGATGCCCGCGGGGTATTAACCAGTTATAGTTATGACGGATTGAATAGACTAACGGGCGTGAGCTACAACGTCGGTACCAGTGGCGTCCCGGCGACCGCTGCGGTCGGTTTCACCTATGGCGCATCGGGCTGCTCCAGTACACACGGAACAGGGTGTATGGGACAGCTCACTACCATCACGGACGGCGTTGGTTCGGAAAATTACTCGTACAACGCTCTCGAACAGTTGACTCAGCTGCAAAAGATCATCAGCGGCACAACCTACACGACGAACTATCAATACAACATCGCCGGTGAGCTCACGCAAATCACCTATCCCTCGGGACGCGTGGTGCAGCAGAGCGTGGACGCCATTGGCCGCCTTTGCGAAATTGCGCCTTCCACTACTGGATGCGGCACAGCATCGAGCCCGTTTGCCACTGGCTACGGCTACAACGTCGCCAGCCAGGTCACGGGCTTCAAATATGGCAACGGCATTTACGCTGCGCTGGGCTTCTCGCCGGACCGCCTGCAACTGAATTGCTTGGACTATTCCACCACGAATCGCAATGGGACTTGCGCGCATGATTCCACGACAAAATTTGGTTTGAACTATTCTTATGGTTCGGCGGGAAACAACAACGGTTTGATTGCCAGCATCACAGACAACGTGGACAACGGCCGAAGTGCAGCATATGCGTACGATCCACTCTCGCGGCTTTCGACGGCCCTGACGACGGGATCGGCGAATTATCCGCAATGGGGGCTTTCGTGGGGGTACGACCGATATGGCAATCGGCTTAATCAGACGCTCACCGCGGGCTCGGGTTATCAGGGTTCGGTCACCGTCAGCGCAACTACTAACCGCATCACGACGGCAGGATATAGCTATGACGCGAGCGGTAACATGACGAATGATGCAACAAATACGCTGGTCTATGACGCGGAGAACCACACCGTCAGCGTGACCAACTCCAGCGCTTCGGGGGCGTATACCTATGATGGCAACGGCTTGCGGGTGAAAAGGGTCTCCGGCAGCAGCACCACAGTGTATATTTTTTCCGGCTCTAAAGTGATCGCCGAGTACGACAACGGTGCGGCGGTCGGTTCGCCTTCCCGCGAATACATCTACGGCGTGGGCGCGCTGCTCGCCAAAATCGATTCCACGGGCACCAAGTATTATCACCAGGACCACGTCTCCAATCGTCTGGTCACCGATTCGAGCGGCAACACCAACGCGCAGATGGGCCACTACCCCTTCGGCGATCCCTGGTACAACGCCACTAACGACAAACTCTACTTCACTACTTACGAGCGTGACCCTGAATCCAGCAACGACTACGCCCAAGCCCGCTTTTACAGATGGCTGCTAGGGCGTTTTTTGTCCCTCGACCCGGTGCCGGGTTCTACTGACAATCCACAGTCGTTAAATCATTACACATACGCGGCGAACGATCCCATAGACAACAGCGATCCGTCTGGTGCATGTATTCCTCCTGGTGGTACTCCTCCTCCGGAAAATTCGAGAGGTCTCATTCAATGCCCTCCGAACACAATGGGGAATGATGTGAGCTTGGGAGGAGATTGGTCTGACGCATCGATAGGTTTTTGGGATGCCTTTCAGGCAGGTGACGTTGCAACGTTTGGACCCAATGGGCAGTATGGCTTCTTTCAAGATAATTGGAATTCTCCACAGTTTGGAAGCGTTCAAACTTATGCGCTTGCACCTTGGACTATCTTCGGTGACATTTATACAAACGAGACAGGGTCAACGTTGGGCGTAGAAGGAGCTAGCGACTCGTCTGATCTTCTACCCCAGGGGAACGCCCCCACGCCTGGTCCTAACGCTGGGAACAATGCGAGTGCGGCAAACTGCGTTACCCAAGCCGCGCAAAAGCAATTCGGGGTTCCATTTCAAGTCGCCTCATTAGGTAAAGAAATCGGTGGACACCAAAACTTCAACCTTCAAGCTAATGTGACCGCAAGCCAAGCCGCCACAATTCAAAGCGCACTGGGTAGTGCGAGCGGGGGATTCGGCCCCCCCTATAGATTCTCCGGTAGTCCAGTCTCGCTTCACTTCGAGAATCCGGCATTTACGGCGGTTCCAGGTGATGGAAGTCAGCTAACCGCTACTGCACACGGAGATCTTTTTTACGCGAATAGCTTTTTAGGGGCGATTGGACACGGGCTTGTAGATGGCGTGATAGGGCATATTGTCCAGAAATTTGGCGGTAATATCGACAAAAAGTGTAAATAAGCCTTTTGTATGAAAACCACGAAATACTTCATTGGCGCATTGCTCGGCTGCCTCCCAATCGTTTCTGCTGGGCTTACGTCTCCGACCGATGAGTGGCGGAGCGAGCACTGCAACGGAGTAAATGAATTGCAGTCCATGAATCTCGCGACCTCCGAGTTCGTAGAAGCCGCGACGCTTGCACCAGACGGGCTGAATATTGCGATTCTCAGTATACAAGACGCCCAAGCGACTCATGACCTTACCGGGCACCCGACCCAATTGGTTGAAATTTGGAATCTGGCCGGAAAAAGGCTGATTGCCCATAGGGTTCTTAACGCTGTGCCGGATGGTGTCGCAAACGAGAATCTCATTCCACAACAAAGAGCGGGCGACAGGTTTGTTCGATATTCAGCGGATGGTTCCCACCTCCTAGTTTACGACGGTGAAAGTTTGGTCGTACTAAGGGGACTATCCTCGGCATCGGGAATGTCGAAAGATCCTGCTCCAAAACAATTGGAGGAAGCGAAAAGAATAAGCCTCAAACTGGGTCCACCAAAGGAGAATACGATAGTTCAGACGATTGAAGTCTCACCGGATGGCTCGCGCGTTGCGATTTCAATTTGTAATCCACTTCAGAATTCAGGAAACACCGTTCGAATCTATAGTTTGTTAACCGGTGAAATACTCCGGAAGTGGGACTTTGACACTGGGTGCATTGCCCCTAGTTATTATCCCCTCGCGTGGGATCCAACGGGCAATTACGTCGCTATTTCGTTGCCGCTTTTTCCTGGGGGCATTCCTCGTCCACTGTCGCTACACAGGTCCAAGAAGAAAGACCTGCTTATCATGGATGTAAATTCAGGCGCCGAATTTGCTTCGATTCATAGCGGATTTATTGTGGGACCTGTTTGTTTCACTACTCAAAACACAGTAATTGCGGCTTCTTTGAATGCCGATCCCTCCTACTTTGCAGACGATACGATTCGAGAGTGGAGCATTCCAAGCGGGAAACTTATCCGCGAGATAAAGGGGCCACCGCAAGGGATCCATACCTTACTAGCTCTTTCAAAGGATGGGCGCATTATCTTTGGTTACACAGGTATGGAGAAGCAGGTGGAGAACTTCCTCGATAACGATTTTTTGGAGTTTAGCCTTTGGGACTACAAGACAGGAAAATCAATTGGTTCCTCGGGTCACATAATGCGTCCACGACCTTCGAGCCCGCTGGAGAAGGAACTGGGCGAAGGGTACCCGGCCTTCGGTAGCGGGAAAGATCGTATCACTCCGAACGACCGGGGAAACGGGGTACTAGTGTGGTGGCAGGAGAGCACACGACCGTTTGTCATCTACACTATTCCGCAGAGTATGCAACCCTGACGAAATCGTGCGGGTCACCCAGACAGCCAAGCACGTAATTACGAATGAATACTTGTCCTTTAGAATTAGGGAGGTTCAGCCTCTGCGCAATTGTGTGCGACCTCGCTGATTCCCGGACTCCCGGAAAGACCTCCAGTTCCGGTCAAATTCGTCGGAGTCGATGTAGAAATGTGCGATGGGTCGCCCAAGAAGCGCTTGGCGCGAAACCCCGAAGATGCGACACGTCGCTGGAAGTGCCCCTGAGTCCGCGCACAAGATCATACGAGGCTTTCCGAGCTTGAGCTAGGGGCTTCGCTCGGCGGAGCGCCTGGCGCGGAGCCGAGCGAAGCGAGTTGCGCGAACTGCCGCCATGTACCCGGCGCGTACCTTACTTGGGCAAATCCGATGTTTCTGGCGTTTTTCGCGTTTAGTAGAATGAATAACTTACGGCGGATCAGTCGGGCTCCGAATTCCGATTCCCCCCGCCGGCACCATATCTCAGACAGACTCTACCCTCCCCAATCCAGAGCTTGCCTTGATCCAGGAATCCGTTTCGGCCGCGGAACGCTCCCCAGGGCCCCGCCAGGACTCCTTGTGCCTTCCTAGCCGGTTTGACCCCCGGATAACCGCACCAAATCGCACAACCGTAAGTCGAATTAAGTCGGTTTGACTTCACGACTCGATCCATATTGAATGATATGCCTGCATCCGGCGAGGTTTCCCGTGGGAACCCGCACTGCCAGCTTGGGGGATTCCGTGAAAAACAGAAAACAACAGTCGGCCCGTGATCGGAAAATTTTCGTTTCGGTCCAACCCGATAAGACATGGCTAACCGGACTTCGTTCCTGGTTCCCCTTTGCCGCTCTTGTTCTCTTGGGTTTCTGCGCGCCAGTCGCGATGGGCCAGGTCTCAGCCAGCATTCAGGGCAGTGTGATCGATGCCTCTGGGGCGGCGATGACCGGTGCGGCCATCCAGGCGAAGGACCTGGAAACGGGAGGGATGCGCAGCACCGTCACCGACGATTCGGGCCGCTATCTTCTTCTGGCTTTGCCGGTGGGCGAATATGA
>Ga0335085_10018063_pt1 | contig 10144 bp, 7 predicted proteins | sample Lox_Sample_45_FD_206712 | JGI IMG/M metagenome (GOLD analysis project Ga0335085, IMG submission 206712) | Soil microbial communities from Loxahatchee National Wildlife Refuge, Florida, United States - Lox_Sample_4.5 | ecosystem: Environmental > Terrestrial > Soil > Wetlands | place: USA: Florida... | reverse complement strand
CGCCGGCTACGCGCCGTTTCTTGAGAACTTCAAATCGCTGACCACGCAGCGGGTGGAAGGGATGAGATATTTCTGCCCATCCCAAAGGCGAGTGGGGCACAAGTGCAGTCTGCTCTAACCGTCGGAAGGCCGAACTGTGGATGCCCGGTGATCTGCAGGAAGAATTTTCCATTTTGTCGGGTGTAGGTAAGCTGACGTTCAGGTGGCCTCCGAAGTGGAAGTCCACAGAGGACGAATGGCCGGGTGTGGAAGGCCAGGTCCTGGGTTCGTTTCTCCCGCTGGTCTCGGATGAGGTGGACAGCTTCCAGTTGCTTGAGGCGGCGCTTTGTAATTCTGATGGAAGGCAGCGGAGGCTGGACGGCAGCGAATGACGGGTCCGAACGGGACCCGAGCCCCACGCGGGGTTTTGCGGTCGAGGTTGGCGGAACGTAAGAAAACCGTAACAAAACTATCCCCGGAAGGCACGTAACTGATAGGAAATGGGTTCTGGCTTTTGAGCGAAAGCAGATTCCCAGCGTGGATGTAAGGGTAGGAAAACAAGGGGACAAGATGTAAGGAATGGGAAAAAAGCGGGCTGACTCTTAATCAGTAGGTTGGGGGTTCGATTCCCTCACGGCTCACCACCTAACTTCTTCCTTTTCAGTGCCTCCCATCTTTCCTAGCCAGGCCAGACGTCGAAAATGTTCCAAAACTGTTCCAAAAGTCTTAGTTTGGCCGTGATGTTCCAAAAGTTTTTCCGTGTTCGTTCGCACGGCGGTCCAAACGTGCCAGGGCTTCCCGCATCATGTTGAGCTTGGCCTGGCTGTACCGCTTAAGGGCCTGGGCGTCGCCTTGCCCAACATGAGCGTGACGAAATGATCGGAGACGCCACCGGCGCTGAGCCGAGTCGCGAGTGTGTGGCGAAGATGGTAGATCGGAAAATACGGAACGCGCGCCCTTTTCAGCGTGGCGGCCCAGATCTGGTCTTCAGCGTCGTGATGTAGGGTTTCGAGGTCTTCCCTTTCGGCGTGGGGAAGAGGTATTCGGACCCGCGAGTCTCGTCGATCTGTTCCTTGAAGGCTTGGCGAGCCCGATCAGTCATCGGCATGTCGCCTACTCCGCTGAGAGGAAATTGTTGTCGTAGTAGCTTTCCGCTCCCGGGATCGGAATCCTTTCCATATTCGTGCTACTCGAAGAGGGCTGGTTGTCCAGTGCCCTGCTCGGGTTCCCGAAAGTTGCTCAACCCCACGCCGACCAGCCGGTAGCGTTGCCGTCGACCCAGGGCCACTCGTTCTCGCAGCCTCAGCGCGAGGTCCGTCAACTCATCACAGGAGGAGGGAGGAGAGCCGGGCGTATGGCTGCGGGTTAGAACCTTGAACTCGCTGGTTTTCATCTTGAGGACCACTGTGCGCGCCGTGCGTTATTCTTTGCGCGAAGCAGGGTGGCAGTCGATAAGCCCGTCTTGTTATGGGTGACATCGGGGTAGGCTTCGTCAAGGGAAAGTGGATCGATCAGGTCTATGTGACGTTCGAAGATCTCCCTCACGCTGCGCGAGACTGCCCGATAGGGTATGAAATCCGGAGCCACGAAGATCGCCTGTGGACACAAGCGTTCCGCTCGCACTGCTGGCATGGCTGAACGCACGCCGAAGCGTCTGGCCTTGAGGTTCCGCACGAGCCGGGGCACAGGCACGGACACTTGGGGTAAACGACCGGAAGCATGGCACGCTTTGCTATGGCGTTGCCATTGAAGAAGCAGGTTAAAAGGCTCTGGCTGGCGGGCACTGTGCCGCACTTGCCGCTACGTAGAACCATACCTTCAGAGTATTGTGTGATTGAGAACTCCGGCGCGGAAGTGATCGTTGGCGGTGACTGGCCGTTGTGGAGCGGGGCGGATCGATAGGAGCGTCCTGCGCCGAATCGTGCAACTTCGTAGCGCTCGCCGATCGATTGCTTCATGAGTATCCGCGGGCACACCCCTCAGGCGCTAGGTTACGCGGGTTGTGTGAAGGGCTCGGTGAGGTGTTCGCCCCCCCCATCAATTTGGAACTCGCTCTTGCGCCCTCGGTACACCTTGATCGAGGAGTCTCCGCTGGTACGATTGCAGGTTGACTGGCTGGCTCCGCCGTTGGTATACACGCTCCGTGGGTACCCCCAGGAGAGAAGGAGAACCCGGTCAAGTAGGAGAGCCAACTCCGCTGGGAGAGGGTAGGGCAATGCGCAGGTGACGGGTTCCGTTTGTCACTCTTATGCGAAAATGAGTAGGCTTTGGGTCTGCTGCGGGAGAACAAACATGGAGATAGACTTCAGCAAGAAGGTTGTGGTTGTTACTGGGGGCGCATCTGGAATTGGACGAGCCTGCGCCCGTGAGTTCGCGGCCCGGCATGCGGCTGTCGCGGTTGTAGATCGGGATGCCAAAAACGGGGAAGAAGCTGTGGGCGAGATTTGCGGCGGACAAGGTTCCGCAACGTACTTTAACTGCGATGTCACCCAAGCCACGCAGGTTGAACGTCTGGTGGGTGACGTTGTCTCGCATTTTGGAGGCGTTGACGTGCTGGTGAACAACGCCGGCATCCAGCGCTACGGCACCGTTATGACCATCTCGGTCGCGGAGTGGGATGAGGTGATCGACGCGAACCTCAAGAGCGCCTTTTTGGTGTCAAAGTACGCGATACCGGCCATGCTCGCCCGCGGGGGTGGCTCCATTGTGATCACGGGCTCGGTCCAGTCCGCAGCCGCGCAGCGCAATTCCGCCCATTACGTGGTCAGCAAACACGGACTGCTGGGGCTTGCCCGCAGCATCGCTCTGGATTTTGGGAAACAGAACATTCGCGCGAATTGCGTTCTGCCCGGAGCCATTGACACGCCCATGTTGCGCTGGGCTGCCAACCTCGACAGCAACCCGGAGCGCGTACTGCAAGCTTGCGACTCCTTACACATCCGGGGCAAGATGGGAACCGCCGAAGAGGTCGCTCGGGTCATCGCGTTTCTCGCCAGCGACCTCGCTTCCTTTGTAACCGGGGCTGCGATCAATGTTGACGGCGGACTTCTGGTGCCCGTGGGCGGCATGAGTTTTCAGGAGTCCGGCACCGGCGCCACCAAAGCGTGAGAGGCTGTGCGATGGGTGGAGGAAAGCTAACCTTGCTCTGTTGCCGGACGTCCTGGCGCCAGCGCGAAGCTTACGTGCTGGAAAATGACCTGATTCGCCTGGTCTCGCTCACCGGCGGCGGCCACCTCGCAGAGTTTTGTCTGAGAGAACCGTCAGGAGTTGGCTTGAACCCACTTTGGAATCCGCCTTGGAAGACCATCGAGCCGTACCGCTATCAAAAGAAATCGCATGCCCGCCGGTACGGGCCAGCGGTCACCGGCCGCACGATCTCCGGGATTGCCGGGCACAACCTCTGCCTCGACTTCTTCGGTGCGCCATCTGCAGATGAAGTGACGCAAGGGCTCTCCATTCACGGTGAAGCGCCGACCCTTCGTTGGCAAAAAGCGCGGTCTCGCGTCACGGCAAACCAGGCGCTTTGTGAACTCACTGTTCGCCTGCCCATCGCTGGCCTTCGCTTTTCGCGCGAAATTACAGTTCGCCGGGAAGAACCGGTAGCTTATTTCCGCGAGACCGTTGGCAACGAGCGCCGTGCCGATCATTTCTTCCACTGGGTGCAACACGTGACCCTGGGCCCGCCGTTCTTGAGTCATAACGACAGTCGCATCTTTGTTTCGGGCAAACACGGTCGAACATTTCCTCACGGCTATGAAGGTAAAGCGCTACTTGAATCCTCACGTGACTTTCGCTGGCCTAACGCACCCGCCACAGGCGGTGGGACAGTGGACCTGTCCCGGCCTTTCGTCCACTCCGGACTCGGCTTCGTCGCGACTCTGTTGCTCGACCCGCGTCGCGACGTCGAGTTCGTGGTTGCGTTGAACACGCGCCATCACTTGCTTTTCGGATACTGCTTTCGACGCCGCGATTTCCCTTGGATTGCCATCTGGGAGGAGAACCAGGCGCGGACAGAAGCGCCGTGGAATGGCTGCTGTCAGGCGCGCGGGCTCGAGTTCGGCTCGACGCCCTTTCCTGTGGGAAGACACGAATCGTTTGCGAACGGCCCTCTATTCGGCGCTCCGAGTTTTTCGACGATTCGAGCGCGAGGGCGAATGACCGCATCATACGTGGCCTTTCTGATTCGTGTGCCCGAGGCCTTCAACGCGGTGGGAAACGTCCGACTGTCGAGGGATGAAATTCAAGTGACGGGCTCCGCAGGTGGCAAGCGCCAGAGCCTGCGAATTCCCGCCGCGGGATTGGCGCAGGCGGGCTTGGTCTGACTCGGACGTCGGGCGACCTCTCAGATCGGTCAACAGCCCTTTCGGTGGCCCTCAACAGCGCCCGCAACGCGCAGCGTGTCTGGATCAGACCTGCCTTGGTCAAGCATCTTCAAAGCGGCGAGCATGAAACCGATGGTATGAGCCATACCTGCATGCCAAGGCGCGGAACAGCTCATTTGCGGCGTATGATCGGGGATGATGACGCCGTCGAAGTGGTTTCGCTTGAGGATCGAGAGGATACGAATCATGTCCACGTCGCCCTCGTCGATGAACGTTTCCTGGTAATGAGGCACCTTGCCTCTGACGTTGCGGAGATGAAGGTAGGCGATCTTTTGCTGCTTGCTGTAACGGTCCACCGCGTCGTAGACGTCGCCTTCTGTCATCTCCGCCAGCGTTCCAACGCAGAGTTCCAGAGCGTTATTTGCGCTCGGAACCAGATCGAGTAGACGTTGATAGAGGTAGGACTGATAGACCAGGCGTGGCTGCTGCCGCATAGTTGGCATCGGCGGATCATCGGGATGGGCTGCGAGCAGCACCCCAGCTTGCTCGGCAACGGGTATCACTTCTTCCAGGAATCGCTGCAGCCGGAGCCAAAGCTCGTCACGGGAAATGGGACTTACGGTGCCCGCCGGTGCGTTGCGGTCGTAAATCATGTTCCAGACCGTTCCGCTTGGCAAGGGCGTGTCCACCGCGCCGTCCATACCTACCGTCAGTGCGCCGCCGCGCCCGGAGGGACTGGTCACCCGGCCGCAGACGCCGGCCAGGCTGAAGTTGTAGCCGAACACAGGAATCCCGGCTTCTCCCGCGCGGCGGATGATGGTCTTGACATTTTCGATGTGCTGCGGGCGCTTGGGGCCGTCGAGAAGAATGTCGTACCAGTGCGCAGGATCAAAATTCTCGATTGCTGCCAGCGCCAGACCGGCATCCTCGATCGCGCTGCGGATTTGCGTCAGCTCCTGAGTGGTCCACAGCTTTTCAGGATCACCGGCTACTCCCCAAAGCTGGCTTTTTCCTCCGGTCGGCTGATTGTGGCGAGGGTTGGAAGAACCCTGGTTGAAATAATCGACCAGATGCACCACCACATGAGTGCAACCCGCCTGCCGCGCGAAATCGTAGTACTCGCGTGTCAGCATGTGCCGATACAGTCCCAATCCAACCTTCATCCGGCCGGTGTCTCCAACGTCTGGCCTCACATGATGCCGTATTTCTCGAAGGCGGCGACGGCGCTGCCACCTTCCAGAAGTGATTTCTTCACAAGTTGCTCCCCGCGAGCTTTCTCGAGCGCTTTCGCGAACACGTCATCAACGGCTTCCGTAGGTATCACACAGACTCCATCAATGTCGCCAAAGATGATGTCACCGGGGCGCACCCGAACGTTGTCAACCTCGAGTGGGATGCGGAAGTCTATAACCTTATGGCGCGGGCCCGCGTCTTGCCCGAATGAGCCCCAGGCAAAGGTGGGAAAACCCATGCCTAAGATCGCCTTCGTGTCACGAACGTATCCGTTCAACACCGCCCCGGAACTACCGAGCTTGCGCGCCCTCGTACTCATCAGTTCGCCCCAAAGAGCGTTGCGAGGCGACGAACCAGAGCTGAGATACACTTCGTTCGGGCGCAGGTCATCCAAGGCTTCCAGCATCAACCCGAAGGGTTTTTCCATGAGCCTGTTCGCGATTCCAGTAACTTTATCCGCGAAAACGTCGACAGCGAGCACAGGCATGGCCCGACCAATCACTACCATGTCCTGCCGCAAGGGCTGAATCCGAGGTGGCAGAAACTGATGCAGCAAATCGAGCTTGTCCATGACGTCGCCGACCACGCAGGTGAACAGCTCCCGCTGGGCCAGGGCGAAAAGCTCATCGTCACCGTTCCACAGCTTCATGCGGCACCTCGGAATTCTGAACGGAGGCTTGGTTGCGCCGGCAAAGAGGCATCGCCCACCAGACGCCGCAACCTCCGCGTCGATGGCGCCGCTTAATGCGCCGCCCTGGACATGGTGGCAATGATTCGCAAGGTCGCGATCTCGTGCGGCTTCAGGTCGACCGCCAGCGAGTGTCCGGAGGGATTCAGAGCTTGTTGATTTTCTTCGGCCGCATTGCATCGCCAGGCGCGCTCAAGATTGAACATTGGAAATGTCAGATGCGCGGTCGCTGTGGCGCCTCCCGCTTCCAGAAGACGGACGATCGTACCCTTGCCGTCATCGGCGGCTTTCCAGTTCACTACCACCACATCGGGCGCGTCGATCTCCAAAAAGCTGCTGGGATCAGGCGGCAGGGGACGCTCCGGGTCATCGAACTTGTCGTTTGGCACCAATTCGCCCATTTCAAGCGGAGTCATGGCCGCGCGGCCAAAACGCGCCAGCTCGGCCGGTGGCAAGTCCGGGCCGCTGGTCACCGCGTACCGGAAGGTGAAATCGCCGCTCTGCACGCGGCGGAAATTCGTATGCCAGTAGTTGTTCATGGCGTATGAGAAGATCGTTCCGGCCTTGGGTTCAAACTCTTCCGGCCACGTCCCGCGCACGATGTCACCCAGGGTTATAAGCGGCGAGTCAATTGGAACCATGGCGACGCTCAGGTTCCCGGACGCTACCTTCACCCAGTGCTGCACCGTGAACCAGGCCACGTTGGCGCCCTTCAGCATATCCCGAGCCGGATCGACCCAGCCGTTCTGAATCTCGTAGCTGAACCTGGGGTTTTCGGCCGCCACTGGAAACGCGAAGTAAACAGCTTCCTTGACGTTCACCGGCTCCTTATGCACCCGGTTCACCAGGTCGATTCGCTTTTGGTCATCGTAGAGAATAATGTCGGTTGCGATCGAAGGTGCGTGAGGACCGCTCGTCTCGTAGCTCAGAACCTGGCCATAAGGTGTGCGACGCACGCCGGTAATGCGGCCGCCGCTCGAACCCGTCACGGTAAGTTTCGCCAGGGGCAGAGATTTGCGGAGATAGACAAGTTGGGTTTCGCCGTTCCCGCCCGAAACGTAAAGATATTGGTTGAACCGGTAGGGGCTTGAAGCGTCCACGATATCGCGGTTGAGCTGCTTGTCAAAAATGCTCTTGATCGCACCAGCTTCGGGATCGACTTCAATCCGATAGTAGGCGTTCTCGATCGCGTTGCTTGCGGGCAATGCAGCTTGTTCCGAATGCGTCACCCCGTGCTGGTGCGGCTGCACAACCTGGTAGCAGCGATAGCCTAGGGAAGGTACTTCGCGAGCCAAAAAGCGAACGTGATCGTAACCGGAGTGTTTGGCAAGCACCTCAAACGGCACGGGCGCTTTGCCGGGATATTCCACGATCGTATCGCCGGCGTCGAGGTCGGTTTCGACAAGATCAGTGCGAGTCCAGTTCAAGGGGTTGAACACCACGAAGGCCGTCGCGGGCACATGGATTTTGTCTGCGAGTTGGCTGAGCGACTGATCGAGAATGGCGTTCACGCGCAGCCGCCCGTCCACCGCGAAGTTATCCTTCACCTCAAACTGCCGCACCGTCTCCTGGCTTTGGGGCCGGGAGTAGCCGCCCCAGGAGGTAAAGGTGTGTTCGGCGTAAAGCACGAGGTCATTCCACATGGCGCGAACTTCGCCCGCTGGACCGGAGACGTTGTTTTCAAAGTAGGTGGCAATGGTCGAGAGCTTCTCGGCAGACGGCGCGCGCTGCTGGCTCTCGCGGTCGATCGTCAGGTAATGCACGTCGGTGCCGTAGCCGTCCTCCCAATAGGGGCCGCCGTCGCCCTTCACCGTCTCCAGCTCAGAGCCGTAGTGCTGGTCAACGTAGCGCATGAAATCGGGAAAGGTAGCAAGCTGAATTCTCGGGTACGCGTACTGCGCGTCCCATTTCTCCACAAATTCGCGTTCGCCCGGCACCAGGTAGGTGTTCTCGAACTGGCTGCCGAACATCAGGACCGTGTCCGGCTTGTAAGCGGGCGAGTCGTACTGCTGGAAGAAAGTGGGCAAGGCCTGGCGGCAGTTCGCCTCCTGCGGAGGTATGCCGCAAACAAACCAAAGCTGCGAGTACTGGCGCGAATATGACATGAGCACCTTCTGGCCGTCAGGACCCTCCCACCAGAATGGCGCCTTGGTGTTCCAGCGTCCGTACAGCAGGATCGGTCCCCGGTCGCTGTTAGCCGCCGCCGAAAAGTACTTCACCCCGAGCGCTGCCAGCACCGAGGGATACGACCACGTGTAACTGGGAACATCGGTGATGTTGGCGTAGTCAAACGGGAAGCCGTCGTGCTCGTGTAGATCGTGAGTGTAGTCGGTGGACCGGATCAGCTCCTCCAGCGTCGGATAGCCGGTCATCAAGTTGGCCAACTGAACCGGCACCGCGATTTTGCCCTCGTGAACGAGTTTTAGCAGACGCTCCTGTGTCGCTTGGTTTCGTGATGCCAGATACTGCTGCACAATCCACGAGCCATCGAGATTGAACCGCATCTCCGGGTGAGCCTCGATCTCATCCAGCAGCCGATCAAGGTTGCGATTGTGGATCTCAGCAATCTTGGCCTGGTAGTCGGTGAACCCGATGTCGAGGTGCGCGTGAGGCGCCAGGTCAATGTTCCACTTGCGCCGAGGCGTGAAAGTGAGCCGCGATTTGAGGGTGTGGCCATCCAAGTGAACAGTCGCTTCAGCCTCAGTCGTGCTGCTCACCTCAGGCACGGCAAACTCGACCCGCTCTTCGCCGAAGTCGTGTCCTTGCGGGATGTCCGCCTTCAGAGTCTTTCCGGCAACCGTCAAGGTCACTTCGCCTCGCTGGACGGGATCGGAGTGTGTGACCGTGACATGGGTCAGCTCTGAAAGCTCGCCGTCAGCCTTCGCATAAAAAATCGTCGGGTCAATGCTGATCTCAGTCGAGCGCTGTGCCTTTGCATCGGCGTCCCCCACAAGCCGCAAGGCGTCATAGAGCAGCCAGGAATCTCCCGGCCCGTCCTTAGGGTCATCCACCGCTGTGAGAACCAGCTTGTTCTCGCCGGCGCGGAAAGCTGCCGTGGGCAGCGCCATCGTGAGATGGTCGCCACCGTAGATTGGCGAGTCAACGCCGCCGTCGCCGGGGTAGTAGCTCACCTTTCGATGGAGGTAAAAGACGCCTGACTTCCCGTTGATGTCCACCTGCAGATTGGGAACGCGAGGCCGGTTCAGAACTACCGAAATCTCGAGGTGATAAGCTCCGCGCGGAGGATTGGTGAGATCAAAGATGATGGTGTATGGATGAGGTCGCGCGCCCGCGTCTGAGTTGGCGGACCCGGGCTGCGCGGCGGGCCAGTCCTTCGACGGATCGCTTTTGCCAACCGTGAAAATCGGGTTGTCATTGGGATTCGAAAAGTCGACGTGATGGTGAAACTCTGCCGACGATTGATCGAACTGCCCGATTTCCCAGACCGTCTGCTCTGCTGCGCTAAGCGCCTTGCCTGCAAGCGCCACCTCTAAAAAAGCAAGCGTAAAGAACACGATTGGCAATCGCCAGGTCATAACCTTCCAATGATACCGATTCTTTACGCCGGGTTGCCATGGCCCTCCGCGTTCGTCGGCTCGGTTGTAATCCGAAACGCTAAGGATTTGAAGCCACCGGTGACCGCCTAGCCTAGCAGGCTGCGAAAAAACAGCTCGGAACCATGTCATTTCGAGCGCAGCGAGAAATCTCGGTCTGAAACTAAAGGCGCTACGAGATTCCTCGTCGCCTACGGCTCCTCGGAATGACAGGCTGGACGAGTTCGTCCGCAGCCTACCAGGCTAGTCTACTTTGCGGTGCAAAAATGACCTTTCGGACGAGCAGTAGATCGGAAGAGGCCTTGTGGGTCTCTCATGGCCTTGATCATTTTGCCGGGACTCTGCCTCGCTCTTCATCTTTGCTACCC
>Ga0335085_10018062_pt1 | contig 10144 bp, 8 predicted proteins | sample Lox_Sample_45_FD_206712 | JGI IMG/M metagenome (GOLD analysis project Ga0335085, IMG submission 206712) | Soil microbial communities from Loxahatchee National Wildlife Refuge, Florida, United States - Lox_Sample_4.5 | ecosystem: Environmental > Terrestrial > Soil > Wetlands | place: USA: Florida... | reverse complement strand
TAGCGTTGTAGTACGGGCCTCCCACCCTGGAGGGTCGCGTGCAGATTGCCAACGCAACTCCAGGGTCAAATTATGAAAGCTACCGTGGTAGAATGCCCACACACCATCAGACAGATTCCAGTTTTCGGGAGGTGCCGATGTGGCTTCGACCGACCGCGTCCTTTTTGATGCTCGTTGTAACAATGGCTCTGGCACAGCCCCTACGGGCGCAGCCGGATGTGGCGCCGACGTTCAGGTCGGCATCCGCTAACGTAGCGGCAAGTATACCTTGCTGTGGCGGCTTCAAGCCTCCATTACGACATGCTGAACTGAGGGTCAGCGCTACGACATCCACCGGAACCAGCCCCGGCATCGCGGCGAGCCCCGCTAAGCCCTTTAACCGGGAGCAGATCGTAGGCATGGTGCGTGATGGATTCGGCGACGATTCGGGTGCCAAACTAATTGAGGAGCGCGGGATCGATTTCGTCCCCTCCGAGGACTTCTTACAGGCCCTCAAGGCCGCAGGCGCAAGCGAGACATTCCTGCGCGCCGTTCATGCTGCCGGTCGTTCCGGTCCCGTAGGCGCTCGGGCGCCACTGACCCAGGTACAGGTTATCGCGCTCCTCGCCGGGACGGTGCCAAGCCACCGAGTCACAATCCTTGTCCAGGAACGCGGAATCGATTTTGAGCCCACCGGCGAATATCTTCGGGAAGTCAGCTTATCCGGCGGCGAGCCCGAACTTATTGGCGCTCTCAAGACAGCCAAGGTGACAAAGCCGGAAAATGTTGATCCGTCTGCCCAGGCGCGGCAGGCCGAAATTAAGCAGCACGTGGCAAGAGGGGCGGAACTCGAAAACAGGGGGGCATCCGCCGAGGCGGAGCAGGAATACCGCGTCGCCCTGCGACTCGACCCGCAAAACTCCGACTTGCACCTTGCCCTCTGCCGGGCGCTGAACGACCAGCGGAAGTCAGACGAAGCCCTGATCGAGGCCCATGAATCCCTGCGCCTGAATCCCAATAACGAGTGGGCGCACGTCAACCTGGGCATCGCCCTTGGTGATAAAGGCGACTTGAACGGAATGGTGGCCGAGGAGCGCGCCGCGCTACGCTTGAACCCGAATGTGGGGGAGTTACACTTGAACGTTGGCATCGCGCTGGCCAACCAGGGTGACGCGGACGACGCCATTGCCGAGTTCCACGAGGCGCTCCGCCTGGGTCTGGATGTTTCCGACGTTCACTACAACCTCGGCGTCGTGCTGCTTGGCAAAGGCGACAGCGACGGCGCCATTGCAGAGTTTCGTGAAGCATTGCGCCTAAACCCTGACAGTGCCGACACGCACGTGAACCTCGGCGTGGCGCTCGGAAACAAAGGAGACCTGAACGGCGAGATTGTCGAGGAGCGTGAAGCGCTGCGCCTGAACCCCAACAGCGATAAAGCCCATGCGAACCTCGGGGTTGCCCTGGGTAACCAACACGACTTCCGGGGACAGATTGCCGAGGAACGCGAAGCCATACGCATCAATCCCAACAACGAGGATGCGCACGTCGGCCTGGGCTATGCACTCGGAAACATCGGCGACTTGGACGGACAGATCGCGGAGGAGCGCGCTGCGTTGCGCTTGATGCCCAATGACGACCTGGCAGCCTTCAACCTGGGCGTCGCACTGGAACGTAAAGGCGATCGACAGGGAGCATTCGAGCAATACCGCGCGGCCTACACGCTGGCCCCCCGGAATCCCGCTTACCAGCAGGCCTACGAGCGCCTTTTAAGGCAAGCGAACCAGAGATGAGCGGCGCGCCTGGGGCCAGCGCGAACCTGCGTTGTAGGGGTTCGACGTTCCACCCGCTCCTCAGCAAAAGTTCAGAAGCCATTCGACCGCAGAGGCAGAGCCCGCGGTCACAACAGCAGATTATGGCTACCCACTTGCTGACCCGCCTTCGGGCAACGGCTACTTTGGCAAGATCGCCGAGCAAAGAGGCCCGAGCACAATCCGCAATCCGTGCTTGCATTTCGCCGTAGGCCTCACAATGACGATAGAAGACTCTGCGGGCTTATAGCCGGAGGCCCTAGCCAGAATCGCATAGGTCCCTGCTTGCAGGCGTCCCAGCGAAAACCTGCCATCCGCTCCGGTTAGTACGTATTCAAGCTGCGTGCCACCTTTCAAGAGCGTCACACTTGCGTTTGAAATTGGTTCACCACGATCGTCAACAGCGATTCCACAAAGATGTCGAATGGGCTTGAGTTTTGGTACTACACACTCGGTCCTGTAAGATGTACTGCTTAGTAGTATCGGAAAAATTCCAGAAATCAGTAAAATGCGCAGGAAGCGCAGGGTTAATCCTCTTCGGGTGGAATTACTCCTCGACTTTTGATCCTGGGATGCCGCGTGGATTGTCAGATTCATCATTTTCAGGGCCGCGGGGTCATGCGAACTGCGTCTGACCCCACGCTACCTCCTCACTTCTCAACCGCCAGGGCCACGGCATTGCCGCCGCCGAGGCACAATGCGGCGATGCCGCGCTTGGCGTTGCGCCGGGCCATTTCGTAAAGCAGGGTAACGAGGATGCGCGCGCCGGAGGCTCCGATGGGGTGGCCCAGCGCCACGGCTCCGCCGTTTACGTTGGTCTTTGCCGGGTCGAGGCCCAACTGTTCCATGACGGCGATGGCCTGGACCGCGAAGGCTTCGTTCAATTCGAACAAGTCTACATCTTCAGTTTTCCAATCAATTTTCTTGAGCAATATGCGCACAGCATCGACGGGTGCCATCATCACCCATTTGGGCTCGACGCCGCTCACGGCTTGCCCCACGACTCGTGCCAGGGGCGTTTTCCCCAACTCGCGTGCCTTTTCGAGCGACGTCACCACCAAGGCAGCCGCACCGTCATTCGTACCCGGAGCATTGCCGGCGGTCACGGTCCCATCCGGCCTGAATGCCGGCCGAAGCCTGGCGAGGGCTTCCAGAGTAGTGTCTGCCCGTGGGGATTCATCCGTCGCAAACAATATCGGTGCGCCTTTCCTCTGAGGTACGGCAATGGGGACGATCTCATCTTTGAAGCGGCAGTATTTGATGGCGTCGAGGGCGCGGCGATGGCTCTCGACGGCGAACTCGTCCTGTCGCTGGCGAGAGATGTCGAACTTTTCCGCCACCAGTTCCGCCGTCATGCCCATGTGAAAGTCCTCGTAGGCGTCCCACAGGCCGTCGGTAATCATAGAGTCAAGCACTTTGCCGTGGCCCAACCGCATCCCCGCGCGAGCCTGGGGCAGCAGGTAGGGGCAGTTGGTCATCGATTCCATGCCGCCCGCCACCACGATTTCTGTATTGCCAGTCTGGATGCCCTGCGCAGCCAACCCCACCGCCTTCAGTCCCGAACCGCAAACCTTGTTGATGGTCATGGCGGCGACCCGATTCGAGAGGCCACCTTTCAGCCCCGCCTGCCGCGCGGGGTTCTGGCCAAGCCCCGCCGGCACCACGTTGCCCATGATGATTTCATCTACCAGGGCCACATCCATTCCCGCGCGGCGCACCGCTTCACGAACGGCGATCGCGCCCAAATCTACCGCGGAAAATGGCGCGAGCGAACCTTGGAATTTCCCAATGGCAGTACGGCAGGCTGAAATGATGACGGGTTCTTTCATAGTGAACCTCGCTTTCTCATGTCGCGTAACATGGAGGTATTGTACAACTGGCAGGCAACTCCGCCGCGGCAAAGGAGGACCAGGAAGGAACCCTTGTCCTTGTCCCAACGGGATGGTGCTCTCCGGCCCGCCTGGCCCAGCGCGGTGAGGGCCCCGCCGCCCACGAATCTCGAAACCACGGCGAGAAGTCCCGTTTGCCTCTTCACTTCTTCATGAGGCCGGGTCATGGGGCATAGTACATCGAGTTGGGGAGATTGCATGGGGTTCTGCCCCAGAAAGAACCGGGCGGCGATTCCCTTTGGAAGAATCGGCCGCCCAGGGGGCAGTATGCCTTATGGCCTGCTGGCTCCTGAATTTGCGCGATCGCGTTTGGTATAATCCCTTGATGCATCGTCACCCTTTTCGGAACCTGCTTCTGGCGACCGTGGCATTGGCGGTTTCTGTTCCTTTCCTACTGGGGCAGATTGACCCCGCCACGCGCCGGTTATCGCGCGCCATCTTCAAGCAACTGATTGAGATCAATACCACGGATTCTGTGGGCAGCACCACCGAAGCGGCGGAGGCCATGGCGCGGCGATTGCGGGACGCGGGCTTTCCCGCGGCCGATGTGGCGGTGCTCGGTCCCAACTCGCGCAAAGGCAATCTGGTGGCACGCCTACACGGAACGGGGAAGCAGCGCCCCGTTCTCTTGATGGGCCACCTTGACGTTGTCGAAGCGCGCCGTTCCGATTGGACCTCTGACCCCTTCCAGTTCGTGGAAAAAGAGGGCTACTTCTACGGCCGCGGCACGCAGGACATGAAAAGCGACGACGCCATTTGGGTCACGGAGTTCATCCGCCTGAAGCACGAAGGATTCAAACCGGATCGCGACATTATCCTGATCCTGACGGCTGATGAAGAAAGCGGAATGTCCAACGGCGTGGACTGGCTTCTCAAGCATCACCGCGAACTGGTTGATGCCGAATTTGCGATCAACGCCGACGGTGGGGGCGTGGATACCGACAATGGCAAACCGGTGATCGTCGCCATCGACGCCAGCGAGAAGCTCTACGCCGACTTTCAGCTCAAGGTCTCGAACCCGGGCGGGCACAGTTCCCTGCCGGTGCCGGATAATGCCATCTACCATCTCGCGGACGCACTGGGCCGCCTGGAACGCTTTCAGTTTCCCCTGGAGTTGAACGAGGTTACACGTGCCTACTTTGAACGGATGGCCTTGGTGCAGCCCGGCCAACAGGCAGCCGACATGCGCGCCGTTCTGAATAACCCGCCGGATGCCGCGGCGGCGGCGCGCCTCTCCGAGGACCCACTCCAGAACTCAACCCTGCACACCACGTGCGTGGCCACGCGCATGGAGGCAGGACATGCCAACAACGCCCTGCCCCAATCCGCGCAGGCCATCGTAAACTGCCGCATTCTGCCCGGACACACGCGCGAAGAGGTTCGGCAGATGCTCATTCACGTCGCCGATGATCCCAAGGTTGAAATTAGCTTTGTGGATAATAGCGGGCGAGTGTTGGATAGCGCACCGAATTCCCAGGCTCTGCCACCCGTCAAGCTGCGGCCGGACGTGATGACAACGCTGGAGAAAGCTGCCGGGGAAGTGTGGCCGGGAACGCCCGTTGTTCCCACTATGGCAACTGGCGCATCGGATGGGGTCTATACCAACGCCGCCGGCATACCCACGTACGGAATTTCCGGGGTGGGCGTTGACATGAATGACGTCCGTGCCCACGGCCGCGACGAGCGTGTGCGGGTAGAATCCTTCTATCAAGGTGTGGACTTTTATTACCGCTACCTGAAGGCCCTCACTTCGGTCAATTAGCGGACTGCCGGAGCGCTAGCTGGCGGCTTCACAGCTTGTTGATGTCTGAACTTTCCAGCACCGGCTTGGGCGCGCCGTGCTTGGCGGTAATGAGCATGGCCCGTCCCAGCTTCTCCGTGGTGGTGACGTACTTTGGCGCAAGCGCTCGGGCGAGCATGAGCGGCGGCCAAAGCAGTGTGTAGAAGATCCGGTAAACCTTGGTTCGTGATTTGATTCCGTGGAGCGGAACGATCATGCCGGGACGGAACATGTAGGCCGCCTTAAACGGCAAACGGAGCAGGGCGTTTTCCGTTTGTCCTTTTACCCGGGCCCACATCGTGCGGCGGTTTTCAGAGCTATCCGTGCCCGCGCCTGAAACGTAGATGAAGGTCATCTGCGGGTTCAACTTCACCAAGGTCCCGGCCGCAGCCATGGTGATGTCATAAGTAATCCGCCGGTAGTTCTCTTCGGACATGCCGGCGGAAGAGACGCCGAGGCAGAAGAAGCAAGCGTCCAATCCTGCCAACTCGGCTTCAATCGCGGAAAAGTCCAGGAAATCCTGGTGAACAATCTCGCGTAGTTTTGGACTTTGCTGGCCCGCGCTGCTGCGCACGATGGAGACAATGCCCGTGACCTCGGGGTCGAGCAGACATTCGCGCAATACCCCTTGGCCGACCATGCCGGATGCGCCGAAAAGTAGGACCTTCATGACTCCAATATACCTTGATTATGCTCGATACACCCGCTCCGTTCCACGCGCGGAGTCGCTCCCGCCATCTTGCCCAATCGTCACGATCGGCTTCCGAGGCTTTCCTGAATGAATCCGGAATTCATCGCTTTGGGATTTCTCTGGTATGTTGTCTTCCTCTTTTCGCTGACTTGCCACGAGGCCTCGCACGCCCTGGCCGCGCAATGGGGAGGTGATCTCACTGCCGCTGCGGGTGGGCAGGTGACTCTGAACCCGCTGCCGCACATTCGCCGTGAACTCTTCGGCACCATCATCGTGCCGATTATTTCCTATGCGCTGGGCGGGTGGATGATCGGTTGGGGCAGCGCTCCATACGACCCGCTCTGGCGCAATCGTCATCCGCGTCGCGCGGCGTGGATGGCTCTGGCCGGACCCACGGCGAACCTTGTCCTGATGCTCGCGGCGGCCGCAGGCATTCGCATTGGAATTCTCGCCGGGGCGCTGACGGAGCCGGGAGCGGCGCGCTTTACGCGTGTAGCCACCGCCGCGCACGCAGGGCCGCTGGAGGGCCTGGCGACCCTTCTCAGTATCATGTTCTCGCTCAATCTCATGCTCATGCTTTTCAATTTGCTCCCCATCCCTCCCTTGGACGGTCACGGGGCAATATGCTTGTTCTTCACGGAGGGCTTCGCCCGCCGGTTCGCTGAAGCCACTCGCAACCCCTCTTTCGCGATTCTCGGTCTGGTCGTCAGTTGGAAGATCTTTGGCTACATCTACGATCCCCTCTTCACCTTGGCCCTTAACCTCTTGTATCCAGGGGCGGGCTATCGGTAAGCCGCTCCTGAATCCTTTGGCGAGCTTGCGACATCTCAATTGTACGGTACAAAAGTACCGGCAAAGGAGAGAGTCCATGTCGCAGAAACTAGCAGGCAAGGTGGCCGTAGTCACCGGGGCATCCAAGGGAATTGGCGCTTCCATTGCCAAGCATCTGGCAGCGGAAGACGCGGCCGTCGTGGTCAATTATTCCTCGAGCAAAGAAGGCGCTGACCGCGTCGTTGCGGAGATCACCGCCAAGGGAGGCAAGGCCGTTGCGGTGAAGGCTGATGTCTCCAAGCAGCCGGAGATCGAGCAACTCTTTGCCGAAACCCAGAAGGCCTTTGGCAAACTTGACATTCTCGTCAACAACGCGGGAATCTATGAATTCTCACCGTTGGATGGTGTTACAGAAGATCACTTCGACAGGCTCTTTGACCTCAATGTGCTCGGCCTGCTTCTCACTTCCCGGGAAGCAGTGAAGCACTTCAGTTCTGATGGCGGCAGCATTATCAATATCAGCTCGATTGTCAGCACCCTTAGCCCGCCCAATGCGTCGGTTTATAGCGCGACCAAAGCAGCGGTGGACGCGGTGACCATGTCGCTGGCGAAGGAGCTTGGGCCGCGTAAGATCCGCGTGAATGCCATCAATCCCGGCATGGTACAAACCGAGGGGTGGTACGCTGCGGGATTTGCGGAGAGTGATATGCGCAAGCAAGTGGAAGCGCAAACACCCCTCGGCCGCCTCGGAAAACCGGAGGATATCGCTCCGGCGGCTGTTTTCTTTGCTTCTGCAGACTCTTCCTGGATCAGCGGCGAGACATTGCTCATTGCGGGCGGGTATCGTTAAGTTTCAGGGCCATGAGCGGTGGCGGAGCGGCGGCAAAAAAGGTAGACTTCTTTCGAGAATGAACAAGCCTTCGTTTGATCCAGGTTTCACGGAAAAATACCGCGGCGACCTGCGGCGGATCATAAAGCCCAACGGTCAGTTCAATGTCCGCCGGCGCGGAACCACCTGGCGAGACATTCACCCCTACCTTTTCATGATCAATGCCTCGTGGCCGATCTTCTCGGCGTTGATCTTTGCCGGCTTCATTGCCGCCAATGTGGTGTTTGCGTTCATCTACATGAAGCTCGGCGTAGAACACCTTCAGGGCGCGGACACCAGCACCGCGCTTGCCCGCTTTCTGAGCGCCTTTTTCTTCAGTGCGCAGACCTTTACCACGGTGGGGTACGGCCGCATCTCTCCCGACGGCGTTCTGACCAGCTTGGTGGCATCGCTACAAGCCCTGCTGGGGTTGATGGCGCTGGCCATTGCCACCGGCCTGCTCTTCGGACGATTCTCGCGGCCCGCAGCGCGCCTGGCTTTCAGCCGCCAGATGGTGGTGGCCCCCTATCAATCCGGATTGAGCCTTCAATTCCGCGTGGCCAATCGGCGGAGCAATAATTTGATGGAAGTGGAAGCGCGTTTGCTATTGAGTACGGTCGTATCCTCGGAGAAGGGCTTGCTCAGGAAATTCCAAACTCTTAGCCTGGAACGCCCCGCGGTGCAATTCCTGCCGCTCTCTTGGACCATCGTTCATCCTATCGATGAAGCAAGTCCCCTCTGGAACCAGCACGCGGAGGATCTCGCGCGGAGGCAAACGGAATTTCTGGTTTTGATTAAGGCGTTCGACGACACGTTCTTTCAAACCGTCCATGTCCGTTATTCCTACCGATTCGACGAAATATCATGGGGAGCGCGCTTCGTCCCCGCCTTCGAACCCGATGACCGGGGCGAAATGGTTCTTGACCTTGGAAAGCTCAGCGAGATTGTTCCGGCCGAAGATCCCGCCAACTTGCAAAAAGGCCTCGAACCCGGCACGCTGGTGGCTTCTGAAGGCAACGGGTCGTAAATGGCCGGGGACGCCACGAAGGCCCGAACGGACACCCAGGACGAACCCCGGCCCATTGCCGAAACACTTATTGCCCGAGGGCGGCGGCTCCGGCAACAGCAACGGTGTGATCATTCTCGACCGTGCTGCCGCTCACACCGATGGCGCCCACGACTTCGCCCCGGCCGTCCTTAAGCGGCACTCCACCCGGGAAGGTGATCAGTCCGCCGTTGGAGTGCTCGATGCAGTAGAGCGGCCCGCCCGGCTGAGAGAGCGTTCCGATGATACCGGTATCCATATCGAACCAACGAGCCGTCCGCGCTTTGCGCTGGGCAATATCAATGCTGCCCAACCAGGCCCCGTCCATGCGTACAAAGGCCTTAAGATTGCCCCCGGCATCCACAACCGCGATATCCATTTTGGTGTTGATCTCCGCCGCTTTCTTCTTTGCTGCGGCCACAATTCGCTCAGCCGCTTCTAGCGTCAAGTCCGCCATGTCGTGCCTCCTTAGAGAATTCAGTTGTAGTGGTTGTAGGAATTAACCATTACATTTTTAGCAGATTTCCATGCGGCCTGCAGGAATTTTCTCAATCCATCGGACAGCCGCGCCGATGTGCATTCGCACGCCGGGAAGAGGGTTGATCGGCTGAAAAGGCAGGCCAGGTTCGCTCAGGGGCAACTGATTCAAAGCGGCTCCTTCCAATAGAATCCAGGTCCTCTCCTCTCCGAACTTTGCGGCCTCAAAATTCGGGTATTGCCTTATCGACATCGCAGGGATAGTATCTTTCGCGTAGGGTCCCCGGCAATTGGTCCCAGGCAGACCGTTGCCACTTAACGCATCCAAGTTCGGAGTGATACCATGAGAAATCATGCGCGGATGGTTGCATTTATTCTTGGCGCTATCTCCGTGTTCTTGGTATACGGAAGCGGAGGCGCGGGAGATCTCAGAGCGAAAGAGAAGGCTTCACAGATCAGTCCCGACGACCCTACCGTTCGCCTCTACTCCCTCTTGGACACAAAATTCAACGGAAAGCTGGAGGATTTTTGTGTCCTCGCTGATCTTGAAAAAGACCCCCAAAACCCCGGGCAGACTGACCAAAAGGTTCTCCGGGTCGAGTACAACAAAGACAGGGCTTTTGGGAAACTGCGCATTTACATTCGGACCGTCGCGCAGCTCACTCCCGCGCAACTGAAGACCTACAGCGCGAAGCAGATTTACGACTTCGCAGAAACCGACAGCGCCAAATTCACCAAGACCGATCCCGGCTCCTTTGGTAGACCCGGTGACCTCTATTTTGAGCCAGCGTCCGCAGGTGGTCCTTTGGGATCCGTCACCGCGACACCCGAGATCC
>Ga0335085_10018061_pt1 | contig 10145 bp, 7 predicted proteins | sample Lox_Sample_45_FD_206712 | JGI IMG/M metagenome (GOLD analysis project Ga0335085, IMG submission 206712) | Soil microbial communities from Loxahatchee National Wildlife Refuge, Florida, United States - Lox_Sample_4.5 | ecosystem: Environmental > Terrestrial > Soil > Wetlands | place: USA: Florida... | reverse complement strand
TGGAAATGAGGATGACGATCACCGGCTGAACGTAGTTGATGGCGGCGACGCGCGACGGGTCCATGCGGCGAAGGATCCAGCTAAAAATGGTGTAGGACGCAACGGTGCTGGCGCCCGCCATGTAGAACATCCCGGCCCAGCCGACCCAGCCAACACTTCCCCACTGCAGATGAATGGCGCGCCAAACACCCAGCGGCAAGACGATCAGCGCGCCCGCAACCACATAATAGGTGTTCATGGAGACCGCTTCGTAGCGCATGGCCACGCGCTTGGCGAGCACGGCGAAAATGGAGAAGCCGGAGATGGCCAGCAAAGTGGTGAGGTCTCCGCGCAGGAACGGGGAGTGGAGCGAGGCTCGGTGCTCGGACTCGAGCGCAAGTATCCCGGCAAACGAGATGGCCATGCCGATGGCTTTGGCCGCGGTGAGCGCCTCGATTCTCAAGGCCGAGCCAAGCAGCAGCACCAGCACCGGGCCAAGGGCCATCACGATGACGGCGTGTTCGGAAGTGGTTTGACTGAGTCCGATGGTGTAGCCGCCCATGTTGATGACCACGCCGAAAAAGCCCAGGGCGATGAAGGTCGCAAGGTCGCGGCGCCGGAGTGGAGTGCGGCGGGGCTGCGCGAAATAGAGCGGGAGCATCAGCAGCGCGGCAAGCGGCAGGCGCATGGAGGCGAGCGACCAGCCGTCAATGTGGCGCAGCGTGATTTTGCCGGCCACATAATTAAAGGACCAGATGAGAAGTATGGTGAGCCATGCCAGAGCAAGCAGAATCGGAGAGGTGCGCGGCGCGGCTGAGCGCGGAGCTGAAGTGGAAGGTGAAGCTTCAGTTGTGGCCGAGGAATTCAAGGACTTTTGAAAGTATAGCGTTCAATGTGAGGATTCGCGCTGACAAGATGATTCGACATGAAGAGAGATCCCTCGTCGCGAAGAAAGACATTTCGCTCGCTCGGGATGACAAACAAAAACATTTATTGCAAAACTTCGCGGCGAACGGTGAGGCGCTCGATACGGTCGAGGCGCGGCGCGTAGCCGATGCCGGGGCCGGTGGGCACGCGAATGGTTCCGCGGCTGGAAACTTCAACTTCCGGCTCAATGATGTCCTCGTCCCAGTAGCGTCGACTAGCCGACACATCACCCGGAAGATTAAAGTTCGGGAGCGAGGACATGGCGATGTTGTGCGCGCGTCCGATGCCGGATTCGAGCATGCCGCCGCACCAGACCGGGATGGAATTGGCCTGGCAAAGGTCGTGCATGCGCTTGGCCTGAGCGTGTCCGCCGACGCGGCCGAGCTTGATGTTGATGATGCCGCAGGCCTTCATCTCGATGGCGGCGCGGGCCTGATCGACATCGTGGATGCACTCGTCGAGGCAGATGGGCGTCTGAAGCTGGCGCTGGAGCTGCACGTGAGAAAAGATGTCGTCGTAGCCGAGGGGCTGCTCGATCATGATGAGGTAAAAACCGTCGAGAGCCTTGAGCATGGGCGCGTCAGCAAGCGTGTAGGCGGAGTTGGCGTCAACCATCAGGCGGATGCGCGGGAATTTTTCGCGCAGGGCGCTGACCAGAGCGATGTCGTTGCCAGGCTTGATTTTAATTTTGATGCGCTGGTAGCCCGCCGCGAGCTCCTTTTCGACTTTGGCGAGCAGAGCCGGCACGGAGCCTTGCAGGCCGATGGAAACGCCGCAGGGGATTTCTTCGAGCGTGCCGCCAATGAGTTTTGCGAGCGGAAGATTTTTGTGCTTGGCTTCGGCGTCCCAGATGGCGGTTTCCAGCGCCGCTTTGGCCATGTTGTGGCCGCGGACGGGGAGAAGGATGTCCCAGATTTCGCTGGCGGATGCGAATTCCCTGCCCTTGACCATGGGCCAGAGATAGTCGCGCAGGATGAGCCAGGCGGTGTCGGCGGTTTCGTAGGAATAAAACGGGCCTTCGCCGGCAGTGGATTCGCCCCAGCCGGAGATGCCGTCCACGTCGGCTTCGACCAGCACGATGCGGCGAAGTTCCGTTTTGCCGAAACTGGTTTCAAAGGGCGAGAGAAGCTTTAGATGAATCTCGCGAAGCGTGATTTTGCGGATGCGCATGCGTTTGAGAAATTCTCCGGCGAAAGAGTTGAAGGAAAAAGATACCTTTCACGGGAGGAAAAACAAAGCGAGAAGCAGTGGCGACTGATTCGTGGCGAGTGGCTAGAGGAAACCGAAAGCTCGCGGAAACAGCACCGCGAGCGGCAGGCGCTCCGCGCCTTTTTTTGTCGGGGCTAAAGCCCGCGACCTACAAACATCCTCTGTAGCTAGCGCCGCAAGCTACGAGCCCCTAACCGGGTCGCACCGGATCGCAGAGCACCGCGAGCGGTAGTTCCTTTCGCCTCTGCGCGGGCTGCATTTCCTCGCAGGCATCGGCGATTTGGCGCTAGGAGTCATCTCATCGGTACTTCTGGCACATCCCCAGCCATCCCTATGAAGAGCGAAATCGCGACGATGCCCAGGATCATCAATATGGAAACCAGGATATACCAGTGCCAGACGGGCTTTTTCCGTTTTACCCACCTGTTCATAGACCGAAATTTATATGCCTAATGAATGCCTTACCGCAACCATATCTTGCGATTTGCCCGGTGGAAATCTCTGCCAACAATTCGGTGATAGAGAGCCGGTGCGGCACTCAAACGCTCGGACAGTGTCAGTGGGCGGAGTCGCGGAGGTCGGGGAGATAGAGGCCGGGGATCTGGTTGTGAGCTTCGAGAATGTAGTCGGTGCGGGCGGTGCGCGTTTCGATGGAGGTGGCGACTTGCCCGTTGGCGAAGGCGCGCTGGAGTTGTCCGCGCAGGCCGGTCTGGATACGGATGGCGGCTTCGGGATCCTGCGTCTTGATCTCGCCGATGTTCGAAGGCAATGAAACGCGTTCGGTCGGGCCTTTGCTGACCAGAGGCTCGCCTTCAAGGATCGCCTTCACGCGCGCGGAGTCCAGCCACCATTCCGCGACCAGGCGATCGGTGGGAATTCCGGCGTGCAGCGGGCTCGGCGTGATGCCGTAACAGTTAGGAATCAGACGGCGGGCAACGGCACCCAGACGAACGAAGTTGAAGTAGGCGTTCTTGAGTTCGAGGGGATCGAAGGTCCACTCGACCAGGTTGATGCCGCGGCGAAGAGCATCGTCACGCTGAAAGAGCTTCAGCGCGCGGCCGATGCCGCGATCGCGATATTCGGGGAGCACGGCGGTTTGGTGCGAGTGGAGGAAGATGCGTCCGGCGCGGGTGCCGACGACCGCGAGCGTGAATCCGACCATCTTTCCATCATCGAAAGCGGCGAAAACCTGGCCGCCGGTATGGCGCGCAACCACAAACATGCCGGTGGGCTCCGCGAGTTCGGGTCCCCAGGTGAAATGCTCGAGGCGGACACACTCCTCGAATTCTTCAAGCGTGTTGCAGTGGCGGATTTCGATGCCAGAAGGCGACGGGCCCGGGGTCGAAGTCATTGATGCGGCAGTTTAAATGCCGTGCCGCGAAAAACAAAAGCATTTTTGAGGCACTCGGAATGGAGAGCAGGCAGAGTGAGGGGGACACGTGGGATTATGGCTTGGGACTACCGCTTGGACTTCGCGGCGTCCCAGAGAGCTTCCATGCGAGCGCGCGGAAGATCCGCGAAGCGCGAACCTTCGCGTTCGGCGGCGGATTCCATCCACTGAAAGCGCTGCTTGAATTTCTTGTTGGCCTTCTTGAGGGCAATTTCGGGATCGACACCGAGAAAACGAGCCACGTTTACGGCGGTGAAAAGCAGGTCGCCTGTTTCTTCTTCCGTTTTTGAGGAAGTCTTTGCGCGCGTCGAGCCCTCCGCGGTGAGAGAGGGCGCGGTTTCGCGAAGTTCAAGAATTTCCTCATCGACTTTTTCAAGCAATTCCTGAAGATTGAGCCAGTCGAATCCGACGCGCGAGGCGCGCCGCGCGAGTTGATAGGCTTCAAGTACCGCTGGAAGCGAGCGCGGAACACCTCCGAGGATCGAATCGGCGACGGGCTCCGGCGCGGCAGCGGCTTTGCCGGATGCCGCGGCGAGCGATTTTTCAGCGGCGCGTTCCTGCGCTTTGATCTGTTCCCAATTCTTGAGCACCGCGGCGGAATCAGCGGCGTCGATGTTGCCGAAAACATGCGGATGGCGGCGAACCATTTTCGAGTGAATGGACTCGATCACGTCGGAAATGGTGAAGCTGCCCATGTGCTCGGCAACGATGGAGTGAAAGACCACTTGCAGCAGCAGATCGCCCAGCTCCTCGGCAAATTTGCGAGGGTCGCCGGACTCCATGGCGTCGAGCGTTTCGTAGGTTTCCTCAATCAGGTACTTGCGCAGCGATTCGTGGGTTTGCTCACGGTCCCAGGGGCAGCCGCCTGGACCGTACAGACGCTCCTGCAGCGCGACCAGCTTGGTGAACCATTCGCCGGCGAGGTGATCACGCGCCGAGACGGGAATTCTTGTGCGGTTCGCGGGCATCATCAGAACCTTCGATTTGCCAGCGGATTTAACGGCGGATTTCGACCTGGATTCCCGCGAAGTCTTCTTGGATTTGGGACGAGGCACTCGGTTCACGAATCTCCTGGGGTGAGATTTCAATTTACGGTACGCGGAGGGAAATGACAAGGCAGTGGTGAGTGGCAAGATGGAATAGCAAAAGCAGATCCCACGACTGCGCTCTTGCGACCCTCACCGGGTCGCTGCTGCACGCCGCCACTGCGGCGCACAAAGCACTCCGCTCGAAATGACAGGTAAATGGAATAGGAGGCGAAATTGGCACACGAAGCAGGAGCTACGCTCGGATGACACGAAGTGTGTTGGTGCGCGCGGCGATTACGATATGCTGACGGCGAGCATGGAAAATTTTGGAGCAGGGGTGAAACGCGGACTGATTTTCATTCATCGCTGGATGGGTGTGGGGTTGTGTCTGCTGGTGCTGCTGTGGTTCGCCTCGGGCATCGGGATGATGTATTGGGAGTATCCGCTGATCATGCCGGAGGATCGGCTGGCGCATGCGGAGGCGCTGAACGCGGCGAAGATCCATATTGCGCCGGCAGAAGCGTACGCTCGGCTGGGCGCCGACATGCCGCCGCCGGTTGCGGCACGGCTGAGCATGTTCGACGGACGCCCTGCGTATAAATTCGGCAGCGGCGCCGACCAGCAGATGGTGTATGCGGACAACGGACAAACGCAAACGGAGTTTCCGCCGGAATTGACGCGCAGGATTGCGGCGCAATGGACCCGACAACCCGAAGCGTCGGCACAGGAAGAACAAAACACGCCCGTCGATCAATGGACGGTGTACGAGGGATTTCAGGAGCTACAGCCGCTGCGGAAGTATTCGTGGCCGGACGGCAAGCAGGTGTATGTGTCGGCGGAGAATGGGGAGGTGGTGCAATACACCACGCGCGCAAGCAGAATCGGCGCGTACCTGGGGCCGATTCCGCACTGGCTCTATTTCACGGCACTGCGAAAACATTCCGAGACGTGGAGCAAAACGGTGATTTGGCTTTCGGGACTGGTGACGATCGCGGGAATCATCGGTATTGCGGTGGGCATTTCGGTTTATTCGCCGACGAAGCGGTTTCGCTATCGCGGATCGGCTTCGGCTTTGCCGTATCTGGGCTGGAAGCGCTGGCATTCGATTTTCGGCCTGATTTTCGGCGTGCTGGCGTGCACCTGGACGTTCAGCGGAATGCTGTCGATGGACCCGTTTCCGAAATGGCAAGGCGAGCGCGGCGGCGCAATTCGCGCGAGATTCGACAAAGCGGTTCGAGGCAATGCGATCGAGTTGAGCGGCTTTGCGGCGAAAAATCCGCAGGCGGCGCTGGCCGAAGCCGGAGGGGGGATCAAACAAGCGGAACTTACCTCCTTTCTTGGCCAACCGCTTTACCTGATGCGGCTGGGGGCGAACCAAACGCGGCTCGTGCCGGTGGGCGAGGAGGCGCAAGCGGAATTCAGCAGCAGCAACATCCTGGCGGCGCTCGAACGAGCGGCCATTCCCTATTCGATTACGCAGGTGCGGCGGGTGACGAAGTACGAGACGTATTACATCGATCGGCGCGGGCGGCTGCCGTTGCCTGCGATCTATGCGGAGTTGAACGACCCGGAGCGCTCGGGGTTCTACATCGATCCGCAAACAGCGCGAATCGTGGAGGGCTACAACGCGCAGTCGCGGCGCAACCGGTGGCTGTACCACGGATTGCATTCCTTCGATTTGCCGATTTTGTATGCCCATCGGCCTGCGTGGGACGTTGTTGTGCTCACGCTTATGCTAGCGGGACTATCTCTTTCGGTCACGTCCGTCGTGCTGGCGTGGAATGTGTTAAGGCGAAAAGTGCGGCTGTAGGATGGATGTTGTTCGTGCGCGGCGGGGCCAACGCACGAAGAGAGATCCCCAGGCTCGCAGCGCGATCCCGAATGGGTCCGTTCTTCGCCCCTTGCCGGGTCGATCAAATAGCTCTCGTCGGAATGACGGCGAAAGACGGCATCAGAGTCCATGCCTCGCGCGATCTACGGTTTCGGAGGGCGGCCAGAAGCGGGCCGCTGGGAGAGCCACGATGCTGAGTTGCGGCGCGCACGCATTGCTGAGAAACGCAAAGCGATGCGGCACCCGCTGCGATCGTTTCGAGCCGGAGGTTTCGTCGTGTGTATGGATTTCACTCGCGCGAGACAAACAATGCGCAAAGAGTGCCGACACTCGGCGGGACGCAAAGCGAAACAGATTGCCGGAAGTTAGGTGCGCGGCGGGGCCAACACAGGAAGAGAGATCCCTCGGCTCGCAGCGCGATCCCGAATGGGTCCGTTCTTCGCCCCTTGCCGGGTCGATCAAATAGCTCTCGTCGGAATGACAGCGAAAGACGGCATCAGAGTCCATGCCTCGCGCGATCTACGGTTTCGGACGGCGGCCAGAAGCGGGCCGCCGGGAGAGCCACGATGCTGAGTTGCGGCGCGCACGCATTGCTGAGAAACGCAAAGCGATGCGGCACCCGCTGCGATCGTTTCGAGCCGGAGGTTTCGTCGTGTGTATGGATTTCACTCGCGCGAGACGAACAATGCGCAGAGAGTGCCGACACTCGGCGGGACGCAGAGCGAAACAGATTGCCGGAAGTTAGGTGCGCGGCGGGGCCAGCACACGAAGAGAGTGTTAGCCCATTGGCGGCGTACGGAAGGAGCGGCGACAAGGCGGAGCGAGCCGGTGATAAAATCGGGGATACGCCATGGCTTCCGCCGCGCACCCGAGCGCGCCGCCGCTTCCGGCGGTGCAGCGCTACTTCGAGATTTCTCTCTACTTCCTCGTCTCGACCGGCGTTCTGGCCATCGTTTCGACCGGGAAGCTTGACCCTGTCTCCACGTTCGTTCCAGCGGTGGCGGTAGCGTACAAAGGCTACCGGTTGTGGCGGGGACACTCTTCAGAGATTTCGCAGCGGGTGGCCACCGGGCTAGTGCTGGCATATTTCCTTTTCTTCCCCCTGGATTTGTGGTTTTTCTCGCGCAACCTGGCCGACGGGGCGCCGAACCCTGCGCTGTACGCGGGATTGCTATCGGCGATTCACCTGCTGCTGTTCGCCACGGTGGTGCGGCTGTATTCGGCGACGACGAATCGCGATTACGCGTTCCTGACGGTGCTGGCGGTAACGTCGATGCTGGCGTCGGCGATTTTGACGGTGGAGACGGGTTTTCTGGTGGCGCTGGCGATTTTTCTGGTGCTGGCGGTGTCAACGTTCGTGGCGCTGGAGATGCGGAGAAGCGCGAGCGGGGCGGTATCGCCGGCGCTCGAGCCCGACTCGCCGCTGGCGCAGCGGCTAAACCGGGCGCTGGGAATCACGTCGCTTCTGGTGGCCATCAGCGCGCTGGCGCTGGGCACGGTAATTTTCTTTCTGATCCCACGGTTCACCACGGGGTACCTGAGCGCGCTGAATCTGCAGCCGACCCTGATGACCGGCTTCAGCGACGATTCCACGCTGGGCGACATCGGCAAAATTCAGCAGAACAGCGCGGTAGTGATGCGCGTGCAGGTCACCGGCAATCCGGCGTTGGTGCAAGACATGCATTGGCGTGGAATCGTGCACACCGATTTCGACGGGCATCGCTGGTTCACACCCGAGCACGATCAGCGGGTGATCGGATCGAATGGCGAAGGGGAATATTGGCTAAACCCGGCGCCGTTTCCGCCGGGAAAATCGTTGGCGCTGCATTACACCGTGCTGCTTGAGCCGATGGCGACCGACGCGCTTTTCGTGGCCACGCGTCCACAGGCGCTGCGCGGGCGGTTTCAACCGGAGAGCATCCGCAACGGTGGATTTCCCGCGCGCGGCTACCTGCTGCTCGATGCCGCCGGATCGATTTTCAATCCCGCGCACAACAGCACAAAAATTCGTTACGAAGGCTGGTCCAATTTGCCGGTGGCAAACCCGGCGGAGTTGCGCACGCTTCCGCCGGCTTATCCAGACGCGGTTACGGAAACGTATCTGCAGCTTCCGCGGCTGGACCCGCGGGTGAAAAAGCTGGCCGACCAAATTACGGCGAAATCGGCGAATCCCTACGACAAAGCGGCGAACATCCAGCGCTACCTGATTGCGCATTACGGCTACACGCTGGACCTGAGCGGATCGCATGGACCCGATCCGCTGGCGGATTTCCTTTTCGTGCGGCGGAGCGGTCAGTGTGAGTATTTTGCATCGGCCATGACGGTGATGCTGCGGGCGGAAGGCGTTCCGGCGCGCTACGTCACCGGATTTTCGCCCGGGGAGTACAACGATGTCGGCGGCGACTATATTATCCGCGAAAGCGATGCGCACGCCTGGGTGGAAGTCTATTTCCCGGTGTACGGATGGCTGCCGTTCGATCCCACGCCTCCGGGAAATACGCAGCGCGGCGGCGTATTCGACCGGCTGAGCCTGTATTGGGACTCTTTCCAGTTCGCCTGGAGCGAGTGGGTGGTGAACTACGACTTCACGCACCAGATGACGCTGGCGTCGAATGCGCAAGAGTCGTCGCGCAGCTTCGGCGACCGCGCGCGGGATTATTACAACGACCGCAAAGAGAGGCTGATGAACGCGCTGCTGGCTCTCGATCGGCGGGCCGAGGCGTCACCTTATTTTTTACCGGGACTGCTGGTGTTTCTGGTGGCGCTGCTGTTCGCGCTGCGCGGGCGGGCGATGATCGGTTACGTGGTGGCGCGCTGGCGGCTGCGCGCACGGCGCGGCGGGAATCTGACGGCTTCTCTGGCGGCGCTGGAATACAGCGAGATGCTGAAGGTGCTGGAGCGATCGGGCTGGCGAAAAGAGGCATGGCAAACGCCGCTGGAATTTGCCGCGGCGGTTTCCGTTCCAGAGCTGGCGGCGCCGGTATCGAAGCTCACGGAGCTGTATCAATCGGCGCGGTTTGGGGACCATCCGGCGCGAGTGGAGCAAATGTCGAGCTTGCTGAAGCTGATTCGCGATTCGCTGCGAGCGCGCACGCATGCGCGAAAGTAGGCAACGGCTCGAGGCAAAGATACCGCGAGCGGTATGGCGCTTCGCGCCGAAATTATTCGCCAGAGCTTACGCTCTGGGCTAAGTTGCGGCGTCCCTACGGGAGTGCGACTGTTAGAGCGATGTAGGGTTTCGGACGGCAGCGAGAGACGTGCCCCCGGGAGTGCCGCGATGCTGAGTGACGGCGCGCACGCATTGCTGAGAAGCGCAAAGCGATGCGGCACCCGACGTGATCGATGGTGCTCGTGGCCCGTTCGGGTGGGCAGCAGTGCGTTTGTGAGTGAAGTGCCTACGCCGTGAGGAACCAGAAAAAAATGCGGCGGCGTTTCGCCTCGTCGTGACCTCACATCACTATTTCTTTGCTGTTCCTCGCCCGCGTTTGCCTTTTGTCTTCGCGTAGAGCGCGACGGCATCTTCGATAAAGGGATAGGCGGTTTTGGCCGGCTCGATTTTCTCCACCTGAACTTCCTTGCCTTCGAGCTTTTTGTAATCGAGAAAAAAGCGGCGCACCATGGCCAGTTTGTGCGGAGGGAGCTCACCGGCTTCCCAGTAGTGGTCATATTCGGGGTCGCCGGTGGCCACTGCGATGATTTTGTGATCTTCCTCGCCGGCATCGATCATGGTCATCATGCCGATGGTGCGCGCATTCACGATGGTCAGAGGCGCAACCGCTTC
>Ga0335085_10018059_pt1 | contig 10146 bp, 6 predicted proteins | sample Lox_Sample_45_FD_206712 | JGI IMG/M metagenome (GOLD analysis project Ga0335085, IMG submission 206712) | Soil microbial communities from Loxahatchee National Wildlife Refuge, Florida, United States - Lox_Sample_4.5 | ecosystem: Environmental > Terrestrial > Soil > Wetlands | place: USA: Florida... | reverse complement strand
TTCGAGACGCCTTAGCGCTTCTCTAACAGGAGTCCGACTTATCCCCAGCTTCTGAGCGATCTGAGCATCTCCGATGCTCTCGCCCGGTTTCAGCGAACCCTCAAGGATCAAACATCTCACAGAGATGAAGGCCCGCTCCACATGACTCTGCCTGGGGCTGCCCAAGAAACTCTCCTCTTCGTTGATCGCCGCGCTTGCACTCCGCGAACACTTTGAACTACCATGCACCTCTCTTTCTCCCTACCCTATGAATTCATAGATCTCTCTAAACTCTTTGTTATTCTATGCCGAAATGTCTACTTGTCAAGCAAGGTTTGTATGCAATTTTCTCCTTGGACGCATAAAATTCTTTTGCCACCACGGGCCGCCCTTGGCGAAATAGTCGCTGCTCCAGCGGGATATTTCGACCGCGCGATTGAATTGCACGCACTGCTCACCTTGACCAGTGCCCCCCGTCAGATACCTCGACAGTACCTGGACGCTCGGCGCCGTGATTCCGGCGAGGGCCGAGGATGCCAGCGGGGGAAACGGGCTCGTGCGCGCGACGGGCCTTGGTTGCAAGTCTCAGGGATTCGTTCTGACACCGCGGAGAGGATCGGGTCCCGCTGGATGCTCGGCGGAGGGGAAATCAGCAAGCTGGGTAAACTGGTCTGGTCCCCTATTGCGGACGTTACTCTGGCAATGGGCACCAGCGCTAGGCATACAAGCTGGCCCTGTACTTGTCCTCAAGTTTGAGCTGGACTGACTTTCTGAATGGACGAAGCTCCTTGTCCGCAGCCTCGAACTCATGCGAATCCCGCCAGAGCAGATGCGCCAGCACCGAGGCGGCGAGGCGGGCGAGATTTGGCAGCATCGCCATGGCGAGGTTGAAGGGGATTGCGGGGAGTCCGGCCACCCCCTTCTCCTCATCCCAGATCCGATCGGGATGCAGGAGAACATGCCACCGCGCCAGTGCCGCAACTGCACTCCCCACGTAGAACCCCCGAACTGGATCCCCGTTCACCCCGTGGGCCAGCTCGTGCGCGATCAGCGCGACCCTCTCGGCATCTTCCAGGATGGCCCACAGGGGCAACCCCAGCGTGAGAACCTCCCGTTGCTTCCAGCCGACCCGCCCAAAGCTTGCGTTGAACTCTTCTTCGAGAAGAGCTCGACTGTGCTTCTGCCCCAGTGCCACGTAAACTTCCTCAAGCCGGCCGCGGGGGGCCTTTGGCTTCAGGGGATTGAGATTCCAGCCGCACCTCTCGCACCAGGTCACATAATCTCGGTGCACGGGGAGGGCCGACTGGCAGGCGGGGCATTCCGTAGTCTCCAATCCATACTCCGGCATGATCGCCCCTCTTCCCGAGTCCAGGTGAACCACCTCGAGGCCACTCGACGGAGGGTGGATTCGAGCGCCACACCAATTCGCTGTGCGCTTTGCTGGGCCACCCGCCCTTGTTCGCCATTGGGCGCTAACTGGAGAACCCAAGGCGCTCGAACCTCCTGGGCTCATTGCTGGTGTCGGGAAAAGGTGTGTCTGGATTCCTCAGAGTTTCCTCTCGCGGGGACCAGCTGAAAAGGGTCTTCGCACTTGCCGAGCAACGTGCCGCTATACATCAACCTGCGAAGTGATGGCGCAAGACTCATCGAGATTGATAGGTCACATAGAGCACATCGCGTGCTCGCGTCATCCCCACGTAGAGGAGGCGTCCAGCTTCTGCCTCCATCTTCCGAGGACCTTCCAGCCCCTCGGCCTGGCGGCTCTCGGGGTACAGATCATCCATGCTGCAGAAGACAATCGGAAACTCCAACCCCTTTGCGCTATGGAACGTACACACATTAACGGCCGGGGGATCGAACCGCAGCCCGCCCTCCTTGATCGCGACGGCAGGGATTCCGGCCCGCCCCAGCGCCTGCGCGGCTCGTCTTGCGGCCTCTCGACGCGCCTGCAGGACGAGGATGTCGGCGGGCGAGTGGCCGCGGCCCAGGAGTCCGCGGATCTCCTCCACCAGGAAGGCGCGCTCCGCCTCTGCCGTCGCAAACCCTTGCAGTCTCGGCTCCGGTCCATGTCGAGTCCAGGGGTGGTCTAGCTCAGCCTCGATCCAATCCTCGCCGTATTGCGCGAGGTCTTCCGCCACCGCGGAAATGTTCCCGACGGAGGCAACCGCGAACCCCGCGATCTCGGCAGTGTTCCGGTATACCCGGCGGAGCACCCGGCTGCGCCCCTGGAGGGGGATGCCGAGCCGCGCCCAGCTCAGGTCCCGGCGATACACGCGCTGGGCACCGTCTCCAACCAGGAAGAGCAGGTTGGTTTCGGGCTTGAGCATCCGTCGCAATACCCGGAACCAGCTCGGGGCGAAATCTTGGGTTTCGTCCACCAGGATGGCATGGTAGCGGGGCACTGGCAGAGTGCCGCGATCCATGAGTTCACCTACCCGAAGCGGCAGATCCTCCCAATCTCTCCTCCGCCCTTCTTTGAGCACACGCTGATACCGCTCATAGATCCGGAGGACTGCCTGCCGCTTCTGCTGACTCAGACGCTCTCCGGTCCCCGATCGCTCGGCAGCCAGGTAGTTCTCCCGCCACGGGGGTTCGACGTATTCTTTCATCCAGGCGATCTCTCTGGCAACCATCTCGGGCGAAAGACCGCTGTCCCCGCCCACCTCGCGCACCGCCTGGGCGATGCGGGTCTGTCGTGCCCGCTCTCCCAGCATCTCTTGCCAATCCCCGGCCTCCACAAGAAGGTCCCGGCACCACTTGTGGAAATGGGTGATCTCCACGCGAGCGGGGTTCCCTTCCAGCTTGGCGAAGGAGTGGCGGAGGAATTGCGCGAGGTCGCGGTTGTAGGTGACGAGCAGGAGACGCCAGGACGGCTGGAGCCGCTGGAGCAGCTTCGCCCGAATGAGCAGGAGGAGGGTCTTCCCGCTCCCGGCGACCCCCCGGACCAGGCGCGCGGACAGGTCGCGGGCGAGATGCTGCTCTGGAGGCGGGAGGAAGAGGTCACTGCTCACGATATTGGTCTGGAACAGGTCCAGCTGACGGGGCGGGCCCGCGGCCGACGGCGCCTCCAGGCAGAACTCGGGGGCGACGAGCCAGCGGAGATACTCGACCTGCGCCGCGCCGAGCCGAGGGCTGAAGTACTGCCCCGCGAGCCCCCGGAGACGTTCGAGCAAGGCCTCGGGGCCGAGGTCCTCTCGCAGGAGGACATGGCGCGGATCGAGGCTGAGACCCAGCTCCTCCAGCCGATCCCGCTTCACGTTCGGCAACGCCACCGCCGGGACACAGGGGAAGACAAGGTTCCGGGCGTGCCGCCCTTCCAGTTCCACCAGGACGGGGAAGCCGCGTTTCAGCACCAAATCCCGGAGACCGTGGGCGTAGCCCTTGGCTTGTGCCAGAGGGTCCTTTCTGTCAGGTCCGGATTCCGGCACCGGCCCCCGCCAGTCCTTGACCTCCAGGACGATCAGGCCGATGTCCGCTCCAATGACGACGAAGTCCGGCTCCTGTATGTGCCGAGAACCCGCAAAGAGCCGCCGGTAGCAAACCGTATAGTCTTCCGGCAATGCCTCCAGCGCGTTGAACACCCGCCGTTCGCCCGGTGTGGCATCGGATGGAGTCTTCGGGGGAATCATCCAGGCCATCGGCTCTCCCGCCTCTCTGCCAAAAGGCCCGCCTGCCAAGAACGTGAAATGGCTGTCAGTAGAATCAATCGGCCAACGACAAGACGGTGTCCGGGCCTCCCATGCAAACCAGCGCGTAGCCTGCCAGTACGAATGCGGGCGGTCAAGGGCCAGTTGGAGGGGAAGTGAGTCCCGGCGGACAACAGGGGCCGGCAAAGCGTGGAGCCGCTCCAGCCGGTAGGGATCGCCGCAGACACGGGACGTTCAGCGCGATGACTCCTGCGAGGATCAGAGCCCGCCCGCTAGGAAATGGAGCTCATTCACACGACGCTCGCCGGAGAGGAGATTAGCAAACTGACTAACAGCTCACAGCGCGGCGGCGGGCCGTCGAGAGGAGGGATTTGCCTTGACCTCGGAGAAATGGCCCGGTCCTCCATTAGAACCCGGAAATTCCGCTTGACGCGCTTCTTCCGGCGGTGCTAGCGTGCTGCTCACCCTCGACCCCGGGGAGGTCCTGTCCCCGCCGGGGCCCTTCCTGTGGTCTTTAATTCCCGGTGGTTCAACTAGCCGGGTGTGGCCAGTTTCTAGCTCCCCATTACGCTTGTCGTCGCGTCACCTCAATATGATTCGGCGTGTCGTGTCACCCATAGCTGGAGGTGAGTTATGGAATGGCGGCTCTGCAAAGCGTCAGGGATTCTCGGCCTCCTCGTCGTCGTAGTTCTGGCCCTCGCGCTCGCGCTCGGCCCCACAGCGACGCCGGCCCTCGCGGGGGCGGCAACGCCCACGGCCCAGTCCGGCGAGCCCTTCTACATGAAGGCTATCGACCACGACAAGGCCAAGCGCGGCGGCACCCTGCGGCTGGCGGCGCACGGCCCGCCCTCGATGTTCGACATCTACGCCTCCGGGACCATCGCCAACGTGGGCGCCCAGGCGCCCATGTACGACCTGCTGGTGCGGCAGGATCCGAGGGACTCCAAGCTGCCCATCGTCCCGAGCCTGGCCACGAGCTGGACCATCTCCTCCGATGGGATGACTTACACCTTCAATCTGCGGAAGGGCGTCAAGTTCCACGACGGGACGGACTTTTCCGCCGAAGACGTGAAGGCGACCTTTGACCGGATCGTCTTCCCGCCAGCGAATCTGCTCAGCTTGCGGATTCTACCCATCAAAGAGACCGTGGTGCTCGACCGCTACACCGTCCAGATGAAGCTCTCCGAGCCCCGGGACTCGTACACCTTCCTGGCCTCGCTCGCCGGGGGCTGGAATGTCATCACCAGCAAGAAGACCCTCGACAAATACAAGGGCGACCTGAAGCAGGTGGATAATTTCCCAGGGACCGGACCCTTCATGTACAAGAGCCGCACCACCGAATCTTGGGAAATGGTCCGGAACCCCAATTACTGGAACCCCTATGCGCCCTACGTGGACCGCATCGTCATGGTCTGGCTGAAGGCCTGGACGCCCGAGCTGGCCGCGGCGCTGCTGGGCGGTCAGGTTGACTGGGCGATGTGGCTGGACCCCAGCGCGTACCAGAAAGTGAAGGCCAGTCCCAACATGTCCGGCCTCATCTGGCTGGGGCCGAACCTGGGCTCCTGGATAGGTTTCAACACCGAGCACGCGCCGCTCAATGACAACCGGGTGCGCCGCGCATTGCACCTCGCCCTCGACCAGGACGCCCTGATCAAGATCACCCAGCAATTCGACCCGACCGTCCAGATGGCTGACTACCTTCCCCCCCCATACGGCAAGAGCTACCAGGAGCTGATGAAAGAGTACCCCAACGCGTCTGGCTCGCGGGAGAAGGCCATCGCCGACGCCAAGAAGCTCATGGCCGACGCCGGATACCCCAACGGCATCGCCAAGACCTTCGACTTCGTGGTCAGAGAATCCCCCCAGAACCGGCAGCTCGCGGCCTACGCCCAGGCCGAGTGGGAGCGCCTCCTGGGGGTGAAGACGAGTCTCGAGGTCGTGCAGGTCTCCGCGATGGTGGACCGGCAGGTCGCCGGGACTTTCGACATGATCTCCCACGCCCAATGCTTGGGGGGCGCTGACCTAAGCGCCACCATCCGGATGTGCTACAGCATCAACAAGGCCACGGGCAAGAAGTCCGACAGCAACTTCACCAACTTCAGGAACGCCGAGTTCGACAAGCTCCTCGACCAGTTCTCCGGCGAGATGAACGCCGAGCGCAAACTCCAGCTCGGCCGGCAGCTGAACCAGATCCTCAACAACGAGATGCCCAGCACTGGCGTGTTGGCCAACGGGAGAGCGTACGGCTGGTACAATTATCTGAAAGGGCTGCCCAAGGAAGATAGCAACTCTGACTACAATACCTACCAGTGGGACTACGTCTGGCTTGACAAGTAACCGCAACCGGGGGCGGCGCGTGCGCGCCGCCCCCTTCCTCTACATCAGGTAAGGAGTCTTCAGGGTGCGGAGGTACCTGGCCAGACGCCTCATGCTCGTGATACCCACCGTGCTTGGCGTCACCATGATCATCTTTATCGCCATGCGCCTGCTTCCGGGCGACCCCCTGGTGGCCATCTTCGGCCTCGAGGGGGCGAGGAGGATGACTCCAGAGCAGCGTGCGAACCTGGAGCAGGCGCTCGGACTCCGCGACCCGGTCGTGGTCCAGTATGGCAAGTGGCTTCGGGACATCGGCACCGGCGAATTTGGCAAGTCTCTGCTGCGGGGAGACAGCGTCACCCAGTTCGTGTTGCGCCGCGGCCCCATCACGCTGGAGATCGCCGTTCTTGCGACGCTGCTCTCCTGGATGGTGGGCTTCCCCGTCGGGATCATCAGCGCCCTCAGGCCCAATACCCGGATGGATTACGCCAGCAGATTCTTCTCTATTCTGTTCGTCGCCATCCCCGGGTTCTGGCTCGGCCTCGTGGTGGTCCTTGCCCTGATACTCTGGTTCGACTATAAAGCTCCGATTCTCCCCGTGTATCCCTGGGAGAACCCCTGGCAGAACCTTCAAATGGTGGCAGGGCCCGCGGTGGTCCTGGGCCTTGGATTTGCGGGGTTCGTGGCGCGCATAGTCCGCTCCTCTCTCCTCGAAGTCATCCAGGAAGATTACGTCCGAACGGCCCGGGCCAAGGGCGTGCACGAGCAGCTGGTCATTGCCCGACACGCCCTTCGCAATGCGATACTCCCGGTGATCACGTGGAGCAGCCTCTTCCTGGGCGTTGCCCTGGGTGGCTCGGTCGCCGTCGAGAAGGCATTCGGCGTCCCCGGGCTGGGCTTGACCATGATTGACGCCATCCTGGACCGAGACCTACCCGTGGTCCAGAACCTCGTGCTCCTCTATGTGGTTGTATTCGTGGTGGTGAACCTGATCACCGATATGAGCTACGCCTGGTTAGACCCCAGGATACGATACGATTAGCCCGGATCATTCACAAAAGACCCGTGAATGATCCGGGCTTGCCTGACCGGTAGCGCTTCCCGCCGGCAGCAGGAGGATGCTTGGTAGTCGGCGAACCGGGTACCCGTCTTGCGTCCCGCGGGACGGGTGCAGTGTCACGGGGCTCCGGCGACGCTTGAGCCGTTCCGGAGAGCCGACCACAAGAGGTTCTCTCGAGCCCGCATTGTTCGCGAGCTGTATTCGCGGATAATGGAGGCCAGGACCACTCAGGTTCTCAGAGGACAGCGGATTGGCACTCCAGACTAGTCTTGAAGAGAGGATCATGAGGAAGCCTCTGGATGGCGGCCTCAAGTGGCTGAGTACGTTCGCCCGGCGCTACCCGCTTTCCGCCTACTGGGGCATCGTGGCCGTGCTCATAGTCTTGGTGGGCATCTTCGCCCCGCTGGTTTCGCCCGATGACCCCCTGAGGCCTAATGTCTTGGCAAGGGCTCAGGGACCAAGCTGGCAGCACTGGTTGGGGACGGATTTCATAGGCAGAGACGTGCTGAGCAGGATTATTTATGGCACTACATGGTCCCTGTTCGTCGCTGTCACGTCTGTCCTGCTGGGCACCACATTCGGAGCGGTATGGGCGGTTGCCAGCGCCTTTTTCGGCGGCACATTCGACTTGGTAGGCGAGCGTCTGGTCGAGGTGCTGTTGTCCTTTCCGCCGGTACTCCTCGCGCTGTTGCTCGCCTCGGCCCTTGGAGCGAGCACGTGGACGGTCATACTGTCCATCGCCGCCACCAGAGTGGCCTATGGCACCCGTATCGTCCGGTCCCAGGCCTTGGCCGTGAGGGAGATTCCATACGTCGAAGCCGCCAGGAGCCTCGGGTCCTCTTCCTGGAGGATCATCTTCCGTCACATCGCGCCCCAGTGTATAGGCATTTACCTGATTCTCGTCACAACGTCCCTCGGCATCGCCATTGTGCTGGAGGCCACGCTGGGCTTCCTTGGCGCCGGAATTCCGCCTCCCACGCCGACCTGGGGCAACATGCTGGGCGACGCAGCCTCCATGCTGATCCCCAAGTGGCACCTGGTTGTCTTTCCAGGGATAGCCATCGTCATCACGGTCTTGGCCTTCAACCAGCTCGGCGACGGCCTGCGCGATGCCTTTGACCCCAGGCTCCGCGGCACCAACATCTAGCCCGCATTATTCGCGATCGCGGCTCACGAACAACGCGGGCTTAACAGAAGCCCTTGTGGTTGGTGACCCAGGACGGATCAAGCGTCCCTGGGGCATCTCGGAATTGTACCCGTGCGCCTCCCACCATGCGTCATCTCGTCGCGGGATTGGCCATTGGCATGTAAGCCCGGATTATTCACGAAGTTTCGTGAATCATCCGGGCGAGTAGCCCACCTCAAACACGGTCACTGAGAACCAGCGTCCCCAGTTACCGGCCCGCGAAGCGAAATCTCGCAGGACGCTGAAACCCCCCGGTTCGCCCAGGCTGCTCAAGAAGATCTGGTTGCAAGGCGGCGTCACCCATCCGTAGCGGATGAGTCCCGATGCTGCCTGATTCCGATTGACATCCCCACGCGGCGCTGGTAGCGTTCCCGCGCTGATGCCCTCTCCCCTCTAGTTCTTGCTCCCTGGAACCGCGCGATGCGCGGCGTATCCAGTTTCTTCACCGCTTGGCACATAGACCCGGAACGGTCCCGAATGCTCCGCTTGAAAAGGTTCCCCATCCTGCTGCTCCTTGCAACCGCGTCGCTTCTCGCGTCCACACCGCTCTTCGCAGACGAGGTGTATCTCAAGGGCGCGGGTACGCTCTCCGGGCGCATCATTCAGCAGACGGACACGATCATCCTCGTCGACATCGGGAACGGCGAGGTCGGCGTCTCGCCGGACCAGGTCGAGCGGATCGTGAAGGGACGCTCCCCCCTCGACGACTACGACGAGCGCGCGACGCGGCTGGGACCGCAGGACGTGAACGGGTGGCGGAACCTCGGCCGCTGGGCCGGTGGGAAGGGACTCTCCGCGCAATCGCGCCGGGCCTACGAGAACGTGCTGAAGGTCGCCCCGAATGACCCGGAGGCGCGCCAGGCCCTGGGATACGTGCTGGTGGATGGCCGTTGGCTCACGGAGGAAGAGAGCTACCGCGCCCGCGGCTACGTGAAATACGAGGGCGAGTGGATGACCCCGGCCGAGGCGCAGATGGCGCAGTCGAGCGCCGAGGCGGAGCGGGCGCGCCGGGACGCGGAGCAGCGCGCGGCCGACGCCGAGGTCGCGAAGCAGCAGGCGGAGCAACAGGCTCAGCAGGCGGAGGAGCGGGCCCAGCAGGCGGAGAATGCGGCGTACGATCCCGTCTACTGGGGCGGGTGGGGCTATGGCGTGACCTACTGGCCCTCGACGCCCGTCGTGAGGAACCCGCCTGCGAACAGGCCGTCACAGCTCCCGGCTCGAGGCGGTCGCCGATGAAGGGGCGCGGCGGAGTCCTCGGCATTGGCGCGCTGTTCCTGGCGGCGGTGGCGTCTATTTGGACGACATTGGCTGCCCCCTCCGCGTCATCGGCTCCCTCGAAACCTCCCGTGCAGGCTGCACCGTCCACGGCGGCAGTTCCGTCCGCGTCACCCGAGGTCGACGAGATCGTGGCGCGCTACATAGCAGCCAGGGGCGGCCTGAAGAAGATTCATTCGATTCAGACGCTGCGGCAGAAGGGGCGCGCCACGATGGGGGCCGAGCGTCAGGCCCTCGTGACGCGCGAGCTCAAGCGTCCCGGTCGGATCAGGTTCGAATTCACCGTTCAGGGGGTCACCGGCGTATACGTCTCCGATGGGCAGCGCGGCTGGAAGGTCTCCCCGTTCGACGGTGAGATGGGTCCCCAGCCCTTGGGCGACCAGGTGGTCACGGAGGCGTCCGAACAGGCCGACATCGAAGGCCCGCTCGTCGACTGGAAGGCAAAGGGCCACCAGGTGGAACTTGCCGGCCGCGAGGCAATCGGCGGCAGCGAGGCATACAAGCTGAAAGTCACCCTGAAGGGTGGCGCGGTGCTCTACAACTACATCGACGTGAAATCCATGTATCTGGTCCGGACCGACTCCACGCGGCAGGTGCGCGGGCGGCCGCTCCAAATCGAGACTACCTTCAGCGACTTCAAGAAGACGGACGGGATTCTCTTCCCCCGCCAGGTCGAGATGGCG
>Ga0335085_10018058_pt1 | contig 10146 bp, 3 predicted proteins | sample Lox_Sample_45_FD_206712 | JGI IMG/M metagenome (GOLD analysis project Ga0335085, IMG submission 206712) | Soil microbial communities from Loxahatchee National Wildlife Refuge, Florida, United States - Lox_Sample_4.5 | ecosystem: Environmental > Terrestrial > Soil > Wetlands | place: USA: Florida... | reverse complement strand
GCCCGGCAGATTCGCGCCGGCGCTCCCGCCGCCCCCGCCCATGACCCTCCCGCTCCGTCCCCCCGCCTGGCTGGCGCGCTGGCGCACCGGCGCGCCGTGGCGCGGCACGCCCGCCGCCGTCGGCGCGGCCGTCGCGGTGAGCCTGCTGCCCCCGCTGCTCTTCGTGTTCTACACGCGCGAGATCTGGGAGGATTTCTTCATCACCTACCGCTTCAGCGAGAATCTCGCCCGCGGCCATGGCCTGGTCTACACCGCGGGCGAACGCATCTACGGCTTCACCTCGCCGTTGAACACGCTGCTGCCGGCCCTGTTCGCGCTGCTGACCGGCGCCGGGGGCTACACCGCGCCGCTCTGGCTCTACCGGCTGGTCTCCCTGGCCGGACTGGCGGTGGCGCTGACGGCGGTGGCCCGCCTGCTCACGCGCGAGCACGCCGCCCCCAGCCCCGGCTGGTTCGCCGGCCTGCTGTTCCCGCTGCTCGCGGTGCTCGAGATCAAGACCACCGCCTTCACCATGAACGGGCAGGAGACGGGCCTGGTGCTGGCGTTTCTCGGGCCCGCCTTCGCCCTGGCCTGGCGCGGCTGGACGGAGCGCCCGGTGCTCGGCGGCGTGCTCTGCGCCGGGCTGATGTACAGCCGGCCGGACGCCTTCGCCTACATCGGCGCCATCGCCGTGGCCGCGCTCGCCTTCGCGCCGGCGGCGCGCCGCCCGTTGTTCCGGGCGTTCCTGAAATCGGCGGCGGTGGGCGCGCTGCTCTACCTGCCGTGGTTCGTCTTCACCTGGATCTACTACGGCTCGCCGGTGCCCCACACGATCGTGGCCAAGTACGGCGTGGAGGTGAACCCGGACTCGGCCTGGGGCGCCACGGCCTCGCTCGCGGCCGGATTGCGCAAGGCGCCCGACGTGCTGACGTGGACGCTGGCGCCGATCTACGACTGGTTCGACAATGGCCCCGGAGGCTGGCCGCCCTGGACGCACGACGTCGAGCTGCTGCTCACCCTGACGGCGGTGCTGTACTGGCTGCTGCCGACGCGCGATCGCCTGGGCCGGATGGCCTCGCTGGCCTCGTTCCTGGTCTTTGGCTATCTGCTCTACGCCGGCTCGGTCGCCCAGTTCGCCCCCTGGTACTATCCGCCGCTGGCGTTCCTGACCCTGCTGACGCTCACCTGCGCGATCCTCACCGGGTCCGGCGCGATCCGGCGGGTCTGGGCGGCGCGGTGCGCCGCGGCCCTGGCGGGCGCGGGGCTGCTCACGTTTCTCGCGCTGCTCTTCACCGCCTCGCTGCGGCCCCTTAGGTTCCAGCAAGCGGTGATCGAATGGGGCAACCGGCGGCCGATCGGACTTTGGCTGAAGGGCCACGTGAACCCCGGCGACGGGGTGTACCTCGAGCCGCTCGGCTACATCGGCTATTTCAGCCAGTGCAAGATGCTCGACTGGCCCGGGCTCGTCTCGCCGGAGGTGGTGGCGGCCCGGCGGAAGATCAGCCGGAAGGCGGGCTACACCTGGCTGGAGGTCGCGGAGGTCCTCAAGCCGGCATGGATCGTGGCGCGGGGGACCGAGGCGCAGGCCCTGCAGGCTTCTTCCATCCTGGGGTCGGACTACCACCTGATGAAGGTGTTCGACGTCGCGGAACAAGTGCGCGCGGAGGGCGTCCGGCCGGGGATGCGGATGGTCTACTCCGAGGTCAGCTACGGGATTTTCCGCCGCAATCCCTGAACGGGCCGGCCCGGGCCCGCCGTCCCCCCGCCGCGCCGGGCCGCGGGATGCGAAAAAATTTTGAATCACGCGGCCGGATCCACGGTCCCAAGCCGGCAAGGCACCACTTCTTTGACTCGCCATCAAACGCCTCCTAGCGTGGCCTCCATGCCCCCTTTCCAGCCTGGCCGCCATCCCCGGTCCGGCCGCCCAGCGGCGGCGTGGCGCGCTGCGGGCCCCGCCCTGTTGCTGGCGCTGCTTCTGCCGGTCCCGTTGGCGGCGCTGCCGAGCAACGGTCCGCGGGTGGCGTTCACTGACAGCATCCGCGAGGTCCCGGCGGCCAGCCCGGGCGCGACGCCCGATCCGCGCCATGCCGCGATTGTCCGCGCCGCCCTGAGCGCGGCGGAGGCGTCGGCCCCGATGGACGTCGAGGTGGCGCTGCGCATGCGCAACTTCGCCGAATTGCAGGCGCGGGTCGCGCGCGGCGAGATCATCCCGCCCGACGAAATGGCCGCGAAGTATTTTCCGCTGCCCGCCGACTATGCGGCGGTGGTGGCGTGGCTGGACGCCCAGGGGCTGACCGTCACGCACCAGGAGTCCACCCGGCTGAGCGTCTTCGTGCGCGGCACGGTCGCCCAGCTCCAGGAGGTCTTCCGGATGAACTTCGCCCGCGTGGCGTTCGAGGGCGGCGAATACACCTCGGCCGTGACGGCGCCCAACCTGCCGACGAGCCTGGCGGCGGCGCTGGTGGGCATCAACGGCCTGCAGCCCCATTTCCGGCCCCACAAGATGGTCGCGGCGCCGGACCCGCGACCGCTTTCGCTCACCTCCAACGCGCCGCCCTATATTCCGTCGCAGATTCTCAAGGCGTACAACGCCAACAGCCTGAACCTCGACGGGACCGGGCAGACCATCGCCATCGTCATCGACACCTTCCCGGCCGACAACGACCTGACCACTTTCTGGACCCAGTGCCACGTCAATCAGGCCATCGACAACACCCAGCACCTGAACAACGTCACCAAAATCCAGGTGATTTCCGGTTCGCTTTCCGGAGTCGACGCCAGCGAGGTCACGATCGACGCGGAGTTGACCAGTTCCCTGGCCCCGGGTGCCAAGATCCGGATTTATGCCACCACCGACCTCCGGCCGAGTTACCTCAGCCAAGCCTACCAAGCGGTGTACAACGACGCAGCCGCCAATCCCGGGCTGCACCAGGTCGACCTTTCGTTCGGCATCAATGAGGACCAGACCACCAAGAGCGAACGCCAGAGCGACGCGCAGATTTTTGCCGCCCTCGCGGCCCGGGGCGTGACCGTCTTCGCCTCCTCGGGCGACGGGGGTTCCAACCCCAATGCCAGCACCGGCGGCTATACCGCCACGGCCTCCCCGCAGCCCTCGCACCCGGCCAGCGATGTCAGCGTCACCAGTGTCGGCGCGACTTCGCTCACGCTCGATTTGGGCAGCGGGACGGAGTCCGGCGAAACCGGCTGGTCCGTCAGCCAGACCGGGAGCGGGCTGGCCGCCAGCGGCGGCGGGGTCAGCCAGTATTTCACCCGGCCCGACTGGCAGACCGGCCCCGGCGTGCCCTCCGGCAACATGCGCCTGGTGCCCGACGTGGCCGCCACGGGCGATCCGAGCCGCGGCTGCTACATCGTGCTCAACGGCAGCGGAGTCGTCTTCGGCGGCACCAGCGTGAGCGCCCCGATCTGGACCGGCTTTGGGGCGCTGCTCAACCAGGCCCGGGTCGCCGCCGGCCTCGACCCGATCGGGCTGCTGGGGCCGAAAATCTACCCTCTGATCGGCACCACCAGCCTGCGCGATATCACCAGCGGCAACAACGGGAACTACACCTGCAGCCCCGGCTATGATCTCGTGACCGGAGTCGGCGCACCCATCATGTCCACGCTGGTCCAGTCGCTGGCTCCGGCGACGCCCAGCCCGGCGATCCTGATCCAGCCCGTGGGCCTGACGATCGCGCCCGGCCAGGATGCGGTTTTCACCATCACGGCCACGGGCAATCCCCTGCCCTCCTACCAGTGGCAGCGCGAGGCCGCCGGCACCTCGACCTGGGCCAACCTGGGCAACAGCAGCCCTTACTCCGGGGCGACCGCCGGCACGCTCACCGTGGGCGCCGCCACCACGGCGATGAGCGGCGATCTGTTCCAGTGCGTCGTCACCAACACCAACGGCACCGCGACCAGCGCGCCCGCCGCGCTCGTCGTCAGCTACCCGCTGGTCGTGACGACGCTCGCGGGTTCGGCCGGGAACAGCGGGAGCACCGACGGCACGGGCACCACCGCCCGCTTCACCAAACCCGCCGACGTCACCGTGGACGGCGCCGGCAATGTCTACGTCAGCGACACCAACGATTTCACGATCCGCAAGATCACGCCCGCCGGCGCCGTCACCACGCTGGCCGGCCTCGCCGGCGCCCGCGGGAGCACCGACGGCGTCGCGTCCGCCGCGCGGTTCAATGATCCCACCGGCATCACTGTCGACAGCGCGGGCAATGTCTACGTCGCCGACACGGACAACGAAACCATCCGCAAGATCACCGCGGCCGGCGTCGTCACCACGGTCGCCGGGCAGGCCGGGCGCACCGGGAGCGCCGACGGCACGGGCACCGCCGCGCAATTCGCCTCGCCCTCCGACGTCAATGTCGACGCCGCCGGCAATCTCTACATCGCCGACGCCGACAACAACACGATCCGCCGGATCACGCCGGCCGGCGACGTCACCACCGTCGCGGGGTTGGCCGGTGCGAGCGGCTCGACGGACGGCACCGGCGCCGCCGCGCGGTTCTCCTCGCCCGAAGGCGTGGCGGTGGACGGCGCCGGCAACCTGTACGTCGCCGACACCAACAACCAGACGATCCGCAAGATCTCGCCCGCGGGCGCCGTGACCACCCTCGCGGGCGCCGCCGGACTGAGCGGCGGGGGTGACGGCCCGGGCAGCGTCGCGCGCTTCCAGTATCCCTCGGACCTCACGGTCGACGGCGCCGGCAATGTCTATGTCGCCGACACCGACAACCACGCGATCCGCAAGATCACGCCGGCGGGCACGGTGGCGACAGTGGCCGGCACGGTGGGCACCAGCGGCAGCAGCGACGGGATGGGCACCGCCGCCCGGTTTTTCTATCCCACCGGCGTCGCCGCCGATGCGGGCGGCAACGTCTACGTGGCCGACACCGACAACCACACGGTGCGCAAGGCCGCGCCGGTGTCGGCGCCGACGATCACCGTGCAGCCGCAAAGCCAGACGGTCAACGCCGGGGACAGCGCCACGTTTTCCGTCACCGCCGCCGGGGTGCCGGCGCCGACGTACCAGTGGTACTACGGGACGACGGCGCTCACCGGCACCACCGCCACCAGTGCCAGCCTCGGTCTGTCCAACGTCTCGGCGGCCAACACGGGCAGCTACTCCGTCGTGATCTCCAACCTGGCAGGCAGCGTGACCAGCAGCGCGGCGACACTGACCGTGAACGCCATCTCCACGCCGGCGTCCGCCAGCGGAAGTTCGGGCGGCGGCGGGGGCGGCGGCGCGATCGCGCCGTGGTTCCTCGCGGCCGCGCTGCTCCTCGGCGCCCTGCGCGTCGCGATGCCCCGTCCGAACGCCCGCCGGGCGGAACGCAGGTAACGGCGCCACGCCGCGGCGAATGGAGCCGCGCCGGGGGTGCCCCCTGATGACCCGCTTATCAGGGGTGTTATTTGAATTAATGAAATTCTCCTCGCTTTTGACTCGCCGACGGCGTTCGGCCAGACTCGGGCACGATGTGCCCCATTCCAGTCGGTACCCCGACGTCAACCGGGACGGCCAGGCTTGGTCTCCTTCGAATTGAATCCCCATGGCGGTCCCGCGGCGGCGGAATCCTGCTGGGTCTCCTGCTGTTGTCCGGCGCTCCCGCGCCGGCGCAGACCGGCGAGGATGCGCGGGTTCTGCTGCCCGAGAGCATCGTAGAGAGCCGCGCCCGCACCTTTGCCGTGACGTCGGCGCCGGCGGTTTCCGCCGTGGTGCGCACGGCCCTGACCGCGGCGGAGACCGACGCGGAGATGAACCTCGAAATCGCCCTCCGCATGCGGAACTTTGCCGAGCTCCAGGCGCGCCTCGCGCGGCGGGAGGTCATTTCCCGCGACGAGATGGCCGCGAAGTACCTGCCGCCGGCCGCCGATTACGAGAAGATGGCAGCCTGGCTCGCCGCCCAGGGTTTCACCATCACCTACCGGGACGACAGCCACCTCGGGATCTTCTTCCGCGGCTCGGTCGCGCGGATCGCGCGGGTTTTCGCCACTGAATTCGCCCGGGTGGACTACCAGGGCGCCGAGTTCGCCGCCGCCATTTCGGCCCCCAGCGTGCCCCCAGCGCTCGCGCCGGCGCTGCTGGGCATCAACGGCCTGCAGCCCCAGCTGCGGGCGCGCAAGCTCCAGGTGCTGCCGATGGCCATCGTCAACCCGCCCTACTCGCCGGCGCAGGTGCTCAAAGCCTACAACGCCAGTTCCACCGGCCTGGACGGCTCCGGGCAGACGGTGGCGACGGTGATCGACACGTTTCCCAATGACGCGGACCTGACGAGCTTCTGGAGCCGCTACGGCATCCCCGAGTCGCTGGCCAACGTCACCAAGATCCAGGTGATCAGCGGAACCCTGCCCACCCCCAGCGGCGAGGAGTCCGTCGACGTCCAGTGGAGCACCGCCATCGCCCCCCGCATCCACGTGCGGGTCTACGCCGTGACGGCGCTGGCGCTTTCGTACATCGACCAAGCGTACCAGCGCATCTACGCGGACCTGCCCTCGGTGCCGGGATTCAACCAGCTCATGATCTGCTTCGGCGCGAACGAAGGGGACATGAGCGATGCGCAGATCCAGACCGAAGCGCAGAACATCGCGACGCTCGCGAGCACCGGCCTGACGATCCTGGTCGCGTCGGGCGACGCCGGCTCGAATCCGGATTCGTCGACCGGGCGCTACAGCGCGACCGCGCCGACGCAGATCATCTATCCGGCGGGCGATCCGAATGTGACGGCCGTCGGCGCCACGAGCCTGACCCTGGATGACAGCAACGGCGGCACGGTCATCTCGGAAACCGGCTGGTCCGGCAGCGGCGGCGGCAGCGGCACGACGCGGCTGTCCGTGCTCGCCCGGCCTTCCTGGCAAACCGGCACCGGCGTGCCCGCCGGCACCGGCCGGCTCATCCCTGACGTGGCGGTGACGGGCGACCCCAACCTTGGGGCGTTGATCGCCCTCAACGGCCAGTTCGTCCAGGGCGGTGGCACCAGTCTCAGCGCCCCGATCTGGGCGGGCTTTTGCGCCCTGCTCAACCAAGCGCGCGCGAACGCCGGCCAGGGGCCGCTCGGACTGCTGGGGCCGGGCATTTATCCGCTGCTCGGGACGACCAACTTTCGCGACATCACCAGCGGCAGCAACGGCGCCTACACCGCGGCCGCCGGCTACGACATGGTCACCGGCATCGGCGTGCCCAATGTGGCCGCCCTGCTGCAGAATCTGGTGGCCAACTTCGCGCCATTCCTCACGGGCCAGCCGTCGGGACAGACGCTGGCGACGGGCCAGAACGCGACCTTCACGGTGGTCGCCGTCGGCAATCCGGCGCCGACCTACCAGTGGCAGCGCGAGCCGGCCGGCGGCACGACCTGGGACAACCTGGGCGATTCCACCACCTACGCCGGCTCCGCCACGGCCACGCTGACCGTGAGTGCCGTCACGGAGGCGATGAGCGGCGACTCGTTCCGCTGCCAGGTCACCAACGCCGTCGGCGCCATCGCCTCGGGCCCGGCGGTGTTGATCGTCGCCCAGCCGCTCGCGTTCATCACGCTGGCCGGACAGGCGGGCGTCGCCGGCAGCTCCGACGGCACCGGCACCGCCGCCCGTTTCTTCGACCCGGCCGACCTCGCGGTTGACAGCAGCGGGAACGTGTATGTCGCCGATACCAACAACCAGACGATCCGCAAGATCAGCCCCGACGGAGTGGTCACCACGCTGGCCGGACTCGCCGGCGTCAGCGGAACGGCCGACGGCACCGGCAGCGCCGCGCGTTTCCACCACCCCATGGGCTTGACGGTCGAAAGCTCCGGCCAAATCTACGTGGCTGATGGCGAGGGCCGAACGATTCGCGTGGTCACGGCGGGCGGAGCGGTCACAACCGTGGCCGGCCAATCTGGAATCAGCGGGTACGCTGATGGGAGCGCGGCGGCGGCCTTATTTGGTTACCCAATCGATGTGGCCGTCGACAGCGCTCGCAACCTCTACGTCAGCGACAGCACGATGATCCGAAAAATCTCGCCGAGCGGCACCGTGAGCACGCTGGCCGGCCGCTCCAACACCACTGGGAACGCCGACGGCGCGGGCGACGCAGCCCGGTTTTCCGGCGTTGAGGGCCTGACGGTAGACGCGTCGGGGACGATTTTTGCCGCCGACGCCGGCAACAATTCGATCCGCAAGATCTCGCCGGCCGGCGTCGTGGTCACCTTGGCCGGCCTGAATGGCTATTCCGGCAGCACGGATGGAAATGCCAGCACGGCGCACCTGTTTCGGCCGGCGGACGTGGTGACGGACGGCAACGGTGGACTGTACGTCGCCGATACCGACAACAACACGATTCGCAAGATCTCGCCGACGGGGGTGGTGACCACCGTGGCGGGGAGTGCCCTTTATGGGGGAACTGCCGACGGGATCGGCAGCGCCGTTCGCTTCAATTATCCCACAGGCGTGGCGGTCGACCGTTCGGGCAACGTTTATGTTGCCGACACCAGCAACCACACGATCCGCAAAGGGACGCTTCCCGCGGCGCCCGCAATTCAGACCCAGCCCCTCAGCCAAACGGTGACCGTGGGCGCCAATGCGCTATTCGCAGTCACGGCGACCGGTGGACCCGCACCGACCTACCTATGGTGGAAGGACAGCAGGCCGATCAGCGGCGCCACAAGCAGCTCGCTCAGCCTGAGCAACGTGCAGACCGGCGACGCGGGTAATTACACGGTGGTCGTCAGCAACTCGCTCGGCAGCGTCACCAGCAATCCGGCCACGCTGACCGTCACCGCGGTGGTCACCCCGCCTTCCGGCGGCGGATCGTCCGGCGGAGGGGGGGGCGGTGGCGGAGGTGGTGCGCTGCCGGCGTGGTTCGCCGGCGCGCTGGCCGTGCTTGCCGCGGCGCGCGGTCTTAGAAAGGCCGGGAGCGGATGACGATGGTGCGGGTGAAGACCTCCGAGTTGGCCTCGGCCAGCGTCCACCAGTAGTCCCCCGGCGCCACGCCGGCCGGCGGGGTCAGGCGGCCGGCTTCGTAGGCGGCGATCTCCCGCGCGCCCTCGTCGGTGAGCACGCGGAGCAACACCTCGGCCACCTCGGGAATGGCATGGCGGTAGTAATCGTCCGGCGCCGGGGTTCCGCTCCGGGCCAGATGCTCCGTCTCGCCCGCCGGCGGCAGCGCGGCGGTCAATGCGCCGCCGGGCGGATCGGCGCCCGCCACCGAGGGACGGGCCGGAAAAACCAGGCGCAGCCCCCCGCGCTCCCGCACGTAGAGGCGCACGTTGAAATCGATGACGTTGTCCGCCAGCGCCGCGCCGAGCGGCGGCCGCAGCAGGTTGCCCGGATCGCCGGCGGTGGCGCTCGGCGTCTGGTAGGGCGTCGCCGGCGAGGCCGCGGGATCGAGATGGTAGCCGGCCTCGAACGTCCCGGGGGCGCCGCCGGTGGTGCGGGTCCGCCGCACCTCGGCGCGGAACAGCAGGTAACGCTGCTCGGCGGCGGCGCTGGAGGTGACATTCTGGCGGACGAGCTGATAGGCCACGGCCACCGGCGCCGACAGATCGGCGACGCTCGCATTGGTGTCGGGCTTGGTCGTGAAGAATCGGAGCCAGACGCCGGCGACGCCACCGCGGGCGTCGGCGAGCGCCGGCGCGGCGAGGGCGAGGGTCCGGGGATGGGAGTTGCCGGGCTTCCCCTGCGCCGCCACGGCGGCGGCCTGCCACCGCCCCGAGCGGCCCGTGTCGGGGAGCACCGTCGCGGCCAGCCATACGTTGCCGTCGGCGCGAAACAACGCGCCCTCGAGATCCTGCGCCAGCTGGTCGAGCGCGAGGCGCGCCTGCACCGCCCCGGCGAGCCGGCCCGCCGTCAGGTTCCATTGGCGCAGCAGCGTGGACACGGCCGCGAGCATGAGTCCGGCCAGCAAGACGGTGATGGCGGCGGCGACCAGCAGCTCCACCAACGTGAAGCTCCGCTGCGCCCGCCGCAGGCTTTCGGGACCGGCCGGGCGCGGGTTCATGGCCGGAGGGCGATGATGAACACCAGGCTGGAGCGCTCGGTTTCCGGAACCTCCCGCGAGGGATCGGCCGTGGGAACGGTGGCGCCGGGCGTCGGCGGACCCGCCGGCAGGCGGAAGGGCCAGGTCACCCGCACGGTCAGGGCGAGGAAACCGGCGCCGGCCCGATACGGAAGGTCATCCGA
>Ga0335085_10018057_pt1 | contig 10146 bp, 6 predicted proteins | sample Lox_Sample_45_FD_206712 | JGI IMG/M metagenome (GOLD analysis project Ga0335085, IMG submission 206712) | Soil microbial communities from Loxahatchee National Wildlife Refuge, Florida, United States - Lox_Sample_4.5 | ecosystem: Environmental > Terrestrial > Soil > Wetlands | place: USA: Florida... | reverse complement strand
TATCGCAAAGGTGGAATCATTTCAGGATCCCGGGGGAGGCGCCTGGATCGGCCGCCATATTGACTTGCACTGTACCGCCCAGGGCAAGGTGCTGATTTCTACTCTTTCCGATGAGAACCTGGACAAGCTCTTCGAAGGCAGAGAACTCGCCCGGTTCACGCCCCGGACGATCTCCTCGCCTGCCGCTCTGAAAGCGCATCTGGCTGTAGTGAGAGCCAATGGCTTCGCGGTGAATGACGAGGAGCAGGTTACCGGGGTAAGAGCCGTGGCAGTTCCGATTCTCGATCCGATCGGTGCAGTGGTTGCGTCTGTGTCGGTGCGCGGTTCAACCGGCCAGATTCCGAGCCAACGAGTATCGCTGCTGGCCCGGGAAATGAGCCTTGTAGCGCGCAATTATTCCGACGCAGCCCGCGCCACCTTCAGCGCATAAGCTAAATCCCGGATAAAAACCTACGACCCTGCACGCTCCAGGACTGCCAGTTTTTTTCGGTGCCGTTCCTGTTGTTCCTGCGTCAGCTGATCCAGCGCCACCGCAATCACCAGCGCCGCGCCTTTCACCACTTGCGCATAGTGGGGGTCAATCCCCGTGGAAATCAGCCCGCTGTTGATTACGCCGAGAAGAATGACGGCCAGCATGACCCCGATGATCGATCCTTCTCCCCCTGTAAACGCCACTCCACCCAGAATTACTGCGGCAATTACATCGAGCTCAAAGCCCACGCCAAATGTTGGCGCGGCGGTGCCAAAGCGGCTCGCCGCCAGTACCGCGGATAGCCCGACCAGCGCTCCGTTCAAAGCGAAACTGGTAAGGACCAAACCCTTTCCATTGATTCCGGCGGCTTCTGCGGCTTGACGATTTCCGCCGAAGGCAAAAAGGTGCCGTCCTTGTGTCGTGTATTGCAAAACCAGGTGCGCGACTATTCCCAATATGACCAGCGCACATATCGGAGTCGGCACGCCCAAAAACGTTGCTTCCCCCAACCAGGAAAACGATTTAGGTACACCGCGGACGCCGAACCCATTCGTGATGCGCAGCGCAATGCCACGAAAAATAGTGAGCGTTCCCAAAGTGACGATGATCGGGGAAATGCTGATGCGCCAGACCATCAGCCCGTTTATCAGCCCCAGTGCTGCGCCGAGCGCAATTCCGGCCAGCCATGCCAGTGACACTGGAAGCTGCTTGGCCAGCAAGGCTGCCGAAACCGCGCACATGGCATATTGCGAGCCGATGGATAGATCCACATTTCCGCTGACAATGAGGAAGGCAGTGCCCAGGCTGGCAAGCCCGATAAACGAGACCTGCAGGGCAACCACCATGGCGTTGTCAATGCTCAGGTATTGTGGACTGAACAAGGAGATCAACAAGAGAGCAAGAAGCAGGGTTGTGAACAGCCCGAGGTTACGCCCGCCACCGAGCATTCTGGACAGGAGCGCGCCTGGACTATTCTTCATGAGTGGTCCTTTCCGAAAGCCATGCCGGTCATACAAGCAACAACCTGTTCGCGGGTCGTCTGACTGGCTAAGGTGTCGAGGCTGATGCAGCCGAGTCGCAGAGCCACGATGCGATGGGCCACCGCAAAGACATCGTCAAGGTTGTGGCTGATGACGATCACGGCGATGCCCTGAGCGGCAACGCGCTCAACTAACGCCAGGGTGGCGCGGGTCTGACGAATCCCCAGCGCGGCTGTCGGTTCGTCAAATTGAATAAGGCGGTGCGCGCCCAGCGTGGCGCGGGCAATTGCAATCGCCTGCCGCTGGCCGCCGGAAAGCCTCCGCACCGGCGTAATCAGATCGTCAAGATCGACGCCCAGCCCAGCGACGTGCTCCCGGGCCTCTCTGAGGGCACGCTTGTTGTCCATGAAACGGAAAGGTCCAAGCCGCCGGCGCACCGGCTCCCGTCCCAGCATCACGTTGGCAGCGGCTCCCAGGTTGTCGCAGAGAAAGAGTTGCTGGTATACGGTTTCAATGCCAAACTCACGTGCGCGCCTCGGGTCCAGGTGCCGTACTTCGGTGTCTCCCAACCAGATACTGCCTTCGTCGGGTTGGTAGATCCCGCTGAGAATCTTCACCAGCGTGGTCTTGCCGGCGCCATTGTCTCCCACGAGGGCTACAATTTGTCCCGGCATCAGGTCGAGTGAGACATTCTCGAGAGCTCGTACGCCGCCAAAATATCTGGTGATCCCTACGGCGCGAACCACGGGAGTCGGATTTGCCGGCATTGGCATCGGAGCGTTCATCTTGCGATCCAGCTACTGGGGTGTCGTCAGCGGTGCTTCGCTATAGCGCATTACCTCAGGATCCCTGTAAAAGTGCGCAAACTCCGGAGCTCGTGGGTTGCGCGAAATATGCTCAAACTCTTCGACGTTGTTCGCGGTGACCAGCTTGCTACCCATAATGCGCGTCGGCGGAACATGCTCCCCGCGCAGGCAGCGGTCCAGGTCGCGGACCGCTTGCGTAGCGCTAAAGGAAAAGAAAAAGAAAGCACAGCATTGATAAATGCCAGCTTGCGCGACTTTTTCCATTCCCAGTCTGGTACCGTCCGCACTACCCACAAAGAAGCGGTTGGGATCCTTTCGACCGGCTTCTGTGGCAGCAGTATAGGCGCCCACTCCGGGATCGTCGCCGAACGCCAGTAGAACCGAGATGTTGGGATGAGCCTGCAGGAGGTTCGCTGCGGCCGCCGCTCCAGTTTCAACGGTATTAGCTTCGACTTCCCCCACCAGAACTGCTCCCGGACAGTTTTGTCGCAGACCATACTTAAGTCCCTGTGTCCGGACGATCAATTGCGGGTCAGTCAGATTCGCCAAAATGCCCACCTCGGCTTTGCCACCAAGCTTCTCATTGATCCATTGTGCGGCGTAGCTGCCTACCTGGTTTCCGGCCCTGAGTTGGTCGAGCACAATGTTCTGGGTGCATCCGGTGATTGGACTGGCACTGTGGTTGAAAAGGCATACTTTTTTTGCCCGGGCGTGCGCCACCACCTGCTCCATGCCATCGGGCAAAACGAACATGAATACTCCGCCAAACCCCTGTGCGATGAATAGTTCAATATCGATGGTTTGTTTGAGAAAGTCTCCCTGTGCATCCACCAGCACCAGGCGGAGAAAGTTCTGCAGGTGCGCGGCTTCGCCTTGCATGTCTCGATAGAACTCATTCAGGATTTCCGCCTCATAGGGAATTGAGACCCCCACCCTTCGGTGAAAAGAAGTGCGGTCGCAAGCGAGAGCGCCGGACAAGGAAAGAAGGCTGACGGATGCTGCCATTTTCCGCAGGAACGTCCGCCGGTTGAGATCCAGCCATTGATTTGAAGTGTCGGTTTCTGCGTTGTGGATTTGCCGCAGGCTGGACTGGGCTGAAAACATTGGGCCAGAGTCTTTCTAGATGCCTTTGGAATCGAAGTCAACGCCGTTCAATAGACTGAACCTAAACCCCGAGCCTGGAGCGCCGGGCTAGTTCGCCCAGTGTTTGATTCGTATGCGGCCGGTAACCTTTCAGCGGCAGAATACGTTCGTGAATGGCATCCAGCAGCCAGGCAGGCTGCGGGAAGAACGAGCTCTCCAACTCGGGAGCTGGAGTAATCCAGTTTCGCGATCCGACAACAACGGGAGGCCCGTCGAGTTGGTCAAAGCAAAGCTGGGTGAGATTTGTTGCTACCGTTTGCATCACCCCGCCCCGTTCCACTGCGTCGGAAACCAGCAGGACCTTGCCTGTTTTGCGAACCGACTCGACGAGCGGATCGTAGTCCAGCGGATTCGCGGAACGGAGATCGATCACTTCGGCGGCGAATCCGAACGTACTCAGGTCGTCGGCAGCTTTGATGGCGGTATAGAGCGCCGGCCCAAACGTGATGATCGTGATGTCTTTCCCCCTGCGCTTGATTGACGGCTGCGCCAGATCAATTTCGTAGTAGCCTTCGGGGACGCCCTCTTCTACAAACATCTCGCCGTAGTCGTAAATCTTCTGGCTTTCGAAAAAGACCACCGGATCCGTGCCAAGCAATGCCGAATTCATCATGCCTTTGGCATCGTAAGGAGTCACCGGAAACACGACCTTCAATCCGGGAATGTGGTTTACGAGCGCAGTCCAGTCCTGCGAATGTTGCGCTCCGTACTTGGCCCCCACGGAAATCCGCAGCACCACCGGCATCGTCAGCTGACCGGCAGACATGGATTGCCACTTTGACAACTGGTTAAAGATTTCGTCACCGGCTCGTCCCATGAAATCCGCGTACATGAGTTCTGCCACGACCCGTCCACCCTCCAGTGCGTACCCGACTGCTGCGCCCACAATCCCAGCCTCGGAAATCGGAGCGTTAAAGAGCCGGTGGTAAGGAAGCGCCTCGGTGAATCCCCGGTAGACAGCGAACGCGCCTCCCCAGTCGCGATTCTCTTCACCGAAGGCAATCATGGTTGGGTCTATCGAGAAACGATGCAGCATGGCCTCGAAGATGGCGTCCCGAATGTTGTACGCCTTCATCTTCGGAACCGGTTTGCCTTCGTGCATCGGGGTACGAATCTTACTGCGAATCTGCTGAACTCTTGGATTGTCTTTCAGGTCCTGAAGGAATTCTGGCGGACGCTCGTCGAACTTCTCGACCCGGCGATTGGAGAACATGACCGAGCCAACGAGTTCGGACTCAGGTCCCACGCGCGGACTGGCCTCCAGATCCGTTGCAAGCTGAAACATGTCGAACACCAACGCCTCGACGTGGGCCTTGGCACTATCCAACTCATCTTCAGAGACGGCCTTGGTGCCAACCAGTTTGTTGCGGAACGCGCGGATGGAATCCGCTTGCTGCCAGCGTTCGATCTCCTCTTTAGAGCGGTAACTGGAGGCGTCGGAAGGTGAGTGTCCGCTGATCCGGTAGGTGATCGTGTCAAGAAGAACTGGTCCCTTGCCCTCGGCCAGCACCTGCTTCTTGCGTCGGAAGGCATCGATTACGGGAAATGGATCATATCCGTTCACGCGCTCAGCATGCATCTCGTCCCGGTTGACGCCGGCACCCACGCGGGCGATGAACTGAACACCCATGGTTTCGCCGAGCGGTTGCCCTCCCATACCGTAAAAATTGTTCATGCAATTAAAGATGATCGGCAAACCGCCGCCCAGAGCCTTGTCCCAAAGGGTGCGGTACTGGTCCATGGCAGAGAAGGTGATTCCTTCCCACACCGGGCCGCAGCCAAATGAAGCATCTCCAATATTTGCCACTACGATGCCAGGCTTGCGATTCACACGCTTGTACAAAGCGGCGCCGGGAGCAATGGACCCTGACCCTCCGACAATGGCATTGTTTGGGTAAATCCCGAAGGGGGCGAAGAAAGCGTGCATGGAGCCGCCCAACCCCCGATTGAAACCCGTCTCTCGCGCGAAGATCTCGCTGTACGCGCCATAAGTGAAGAAGCGCAGTGCCAGGCCCTGGACGGACCCTTTGTAGTTCTTCTCTACCGGCCGGAGAAGCGCGCCGTCACGATAAGATCTCATGATTTCCAGCAAACGCTCATCGCCGATTTGGCGGACGGCAGAGAACCCCTTGGCCAGAATTTCGCCGTGGCTGCGATGGGACCCGAAGATATGATCGTCCGGCGTCAACAGGAAGGCCATGCCGACGGCGGCTGCTTCCTGGCCGATCGAAAGGTGCGCCGGACCGAGGTGACTATAGGTAACGCCTTTGCAAGCCCCCTTGAGTTTGATTTCGTTCAGAATGGACTCGAACTCTCGAATGGCACACATATCGCGCCAAAGGTTCAGCAAATCTTCGGTCGAGTAGGCAGCGATCTCTTCCTCCGGGGTCTTGCAGTAGGCGTTGAGAGGAATATCAGAGAAGTGTATGACGTCGCGGCGGAAGACCGCTTCCGGATCAATGATGATGGACTTAGGCATTCAACTCAGCTCCTGGCTGTATCCCCAGAATCGCTTCTCGCAAAGCTTCCGATACGGTGGGATGAGGAAACACAATCTCTCTGATATCGGAAACGCACATTTCGGTTTCAATCATAGCGGCTGCGGCAATAATGAATTCGCTCGCCGGGTCTCCGAGCGCGTGGACACCCAACAATTCACCATAGCGAGCTCCGGCAAGCACCTTCACCACGCCCACCGGCGATTCATTCTCAATAAGAAATCTACCTGCCACCGTCATCGGCACGACTGACTTTTTGTATTCGATGTTCTGAGCCTTCAGTTCTTCTTCCGTCCGGCCGACCGATGCGACCTCCGGGTGGGTGTAAATCACGGAAGGTATGCTTTCATACCGAATTCGCTCGCTCTTTCCGAACATGTTGTTTACTGCCACTATGCCTTCACGAGTGGCCGCATGTGCCAGCATGCGTCTGCCCGTTACATCGCCGCAGGCCCACACTCCGGGAACGTTCGTTTTGCCGCGATCGGAAGTGCGGATTCCGCGTGGCGTGACGTCAACTCCGATGGCCTCCAAACCCAGATCATTGACCATCGGAGCCCGCCCCGTGGAGTTCAAGACCAAATCGGCTGCGGCGGTTTCTTTCGATCCGTCGCTGGAAACGTAGTGAACTTGTTTCGCCTCGATTTTCACGACCCTGCAGGAAAGGTGAAATTCCACGCCATTGCGGCGCATGATCTGCAACAAGCGGCTCGCGATCTCCTGGTCCGTGCCCGAGGCAACTTGCGGGAGCATCTCGAAAACCGTCACTCGAGTTCCAATTTCGCTAAAAAACCCGGCGAATTCGAGGCCAATGTAGCCGCCGCCGATAATGGCGACGCTTTCGGGAATTTTGGTCACGCCAAAAATTGTGTCGGAATCAAATACCCCGGGCGCCTTGATCCCCGGAATCGGAGGTTTGGCAGGCCGTGAACCAGTGGCGACTAGAATATTCGCGGCCTCGTAGCGTTGGGAACTTACCTCCACGATATTTCGTGAAACCAGCTTCGCCTGCCCGGAGATGACCTCCACTCCAGCCCGCTTGAGTATGCCTTCCACGCCTTTGGTCAACGAGCCCACGATGCGGTTTTTGCGCTCGACCAGCGTAGGCATGTCAAACTCCGGCGAAGTTACTCGCACCCCAAACTTCGCTGCGTCCCGCACCATGCGGAAAATCTTGGAGGAGTGGAGGAAAGTCTTGGCCGGAATGCAGCCTACGTTCAGGCAGCTCCCGCCCATGCAGTTCTTCTCAACAATGGCAACTTTCTTCCCCAGTTTGCCTGCGTGAGCGGCGGCTTCGTATCCACCCGGACCAGCCCCGATCACGATCAGATCGTACATAGCGACTCCACGTTTTCAATCTGCTCTCGCACCACTTTGAGGAACCTCGCTCCCGGTGCTCCGTCCACGATCTGGTGGTCGCAGGTGAGGGATAGCCCAATGCTGTCCACGAACTCTACTTTCCCGTCGCGCCGGATCGGCTTCAACTGGATCGTCCCAATCCCGAGAATTGCCACCTGCGGTGGATTCACTAGCGGAGTGAAAGACTCAATCCCTAAGGCTCCCAGATTGCTGATCGTGAAGGTCCCGCCGGAGATATCATCCAGGGCGATCCTTCCGCTCACGGCTTGCGCCGTCAGATCCTTCATCTTTTGCGACAACTCAGCAATCGTAAGCTGATGGGCGTTGCGAACCACCGGCACGAGCAGGCCGCGCGGGGTGTCGCATGCGAAACCCAGGTGGACTTCCGAGTGATTGCGCAGTTTGCCATCAATAAATTCAGCATTTACCTCAGGCATGAGCAGCAACGCCTTGATGGTGCAGAATGCGACCAGGTCGTTGATGTTGATGTCCGGTAACCGGGTGGAACCCTTCACTCGAGCACGAAGCTTGAGCAAGCCACTCGCATCCGCCGAGCTGTTAAGCGTGTATTGCGCCGTGTTTGCCAGCGACTCGCGCATGCGCCGGGCAATTTTTTCACGCAGGCTGGAGATTTTGGCGGAAGCCTCCATGAGGTCGGCCGAAAGAATCATGCCGCCGGCACCCGACCCCTCGTCCGGTGCCGCGAGTCCTCTGGCAATGCCCTTTTTCGCTGCCGAGGAAAGCCGTGGCGAAGAGTGGTAAGCCTGTTTCACATCCGCTTCCAGAACCCTGCCGCCAGGCCCGGAGCCTACGATTCCCGTGGCATCAAAGCCGTGTTCCGTTGCAAAAGTCCGCGCTCTCGGGCTTAGGGAGGAGGGGGTTGAAGAGGCCTCGACATTCTGCCGCTGTACAGGAACTTGGAGAGGCGACTTCGAGGATTCCTCAGGCTGTTGTGCGGCCGCCGATCCCGCCGTTTGTGACCCCGGACGAAACGGATCCACGCTCTCGCCGACGTCCCCAATCACAAACAGGTTGGTATAGACGGGAACCAGAGCACCTTCGGCAAAGAAGGTCTCCAAGACTATACCGCCAACTGGCGCGGTTACCTCGAAGTTGGCTTTGTCGGTTTCGATCTCGACAACCAGATCGCCAGAGGAGACTGAATCGCCCTTGTGCTTCGCCCATCGGGTGACAATACATTCCTCCACCGTGTTTCCCGGCTTCGGCATTTCCACCGCAATCGCCATGAATTGAAGCTCTCCGTTAGTTTCGGTCAGTCTTGAGCACTGCGGAACCGGCGAGGGCGATACTTGAAACGGTCCCCGGCTCACCCTCCACGCGCTCACAATCAATATCACACCCTACCAGCTCTTGCGATCTGGCATATCCTGAGGTAAGTCAGTTAGGTTTCTGCACTCGCCCCACTATTCACGTGGAACACCAATAATCTTCACCATCTTTGACTTATTGGCCGGAGGCAGGAAGGCTCATAAATCCTGACCACTAATGAGCGCAAAATACTCCCGCCGGACAGCGAACTTCGAAAGGTCAAACCGGCTTCCGGGCCGAGTGAGTGGCGACGCAACCATAGGCAAACCATAATCTTAAGATCACCCTGTTGAAATACCAATGGTGTTCAATACGCTGAATACTTTTTGATTCCATGCGCTCGCCGAATTGACGATCACGAGCCCACAATCAGGTAGTCTAGCTGCGAGCTTTGTTGGCGGTGCGGGCCTGGAAGCAAAGAAGCCAACAGCTGTGGTCTCTTAGAGTTTGGCTAAACAAGAAACAGCATGGCGACCTATAAATCGTTTCAGAATCTGCGCATCAATCCGGCTACGAATCCTGGAATTCTGGATACGGTGACATGGGATCCGTCCGCCGCATGGCACGCAGTGACTCAGGTTGGCGAGGGCTGGACTACCGCGCAGGCGGCCTTCGATAGCGGAAACCGTTGGTTTGGCACATCGAATGTGCCTCTGCGAGTCTCATCGCTTGCGCGGCGGGGCGCAGCCAGGTTTTTCCTGGCTGCCTTGCGCGACGGCCAAGAGGTGTTTGTGGAACTGGGGCAAGGGGGCGGAGCCAGCATATTGGGCGATCCGCTGGGAGTGAACCGCCTGAAAAATGGGCTCACGGTTGCCGCTTACCCGGCGAGCGCCTTCGTGATTGACCGTTTCTGCCGATTGCTCGCCCCAAAGAACGCGCCGGAGGCTATGGGCAGCGTCCCGCGACTCGGCATCGGATGCCGCATGACCACCGCAGTCTGGCCGGCGGTATTCCAGGCCATGCGGAAGTTTTCTTTTGCCGCAAATCCCATCCAAAATTCGGTTCGGGAGTTGAATCTTCTGGACGACCTTGTTGCCGGCCGGCCCCCCGCCCGTAACTATGCATGCGGGTTCGGAACCATCGAAACCGGCTACACCGGCAGCACTTACGAAGGATTGTGGGTGGCGGGAACGCTCGCTGCCTTGCATGAGCCCGGGGCCTTGCGTTATGGGGCGGACGCCGATCACCTGCAGGTGAAACGTGGGCCCGAGGGATTGGCCCGTGCCAGGCAACTGCTCCGCGCTTCCCGCTATTACACGTTTTTTACCATGGATATGGCAGATATCCTTCACTACGAAGCTTTGGAAGCAGGCGCACCGCCGGATTTTTGGGAACGTGGAGCGACGAATAGCGCCGAACAAAACGCGATTCTCAGAGATCACAAGTCGCCATGTCAGGTGGGAGGAAAGACCTATCAGCTGAGCGAAGAACTGATCAGCCGCTTCGCGGCGAAATATTGGGATGCTTTGGCGGCCATCGAAACATTGACCGCGGAAATCAGTGCGCTCAAAGAGGGGCAAGCCTTCGACCTGGAGTTCACAATTGATGAGCATCCCCCG